>Ga0065711_1026430_pt1 | contig 71707 bp, 28 predicted proteins | sample Hoacrofraction12_FD_59098 | JGI IMG/M metagenome (GOLD analysis project Ga0065711, IMG submission 59098) | Hoatzin crop microbial communities from Cojedes, Venezuela - Epithelial fraction 12 v2 (version 2) | ecosystem: Host-associated > Birds > Digestive system > Esophagus > Crop | place... | reverse complement strand
GGGGGGGGGGGGGAACCCAACCCACACACACCAAACCCTGGAATGTCCATTTATGCGGAGCTGAAGGGTGTAGTGTTCCCTCAGCTGCTGCTTTTGCCAGTTGCCTTAAAGTAATGATTAATGCTCCTTGGCCCTGCCTGCCTGCAACCTGACACCATTTATGGCCTTGGTGTGTTTCTAATGTATAGTGAATGAGAAGGCTACATTCTCAAATCAGAAACATAAACAGGAACTGGTTGGTCTGAATTCCATTCAAATATGTCACTTCAGCCGTGCAGTGTTTGTCCAACTTTGATTTTACAGGCAGGGGATGGGGCGGGGGAGAAAAAGCAACACAGACATTTTTGCAGTAAGATTACCAACAAAAGGAGTGAGGTAGAGAGAAAATACTGCTGTCTTTTGTTGAATTCAAAGGGAAGCAATGTTTAAAATACATTTTACAGTTACTGAGGTTAATAAAAGCAAATACATGATTTTAAAGTATACTCAGAAGATCAGCTCCATGTGGAATTTCAATTCAGAGCTGAATGTATGAACCTTTGTTTTCCTGTTCTGCTGTACAAAAAGTTACACATCGCCTAGACAGGCTGTTGACATCTGGTCTCAGAAAATGCATTAGATGTTCTCATAGATCTAAAAACCAAAGTTGTGGAAAGGAAGCTGTTTGTTTAAGATTTTTTTTCTGTATCTGTGTAACAATTCCGCTTAGACATGAGCTGGTGGGGCCAAATCTAATTCTCCAGCAGGTTTTTGTCAAGTGAGATGTAAGAAATTAAACTTAACAAATTTTAATTTTCTGTTTTTTAGAAGAGAATATGTGTCTGTCTATGAGTGCACATGCTTGTAGATTTTTGTTTTCCTGAATGTTGGTACAAAGGCTAGTGACAGAAAAAATGATAAATAAAACCTTCAATTCTGAATGGTTTTGAACTACATAATGATTTGGGAAAAGAGTGCTTAATTTTTAAGTTGATTTTTAGAAAAGATAGTGACTCTATTTTCACCCATATAGTTTCAGTGTACCTACATTTTTCATGCTGAAACTGCTGATGAAAAAAATAATGCTGACTTTCGTATTGCCAGGATTTCACTGATTTGTAGGATTCTTGTAATTACACAACTTTTGAGAGGATAGTGCTTTTAAAGGTGGCTGAACTAGACCCTGATCCACTAGCATTTGAGTTGTGAAGTATGCTCAAGCAATTCCTATGTATGGAGGTTGTCATTTGTTCCAGTATTTCTACATGAATGTGTCTTTTAGGAGAGACATATGAGTTTTAACTTAAATGTGTTCTACAGGTTTACAAAGTCATGGGTTTTATGATCAAAATGAATCATTTGGTACTTCCCCCTGCAAAACACAGATCATGCATTTTTCTTAGTGGTGTCTGGTGCCACCTTAGCCGCTTGTTGCGATCTAGTTTGAAGAATTGCCTTTCTTACCTAAAAAGCCCTATCTGTTTTCCAATAATTTCAGTATTGCTCTTCACGCGTGAGCTGGTCAGAGCTTTGCAGTGGTGGTAAACAGCTGCTTTCCACCAGGAGGCTAAGCGTGTTCCAGCGGTGGATGAAGTGCTGCTTTGTAAACAGCTTGTCAGTGCTCTTGGAAATCCATGAACAGAAAAGTTACTTGCAGTGTGATTATGATGTTTCAAGTCTGAGGCCAAAAGTATGATGTGTTCTAGCTTGAACATTTTATTTTAGAAAGGCTGCCTTTGTCTCTGCACTTGGTAAAAATCTCTCCCACTGCACCATCCGCCTCTCCAGGTACCAGAGAAATGCCTCTGTTGCTCCAGCAAGGACTTTGCATAGCTCTGTGAGTCCCCGGAGGGAGGACTGCCGTGCTCACCATGTGTGTAGCACAGGGTCAGGCTGACACGTGTGCGTGGCACCTGGGAGCTGGGTTGGTCCCAGCTACCTGAGGGACTTGTGCGTGCCCTTCTGTGCCTGGTAGCGCACAGGGAAGGAGTCTGTGTGTGCTCTGTTTCTTGCTGGTGGGAAGGCAAGGGGCACAGCACAATTCAGTCTGCTTGTGTAGATACACCAGCTCTGAATTGCTGAAATAGCCAAAACCCATGTAATTACTTTTCAGACCAAAAGGACAATTGAGGAGGATACGATGTAAGATAAATTACAGGACCGGCTGTATCCACTGCCAGTAGAGTCCCTCCAAAGTTTTGGGGAACTGCTCCTCTGGGAACACTTCCTTTTGGGAACTGTTCTTAATACAACTTGGCTGGTAATAAAGTGTAAATTGGAGAAGTAGGCCGGCAAACAGTAAGAAGATGCCGGTTTTAGTGTCGTGACTGTTTTATGCCTGTAGGGAAGTAGGCAGATTTCATGTACTAGTTGAGGTGTTTGATGAATTTGAGTGCCTTGTTAGCAGGCTCGCTGCATAAGGCAGCCGCTTACCGTATGCCGTAGCGTTCACCTGAGCTGTCCCGCGGAGACCAAGGCCAGGCAGGGAGCTCAGCTTCATCACCCACCCTGTTCCAGATTGTGTACGCCTTTTAAGTCTCCCAATCCCTCTCTCTATACATGCACATATCTGATGCAATACCTGTGTATTGCACTGGGCTTTGTCACGTGCACACGGGTAGTGCCCAAGGTCTCCACATCTTCAGATGATAATGATAAAATGAACTGAAAAGTAATTCAGAGTTAGAGTGTAATGTAACAACGTATCCTTTAGTTAGCAAGGCTATCTAAGGTCAGAAACAGGAATGGCCGAAGAGTAAATCCTGGTTCAGGCTTCCAGTTCCTGCTTTGTTCTGCCTCATTCAGGAGAAGACAGTCACTTCATCCCATTGCCTGCAGAAGCTTCGTCTTCCCTGTGTCTCACATGGCTAGGGACGCGGGCTGAAATTCTGTTTATTTCTGCGTAGGGTGCGATTGTAGGTCTGAAACCTGGTCTGTATTGCTGAAAAACAACTGGAAAAGAGGATTTAGGGATTCCTTACCCACTTTGAGTTACACAGGGGTGAAACAACCTAACCCTTTAAATTCTGATATGGTAATTAATATGAAATACTTCCTTACTAAGGGACCACTCAAATGTCTCACTCGGTAATGAAACCTAGAACCTGTGCCTGTTGAACTCAGTAGCAGATTTTTCTTGTCCTGAGGAAGTCTGTTTGGGCTTTTTCTGTTTTGGTGTATTTTGATTAAGGAACAGCAGAGCTTATTTCCAGCATTTTTCTCTGTGACAGTCCCAGATGAGAAGGCATTTCTGCAGTATCTTAGATTACACATAATTTTAAAATAACACCTACTGGAAAAAAGCGGTTTCAAACCAACGTGATATAAGGCTATTTTCATTGTTTTAAGGTGACTGCTATGATACTGTTAGCAAGAGGAGCAATGAAGAATGACCTCTAAGTATAATAGAAGATAAATTTTTTTTTTTATTCCTCCATATTTTTTGTTTGTTTTTTTTTTTTAAAGGGATTCTACTGTTCTCGAGAAGATGTAGCTTTACAGTGTGAATTACTTCATTAGAAGTCTGAAATAAGCTTGTTTTGTGTCCTAAATCCAGGCACATTTTTCTTCAAAGACTAAAAATTGCTAAAAGGTGATAGAATCCGTCACCTCAAACACTTGAATACTGCCCTGGAAGTATTTTGTGCCTACTTCTGTCTTATTTGTTGTCTTGAAAGAATGCTTTAAGGAGAAGAAAACATCTAATTGCTCTGTAATTTCTGCACTAAAATGTTTTCTTTTGAAGTAGCTCAGCTTAGCTTGTGAAAATACTTCTGGGTCTTAGTCAAGCATTTAGTACAATTTAAAACTGCAATGCTAAATTTCATTGGTTGGACTTTTTATTAGATAAGGTAGAAATGAAAGCAGCAGGCAATTTAATTAGCAGTAATTTTTCTGGGCAAGTCATTACTTTGATGAACTTCAGAGCAATGTTTATGGCTCCTAATTAACCATGTTAGTCATTTGATTGAATAATCACTTTGGAAATGTTTCTACAATTTGATTAGAGTCTGACCCACTCTGATAGTCATAAATTAACTGATAGCACTTTAGGATAACAAGACTCTAGTTACTTTACGAGAAATAAACTCTTCCTTGCTGTATTTTTAGGTCCTCTGTGGACTGTTTAAGCACGAGCTAACCAGAAGATTAAGTAATGTTGGTACAAACAATGCTTGCCTTAAAAAGACTCCAGATGTTAATTATAATTGACTTAGGAGCATGGGAGATGAAACCCCAGACTGGCTAAGAACACAACTTCTTGGATGCGTGCATAGTTCTTTATTCCGTATACTCTGCCGTATCACTTTGCAGGAGTGGAGTTCATGAGTCAAAAAGCGGTTTGCTGCCAATACTAGTGAATTTTTACCTAAAATAGAAAATAGCATCTGTTTCAGTTCTACAACTTCCTCTTTTTTCTACGTAGATTTTTCCATTCTCTTTAAAATTCAGTCTGCTTGGTAACACGAGTGATTCGTTGCAGGTGAACCACTACTTGTAGCCTTGACTGCTAGTCTACAAAGCTATACTTAACTCGGGTGATCACTGAATCACTGATTCCTGTGGTTGCTGGGAATAGCTGCCTGAAACATCAGAGATTCTTAAGGCCCGAGCAGGCAGGCACTGAGCATTTCATCGAGAGAGGAGGTTATAAAGAGTTCGGCACAGATGTGCAAGAGAGACCATGGACTCTTAGAGGAAACTTATTATTACTGCCCTGTGTTTCACTTGTTGTGTGAAGTCAGTGTAAAACCTCATTTTCTTATCCTGCCAAATCTTTGATACTCATCGCTAATCAGTGAACAGTGAAATTTGGAATCACAGTCTGAAAGAGTCTGTAGGCAGTGTTGGGAAAATAATGTCTGCTCTTTTGACCTCTGTTTGCATCTCTTAAAGAGTTACAAGTTGCTGGTAGGAGATTGCATAGCTTAGGGTAGGAGTTTATCTCAAGATCAAATAGACTTTGTTAAGCAAGACTTGATATCCAAGAAGTGGGTTAAACATGGTCTAGAAGGACAAACATTTATGGTGTATTTCTGTTTGCAAGTCCCTGTGCACAGGATGTGGCTACTGCGGGACAGTGCAGGGCATGGGGAAAAAGTAGAAAGACAGTTAAAGAAAACCATTTTCATTAGTTCTGTTTGATTTTCTCATTCTTCTTGCACATTTGAACAAAGATGGGGAATGGCAAATAAATGTCTGTATTACTTAGAATGTGTGCACTATTTTTTTTTGAGGGGGTGGCTTTTTTTGATTAAGAGTGTACAGGTGAAGGGTGAAATTGATGCATCTGAATTCCTAGATTAAACGCTTAGTGATCACAGAAAATTTCATTAACCCTTGAAATCCTTAACCAGAGTCTAGAAAGCAATATCCTACTCTAAATTCGCTTCGATATTCCTTGTATTAATGTAGAGTTTATAAGCCTCCAGTGTGATTGGCAAGCTTTTCTGTGCAATTGTTTAAAAATGTGAGGTCAAATTAGTTACAAAGGTAGGTACACAAGCACAGGGTTTAAAATATTTGTACTGTCTTGGGTGGATTATTTGGTCTGTGAATGATCTAAAGTGTAATTGTCATGGGAGTCAGCTTTTAGCAAAGTTGATTACAATAAGGGTTTGAGTTCAAGTGCGTATGTTAGATGGGATCTATGATCCTCACACTACGATTTTCTTCTCTGCCATGTCTTGTGCGTGCTGCTCTGAAATGCTGACAGTGTGTTGATAGGTTCCCCCTCGCTGTAACTTGCATCCTTTTTGTTGCTTTTCTGCCTGCAGCCTGTCTCATTGATAACCTGCACACTTTTAATTCCAGACAGTCTTTTGACTAGCGTTGTCGTCTTCTCCTTTCAGAAGTGCCTAGCTGCCATTCCATTTACATGAGGCAAGAAGGCTTCCTGGCTCACCCAAACAGAACAGAAGTTAAGTTTTCTATTATGTATCGCTTTTGTATGAGAGAAATGTAAAAAATTAAAAAACCTGGAGGGATTTGAGGTTCACTGGTTTAATTCGTCTGCTGGGAAGACTCACATCATTTTTCCTCGCCTTCCTAGTCTCAAATTTCTGATGCACTGATTTGGATTTTTTTGTAGCTTCTTTTAGTGCCACAGGTTGATCGTGATAGAAGCAATTTTATTATAAATTTACTCATTCTGCTTTTCAAGGCCTCTAGCAGTTGAAAGGAAGAGACGCTTAAAAATTTGTCCATTTCACCCATTCTGCTCGAGTGATATTTTCCAGGCTATTGGTGTGACAGGCTCAGTTAACTGTCAAGTAATCCATTTCATACTTTAAATTCAGTGAAGATTTTTGTTTTTTGCTTTTGTTATGATTTTTGCAATGTTTTGGTGCTGCTCAGGCCCAAATTGTACAGCCATGCAATACATATCAAAACTCCCAGTGACTTCAATAGGGCAGAACTTAGATAATTGTCAAACTGAATAATTCTGAGTAAAAGCACTTTATATGTATTAAAAATAAGAAGGCCAATTGAACTAAGGAAAAATGACTGCTGAAAGAGAAGTTGTACCCTCCACTCTCCTGCTTTGGTGTGTTGTTCTTGTCAATATATGATTTTTTTTTTTTCCTTGTTTAGGGTTTATTTGTTTTTCTTCCAAGGGGCAAATTTCACAAACATGAGGGAAGTTGGTTTTGAGGTTAATGAGAATTCAGACAAATGTATGAATCGAAGTCCTCTAGTAAGACTTCATTCACTAGTGAAAAGACACAACTGGAAAGATAACAAATCTGGCTAAAAGCCCAGCTGCTTCTGGGGTGGAATAAAGGCAGAAAATAGAAATAAAAGGTGTTTAACAAGGAGGATGAAACAGGAGATGGACATGTACAACAATCTTGATATACGAAATTATATGAAGTATAGAAGCTTGATAGGGGAGATGAAAGACATCAGGGAAAAATCCACAAACTGCAGGGCTAAGGTCAATTAAGTTTTAATCACAGCACAGACAGGGGAAAAACAATATTATGCACTCAGGTACTCGGAGGTGGTAAAATTGTTATGAATGACGTAGAAAAAGCAATGGTGTTCGATAAATATTTGTTTTCTGTATTTGGAAGTCAGTCGTTGTGATTTCATGGAATAAAGGTCATGTCAAATCTGATTCTGTTCTTTGCTGAGAATAAAGATACTTGTACGTAGACTTTTTATGGCATTCAATTTGCCACTGCATTACGTTCTGATTAAGAAGTTAGCACAAAGCAGTATCAATAAAGTACACATTAAATACATTAAGGCCTGGCCAACTGACAGATCTATAAGTGGCCGTCAGTGGGCAATCATCCCTGAATGGATTGTTTCTATTATAGTTCTGTAGGAATTGATATAAGGAGTGTTGCTATTCAACATTTTCAGCAAAGATATGGAACAAAGTTAATAGATAACTTTATGGCGCAAAGGCAGGCAGAGTGGTAAATAACAAGCAGGACAGGGCAGTCACACAAAATAATTTGAATTGTTTGGTAATCTGGACACATTAAACAAAATGGGTTTTTAATAAGCTGAATGCAGACCAGGCCTATGGAACTGGGAAACAGTATATTAGAAAAAATGATGTTGAGATGGGCCTCCTCCTTCTAGCCTTCACAGTGGGAAAGCAGCCCAACTAAACATTGCAACCGTACGGCAAGAAGGCCTTCAGTAATACTTGCACAGTCAAAAGGAGGGTCATAGGGAAGCAGGAGAGGAGGAGATGTTTTGTCTTGCTAGTAGCACTGGTGAGGCTGATACTGACATGTAATACAGTTCTGGTTAAGCAAAGCATTAATACTGAGAAGCAGGAGCGCATACGGGAGAGAGTGCTAGAAAGAATGCAGGGTTACAGAGAGTGTCTTTTAATGACAAAAATTAAATTTTACAGAATGATTTTATTTGGGACAAACATCAAGGGGGGGTGACTTCTGTGAGTGTGAGGAGGAAATACCGAGTAGGACTTTTCTAGTCTCTCAAGGAGAAGACCCGCAGGAACTAATGGTTAAAAGTCAAAGCCATGCTAGTTCAAACAGGAAATGAGACAAGCATTTTGGAATAAATCATAGAGAAAAATGGGTGCTTTTTCGTTTTTGCAGGTGGAGATTAACAGTCTTTTGGGAATGCACACATTAATTAAACACCCCTGTACTGAGGCCAAAAAGTTGCGATTGTGCGGTGTGTAAAGGATGTGGGATATTAATCTGATTCCTCTATGACTTAGTGTTCCCTCTGGCATTAAGCCTGTGACCTCTGCTTTCTCCATGCATCTTTTATATAAACACCTTTCTTTTTAACTTACAGGCTGTATGTATGAAAAGGGACCTAGGCAGTTTTATGATGACACTTGTGTTGTTCCAGAGAAGTTTGACGGTATGTATGACACATCTCTTTCTTTTTCTTGTGTGGGGAGGTGAAAAAGGAAGAGATGAGGGACTTTGCTGCTGATCAAAAAAGCTCGGTAACGTTCCAATTTAGGATTCCTTAACACACCATTTGCGGTGCGCCCAACCAAAGCTGACCTTTGTCTCTTGAAACCAAAGCATTTTTTTCAATGGGATGTCATTCAGCTTCTGCCAGCGAAAGATGCTGTATCCAGAGTTGTGGCAGAGGAGCTCAGTTCCTGCACTGTTGAGAAGTAATAGGAGGATTTCCATTGCACTGACGATCACATGCCGCTTGTTGTTTGAGATTTAATGAAAGCTGTTCTTATAATTAACAAAACGGTGGAGAAAGCAGCAGCTTTGGTTTTACTGAGGATTAAGCCTCTTGTCTCGCTGTCTGTGAAGTGATGAATAGTGGGGAGTGAACGTATAGGGCATTTTTGTGTTTGTGTTGGTGTATTTGCACTACGTTAAACATTGTACTAGTGGTTTATTTTTCAGTGGGATTGATAACAAATCAATGATCTTTTCAGAACGCTACCCATTACAACGGATTTTTTTTCAAGAGGGATTCTGAGATCAATTAAAATAAATGGCCCAAATTATCTTCAGTTACTCTGATGTAAAATCAGCTTCCTGGTGTAACTCGGTTGATTTCCGATTTATTTCATTATAGACAAAGTAGATGGACTCAGTATTTCTTGCCAGCAACTCTGTTAGTCTGCAACTTTGGGGAGGAATTAGGAGACCAATTAATTAAATTTGCTGGAGTAGCTTCTTTGTGTTAGTGTATGCATGTCCAACTTTATTTATTTTAGCAGGAAACATTAGACACTTTCTGATAAACTTGTGAACAGCTCTCTGACCATAGCTAAAAGTAGAGCTGGACAACTCTTGGGGATTTTCCTCCTGCTTTATTTTGTTTGTTTTCCCTTGAGAATCAGTTATGCGGGTTACAAAACTATTACATGTCTAGCAGCATTTGTTGTGTTTGCTGAAGAATGGGAGACTCTCAAATGAAACTAAATTGAAGAATTACACCTTCCTCAAATGGAGGTATCGCATACATTTTGGGGTTGGTAAGGAATAGCAAGAAATAAATAGAGGATTTTAAATAATATTAGACCTAAAGGAAGATTGCTTAATCCAGTATTGCATTGTCACTGGATTCTGGACTGACAAGTTCACTGAAAGGGTGATTTCTTGAAAGTCTATTTTATACACTGGCTTTGGAAAGTATGCTTTTTTTTTTTTTTTTAGACCTGATCTGTTTTCAGTACCAGTGACAAAATATTTACATTTACATGGATGGGATCAGACCCTGTACTGCAAGAAGTTAATACTCTTCAGGAGTAACATTTGTCTAAGTCTTTCTTGAAAATCCTTTTTATTTGTTTGGGTTTTGTACAGGGAAGGGAATGAAAATTGACAAGAAATACAAATACAGTAGAAGAAATAAATGTTTGGAAACATTTGCGCACTTGCAAAGCAAGCAGTCTGCTGCTAGCCTCTATGGCTGTCCATTGAGAGAACACCTTGTACTCTAGAAGACTGAAGTTGTGATATAAATAGGTGTGTTTATACTTGTAACATTATGACTTTTGAGGAAAAAATAGCAGATGTGTCATCATGTTTTGGCCAGTAAAGCAAAAGTGGGATAAGCCCAGGGCTAGTCTTGATGTTTCAGAAGTAGATTCTCAGCTGCTTTGTTTGAAATCAAAGATTGACGCAGGCAAAGAATCTGATACTCTGTAATACTGCACTTGCTATTTGCGCATTGCTCAGCTATCATTAATGAAAAATCCTGTCCTTGAAAAAGAAAGTCTTTCAGGACTGGAACTTGAACCTCACATAAACGAAAAAGCCTTGTGTTGATTTATTTGTTTTCCACAGCTATTGACTCAATTTTCTTTCCTGATTACAGAAGGAAGTGCTCCATTTTGAATATTATTGTTCTTACTTTTGCTACATGGAGCCGTTCTGTAATGGCCATCAGAGCGTCCTAATGTTGTGGCTGAATGTGAAATCCTGGCTTTCCTTATTAAACAGGTCACACTGCTTATTGGAGAGTATTGCCGTTCTGGTGGTTGAACTGAGGAGTTTTACCAGCATATCAAGGATTGCTGTCACTGTGTGCAGAAAAAAATGCTCTCTGCTTCAGCATCAGACGTTTCAGCTGTTGTTTGCATGAGTTGTTTAGTATGAATATGATTTAAAAACACCAGAGACACAATATGGGTGTAGCAGGATTGTCTTTCATTGGCAGTTTGTGGAACAGCTAGCAGAGTATTATTACTGTTTTTTAAAAGTTTTGTCTGGATTTGAAATTTTAGAATAATTAACTTGCTGCTTTTCAGGGGGAATACTAATCTAATATGTAGATATGAGTAAAAGTAATACGTGCTTATATGCAAGTCCAGTATGCCACAGAGGAACTCGCGTATCTGTGGGATTTGCATACCTATACGTAAAGCACATGCTGTTTAAGTCCAAGTCAAATACTTTGTCATATTTTCCTTAGAAGCATTTGCATACAGAAGAAGTTTCACTAAACAGGGCTTTGCAGCTTTATGAAGCATACATTACATTTTCAACACTGAGACTTGTGCAAAGTATAGTACACAAACGCAGTACTTCTGACATCAGGGTTGCTTGCAAAAATAGTTCATGCTCTTTCAGATAGAGGATATTGCAAAATGGTTTGCAAGTGAGATTTGCATGTATCTGAAGTAAATGGGGATAGGCTTAGGGAGACTTCCATAAATCGTGACTGAATTTAGGTACTTTTTAGTATATGAATATGTTATTGTAAGAGTGTTTACAGTTAACAGCAGGCAAGGGAACGTTGCATTTGTCGGTGGTGACTGGGCAGTAAGAATTGTTTCCCCTCTATTTTATTAACCCTAATCATTGCTTTGCCAGCTTATCTGACAAACAGTGATGATGCTTTTTGCACGTTGCTCAGCTAATGTTGCTGCTGTTCTGTGCAGGTGACGTCAAACAGGAGCCAGGCATGTACCGCGAGGGACCCACATATCAACGGCGAGGCTCGCTTCAGCTGTGGCAGTTCTTGGTAGCTCTGCTTGATGACCCATCAAACTCTCACTTCATAGCGTGGACTGGCCGAGGCATGGAATTCAAGCTGATCGAGCCAGAGGAGGTGTGTTAGACAGACAGCGTGCCCCGACATTCACTGCCCCGTCCTGCAAATTTAATAGTGCTCCTTCGGACTTAGGCCTTTTTTTCCTTCAACATTTTGCTAAAGTAACACATTAGAAGAGTGACAGAAAGCACTGGCAAAGGCAGTGCTTCAGTTAGGACAGAGGTATAGTTAAGCATAGAAATTTCATAGTCCCACAAAATAATAAAAAGATTGCAAGTACTAGAGTTACTAAACACTTGACATTAGTTGTGGGGCCCAGATTTTTCAGAACTGTTTCATGGATAAAGCTGTGTTCTGGAATCCTTGGAAAACTTGTCCCTGAGTAGTCTTTCCACATCGAATATTCTTCAGTATGAAGATGTGGGAACTTGGAACTCTTAGGCTGTAGAGTAAAAGACCCCAAGTCTAGCAGGTGGCAAAGGAGGAGGTTAAGATTGTTAGGCAGTAGCATCTCATCAAAATGATATAACCCCCCACACACTTTTTAGAGTCTTCCTCAGAGTCTTCCTGCTTATCTGTATCGTTAGATTGTTTAGTGCATGCTTAGATCCTAGGCTTGCAAACGCTCAGCACATGCACAGTTCTCCTGAACCGTGAAGGACTCGTGGGGTAGATAAAATTACTTGTATTCATGAACATTTGCTGGAGCATGACTTAGTTCACTTGTGTGATAAACAGGAATAAATTGAAAATTTTATTACATAAACTTTTTTGGACTGGGTAACATTAAATAATCTGTGTTCTAAACAACCATGGAAACTGTCGGAAAATCTGCTGTGTGTGAATTTTGTTGGAATACTGGTGTGGATAATTTGATTAGCGTTGTCAAAAAGCAGTATCATTCTGGTTTACTTTTTTGCCCTTTGGACAGGGTTGGGTAATAGAGGAGACGGCAGCAAATTTTTGTCAGGATCGCCTCTGAGTTAGAGCTGAGTAGGAAGGTTCGGGGGTGTAAGGCTGCTTCTGTGTTCCACCAGCTATTTCTGCAGTTTGCCATCCATCTGCTGGCATAAGCAAGCTGAAAGCTTTCTTGCATTTAAGTTACATTGTCTGCCAAGAGCCCTAAGGGGATGATAGAGTAGTTGGGGATGGTGACAGGACTGATGTCCCTTTCCTTTCTGATGTGGTCTGGCTGAGGGGCAGGCTGCTACAAGGACCTGTGTGCTGGCTCTCGTTTGTCTGAGCATCCCCTGCACTAGTGATGGTCACCGTGGCTGATCCTGGCATTGCGCGTCTGAGGATCTGACCACACAACAGTCTTAGCTGATTTGATACTGAAACTTTGCTGGCTCGTCAGCAGGCTACCTGGAGTTCTTAGTTATGTGACCTGGCCCAGAACAGAGTGAAATCTTTGGAAGGGCTTTTGTTTGATTTTGGTGAATGAGGTATCGAATTTTTTGGCCTGCCCCAGCCTCAGTATGTTTTACCCTCTTGGTTTTGTCTTGTCTTTAAGGTATATCCAAAGTTTCTCAAGATTAAAGAGATTTATTGAAAAGTGATTCCCAGCAGATGGTGCAAAAACTTTATAGATTTTATTAGCTAAGGAAGGGAAAGTGGCAAAACAAACCCCTAAGATTTCCTTATTGTGTAATGCCCTGAAGAATTGGATATTCTGATTTAAGTTAACCAGATCATCTGCTTGTCTGACTTTGTAGCAGTTGCTTTGTGTTTTGAGCAGCACTGCATCCAAGATCTGGAGGACAGAGGCTGCTTGAAACTTGCCTCAATCCTGTATGCTCTTAGGGAGTACAAAGGAGCCTAAGTTGTTTTCATATCTATGTCATGGATCTGACAGAAACTGTTAATTAAAATAAGGATAGCCTATGGGAAGTTGCACACCTCTGTTGGTTGCCAAGTGTAAATTGAAGGGAAGTCAAAGAGGTTGTTGGTTCAGCTGTGGCAGGTTAGGATGTCAATGACATGACCATCCCATCCCATCCCATCCCTTTCTGGAGGTTTATGCCCTTGTAGAAAGAGTGACAAATAAAATGAATAGGTATGAGCTCCTCGAGCAGTACAGTTCATTCAGAAAGCAGATAACTGTGAACCATGGAGGCTAAGAAATGGGTGTAGGTCCATTTCTGCTGTGTTGTCATGGGGGCAGCAACCTTCAGCAGGAAGGTGGGGTGGACGGCTGGAAGCCTGAATTCCTTCCACAGAGCAAGACTTGACAAACGCTGTGCAGTTCTGGGACAGGAAGACTCACTTACCGAGACTACTTCTGGGCCTGCTTGTTTGTTTAGGAATGTCGAAATACCATGCAATATAGTATATTTTCAACCATTATTTTGTTGTACTTATCTTTGCTGTGTATTTATTTGTTAAGCAAGCCTGTTATGTTGGGGACTTTTAGAACTCTGATTAATGCAGAAAAACACTTGGCAGGAATAAACAAAGAGTGATGTAGGCATGTGTTACAAAGATGAACAGGCGAATCAAGGTTACGCATCTAGGCCAAATCTACAGCTGGAATAAATTGACATGATTGGAGGTATGTTTCCATTCAGATATGACATAGCTGAAGTTAGTAGAGCTGTGATAATTTACATAAGCCTGAAAAACTGCACCACCAAAAGGAAATAATGCTTTCAAAAGAAATTTTAAAAATTATTGTCCAGATGGAGATCAAAGTCATGGGTTCTGCTGTTGTTATTTAGTCCCCCTCGATTCTCAGTGCTGCGTATTGTCTATGGTTTGCATCAAAAGGCTCCAGACACCTATGCGAAAGTTTCGTCGAGCAGTGTGCAGAGAAGCTGCTTGGCTACTCTCTCCTCTTTCCACAGCTGTATGCATATGCGACTCTCAAATATTTTTATAAAATGTGCTTTAAAGAGTTCATCAGCTCTGACTTCCTTTTTCCCTCTGGTGACATGATAGTCATTTGTACAGCCAGTAATTGAAATGTCACCAGCAGCCAATTATAATTTCAGGAGGGGAATCCGCAGTTAAGCTCTTCAAACAAAAGGTCTCTTTGTCCAGAACTACCTTTGGCAATAAAACAAGAAGCATAAAGGCAAGTAGAAATCATAAGTCAGAGCAGAAGGCATATTGTTCTCTGTGGAATGGCTGCACAAGTTGCTTGCAACTCCCTTTTTATTATTATTTTTTAAGGGAAATTATACTACTGCAACTATGAAGTTTCTGTCCCATTCTTCATACTACCATATAGTTCTTCCAAGAGATTACCCTGCCTCCTCTGATAGTTCATTTTCTTTGCTAAAGTGATATTTAGGACTGGGAGTTGGCTTTTGAGAAATGGCTCCTAATAATCTCAACATCGCTGTCATTCCAAGTACAGTCTGTATTAGTTCATGAACTAAGTGTACATGCATGTGTGTTTAATATAACTCCGTGTTCTGACAGCAAGGAAAACACAGGAATGGTACAGTTATTCACAGTATGAAACTAAAGTAAAGTTTTCATCTTCCGTGAAAGTTTTCTGGTGGAACTTGATAAATATTTTTTGTCTATCATCTCGTTATATGGCTTTATTTTTTTCATTCATTTTCTTTTTTAAAAACAAATGGAAAAAACCTCAACCCTCTACCACATTTTCAGGTAAGTCTGCTTCAACTTTAATGGATGGCTGTGTGTCCAATTAAAAGTCATAGTAGTATATGGGAGTTTCAGGCCATGGCAACCTTTTTGCTTGTGTTTATTCATTGCACCTGCAGGGTTCCCCCTCCTCCAGCCCCAAATAAAGTATCTGATGATAAGATCTGCTTGTTAAATGCATTTAACAAATCAATGCTAATCCATTTTTGTGGCAGGTGGCACGTCGCTGGGGGATTCAGAAAAATAGGCCAGCTATGAACTATGATAAACTTAGCCGATCGCTTCGCTATTATTATGAAAAGGGAATCATGCAAAAGGTGAGTAGCTGATTTTGTATTAAATTTCACAAGAGTGTTGCATGTTAATCCATAAGTCAGTTTATGAGAAGTACTTGTAGCTGCATTGCTAGGTATGTTTTTCATCTGTTTAAGCAAACACTAAGCCTTTTCACCTACCAGGTCCAGTATACGCATCAAGATATTTTTTCTATGTAAAAAATGCATGTGGCTTTAGTTCACACAATGCACATCATGATTATAGGGAAAGAGGCAGCATTCAAAATTATCCAAAAGAGCTTCCTGGCACCTGTGAAAGTCAAACAGTAGAGTACGGTATGAATAATGTTTTGCAGATCTAAATTAGCTGCCCAGCACTTGGGTACTTTGGTAAGTGCAGGATAGGGGAGAAAAATGATACCTATTAACATACCAAATACTTTAATATTACACCAATAGTGTTGTAATAATACTGTTTTTAAGTGGAATTTAATATTTTATAATAGGCTGGATTATGAGAAATATTTAACAATATTTTATATGTAACAGTCTGGTCTTGCTGACAGTATTGAGCTGGTCGTCCTGCTGTGGCTTGCTGATTTACATGTATGTTTTTAAATCTTGCTATGTAGTACCATGTAGATTGACTGAGAAATCAATAGGAGAGACCTGTCTGCTGCATCTACAGAACTGGCAGGTGTGATCAAAGATCATAACGAACACCTTGTGCTGTAAAACTTGTTCTATATCTTTTCACATAAGTTTTGTGACCTGTGATGACTAACATGTTTAAACCTGCCGTTTGCCCATTCCATGAATGGAAACAATGCTCTCAGCTCAAGTTACTGGTCAACTTTTCCAGTAGGTTTTGTGAAGTCTCAGTTTGGAGTTGCCTGTTACAAGTTCTCTTGCTTTGATTAGAGGATCATTGTAGTGCTCTCCTTTTTCACTATCCAGGAGTCAACTCGCATAACAACCTGGACCAGTGTTGGGTTATGGTACTTCAGCAGCACAGTGCCTCATCCGTTTTTGTGTGTCACATAGCTGTGCACGGAGTCTTTGTAAAGTGGACTAGAGACTGGGTCCAGTCAGACAGACACAGAGGTGCTTGATTTTGCTTCAGGCAGAGGAGGTCCCTCGTTGCAGGCCACAGCTCAGCTACATAGGCAATTGTACCAGGACAGTTCAAAGGCAGCACAGAGGCAAGAATAAGTAGCAAAGAGAGTGAAACCAGCTGAAAAGTTGGGGATGGGAATACTGTAAGGCTGATAATGCTGCCCAACCCACACATCCATTTAATATAGAAAGTTTACAAGTACTTCTGACAGCTAGCTTGCTACTGCTGGAACTATTACTTTATTATCTACGAGAATCTATTTAGCACACATTTTAAAAGCTTGTTTGGATGCTTATTCTTCTGACATAGCAATGCTTACAGTTTGCCCTGGAATTACCCTATCTGGCCAGTTAGTGTATGTTAAAAACTAATGGTGATTGTAGATTCGCAGCAGGTTTCTTTACTACAAGGTTTCTATGCACATTTTTTCCCCTTTTAAGTTATGCAATTAAGTTATGCAATGATAACAGGTTATGCAAATGCCCGATTTCTGAACGCAGCCTTCAGTCTGTCAAACTTGCTTACATTAATTTGATAAAAAAAATTCTACTGCAGATGTAGACTCTACCAAAACTTCACATTATTTGTAGAATAGATAAGCTGAAAGTTGAAGGAGGTGCTTCAGACTGTTTTGCACCCATAAGAATAGAGTGAAGTTTGCAAGACTTTTGCCACCTTCATTCACTGACTTCCAATGTTGTGCTAGCTGGAGTTGCAAGAAGCAAACAATATGTTCTTTATTTAAAAAAAAAATTAATAAACTGTAAGCATGCAACATGGTTCATCTTTTTTAACATATTTCTTTAAATAAGGGCTTGAGCATATGCTCTACTGACTTTTTTTTTTTAATAAGGCAATAATTCTGTATTGCTTTTATTGTTCTTAAGCTTTTAGGAAGATGAAGCTCAGACATTTAGTGCTATTCCTGGATAAAGGAAAAGTTTAGGATCTTTGGACAAATTGCCCATTCATAAGCGAATCCAAATGTCCCAGCTTTGCATAAGCAATTGCTAAGTACGTATTAGCCTACGTATTTGCTTATGCTGTCCCTGTACAATCAGCATGCACTATAACTAAGTGCTTTTATACTTAAGTATGAATCAATCTGCGTAAAGTGAAATTATGATATCTATCAGGCAATGTGATTCTTTTTTCCACTTTGCACGCAAAGTGTTGGACTTACTCATTTTATTTTGCCACTGTAGTGACAATTTGTTTACGTTTTCCAATAAGAACGGTTCCATTTGTGGTTAAGTATAGGAAATGATCGCAAATAAATGTTTAGAAGTAGAATATCTAGTCTGTCTTCCAACATGATGTCACATGTGGCAAAATGCAAAGCATTCTGCACAGTCTGCTTCTGTCTTTGCTAGGTCATTGCCTTACCAGTTCTGCTGTCTCATTATTAATTGGGCAGCTGTCCTGCTGAGTTCTTCACAGGACTGTTGAACTTGGAGTTGCAAAACCATGAGGCCTTACGCTGCACCTTTTTCTCCCTTCTATTGTCCTAAGGTGGCTGGAGAAAGATACGTCTACAAGTTTGTCTGCGACCCTGAGGCGCTTTTCTCCATGGCTTTTCCAGACAACCAGCGCCCCTTACTGAAGACTGACATGGAACGCCACATCAATGAGGAGGACACTGTGCCTCTGTCCCACTTTGATGAGAGCATGGTCTACATGCAGGACGGTGGCTGCTGCAACACCCACCCCTATAACGAAGGCTATGTCTATTAACAACAGTGACAGTGAAGGGGATGTTTTCCGCCTCCCTTAGGCTTCTCCTCTTTCACAAGACCCAGAGGAAAGCTGAATCGACTTCAGTTTGTTTTTTAAATAGTACACTAAAAGGGGCTTTTCCTGTTGCATTACTCCTATGGTCTGCCATGGACAGCGCACTTTATTTGAAAGGGGAGGGTTGGAACCTAAACGTTTTTCTGTGTAACAGGAGGAAAAGGGTGGGTTTGCTTTTTACTTAAGTTTGGGAAGGGAACATACAGGTTTTAAGTACAAAAAAGCTATATCATGTCTGTTTTGTTTCATATCAGCATAGGATATTGTACATTTTCTCTGGGTATCCGTAGGACAGTTAATTCTTATTGTGCAAAATAACCACTTGATAATGGTACCAGCTCAGCATGCCTAGGGCATTTGTTTCTTGCCATTCTTAATTGTCTTTCTGCAGTTATAAAAGAGAAGCAAAGCGTATACCACAGCATTTGATTTAGAAGCTTGCAGTCGCAGACCTTGCACCTGGCCTCTGAAAACAACCAGATATCTTCAGAGTTTTTCTTTTTTCTCCTTTTTTTTTTTTTTTGGTATGGCCTTTGAAAAAATCCTGTTTAATGACAGAATGGCCATAAATAGAGTGACCAAGCAAAATCCCTGACTTCAGACTGCAAGCTGCATGCTGTATCTGGTGCCACGTTGCTATACATATATGGCCCATGCTACGGCTTAGACATTTAAAGATCCATTTGAGGGTAGTAATTACATGTGGTAGGCTTTCTGATGATCATGTCAGCATTAAATACAGGATCATGATCGGGAGGGAGAAAACATTTTGTATCCTTCCATTTCCTTTGGTACATAAATAAGTTATTTAATCAATAGGAATTAACTGTACTAAATCACATATCTAATTATGCTGTTTAGACACAGCAAGCACTCCTTGAGAAAAATATCCAATACACTAAATAGGTACTTTAGTAATTTTTAGACACGGTACCCATTAATATGCATTTAAACCTTTTACTGCTGTGTTATGTTGATAACATATATAAATACTAGATAATGCTAATGCTTCTGCTGCTGTCTTTTTCTGTAATATTCTCTTTGATGCTGAATTTACTATGACCATTTATAAGCAATGCTGTAACTACAGGTAGCATTTCAGGACAAAATAGATGACTTGAACCATTTATTGCTTAGAAAATAGCTTACGCCATAGCTGTGCTATAAGCAGCTTTTATGCGCATCCACAGATGACTAGTAAGCTTCAGCTTGCTAATGAAAGCTCTGCAGAACCTTTTGTAATTTTTGGTGGAACGGAGACTTAGACGAACTGTCAAAGAATACCATGAAGTCGCTGTATGACGTTGTAGTGCTGGCACTGATGTTACCAATCAACTTGTTTTGGACACTAAATGTAAATGTGATCAGATATGCTTGGAAGACAATTTAAATTTTGAGGTGGTTTTTTTTGTTGTTGTTATTTTTTCAAATTGTTTTATTTTTTGAGAGGGATAATCTTGAACACAAGCCACACCTGCTATTCTGTATGTAAAACAAACAAACAAAAAAGCTCTGAAAAGCCCCAAAAGTTTTAAATATTTATGAGCACCTTTTCTGAAATACAATGTTTCGTAGTCTGAAGGGAGGGCGAGGGGGTAAGATAAGAATTTCTTTTTTTTCCCAGTGAAATTTAAATAGGTGTTATATGGAGTACCGCATTTTCCTATATTCCCAAGAAGTGGGAGGAAAATGAATGCATAACCATAAAGCAACAAGAATAATTTTCATTGTAATGGATGTATTTTGAAGACAATCCTAGGTGGTGGGTTGATTTTCCATCCTCTGTCACTTAAGACACTAGTTAATCTATGAATATTTTAATATGCAATTAATCGAAAGTAGTAGTGGTCACCAGAAACCACAGGTGCATAAAAAATCATTTGGGCAGATATTTACTTTACTCATATCCACAAGTCATCATACAGTATAGGAGTGTATGTATACCTTAATATGTCACCTAATTCTGTCATTGTAAGTCTCAATGGCACTTATATTTTTGGTGATCAACCCCAAATCAGGTCTAAAATTGCAGAATTAGCAAAAAGGAAAGGGAAAAAGTTGAGTAAGATTGTTTAAAAAAATGTGGTTTCCTCTGAATTACGGTTCAAATGAAACATGCTTTGATGAAAAGTGCTTGGATTGGTTTTAGTTCTTTAATGTCAGCACGGAGCACCTCTTGCCTGTGGCAGGATGTGGGTATTTGGGAAAAGGCGTTGGACAAAAAAGGAAAAAAAAGGAAAAAAAAAAAAAAGACGAAAAAATGCATCAAATGTGTAATATTTAAGAAGAAATATATATATATATCTGTATACGGTAGTGACTCACTGAACAAAACAAGCAATCAGACCAACATTACATGATCTCTCAGCAGAAGATATAAAAGTCTTTCACTGAACTGATTAACCCTTTTTAAAATGTACCTAAGAGGTTTATTTAAAGTCTGTTTTTATTCCACTTTTTTTGTTTGTTTGAGGGGTTTTTTTGTTTGTTTGGGGTTTTCAGGTAGAATAATAAATCTGGCAGCTGATTTCTGCAAGATTGTTGTGTATTGGATTCCTAACCATTTGGACTGGAGAGGCCCTACTGCAGTAAGGCTCTTTTGGAAGAGGAGCTGATGGTCTGTTCCCAGTGCCTAGAATGGCTTCCTGCAAAATGTAACAAAAAAAAGAAAAAAAAAGAAGTGAGGAGTGTGTACAATTCATATGTGTGTATATATGAGTTATAGCCAGGAGTTAGATTGCCGAAGCATCGTATTTGACTGACAAAAGGGAGGAGGATAGTCTATGTAAATTTAGAGAAAGATTGATTCCAATGAAGAACGCATACACATTTTCACAGGGCATTTTAATATGCTACTCAATTTGAATGTGGGGTGTTTGGGGCTGGGGTGGAGGTGCTGGGTTTTCGTTTGATTGGTTGGGGCATTTCTGGTTTTGTTTTCAAGCTGTGCCACAAGTGGAGGGAAAACGCAGGCTTCACCTCTGTTTTTAGGTGGAGTTGCAGTGGAGTTGGCTTGCGCGTGTTTGCTTGTGCGTCTTTTTGCTGCCCAGAGCAGCGGGCAGCCCAGGGCAGTGCTTCCATGGGCAAATCCAGGAGGCATTGCTGCAAGACCCACACACTTTGGCTCGGCTGTGGGTGCTCAGGTTTCTCTGCCGTGACAGTTCAGTTGCACCAGTAGCTGAACAAGAGATGAAATTAGATAAAGACTTGGCAGATCCCCTCAGAATCCATTTGAGAAAATGAGAAGTTGCAGGTTTAGGGCAACGCACAAGTTTTGCTTTAGGGATATGACTTTCCACGACAGAGAGCCTAAGCCTGTTCTATCCAAGGTCACATCAGTCTTAACTTTCCCACACAGCAACTACGGTGCTAATCTTAACATGACGTTCTCCAAAAACATGAATTTCATATGCTTGTTAGACCAAATCTGCCTGCTTTACTTACAGTTGGCTGCTGTGGTAACTAGGGGACATTGGGATACAGGAACATTAAGGACTGTTTTATCTGGTGATTCCCTGCGTAGAGCCGTGTGCTCAGAATCTTTTCGACTTTGGAATTCTCTGGTACCTGGGACTGTTCCCCAGGGATTAGTGCATAGAGTTGTATTGCTTTTGGCATCTGACCGGTGTGGGCTGCAAGTCCATCTTCACAGGCTAATATGATCTAGTAAATATTTTTGCCTTGTTTGTTGTTTTTTGGTTGTTTTTTAATAGTAGAAAATAGGTAAATGTGTGCAGAAGGTATTATGAGGAAATCTTTGAATTGTTAATGGCTGTACTTCCCCCTCTGTAGAGCATTAGCTTCAGTGCACATACTACAGGTAATAGCACCAATGAACAGCCCTATTCACTGCTCGCGTTAATAGCGCTGAGTACTTCTCTAAATAATCTCCTTCAAAGATGCTTTGGGAGTCCTAATTAATATGGTATCTTACACTCTAAGAATCATCACTCTGAAATACTGCACTTGGATCTAGCTGTGAGAGCCTAGGGGATAAATTTCTCAGTACTCTTTGCTGGTTGGTTGGAGGTTTTTTGTGTTGTGTGTGGGGTTTTTTTGTTTATTTTTTTTTAATCAGAGGCTGCTCTGCTTGGAAAGGAGGTAGCAGCTGAGAGCAGGATCCTGTGCCTCAAAAACTCCAGTTCTGAGTCCCCTATGTCTTGCTAAGGTACCAGACTGAGAACTGAAGCATCTGCAATATGTAACCGAGCCCTGCCTTTCTGATTTTCCTACGGAAGAGGGAACCACAGTGCATCATCTTCTGTTGCTTCTGCTGCAGGAGTGGTAATCTCTGGCAGTGCAGGGGGTGGAAAGCTAGGGGCAGTAGCATTTTGAAACTACAAGGTTACCCGGAGGATATCTGTCAGATCCCTAAGAACCAGAAGTGCCTCAGCAAAGTGCTGTACCTTGCCACCCAGCTTTCGTGACTGCGTAGGTAGGTAAAGTGAACTTCATCTTTTACTTCAGGAGGTTGAAATACTGGTTTCCCCCTTGAAGACCAATTTAATTTCTGTGGGAAGGAAATATCTGTGCCATCTTCTTATGTAATTGTCTGAAAATGCCTATGAAGGGTCTTGTTGACATTTTCCCAGAGAACTATTTTTGTGTGAAAATGACACATCAAACATCACCATATGAAAGGGGTAAATAAACTCCAAGAAGGTATCCATACATCACATTCCCCTAAACTATAGTGTTATTTACCCTAGAAATATATTGTGTCTTTAATACTGCTGCAGTGTTATCCTTATTACATACTTTCATTGAACTGACCTCAAAAATACGCAGCACACCCTGAAGTGTTTTTGTTTTTTTTTAAAATGAGCTTCCAGCTGCTAATAGTGGTTACGGGAAGGTACCCCTGAGGCAGGGTCACAATCAAGAATTTGGATCTGGTAAGCCATAATTCTGTGTCTTTGCTCTTACAAAGCTCTCTGAGCATTTCTGCCCATGTCCATACTTTTCAGTTGTGTGGCAGAGAGGTAATTGCAGCCATTGACTGGTTTTTGGTGTTTTGTTTGGGGTTTTTTTTGCTAGTTTGTGAGTAGCTGTGATTTGTTTTGTTTCAGAAAAAGTGTCTCTTATGTATCTCTTTCCACACTCTAGGTAACCAGTTAGCTACTTGGGTCCAAAACAGCATATTTGCTGTGTAATCCACAGTACAGGCTATGGTAGTTCCTTGCTGCTACCCAAAAACACGAAGAGTGGAGGAGATTTCACTGTTTTTTTCCCCCTCTCCTCCACGATAGGACCCAGCCAATCTATCTGAAGATAGTTTAAACCAATTCTTCACTTACCCATGATACTTTAGTGAACAGTGTGCTCATTAGTTAGTACTGTGGCACTTCATAGAAACTAAGGTACAGAGCGTTGAGTGGTTTAGATGTACTGCAAAGGGCTCTTTATGGTGGCTTTCAGTCAAAGCCTTGCATAGGGAGTGGCATACGGCTACATGACCTAAACAGAGGTAGAAGGTGGTGTTTTTGGAGAAGGTGCCAGCTCCACAGAGCTGGAAATGTTTGCTCAAGTATGCAGTTAAGGCTGCTGCCTGGCTGACTGGAGTGAGCCTGCCCTGGAAGACCTGTCGAGGAGCTCAGTGTGTACATAGAAAGCCAGAGAAAGCACAATCCCAGCATGCCTGAGTGAGGCACAGGGATGGGAAAAAGTCTGTTCAGGGCAATCTGGCCCTACCAACTCGCTAATCCAGAGCTGATTAGTAGAGGAAGGAAAAGGTTATATGACCAATGTAATAAATCACAGATAATTATTTGAAAGACATGCTGCAGGAGAATTATAAGGAATGATGGAAAGCAATAAACTCTGTAAACAGCAATGATTTTTTAAGACCCCAGTGCTTGTGGGAGCGCTTCAGGAAAAGGAAGAGAGAAAGTAAAACACAGAAAGGGACAATAACATTAGACGAGAACTACAGGAGTCAAATCATGAACTGCATTAGGGGACCTGGAAGATTGCAGTGTTTTAGATAAGGAAGGGACTAAGATAAGTACAGAGTCAGTAAACTGAGATAAGAGCAAGAGAGAGAACGTAATTGGAGGCAGTGCACTCTGTGGTCAGTGGGCCAAATGTGTTAGGCTAACAGAGCTGCACCAGGGATGTGTTTGGGCCTGGTAGTACATCCCCAAGGATGGGAATATCAGAACTGACTCTGGAGAGATTGTTGATTATTTAGTGAAACCATCTGCACAGTGTTTGGTAGCTGTTAAAAGAGCAAACAAGATATTGGATTATATGCAGAGAGTGTTCTGGGCTATAAATGTAGTGACTTTATTGTCCCACTGTATTAAAAAAAACAGAAAGAATACCTTATAGGATAATGAGTCACATTGTGGGTTGGTGTAAATCAGTTCAGTTTCCTTGAAGTCAGCTAAGTAGCTTTATGCTGAGTCTGTGGCGTGTTTTGAGTAATGTGTATGCCTATCTAGTGTGGTATATACACAGGACGCTTTTACTTGTTACATTATTCAGAAAGATTTACAAATGATCAAGACCTGGGGTGAAGAATGAGACCAATAATAAAAGATGAAATTAAATAAAAATGTATGTCTTCTGAATTCTACTGCTGTAGCCAAGTTATTCCATTTTTGTATAAAGCTCTCTGTTGGAGCTCTATGCATCCCTTTAATTCTTAAAGTGATCTTTTGTGACCAATGCTGGCAGACTGTGTACGTGCTGGAGTCCGTGCTACGAGGGGCTCAGCATTGGTCTCTGCAAATGTGACTGCGATTTGTAGGATCAGGCTGCCTTCCCAGCTGTTCATGAAGATCAAGGGGGCATTTAGAAGTCTTATGGAGTGCACTAGGCTTCCAGCCATTCTCGGCACTAGCAAATTTCAGGTACATTGCAGAATTAGCCACAAAGGCTACACGTGCAAAGGAATTTCAGCCAGTGCTTTGCTCCATATTACAAGGCTCTGTGAGCCTAGCCATTAAGTGTTTAGGATATCTAAGGGCCTCCACAAAATCTTTCAAAAGCTGGTCAGCTGAACCAGGGTTTCTCTGCTTCTTGCAGGAATGAAATGGGGGAGAGACAAAATGAGTGGAGACCTAGATGTGCATCTACAGAGAAATAAAATGAAGGACACCTTTGTATTATTATTTTAAAGTTTCAGCGTGGCACTGCAGGAGGGAGTTCATAGGAGCTGAGGCAGTCAAACATTTCCTTGGAGCCCAGAATAGATGCCAACATCCAGAAAAGGACTATTAGTTTTATGCAGTGCATGCATGTGCCTGCTCAGCATCCAAGCTTTCATTAATTTGTTTTTTGATGTTGAATTCTTCCTAATATGTAGGGGAATGTTCTGTTCAGTAGAAAGTTATCATTTAGACACTCCAATGCTCTGCTTTGTAGTGTGTGAAGTTTGTCTGTGAATCTAGCCTTAAAGACTGAAGAAGCACTGCCACATAAGGAAGGGTCAATTTCTGGAGCTGTGCAATCCATTTAACTGAGTAGTTTCTATGATCGCGATCTAGCCTTGGGTGAGTGACGTAGCCTGGCTGTGGCAAAACCAGTCCTTGAGCCTCAGCTTGGCTTATTAATGCTCTATGCCAGCTAAAAGCCAGAAAAGCAGCTCCACACATCACATAAACATCTCTTGTCCCTCTGACAACTTTTGCAGTTCTGATCCCCACATCTAAGGTTGTGGGAGACCTAGAAATGAGACATGCCATAAGGATAAGCAAGGCTTACAATTGACTTTTGTATTAGCAGAAACTTAAAAGGAATCAACTTGGCACAGATAGTGGAGAAGGAATAAAATCAAGGTCCATAACATGTTTGGAGAAGAAGAACAGGGAATCAAAATATACTAAGTCTCATAACAAGAATTTATTGGGGGGCAAAAAAACAGACTGAGACATTAAAAGAACATCGGGGAAGTAATTTATCACACAACACAATTATTAATTTATGAAATTTATTGATGTAAGATATTTTTGGGTGGCATAAGTCTTAAACAAATTAAGAAAAATTGCTTAGATAAATCCATGGAAGAAATGGCCAACAATCATTCATGACTATGAAGACAAAGTTGAACTCTCCAAATCAGGAAGTCCCTAATATAGAGACTGTCGGACCTTCAGAGGATATGCCAGAGTCACCCTCTTCCCATGCTCTCATTCTAAACACCAGTGATGACCTGTCCTGAGATGGATGGACCTTTGGCTACAGGTGGCTTGGTATCCCCTGGAACTTAGTATTATTTGAAATGAAGGCACAGAATTCTGGTGGCACAAGGTAGTGTTCTGTATCCTGCATTTTGCTTGGGTCTTGTAATTGAACTAAAAAGCACATAACAGAACTGGCTTAAGTAGTTTGGGTGTTTTTACACTAAATCTGTAAATATGAACCTGGAATCCTTTGCCTCTAGATATGTTTTCCTTGCTAACAAACACACCCTTTACAAAGAGCTATTGTCGACTTGCAAAGGGACAAGAGAAACATTGCAGCATTTGTGTTTAACTAGGAACTGCATGTCTTTCAAGAAACAAATAAAAAAACCAAAAACCACAAGAAGGAAAAAGTGACCAATTAGTGAGTAATATGTCCATTTTATATCCCTGCCACTGAACACCTAAAGTTTCACCGTGATGTTTTCTCTGTATGACATTTTTGCATATAGCAAGCTAAGGCTATTTAGTAACATAAAGGATTGAAGCAGGACTCCGAAGTTATAACCCCCCCAAAATAAGGAGAGAGAGAAAACCACGCTAATGAATATCTTTTCCTTCTCATATTGCCTCTAACTATATCAATAACATATTCCATAGTGCTCTAAGTTCCATCCTCAACAGATAACATTAAGCAGTACATATCCTAATTTCATCAGACTTCTACTCTTGCTTAAAACCTTAGGTGACTTCATGCATTTATATCAATTGCATCAACAGACCAGTGCATCCGACTCTTTGACAGCAGGTGCGGATCCACATAGAGATTTCGCATGACAAGATGGTTTGGATTTTGCTGGGATGGCTATGGCAAATGCAGACAGCAAGAGACTCAGAAGTCTCATACAAAAAATAGAAAAAGCTTTGGAAATACTGTGTATGTGGTGTCTTCAGTTAGTAATATTTTTTAAAGACAAAAGGCAGGTTTATTGGGTGGATTTGTGTAACTTGGGAGTGACCCTGGGCATAAACTGCAGTGGGAAGTCAGTATTTCTGAAAATTTATGTAAAAGGATCTAGCCATAGAAGCTGACCTGCTGACTCATTGTCCCAAAATGGTATCAGTCTAAAATATCATTGCAAGTGTGAGCTGAATTCTTACAGAAGCTCTAAATGGGACAGACAGCAGTTCCATACATTAGGAGGACAGTGTCACATATGGCTGTATCCAGTAGAGCAGAACAAAGAAAGAATCCTGATATCATTAAGCATAAGAAAAGAAGATTATAGCTCTCAGCCTTCCTGCAAATTGGCAACTGTAAGCTGTACATTGTAACTCATGAGAAGTAAAAATTATCTTAGAATGACTTGGTCATAGACCTTTAATTCCGGGGCACCAGATGATCTCAGCCTCTGTTGGACTGCACACCCAGGATCTCCTTACTATCTAGAGGCAGAAGTTAACTGAAGCCAGTGAATTTCTGCACTGTATAAAACGGTCTCAAATTTGCTAATAAAAAGTCCATCTGGAAGGTTCAGCCACATGTGTTAAAGCAAATGTCATCATGTTCAAAAATGGACCTCTATATTGGTAAGACAAAAAAATGGGAAGCAATACATAGACAATGTTATTGCTAAAGACAAGGATCCAGAGGAGCTTATATACATAGCAAAAAGGACACCAAGAAAAGCAAGCCAGTCCAATGTCTGAGGTTTTTAATGTTTATATGGGTATGGGGTAGCTGCTTTTTTTTTTTTTGCATGACCCCGCGTTATGAGGGAAAAATAAGCTTCCTTTTAAAAATTTAATATCGATCAAACTTCCTAATTTTTTCCTGGTTCTTGTGGTTGAAAGATGAAATTCAGATTTAAAGTTGAAGCCTGTAACCCACTCCTTACTGAATGCAGTTGTTGCTATGATATAATTATAGAATACATCATGGAGCAGTGTGGTATAATGTTTTTATTGACATGGATGGGAAGGAGATGTATTGCCATGCCTGAGCTGCTTGTTATTTCCATGCTGTTTATTTGTGAAGGCAGAAGTACATTTTACAGCTCCCCTCACCCCCCAAATAAAAATGGCTTTTATAGCAACATTCCCAAGCATTTTTTGTTTTCTCTGAGCCTTATGTGCTGGAAAAAGAAAAAGGAAATAAAGGAAGAAAACTGTTCTTTAAATGTTTAGATATTTTTAAATAAGGGTACAGATTTCATCATTTGTCTGTCTATGAAGTTAATGACTCTGATGGAAAGTCTCAAGTCACAACAAAAGATTTGAAAGTGAGGTCAAGGTAGTGTGGCATAGAGAAGCAGCACAGATGTGTTAGGTAATATTTGTGCACTCATGCTTGTATTCAAAGTGCTTCTTTCAAGAGAAGTTATCAATGATTTCAGACATTTACAAGATAGAAGTTGATGGTTCCTGTCTTGCCTAAACTACTTCTAGAACCTTAGCTTTGAATCTATCTCAAGTTTTTTTCTTGCTCTGTTTTGTTGAAACAACAAAATTATCTTGGATCTCTCTTGTCAGAGGCTTCCTTGAGCCCAAGTTGTCTGAGGAAATCTAGAGGTTCCTCAGCAGTAGGCCTGTACAAACCTTTTGAATTTCTGCTGCGGCTGTAGAGATTGAGAGAAAGGCAATAGGAAGGAAGAAACCTTCCACCTGCAAAACATGGAGCTTTTTAAACTTTTTTATGTTGTACTGTCATCATCTGTTTTCTGTGGAAAGACTCAGAAATTACCACCTCATGTTATAAATTTATAGTGATAAGGCTATAGGAAGCTCTAAAAATGCCTTGAGAATATAGGCTTTGAAGACTTAAAATTATGTTTTCCCTATCTGAATATCTCAGGGTCTAAAAGCTTACTAAGATGTCAATTATCACATTCTGAATGGTTTTCTAGGTGTAGAAAAGCTATTTTTAAGGAAGAACTGGGCTTTAACCAAATTAGTCAATTTTGATCTTTAGTCTGATGTGATTTTGGAAGGAGACTCCAGATTTTGTGGGAAAAGGAGGGAAAATTTATCAGAAAAGAGAAGAAAGGAAGATAAAGTATTCCAGAGTGCTGGAATGTGAGTAGGTTGCCCAATGGAGTAGGAAAAAGAAAGTTAAAAATACATGGATAATTACAGTTGACATACAGCTTTGTGATTTACTACATGGATACTATTCATGTACATAGATTCTATAGGCACTTTATATAATAGCCATGTAATTAATGTATACATTATTAATATATAAGTGCTTCTATTAAGAGATATAGTTAATGATTGTGACATCCTGATACTGTAAGATACAACTTAGTGTGATCCCCATAAGACATTTGTTCCAGTCTGTCAGAATTAGACAAAAAAATAAAAGGAGTGAATTCTTCACAGTATGTATAATCTACTGATAAAACTGTATGATATTTCAGAAGCAGTCAGTCTCACAACCCCAGAAAGGGAGCACACAGGCTGATTTTTTGGTAAGGCAGGTATAAAGTTACAGAAGTGTATCAAGGAGCACTTACAATAAAATGACAAGAGTCAGATCTCTAGGAATAGACTAGAGGAAGAACTACACCAATGTGTAATATATTCAGAGTAATAAATATAAAAATTTTTGTTTCTCCTTTGCCTAATTTCAAAATGGATGTGGAAATTAGAAAAGGTTTGAGAAGCAGTTCTGAGAGGAAGAACATTTCACACATTCCTGTTACTGCCGTAAGACGATCAATTTATTTCCCGCAAGTTTCTGCATAACAACACAAAGATTTTCAACTTCCCCTTAGAACTGCAAAACAAAACGCTTTCACAAGACTCCTTGAAAAAGAATAATAGTGAGTTTAAGGTTAACTACAATAGTTATGACAGGTAGGAGAGATGTTAGGACTGCAAAAATAAGCAGCTCTGTCCAAAGAATTTGGAAAGGAGAATAGTCACAATGTTTTAATGTACACAGTTCAAACCACAGAATCATAGGATGGTTTGGGTTGGAAGGGACCTTTAAAGGTCACTTAGTCCAACACCTCTGCAATCAGCAAGGACATCTTCAGCTAGATCAGGTTGCTCAGAGCCCCCTCCAACCTGACCTTGAATGTTTCCAGGGATGGGGCATCTACCACCTCTCTGGGCAATCCATTCCAGTATTTCACGACCCTCATGGCAAAGAATTTCTTCCTTATATCTGATCTAAAACTACCCTCTGTTAGTTTAAAACCATTAATCCTTGTCCTATTGCAACAGGTCCGTGCTAAAAAGTTAGTCCCCGTCTTTCCTATAGGCCCTCTTAAGGTACTGAAAGACCACAACAAGGTCTCCCCAGAGCCTTCTCGTCTCCAGGCAGACCAACCCCAGCTCTCTCAGCCTTTCCTCAGAGGAGAGGTGTTCAATCCATGTGATCATTTTTGTGGCCCTCCTCTGGACCCGCTCCAACAGCTCCATGTCCTTCTTGTGCTGAGGGTACCAGAGCTGGACACAGGACTCCCAGTGGGATCTCATCAGAGGGGGGGTATGCTTTCCCCTGGGTCTTCCTTAAGGTCTACAGATGTCCCTCTGCCTTTTTTATACTGGTAAGTGATGTGTGGTTTCCCGAATGTGTAAATATGCTCTCGGCAGGTGGAAGCCTGAACTGTGAAGGGGTGGAGATTAAGCACCAAACATGATCAGAAGCATCAATTTTTCTCAACATCTGCTGGCAGCATAACTCCACTTAATGGCTTGGTAAAATCTCTAGCATTTCACAGTGGTGCTATGAGTTTTTCTGTACAGTTAGTTAAAACAAGAACCCTGAAGTCTGTTGAATTCCACAGCACTGGACCAAATATATCCCTATTCTACCTCATTATCATATGGATGAAGCTAATCTTGTATGCCTTATTGGTTTTTTGTGTTTACTTCCTATGAGGACACTGATTCATTCTGCCTCTACCCTTTCTTTATACATTTATTCTTGCATAGAGGGTGTGAATTGAGCAAGGTCAAATCAATCAGCACAAATGCAAATGAAGATAAAAAGTAAAGAACTGGGCTGTGGCATCCAGTTGTTTGCTGTCTTCGTGCAAATCCAAGATTTTTTCTTCCTGTATGGTGTTTTTTCAGCTGTAACAGGCTATTTATTTATTTTTATTCTGTATCCCTGTCACCACCAGGAGAACACTGTAATCTTCAGTTTCTTCACTTCAGACTAGAAAACTGTTTTTTTGTTTTTGTCCCATGTACTTCACTTGGCTTGGGTTCTTCTTCCGTGTTTTACACTCTTTCATTGTGAAAATCGCTTTTTCAGGAACCTAAGGTAGACATAGCAACTTATTCAGATGTGTTAACATGTCTTACAGAGAGTACTGTGGCAGAGAAACAATACAAAATGCAAGTATCTACAAAATTTAGTCTTAATATATGACATATTTGAGCATAAAGACCACTATAAGTCTATACAATGATATTATGTGTTATTAAATGCATCTTCCTTGCTGAAACATATGGACAGAACCATTTTAAGCTCTTACTCAGTCTGCCGTATCGAGATGAAGGATGTTTATCATTGACTTGTGACCCAGGCAGCCTGGATTGTGTTTAGAGCACTGCTGGTGCCCTTTTGCAAAGCTCCTTATTTTTCTGTTAACCCTTGTGACAGACAGGATTCTCCTGCCTTCGTAAAATGCTTTGAGATCTACAGCTAGGAATATTCTGTGGCAAGTAAGAATTAATGCCGTTGGATGGTTATAAATGCCTTTGATGTTCAACTTGCATATTTTCAGTCCTGTCTAACACCTTTGGATCACCAGTTTCTTCTTCTATCTAAAACTAACTTTGTATTTCAGGTCTCAGAATTTTTGAGAGAGCAGGCCATCTGCAATTGCACTGGAGAGGAACTGAAGTATATAGTTTCTATATGTAAATAGTTTTACTGAACCTCACTCAACTCACTGTTTTCTTATCTATTGATAGAATCATAACAGTGTTTCTTCATTGAAGCATGTCCTGCTTACACCTAAAGTTTCACTGGGGAGCATCTCCGTAAGAAAATATTAACTATTTATTCAGTGAGTAATACATGATAAAGATTGCAAGAAAAGTATAAAAATATGTTTGCATCAGAGATCCCGGGAAAAGCTGATTCCTTTCCTGGCATGTGTTTCAGCACATGATTAGCCTTCAGCCATGTATAAAGTTATCTTAGAGGACATTACCTCACTAGAAGTCACTCAACCTTAGTTGAGTCGAGGTCACTTGTGTACTTTGGAGATACTGCCTCATGAAAAAGATAAGCAATTACCTGAGGTTCTCCATATTCTGAAGCAGTTATGACCTTCCTAACTGCGCTGAGTTCTATACAATTTTGCCTCACAATATTGTGGTATCAGAAAGTATATTTCCTGCTTTATAGGTACGTATTGAGATATGGGTGAGGAATGGTCCCACAGGGATTCATTTGATCTGGAGCTGAATCCACCTGCATCCAGTTGAGTGGCTGTGCACTGGATGCAATTTCCTACTTCTTCATACACAGAGTCGCTAAGGAATTCTTCTGATGGGGACTATGTGACCCTCATAAGGAGCAGTACATTCAGGCAAAGCTGCACTGAATCCCAACCCCGCCTTGGTTGTCTGCTGTGGAATTTAGCAGCCCTGCAGAAATGGTTTCCCAGACTGCAGTTCTTTCCTAGACTGAAAGTCAGGACAGCTGTCAGGAGTTCGGTGGGAAGGGGGAGATACAGGTCCTGTGGAAAGCTCACCGCTGTGTTTTGGCTGAGCAACAGTTTCATGCCACTGTGTGATGCAAAGAGTTTTGGGAGCCAAGTACTCCACTCTCATGTTTTGGTCTTACTCCTGTTTGAAATGCCCACAAGATGTCTTGGCACCTGACCTATGGGCTGATCCCTGATTTCTGCAGGAGTGCTGCCAGGACAGGCACCTACTGCTAACCAGGACCCATAATGGCAGCTCCACTGAACTGAAATGGATAGAATCAAGTTAATGATTTTGGAGGCTTTGTAATCTTAATAAGAGAAAAGATCAAGCAGAGTGATGGCATATCAGATATACTCTGCGTTTACTAGCAAGTTGTTCTGTGCTTGTACAATTCTATCTATCCTTATGGTATTTTTTAGAGTCAAAGGAATGATGGAGCAATACTGAATAACTAACATTTTTACTACCATTCCCCGGCTCACAAAACAAGGCCTGTCACATTTGCCTAGTTTTTTATTTGTAAAGGAGGGGAATTCATCACAGTTCTCTGATTTTCACTCTTACTAAATTAGTTTAGTAGCTAATACAAACAGGGGCTGAAGATCCATCCAAATCTCAATGACCTTTCTTTGAACACAAGCTATCAAAAGTACAGCATGAGCACAGCTCATATGAGACTTCAGAATTTGTTTGCTTTTGCACCTAATGCCAGAACTTAAACTGTTCTCTTAAGGCTGAACGGCTAATGTACTAATTTACAGTGTCATGCAGCTGCCTATTTGGTTGAGTTTTCTTTTCTTCTCACAGAAGGTTAATTTCCATAAAAGGGATTTTGATTTGACTGGGTTTGTTTGGACAAGATTTTATGGGATTTGGTTTCGGTCATGGTGTTTGAAGTCTCATTGCATAAAGAAATACAGCACAAGGACAGAGAATACTGTGTAATTTTTTCACTAAACAAGCCTATCAAGTGTCTTTTTGTATTAAGTGTGTGTGCAGGTATGTTGTCCTGGGCTGGTGGAGGTACTCTCACATGTCTAACGCTTAGCAACATTATGTTAACCTAGAGATCTTTATCACTCTGGTCTTTGTGGTGCTTATTTTCAAGGAGTACGTAGCAGAAGATAAAACTGATTGAACTAGATGACAGGCAGTAGGAACCAAATAGTTCCACTCATGAGGTCCTGGGTTCATAGTTATCTGGGGAAAATGTCTGATTGCTAGAAAGTCGCTGCAGAAGATTTCCACAGCCATGTGTTAAAAGTGAGGTCACAGGCACACGACAACCCCAACTAGACAAAACAAAGTTAAAGCAGTTGATAGATACACACTTGAGGAAGGCATACAGCTCTTGAATAAGTTAGTTTGTGACAGCTGGTTTGTAATTAGAGCTAATAACATTTATTAATAATAGAAGAAAGGTGAAAGAACCTGTTGATTGTCATCACTCGGATTCCTTTGGTGTTCTGGGCTCTCTAGCATGCAAGAGTCAAAATGTAGAACAAAAATTTCCATCAAGAACCTGTAATATAACTAAAGTAGAAGAAAGAAAAGTCTCAGAGCAGTAAACAGATTCATCTTCTTTAACTCTACTGGATGAATTCCAAGTTGAATTCAGTCCTCTACAACCTTGCTGAATATAAAGCCATTTGCAGAGGGGTAACTGATGGCAGCATTTGCCCCTGCAACTCATTTAGAAATACATCTTCATTTGGCACAATCCAGCAGAGATGAAAGGCAGCAGCACTTTGTGAGCTTTACCGAGCAAAAAGGTTTAAAGCAGCTGACAAGCGTCATAAGATATTGTTGTACCAGCTTGTATTGATTGTGCTGGAGGGCACCTCCTTGTGGAAGAGGATTGATTTTTGTGTGTTTTCACAAAGAGATTTTAATAGTCTTTGTACTTGCTGTCATGTCGCAAAGGCCCACAAGCAAGACGTGTCTGATACCACAACTTTAAATGACCAGCCCTTCAGCCTCCAATAAGCATCAATTAACACTGTATAAGAACAACTCCAATGCAGTTACACTGAAAACCAATTTTTATCAGTTATAAGGTCAAGTTCTGTGCTCATGCAATAACAAAGATATCAGTGCCATCCAGGAATTAAATTAGCCCAGCTTCAGAGAGAGATTAGGAGATAGAGTACTCAGTTTCTGATTCTTTGTCATGAAGGTTAAATTCTTTCTTAAACTCATGAAAATGTGAAAGCTGTTAATTACAATCATTTGCGTCATTTGCTAGAAAATCATTCCTAGAATTCTTTCATTTCTTTGCTCAGAAATTTCATGCATCTATCACTTATTGAGGTAAAAATTCATAGATGAGAAATGACTAGCTAGTTAAGTTTCCCAAATTTGGGCAGAAAATGCACTGAAGAGAGAGTGTCAGGTGCCAGCTCTGCTGGGCTTCAGTGAAACATGTGCTCTAGCAGAACAGGGGCACTGGTTGTCGTAGCTGCTCCAAGCAGTAAGTGGTGCATTTGTGGTTTCTAATGACTGCAGTAGGTGATGCTCCCTCCCTGAGTCAGTAGTAACTGCTGGAATTGCTTGGCTGCTGCAGGTGCCATCGTTCAGTCGTGAATGTGCTCGTGGTGCATGCCATAAAGTGCTGAGCCCTGTATTCCAGCTATGTGACAGTCCAGATATCATATTCTCTTCTAATTCCATTCCTTCTGTAGGTGTAATTCTCACCTGATTACTTCAAGTATCTTATTATAGGCCTGGAACAGAAACCGAGGTTTTGCCACGGAGCCAACAGGTAGTGTGATTCTCCTATCTTTGCTGTTCTTATTTGGCTTTTGGAAGCAGCACTGAAAATGCAGATGCCTAAATTAGTTGTCCAGAGTCAGATAGGGAAAATATTCTCTGCTGCTTTATTTTTTTATTTTGCCTTAGCAGTTCTCACAAAAGCCTTTTGAATTTTCTGGAGGTGTACATGTGAGTTGCAGCCATTATAATGCAAATCATAGATTAAGCCCAAATCAAAATGGAGGTAAATAAAATTAATAGGACTGTTTACGTTGAAGTCCATAGTAGGTTGATCTGAGTTAATAAGATTTCTGAAGTAAAAGCTTTCTTTTTCTGCATATTCATGCAGTATTTTGTGAAGTGGGGTCTGGAATCTGTTTTTTACTGCTGCTGCACTAAAAATAGCAGTGATGTAATGTGCTTTGCAAATACTAAGCTTTAGTGTGGAACCTACAGTGGTAACTTCAAACTTTTTCTAGTATGTAACTTCTTTGTAACTCTCCCTCCATATTCAAACAAGGAAAACTCAATTCTTAAGTGCTGGGAAAAGTAAAGAGCAAAGAAATGAGAAGATGGAAAATGTTGGATGGTTCTTAAGAATTAAAGATGGCTTCTATTAAAAATAAATAAAATAAACCTTCATTTAGTTGCTTGTTTGTATAGAACATCAAAGATGTAAGGGAGGACAGAAAAAAGTGTCTTATTTTTACTGAACTACAAATCTGACATATTTCAAGACAGATCATACTCTGGTCATTATCAGAACCATCAACACTATTTTTTCCGGAACAAATATGCAAACAAAGAAAAGACTGCTTCTTTTGTACAATACAGATCAGAAAAGAAGAGAAAAGACTAGAGAAAATGTGGAAGACAGACAAAGAGAGAATGAGTAACACGATTTTGTGAATCAGCGAGTATTGGCAGTGCTCCTTAAACTCTTAACCAGCTGGAAAAAGTTGGCTCTGACTGTAAGCTCGGATACAGAACATTTATATTCTGCAAGGCAGCAGAATAAAAAAAGAAAATATATTAACTAATTGTTTGAAGATTAAAAGAAATTATAAGATTAGCTAATAAACATATAAAAACCTTTATGTATGTACTATATGTTGAATATTCTATATTTTGCATCTTGTACAGGGGCAACAACTACTGTCTCCTCCAAGCACGTGAATCTTGATTTCTAATGTAAGATGATGATAGCACTTTCATTATAGTGCAGGTTTCATATTTCCTTCAGAAGCTTTTTTTGGGAATGGAAGAATAAATTCATTTGAAAGAGACTGGCTGAACAGTAGAAGTGTATTGAAGTGATGAGGTTTTTCCCATACAAATCCTGCATGAAAACATTCTGCCTCAGAGTTAATTTTGAAAGCCTGTGTTGTTGTTTTGTGGATATATATATATATATATATATGACACAACCCGTGAAGTTTTAAAAAGGAAGATTCAATGTGAGAACAATGCTGACATGTTGGGATAAAAGCAATCAGATCCAAAGCACTTTACCTAATTAAAGCAGTGATCTTAAAAGTCAGGTTAAGATGTTCAGGGATCAACTGCACAATTCTGTTGCTCAAGGAGTACAGAAACCTGATCATGGAAGCTTATAAATATCACTAATCAGAGACAGAAAAATACTGCACATGAGGTATCTCACGCAGCTCTCTGCTGTGTGACTGTCTCATACAATATGCATTCTACTGTTGTAAAAATATCACTCTTTAACTTTGAACTTTGGCTTTAAAAACAATGTTGAGTAACTGAGAAAATATTCCCATGCAAATATGATGTTTTATTCTTAGAATTAGAGTGGAATAGGTAATGAGAGCTAGGTAATGAGTTGTTGTGGTTGTACAGTTGATACCTCATACAATTTAACAGCTAATATTGTATGTCTGAGATAGACTTCAAATCTTTTCTTTATGCAGTCATCAAACAGAATCAAAGAAATCCCTAGCGATCTCTTTCTAGACCATGTGCACCATTAGACATACAGCTGGATTGTGGTAGTAGGACCTTGCAAAGATCTGTGTATCAGCAGATACAGTTCTCTGACAGGAAGGAAGAGTGATGGCAATTGCAGGTCAAACTTTTGAGAAAAGACGAGAAATGTATGAGCCCAAGGGATCAATTCTTAACCCAGAAACATGAGCACGTATGGTTGGTTTGCTGTGTTCACTGTCACTTTAACTTCTTTGGTTACAGGATGTTATCAATGATGCAGTATGTTTTCATACTTAACAGTTTAATTGATCCCTAGATTATGTATTTTCACCTTGGTATGAAAGAATTTAGAAAGGTGACTTTTCTTTAATGTTTATGCACTTTCAAAAGGACCTGTAACTATGACTGATGCACAGAAAGGAATACTTGGGGCCTATTTTTTTCTAGATTGGTCATGGGACTGGACAGTCTGTTATGTGCCAAAGACTCGAATGAGTACAGTAGTTACAGCTAAAGGGCATATGATTAGCATGTATAAATATTTTCTGTGGTTCTAGGCAGCAGCTGGTGCCTCAAACTGCTCCTTGGTTCTCGTTCCTCAGTTTCTAGCTCTGGTCCTATAGTATCTCTTTAGGATGCTGAAGAAATAAGTGACATTTTCTAGGTGGTGCATCCACCGGTCTCCTTATGAAATTGAAAAAGCACCGTAACATGACTTATTTAATGTTAGGAGGCTTTTGGCTTTGTCATCAGCAAATTTTACTGACTTCTGTATATGTAGTAGATTTAGATGTACAGATGCTAAATATAGAATAGGACAGTATCGTGAATGGTGGAAGAGCGCTGCAATTGTGCATGTGTATAGTTTTTCAGGTGAGTCAGTCGTGCTGAAATCCAGTCAGTGAAATACTGCCAAAAGCTACTTGAGACAAAAATCTGCTGAATTCACAGGAGTTCAAATAGGATTTTAAGAGGGAAGTATTGATATTGTGAAAGTTATTAGACATTGCTGCTAGCTAAATGAGATGGATTTGGTCTCCAAAGTATGCATTTGGCAAGTATAAAACCAGCAATATTAACCTGCTGTTTTGTTATACTTTGAATAGCTGTAGAGCATTCTGGGGAAAAAAAAAACCCCGAATTATACTTAAATGGACCATAGGAACTAATTTGTAACTAAAACACTGATGATATTTTTATGCTTATTAGCTCCTATCATTTCAGAGGAAGATTAAGCTTTCCACAGAACCCATAAACATTTAGTTTGTTGTAACTACAGGTTTTAATGGCTGAAAAACAGGCTCATCCATCTGTTGGAGACCAGCAAAACAAATACCTTGAGTTACCTGTATAAGCTGATTTCTCTGTAAACGTCATTATAAATAGGCACAACGAGAACTGATAATACTGCTCATTTTTTAGACAGGATGTCAAATTTAGGGTAAATGATGCTAAAAAATATTGTAAAATCGTCCCTAGCCTCTGTCAGTGCAATAAAATGATCACAGCAGGTTTTTTCCTCATCAAAGCAGATGGCTTTAATGATTTTTCAAGCCATGCTTAATTCATCTGCAAACAACAGAGATCGGTTTGCAAATGTGTACTGAAAGAGAGAGATGTTACTGTTCATAAATGCTCTGAGAGTTTGTTTTGCCCCATCATTAGTGGCAAATGGTGTTTACTTAAGGTAAATTATTTTTGTGAACCGTCTCAGAGTCAGTGTCACAGTTGCAATAAATTACCTGTAAAATGAAATGAACATCACCTGCTTAATGTGGCTAGTACAACTGACCTGATGGAATAAGTAAAATTATGTTTTCTTTTGAGTTAAAATTGCATTATAGAAATGATTGCCATCTTTCTCAAATACTTGTTTGCTTTGCACTGTAAAACTGAATGGTTTATTTTTTTCATAATTTTCTATTGTGAGTTTGTTATTGCTGTAATGTTTTTCTTTAACACCAGGCAGAGAGAAACACATGATCAATTCACATATGGATTCATATTTTAAAAATATCTTTGTTTTTGTATAACATCAGAAGTTAGTCAGAGAAAAACAATCGAAGAACTAGTCTGTTTATGATAGCTTACAAAAAGGGAAGCTTTAAAATACACTGAGTAAATAAGAACATTGATTCTGGCTTCTTTATGTCCCTAGAAGAGGAAATTCAGTTATTCCTAAAATTGTATCATTCCTCCATTTACCTAGTGACTGAAATATAACTGGAAGAAAATGTTTGTATTTAATGAAACAATGGATGTATTTCTGAACACTGAAACTTAGTTCTAAAGAGGCTTTCTCCCATTAAAAGCTCTGGATTTATCAATAACTGTGTTGCTCCAGGCCATAAAGAAACAGGAAAATTTTGTTTCTGTCTATGGATATATACCAAAACTCTGAAAAAAAGTTTTCTTTTCCAGAACAGGCATTTATCACTTATAGATGTGAGTAATGTACCCAATTAGGCCACACAAGACTTGTTTTCTTTCTAAACTGATCTTAGTTGAAGTTAAAATATGTCTCATGATTTATGATTGATGGCTTGCCAGCTAAACCATTTAAAATGTAGCAGGAATAGACAAAGGTGTTGGGATGACACTGACTATAATAAATAACATGAGATATGTGTTAAGAAAACTGTGAAATTAGATATTGAAGAGCATTGATGCTTGGGGTTGTAGATGTTCTTGATTTCAAACTGGAATTATAAACAAAAGAAAGCTGTATTAAATCATTTAAAAGAAAGTTAGTTGCAGGTGGTGTTCCTGGTATGAACATTCTATGTTTCTATATAATACTAATCTTGGACAGTCTAAACATTCACACTCAAGCCTCATCAAAATGTTGACATGTTTTTGCAGTTAGTATGAATCGGTGAGTTCCTTTCTGTGTTCTATTCTGTACTCTTCCAGGTCACTCCCATCTGAAGGTGAGGAAAAAAGCCATGGTCTCCACAATGCTCAGGTCAGAAAGGGAAGCTCAGAGCTATGCCTGCATAGAGCATTTGGGTATGCAGAACACTGCTGATCTCAGAGGTAAGGACAGTTGACTCAATCAGTAGCAGCACAAAAAGAATTTATTGACCACCCTCATTTCAATGGATGGTTATGCAAAAAGCCTCTTCTGATTTCAGAGGGAAGATTTTTCAAATTTTGGCTTGCAGTCCTGATAAGATCAGCAGTAAGCGATACACAATGTTTATATGCCAATATGAAATTTTCATTAGGCAGACAATAGAAGAGATATCTTCCAAGTAACCTTCTTGTTTCACTGTTAGAAAGAATATTTTAAAATTGTCCTTATTTCAAAACCTTGCTGATATTACATTATTCAGGATGTTGGTCTTCTGGGAGGAAGACAGCAAGCCCCTACATGCAAAGTTGTGACATTTTTGAGTCACAGCAATTAGTTCAGTTATCTAACACAATACAAGTGAAAGCAAAAAAGAATGGGCCAGAACAGGAATAATCCACAATATGCCTCTCAATTCAGACAGAGGGTCAGGGTTATAAAGATTGCATTCAGGATGTCAGCAACAGTGTTAGAGAGCATAATTTAGCAGCGACGTTCATGCCTACTGCCAGGAAAGCAGCTGGCATCCGACAAAAAATGCACTTGAATAGAACATGGTTCAAGACATTCAAGACCTTTCTGAGAGGTGAAAACGTAGATGAAAGTGCAGCCTCAGAGCATAACTGGAGGATCTGTCTAGCACTATCCTGTTGGCATTCTGTTAAAAAAAGCAAAAAACAAACAACCCACAACAAAAAACTACAGTTGGAATGTGGGAGGAGGGGATTATATCCTGCTAAACTGAGTTTCAGTTATAAGGCTTCACTAAGAAAAGTGCAGCATAACTAAATTTAACATACATTCTAGAAGAGCAATCAAATCATATAGCCAGAGCTTCAGTGAATAATTCATGTGAAACCTGATGAGATAAAAGGACTGACATGAGAGAACACCATAAATAACATACTGTAAAAAGACTGAAGACCAAAGATCTACTCTTTCATCAGCAGATATAAGGCAACACCCCCCTTTGGAAATGCCGGTTCTTCTGCACTCAATCTAGTCAACTTGCATTTTCACAGTTTTTAGTTGGGAAACAGACAGAAGGCAAATTTCCCAGCAGACAAATTTAGTATTGCTAACTTGCTACTAACTCTAATCTTGCCAATTCTCTAATTTTCTCAAATTGACATTTTGCTGAACAGCATAACAAATATGGGACCTTCTTTCCATTCCCAGCAACTGTGAACACCACTACAATCTTTCCCGTCAGATCTATAACCCACACAACACCTTTAACCATTTCTTCTGTTAAGACTACACATCTCCACATCCTCCTCTGAGTCTCACGGCTTTGCTTGATCTGGTCTTCTAGGTTTGGGAAGAGAGATGAAAAGGATACACAGACACGCACACACTGAAAGACTGAAAATCACTTTGCAGGGAAAAATGAACTTTTTCTGAATACGTCTTTGCTGCAAAAGATTAATGGAAGTGAAGCAATACTTTAAAAAATTGGTAATCCAGCACTTCAATGGAACTAGTGGCTGCAGTATATCTGCTGCATTGGCTGAAAGCCCATCTCTGTCTCTTCCGCTGCCATACAACTGTGTTTGCTCTTACCCGAGAGTTTTGATTGTGGCCTTATAACTAGGACAGTCTGGGTTTTAGTCTTTCTGACATCCCCCCCTTCCCTTTTTTTCTCCCTCTCCTTTGCAAGAACACTTAGGTGACCTTTGTCAGTATGTGCCAAACTGCAGCAGGGACAAACCCTGTCATTGCTTCTTCTAACAAAAGAGGACACCTATGCTAGTGTAGTTTACCTTGAAGCCGTGCTGAAGATGCTTGTAAAATTTCTCTAGTTTGTAGCTGTGTTATGCTACGGTGTGAACATTCTCTTGAGGTGCAACCTGCACTCCTCCTTCCCAAGTGTTCATCTTAGCCATCATACTTCTGACTACATGTCAGGATGGGATGCAGGTGTGGTTCCTTGTTTTTTTTTGTAAAGAAATACTGATATACAGGCAATAATGGATCATCTGTGACTCCTATGGGTTCCTTTGGTGTAAATAATTGGAAAACCAAGATGTGTGGTGGCATATTGAGTGTGTTTCCACTGGTGGGAAAGGGTCAGCTGGAGACCACAGCGAACTGTGAACTATGCAGGTGCAGTATACGTGCTGGATTGTTCTTATGTTTAAAGTTAAATATACTTATGTGCTTTACTGAACCAAAGCCAAGATGCCCAGCATTAGGCAAACCCAAAGCATTTACAGCATTTAAACTAGATCTAGTCATGCTATTTTCCATTAACATGTTAATTCTGTTGAAAACTGCAGATGTCACTAATCAAAAGTAATTTTTTTGTAGAAGGAAAAATAATCAAAACTAAATATATCATTATGGTATAATAACTCTTAGCTCCACAAAATTTTATTTTGTTAAATGAAATTAATGTGTTTTCAGATATGTTTAATATTAAGCAGCAGTTTCTGGTTTAGCTTTACGAGAAAGACAGTTCAAGCCACTCACTTTTATGTGGCCGGGATTGTTCAGAGCATTGTCTTGTCCATGTTGGAAAGTGGAATTCTACTTATCCCAGCTGCTTACAGCATCTTTGGAAATCTGAAAAGAGTGGAACAGTATCACATGGCTCTGTGAGACATAATCAAACTAGACAGACAGTTTCATAGAAGAAAAAATGGCTGCCAGCTTCACTTCTACTCGCTATAATGCAGTATCATAATGAAACTAATTTTGATGCTGAAATGACCAGAAGCAAATTGCTTCACCTTTAGTACCATGAAAGGTCTTTTTTGCACTATACTATGAGTAGTTCTGTTTCATGTTTTCACCTCAATTTGGAATCATGATAAATGTTGATATATGGCTATTGTCTATACAGCATCTCCCCACTCCTACTTAGCTCTCAAAATCTCTTCTTCCTGGTCTGTCAGAGCCATTGCATCCCAGTGAACATTTTCTAAACCAGGAAAACGGCCTCCCACAGCCCATTTGGATTGCTGTGGTTGGCCAGCGTCTGGTTCACTGCAATACAGTGGTAAGCCACAACGTCCCAGGAGATACTGGATTGTCTGGAATGCAAAGCTGGACTTTGTTATTTTAGCCTCCTTCTTGTACATTGCGCTGAACACCTCTGCCAGCCCCAAGGAGAAGGGCCAGAAACTAACTTTGATTAACCATTGGATTTGTTCATCTGGTAGTTCCCTCAGCTGATATTTCTTTTTTTTGTCTGTGAAGTTATTTCCCAGCATTTCTATTTATAATGCATGTAATGTCCCCTACTGGTGGTTTATTTGTGGAGTATAGTGGTACAAAAATATGTATTAGAAACAGACAATATTAGTCCTAGATGTGCTGGTTGTCTCTAAATTTTATTGAGCAATTGTTTCTCTTGCCTGCAGGCACTGATTCATTACAACTCAATCCAAAAATCAACCCTGGATTTCAAATAAGTAACTGAGGTCAGAAATTTGGCATGAAGCACTTAAACCAATAGTGGAGGAAATTACTTTATTATAGAGTTAGGCTGATATTTTCAGAGGCAAGCATAACTCCCATTAACATTGTTGGCAATCACGCGGCCTAATTCCAAGCACGTAGCTTAGAAAACTTTCCCCTGTGTGGACAAGTGTTCTCAATGAGTTTCTAAATTTATAGAAGCCTCAAAAGCCCATAGTCTCTATGTTTTGTTGTTAGAGTCTACAGTTAACTCCCAAAGGTGGGACTCCAGCATAGCAGCAAGCAACATTTTTACTGGGCCAACAACATTCAGCAAAGAAACATTAACATGTGTATATTATACATTCTTATTTTTACACATAAATATCATGATTCCTTTTTAGCTCTATTCCCAATAGATATCTGAAGCACCATTGCTCTAATCTCTACTGACTAAGAAAACATGCAGTAGATTAGGCGGTAGTAATGATTACCAAGTGCAGGGCCCCTGCTGTTAAACTCAAATGACAAGCTCATTGTGAGCTCTGTTTCTGATGTTCAGCTGCTTAACTTCATTATTCTCCAAGAAGCAAAGTTGGCAAGTCACCACTCTGCTCTGAGAAAAGAGCGACAACATTAACAAGAAAAGTCAAGGCTTAAATCATGATTTTCAGAGTACAAAATCTTCCAGCAAAATGTCTGCTTGGTTAGTATTTTCTGTTTGTAACTTTCAGGGACAGTATGAAAATGACTTATAAAATAACAGCAACAACACCAAGAAGTTTCCATGACCTACAAGCTTGTGTTATAATATCCGTTCTCTATAGCTCAAACAATCTGAAATCTGAACACAAGTCAGGCTCATAGTACTGCCACTTCTTGAAGTCCATGAAGCAGAAGTTCCTTGTTGAACAATTTTCTTCTTGAATAATAGGAAGTTGCAAAAGCTGTTAATGTGTCAGAAGAAGCTGGGCAAGAACCTAACATCTGGACATATCCTGAAGAAGCTCCTGTTTCTCAAGGAGGTGAGAGTATTAATTTCTTTACTTTTTTGGTATTTCAATTGCTATTAATTCTCTTTGGATAAAATTGAGCCCCTCAGTCTCCGCACCTTCACAAAGGCAGAGCTTGCAAGCTGTCTGTTGAGAAATCTTGAGTCGCAGAAACTAGCAACTCCTCCATGATTACTGTCTTCTGGTTTTGAGGCCTCAGTCTGTGTATGTTTGTATGTAGCTACATTAGGTATATTCCAGTGGCTTGTGAAATGACTTGTTGCTAGCAGACAGCTCATGTATTCAATTGCTGTAATTTCTTCCTGGGAGGGAAAACGGTGAAGAGAGACACTACTGTCTGCAAAATGAACAAAAAAATAAATGAAATGCACAGGACAGTCTTCTGAAATCCTTGCCTTCCTCTGTCCTGGTTCAAACAATAAAGAATTGTGAGCCCTGAACGATGGATATGCTCCACCTAGTATCTGGCAAGATGGTTGCCCTCATTTGACATTTTACTATAAAGACCAACACAAAGATATTGTAACCAAGAGTGCTTAGGGTCCCAGTTTCCTCCAAGGAGGTGGAGATTGTTGCTCACTGATAATGTCTAGGTGGCACCAAATATCTTGGGAGACTGTTGTAAAACCAGTCCTGAAGCTGTGCGTCCTCTCTTTGGTTGGTGTTTTGGGAAGGAAGACGCAATGGGTACACGGAGCTCATAAAACCTGACAGGAGCAGATCTGGTATGGGTTACAGAGCTAACCTGGGTGGTGACATGAAGCAGGGGTGGACACCTACATGGCTCAACCTAGTTATAAATGAGAGTAGTGTGTGTGGTTACTGTTGTTGTCTGGGTTTGGCCAGGATAACAGAAAAGCTATTTGGTCTTGATAGAGTGAAAGACAAATATTTAGAGTGAGATAATATTTGTCTGAGAAAGACAAATAGGGTGTGGATGATGAGTTACATATAAAAGAAGATAGGAAATCTGTGTATGTCATGCAGGACATGTGGGTAGGCCAGGGAAAGTGGAAGAAAATCAGTTACCAGCTGACAGTTGGGAGGACAGAGAAGATAGAATAGTGGGAGGGAAGAAGGCAAGTGGAAGTCTTTATAGGGGGCAGAATGTGAAGATTCAGGAGTTTCCAGTATTTTTAATTCCATTGGGAGTAAAAAGTTAATAGTGGCCAGAGAAGGAAGGCATTGTTGTGGAAGATCAAGCTATCTTCCTTGCAAATTATTTGATAAAAAGATAGACAGAACTCCAATAATGCTTTTTTTTTTTCCAGAAAAGCCGTTTAGAGATGAATTTTCACATTACTATTCCAAAGAGATGTCATTTTTTGAAGACTAAGGGAAATACAGAAAGTCTGTTTTATCATCCACTCACACTGGGTTTTAATCATGTTGTTCTAAAGAGGACATAATATTTTTAGATTAGAAGAACCAGATACTATTCCTTATTAAAACTTATGAAATTCTTTCATCATTTATTCTTCATTAGTTTGATAGCTTCACCCTGTACAGAGGTACCTTAAGAAAAAATTGTATAACCAAAGAAAATCAGTTCTCCAGCACCAAGGTTAGATGAAATATTTACTACATACATGTGGCAAGAAAGAGCCACTTTAGTTATGTTGGGGTTTTTATCTTATTGTCAGTGTACAGTTTAGATTTTTAAAAAGTGGAATCTATTAACCCTGTGCTTCAGCTTTGCTATGTGTACAAAGAAAGGTGACGTGGAAGGGCCGCCCTGGACTGAATGCATAGCCTTGCTTGTGACAATTGCCCAGCTTCTTCCTGACAAGCCCAGTCCTCTCTGTATTCATTTCAAAGCCGATATGTGCAAATTGCTTTGCAGTGGTAATAAATACATTCCTGGTAAAAAAGGAAAAAGTAAATGAATTTCCTCTTGAAAGCTGAGGTTGGTGATGAATAGTGAAGGCTTATACAGAAACTTTCTAAAGTCTATTGCTTCTAGGAAGGTGATTCAGGACCCATGACTCAATCTTTAAGATATCGTATCCCTAGGTTTTTAATGAGCCCAGTTAAAGAGCGAGTGCCGATTCGTAAGACATCCCAATGGGCATGAGTTCAGATATATACCTGGAATGAAAAAAGGTGCTATGAGCACCACATTTGGAAAACAGATCAGTATCAGAGTATGGGTAAGTTTCACAAAATCAGAAAGGCTGAGGTTGGAAGTGACCTCCAGAGGTCATTTTGTTCAAACCCTCTGCTCAAGTGGGATCACCAGGAGCCAGTTGCCCAGGACCGTGTCCAGACAGCTTTTGAATACCTCCAAGAATGAAAATATTTGATTAAATTTTAGATTTATTTTTTGAGTTTCTGAAAGTGCTCCTCCCATTCCTCTTTATATCTGTTACTGAAGCAGCAGGCTGTACACTGACATGTACAATGAATCACTGGGTACTCACAAGTAGACTCAAAAGCTTTGGTGTGAGCATGTATTTACCCCATCACTCAGGGTGCTGTTTCACAGCAGTATACAGCAAGCCAAGGCCACAGGCCTGCCGATCTCTCTCCCAGGTTTTAAAAAGAAAGTGATTTTCTGTTGGTTCAGCTCCATGAACTAGCTCACAGTCAGATCACAGAAAACCCAGTGTAGTGCGAAGCAGGGAGTGAAACTGTATGGCCAGGGCAGAGATGAAGGGAAGACAGGACTGTGGTAAATTGTATTCAAGTATAACTGAAGAGACCCATACATTTGACATAACGGGCAGAATTGAAATACTATGGAAAAAGATGAAGTACAGATTATTCTGGTCTTGGTACGTGTTGGTGAAGAGCTGATTCCTCTCACAGTCCACAAAGAGGCTCTGGCATCTAAGCAGGGAACATATTCAGGTATCTTTACTGAATTTTAATAATAGTCCATTGTAATTGTAGGGTAAGATAGAACACAGTACAAATAACAATAGCAATCATGTTGATAGCTAGGTCTTTCCTATCCAAACTTACTATCTTCTTAGGTTAATACTCTAAGGTTTTATTGTAAGAGGTTAAGTATTTTTCTCCACAAATCATGGATAAATTCAAGCTAAAGTATTTTCTCTCATTCCATGTCATATTCAGCTGCAAGAGACAAAGTAAGTTACGGCAGTGACTTCAGAAGTAACGAATTATGTTATTAATGTAAGTGAGCAAACATTGTAAGAACATAAAAATGAATTAAATTGAAGTGATTGGTGAATTTGCTGTTTCAGCTGTTTCGGTTTTTATCAGAAGAAATCTTTTCCCTCGTGCCATGTATATTCCAATTTTTTTCCCAGCTGTTATTTCTTTATAGAAACATCATTATTTTAACCATATCACTTTTCTTTGAAGACCCCTACATGGGCAGTGATTTGTGAAGGATTACTTGAAAAGCTTACACTATAATTGCCCAAAGTGAAAAAAAAAGAGGAAGGGAAAAAAAAAAATCTTAGAGTAAGGTAAAATATACTGGTAATATCACGTTGATTCTACATGCAGAGCGTCAAGCCTGCTGTCTTTGCAGCAAGAAAATATTGTTTCCATTATTGTATGTCAAAGAGCAACACTCCATCTGCAAATAAGCATTTGCTTTTAGCTGTGTCTTCTATGTGAGAATTTCATCCAGACTGATAAAAAAATGAAATTTGTAACTTCCATTATTATTATTATGCTTAGGGGTAAAGGGGCCATTTTGGGCCAATGAAACCAATGAAATTTCCTGTTATGATTAGCGTACCAATAGCACAACTGTCTTTGCATCCCCCTGTGTTACCAGATATTTTATAAATCCTGAGTCTTAATCATCCAAGCTGTTGTTCATTGTCTGCCTGACCAAGGCGACTATCTGCCACCTTATTCATATAGGGAAAACAGGTAGAATAATTACACTAATCTCTCTAGCTATACCATTGTGACCTGCTCAGGTGCAACTTACCTGCAGTGCAGGTAGCTGACAGCGCATTGGTTGTGCTCAATCCTGCACAGATGCTGCACTGCTACAGCTGGAAGAAAACCACCACTTTAGGCATTTTTCCTGTAAATATAGGGGCTGTCAGAAAAGTAAAAGAAGAGTATACAGTAAAGCTGTGTAGGGGCAACCAGACTGTTCTGAAAGTGAATGCCATAGGAACAGTATAAGATTTGGTCCTCTCATCACCTCTTAATGCAGCACAGTGAAACGCTGATGCAACACATGATGTGATGTTTTGTGCTCTTTGTCTTCCATGTTGTTAAACTGTCGTTAAGAAGATAAGTGTAATTTCTGTTTGTGTGATACTGCAATGCACTGAGCTTCACATGCATTTCCTCTCCATGGGACAATTGTTTTTTCTTTAGCTATGCACTTCTTCATACCAGTGTCCAGACATCATAGGTCTTAGGTAGTAGACCTGTCTTAAGCTTTCCTAAACTAATTTAGTATTTACCTCCTTCCTTGATTGTGCCAGGGATGAGGAACAGGGACCTGACAAGGTTCAGGACTCTACTGCTAGGAGGGCCAAAGGGGAAAGCTGGAGAGCTAGGCTATGGAAAATTGAACTAGCTGCTTGTGGCATTTCTGGAGGAATAAGAGGATAAGATAGGGATTTGTGCTTCTTGGGGATCCCTCCTCTCCAGAAGTCACAGGCCATATGCTATAAACTCTTTCTAAGTGGCAGATACAATCCTGAATTTCTTGGGACTTGGCATAAGCAAAAGAGGCAGTGGAGTCGTGGCTGCTCCCATCTGTAGCTGTAGTTTTATGCCTGGATCTAATCTTCTTTATGGTGTCAGGATTTTGTAAACAAAAACAAATTTTGTAAAACAAAACATTTTTTGTGTTTCTTGATGCCTCAGGTAATTTTGCTGAGCTGCTAGTCTTCTTGGACAGATCCTCAAAGGCATTTATGTGCACCTGTGACTGGGCACACAGACTTGAGGACTGAGTGCATGTTTCCTTTGCTGAGTACCCTATGCTGGGCACCCCTTTCAAATGATCCCTGCCTTCCCTTACTTTATTAGCTATAGTACAGGCTTCAGCTGTGTGTTGTGCTGCAGCATTTACACATTTCAAACAGACAGCCCTAGGGTATTTTACTGCAAAGTCTCTTCTGGTGAATTTCAAATTGAGTAAGGCAGTTCTCCTGCTGACTTCACTAGATTTAGTTCAGACCTAGATGCAAGGAAGGGGGAGCATATGTACTTTAAGGATATAGAGTTATGCAAATTCCTGCATTTGAGTAATGAGAAAGTAGGGGATGATCCTTTCAGATAGTTACCTGCCTCTTATGAGTGATGTGAAAGATGTTCTCTGTTCTGCATGGTGCTGTGCTGGGTACCTGAAAATGCCAGCTGGGCTAGGTGGTGTTTTTAGCTCTTGAATATGTGTATTTAAGTTCTTGAATATGTGTATTTAAGGTGTATTTAAGGTGTATGAGGATTCACTTGAAATTGTATCATTTGACATCAGTGGAGGTGCCCAAGACAAGAGCTCCCAGTTTCCATCCAAAAGGTTTAGGGACAGCAAATGTTTTGAAGGAAGGCCCTACAATTCAGTGCTTACTTTTCCCTGTTGGTATCATATAGCCTAGGACTAGGTGAGAGGGTTGGCTTTTTTGCATGTAACAATGCATCTGAGAACTCTGGATTTCCATAAAGGAGTGGTGCAGGCCTAAGTGTGCTGTCCAGGCAGAGGCAGTCAGGGCAAAGGGAGGGAAGGATGGGTAACATCCTGTGAATGGCTAGCAAGTGGAGAGAGGCAGGTGACGAATAACTGTAATTCTTTACAGCTATAAAACCATCTGAAATTTTGAATTGACTCTGAAGTATATGTAAAGCTGTTAATGTTGCAAATAGGCATTTGTTACAGTGAAACTGAAGCAAACAAGCAAATCAAATAACTCTTGCTTCTAAACATTCAGGTTTTCATTAGCAGGTCTGAACTTGTGGCAGCCTAAGGATTACAGTTTCTGCTTTGAAACCAGCTGATCATTTTTCCAAAGAATAGAAAACAGACTTGAGCAAAAAAAGAAAAAGCAGAAAACAAAAGGAGAAAGAAGAAAGCAAAATAAACCTCAGAAACCAAGCTAAGTCTATCTGGCTTCTATTCTCTCTCTCTTTCTCCCTTTCTCTCTCCCTACTTTGTCGCTCCACCACTTGACTGTATCATACTGTGTTGCTGGTTGCTGAGGTGCTGCTTCACCTTCTGCAATGTTGCTTGATCTTTGATTTCCTGTGAAGCACAATGAATCTTACATTAGAGTGTGCAGAGTCAGGTGGTGCACCATCTGTTCCCAAGCTCCAAAAACACTGAGTAACAGAGAGCTACAGAAAGCAACAGCTACACCAGTTTCATCAGAATATTCATATTCACGCAGTAACAAACAAGCAGATGACTCTGTTTTCAAGCAGAGAAAAGCATTTTCGTTTTCCAACAGTTACCGATTAAATCTAACATGTTGAGGTGGGTTTTTTAAATTTTATTAAAATATGTTTAATATTCATTAACTGGCTCAGTCATAAAATATGTTAACCAATTCATACTACTTAGGTGATTTGATGTTATGAGGACCATGTGACACTACTGCAAAGTAGTGTTAATTTAACTGTATTTAATAGCATCTGTGCACGCAGCTACGAAAAGATAGCTGGAACAGCTGCAAAACTGTGGTACTAACATATTGAAGTGGAGGTAATGCACCAGATCGGTGAATCCCTAGCAGCCAACCTATGATAACACTTTTTTTTTTTTTCAATGTGCACTAACATTCTGTTAAGAAAGCATTATGTGTACCTAACTCACCGTTGGAAATCTCTGTGCTACCTTACTAAACATTGATTGCAAATCACAGGCTACAACTTTTTTAACTATCTGTTTTCCTAACTGCGGTTTAATCAGACAACAAGAAATACCTTGAGTGCCTTAGAATATGCTTATTGGTTGAAAATATTTCAGCTCTAGAGTCAGAGTTGCTAAGACATATGCTTCTAATTCTTTAGTGTTCCTTTCCATATTAATGCTAGAACAGCTTAAGTCAGATTTACAGGAGCCCTAAATTGCTTTTACTTTGCTAAACATTGTGCTTATTATAGAAGAAACTGGAAGAAAGATTTATCACATTTTTAGAAACCAGTTAAAAAGCTTCATTGATCTTCCTGCACTTTAACTTTCCGACATGCTTGTTTTGAAGCACTATATTACAAGGCGAATATAAAAGTTCAGAAAAAAAGTGCTTCTGCCAAAAAATGAGGAAAATGGAGAAAGAATGAAACAAACTTGTTTGACACTGGTATATCAGTACCCTTTCTAATGCCCTCCATCTCTCAATATACAGCACTGAAAATAAAATGTATCTCATGGCTAGGTTCATCTATTCACAATTATGCTCATGATCTCTCAATGATCTTGAGAAAGTTACCAAGTGCTATAGTATATCCAGCTATGAGTAGGGACAATGATGATGATTTTGTATATACGGGATCTTTGAGTCAGATATATTAATGTATTTTTACAACCATGTATTTATCTTGCTTCATAACTTCCTTGAAGGATTATGTATGTCTAGCTGGCATCCACATATAAAGTTGTATAATCATATAATACAAAAGTATGCTAATATTTATATTATTTTACATATGTACATATGCATGTATGTGCTATATCGATTGTATACCACGTGTATACACGTAGCTACACAGATAGACAAATATACAAAACCCCCTTGTCATGAAATAAGGTAACTGCACGATTGTAAAGCATTTGAAGATGACTGCATCAAAGATAGTGTACTTGCACAAAGAAAAAAATCCTGCCCAAAAGAAAATGCTGAGCTCCTCATTGTTGCCAACAGGGCAATGGGGAAAGAAGTCAGATGACTTAAAAAGCTGACACAAACAATTCTGAGGGTTTGGCAAATGACGGAAGCAAAATTGATTTTGCATTGTCTGAGTTTGGAACGAGTGGTGTTGAGATCTAACCGTTAATGTGCAGAGGAGCTAAGACTTTTGGCAGATAGGGCTAAACACAGAATATGAAAGTAAAATGCAGTAGGAAAAAAACTCAGTTATATCAAACATGACTTCTGATTTTCAGCCCAGCTGGCTCAGCCTTACACTTCATGTGTAGTTGGGATGATCAATTAAAAGATTTCTCATTGCTTAATGTGCAGGTATCTCCTAGATCAATGAGGCTTAGAAGTCCTGCAATCAGATGTCCTAAGCTTTTAACCTTTGATAATTGAGCTGTAGGAGATGTTTCCTCCACATTCTTCTCCTTGAAGCCTTCAGGAACAAGTGTCAGGTTATCCTCTGGCTGTTAATATTTTATTTGAATGTAAGAGAGTCTGACCCTACATTCACTGACCTAAACAGCAATATTTCCATTGAACTCATTGGATTTGACTGCTCTGTCGCTGCTTGGGGGTCAGTGCTCTCTCAACCAATATAAACACATGGGTGTCATGTATACTGGAAAAAAGCTAACAGCTGCACAGAGATAAGCTGTTAGCAGGAGGGTAGGTCAGATGTTTTTCACCAGCCTATGTAGCAATGTCTGCAAATACAAAGCACAAGTAAGTAGAGAAAAATGAGCTACCTTTAAAGGAAGAATTAGGAGTAGCCCAGCTGCAACAGCTTCAAGTTGCATCCTGGCTAATTTAGTTTGCTCTGAAAAGTAAATGAGGGATGTCTATCTAATATGGCTCTCCTATAGCTATAGTACGGGTGTGAGTGATTTACTCCTTCAGATGCAAGGAAGCACAGCCTCTGGTCTGAAAACAGTCTACTGAGGCAGAGTTTGGGCAGTGAATTTGTCTGCACTCCCACTGGATGTCAGTGGCAGGATTAGAAATCGGGGCAAAATACTGCTGTATCAAGGTGACTGGAGCCTTTTTCCCATCCTTTGTATGTAGTGCCAGATTTAGGTTGGCTGAGGATCCTTGTTGTTGGTGAAGAAATGGACATTTTCCCCCTCTATATCACACATTTGTGCACGTAGGTTCACCAAGCAGATTTCACCCCGTTCAGCTGTGGTCAAGTTTTGAATTGATCCTGTTCGTATCCTTTTTGGATACGAGAAGGATTTTGTCAACAACATAGTGATGACTAGGATAGTTAATAGTTTCCATATAAAATTTTCCAAACAATCAATTTAAGGTTAACTGATCTGATTATCACTTTTTTGTCTTAAAGTGAGAGTGGAAGGGGTGTGTGAAGCAAGCCTGTAAGTGCAAAATGTACTCCTAAGAGTGGAAAAGAGACTGTCCTTCAGTTCCCTCAAGGTGCCGTGGGCTGTAAGCTTCTGTTCATTAACTCCTGGAATCGTGTCAAGTCAGTAATTGCTATGGACTGGCCTAAACTGGGGTGCAGACGCATCTGGTGAGGGACTACGTGCAAAGGCCAGCCAGATGCCAGAGTGCTGGCAATGGAGGCAGCAGGAAGTGAGTATATGCTGCTAGGAGAAGGTGGACAGAGTTGTAAGGGGGAGCTGGGATGGTGTGAGATTGGACTTGATGTATATATCTGGAATTAAAACTTTAACCATATAATCATCTTCTCTGCTGCTTTTAAAAATTTCATTATCTATCGCAATACAAGCCTAAATTAAAATTAATGCTGACCCATTGACTTGAATAGGTGATGACTCTAAGTTTCAGGGAGCTGAATTTGCCTATGTTCATATTTCCTTCAATTCCAGTGAGAGTGGTTTTAATTTAGACTAATATTATCTGGTACGTATTTATCATTCTGCTGCCAACTAGGATCTGCATGGAGAACCTCAAAGATGGTGACATAACCAGTAGAGAAAATTTCCACAATGCCAGAAGTGAACAAAGTTGCAGGAAATCCCTTCTCAAACTTGCTTATTTTTTTTGCTAAAATGTGTTATGATTCTTATTTGTTTAGTATTTGTGAAAACCTACGAAGTACTTACCAGTAACTATACCCTACAGTAAACATATTTTTACTATTATACCTGCTTATGACTTCATTAATTAAGTAGATTCATTAATAATGTCAAATAGTGTGTATATTTATTATTTTGAAAGTGTATTCATGTGTAAAGGCAGTTTATTAAAGAAAGCGGCAGTGAAATGTTTTGAGGCCCACATATCATTGAAATAGATGTTACCCATCTGCCTCTTAAATATACCGTAGACACTCGCAGTGACAGATGAAACCTGAAATTATCCCACAGCTGAAAAGCTGTCATATAACAGATTTCAGAGGGCTGCCTGATACAAAATGTTAGCAATCTCTGTCACTATGTCCCAGACTATGAGCCCTAACTGAGATTTCACCAGACTGGAGGTGTTCGGTCTGAAACATCAGAATGGTGCTGAATCACAGTTTAACATATATTTTCTTTTATTCAAACTACTTCAAGGATCAATCCTGCTCAATATGAGATTTCTGAACACAGAAATTCACGCTAGGCTGTATGCACTAATAACTACATTAATACAAACCTAGGCTGACAAGTGGCTTCTCCTTGACAAGAATAGTAGAAAGAATTTTGCTTGCTTCTTTTGACCAGATTAAGTCAAATGTCTGATATTACCCTCATATTTTGGAAGGTAAAATCACATCAATTGATCATTCTGCTGTAAATTACCCCTTAAAATTTATGACCTTATTTTGTGCTCTCCCACCTGTATTTAAGGGAAAAAGTGCATCTAGATTCAAGCCCAGTTGTAAATATAGATCTGTCAAAGGTTTTATACACAGCTGACAAAAAACTTATTTGCCAAGATATATTTCCTTTAACCCAAGCTAATAACTAGTTTCATTTACATCAGCTTCAGACAGTATGTGTGAAGCTGACACAGATTTTTCCTTTCCTGACTGAAAACAGGCAGGTGAAAAAAAGAAAGAAAAAACTAAACCAGTAGATTTTAGAAAAATCCTAATGGATGGTGTTCATTTTGCTGAAGAAAATTCTTGCTCCATTTGTAAGACAGTTCATCTTGACTTCTTTTTTGACATGTCGCATCACTTTTGAGAAGACACAGCATGTCTTGAAATTGATACTGAAGTTTAAAAACTATAATACTGCTTTACTGGGGGCTGAGTTAGAGCAGCAATGTGCAATACATTGGCAATGCCTAATAACTACTCAGCTATGTATATTCTTACGCCTTCACATGTGGGTGGTAGCTTACCCATCAGCAAGAAGTAACATGCTTTGCTGCTTTAAGTGCCTGCAGAGAAGTTTGACTATTTGAATCTAGTCTGATTGTATTTACTGCTTACTGTATTTGAATGATAAGTGGGGGTCATTTTTCAAAAATCAGACTATACAAGTGCATTTTGGCCCTTGTATTGATATATTAGTGATGTTTGACAAATAACTCACTTTCACTGTACTTGCCTGATTTATTTCAGTGGCTGAGGAATGTGAACTAGCACTTGCAGCCGTGCTGGATATGAAAGTGGACAAAGAAAATTTTTTTTTCACCATTTGTTAGAGAGTTACGAAAGTGCTTTAGATCTGGGTGAATCCGATAATTGTAGAAGTTTAAAAATTTCTTGAGCATGAGTGTAATTTGGAGTTCAAAGAGAGGAAAGTGGACTCTGTCTTCCCCTGTTCTTACAAGCAGCTGAGCTGAATGTTACAGTAAACTGGAAATGACAGACCGTTCATATTTAGGATACAGGGAATAACGGAAGGAAAATATTGGACAAAGTCTTCAACTTGATAACGGTTCTGTGAAATTGCCTATGGGTTTTCAGGAATAATGACATTACTCAGGTCGCCTTAAAAGAAGTGGAATGACCCAAGAGTTCCATATATTTGTGTGTACATAAGTATTTTGTTCATTGTAAAACAGACATAATGTAGGACTCCACAGTACCATTTCTGAGATTTTGTATGGCCAGTAAAACAAGTTGCTTTGCATTTAAACTGCTTATTCTGCTCTTGACATCTCTATATGTGACCACCACCACCAAAAGAAAACATGCTTCATCTCAAACAGAGGTAAAGTAACACTATTTTTCTACTTGTCCTCTTGTTACATGCTATACCGTCTAGGTCACCAAGAAAGCACTTTTTCATGTGAAAAACCATCCACAGATTACAACAGGTGTTCAGCTGGATGCGTCCTAAGAAATTTGCAACACAGGATACAAACTCACCAAGACTCACAGAAAGGGCAAGTCATATCAAAAGTTAGTAGTATCTAAAAGAATAATGCTGGATTTTTCAGGAATAGTGTATTATTGCAGGTCAATACTCCCTAAATTCATAAGGTTTTAACATCTACTTGTCCTGCTGTATTCTGCCCAGTGATGTATTTTTTTGTTCTTTGCAGACTATCTTTAACTAGAAAATTGTTTAATAAATCCTCACATTTTATCTCATCAAAGAGAGACATAGAGTGTGTAAATATTCATTACCACTTCATGTTTAAAACCTCTTTGATAAATTAACTTCATAACCTTTAGAGAACAGGAAGAGACAGGAAGCCTGGATGTAACAGAGACAGTGCATAAAAAAATGGAATAAAAATAATGTATCTCAACACAGTCATTTGAAAACGTGCGTAGAAAGATTTTGATTGTGTCTATCAGTAGAAAGGAGATTCACATCAGCTCTCTTAGAGGAGAAGATGAATTATCTTCTTGAGCTGCCAATCTCACACTTCTGTCTGTCGAAGTAGCTTTGGCCTCTGGCTTAATATAACTTGAAGGTCATTGTGAATCTAACTGCTGTGGATATCTAATAACCACAAAAAATGACATACAATAGGAAAGTTCAGCTGTCCTAGACAAGTTGTAGATAATATCTCTGCTTGCTGCCCACTCCTCACACTTGCATTACAAGCACTAGTCATCTAAGACTTTAATGACAGCATGCCTGAGTCCAAATTTGACAACACAGTCTGGTCTCGTGTAAAATGCTGTTAAGATAATTTTCTTAACTCATTTCTTCAATCCTTTAAAGGATCAGATTTGTCCTTTCTCTGCATCTTTTCCCACATCTGTTGGGTGAGGTTTGCACTGCTTGCCTTCACCCTTCCAGTTCTCCAGAGCCTGTCTCCACTCCTCCACATCCTCCCTATTCACATCCGAGCCTTCAGTACTTGCTTCTTGGATCTTCAGTCACCTTCATTCTTTCTCTCCCTCTGCTTTTCATGCTCTTCATGTAACTACATACACAGCTACTTTATCCTCCTACTCTCACTGTCTCCTTAAAAACCTTTCCTTTGGGGTCATAAATCTTAGCAAACAGCTGACAACAATTATGACGTGAATGTGCTTTGACCCCTGTCAATCTTAGTGACCAATATTCTGCCTTTTTTTCCCTTGCATTCCCCCATATATCTTTATGTATCTGTTGTGTCTTATCATACACTTCAGGTATGTCTCCATAATATTTACAAAGCTAGCTGCAGAATAGAGAGAAAATACCAGAAATAAATTTAAATGGAGTGGTTTGATCATGAGCAGTAGTCTCATGTACGGTAGTACATGTCCTTAAATTGTGAACTTGCTGAAGCAGAATCTACTTTTTTGGCAGGAGTACCATAGCTTCAGTTTGTAAATAGGTCTCCTAAGTACGAAGGCAATGCAAATAATTACTAGTAATGCCAACAAAAAAACATCCTGTTACCAGACAAGCTGATTAGCAACTGAAGTGAATGTAGCGGTCTTGTCTGCATGAAATGTTGAGAGACAAGCAAATAAAATATCCTATATCACTTTGTACCAACCCTCTTCAAGGTTTGCTTGTGCTAACACTTAACTGCGTATGCACATCATGCAGTTTCTTCTGGTTTAATTAGAGATCTGTGAGGAGTGAATTCTCTGGAGATAAAAACTTCTGCTTATGCTATCCACTAATTATCTGCTTTTTCTTTGAACTGATGTTTGATACTAGAATCTACTGTTGTGTAGCTGGAAAAAAATTTATTTTGACCTTTGATGTGACATAATGGATAGTGAATGAATATAGAGAACGTGATGAAATGTAGCTATTTCAGTCTTTGGAGTGCTTAGATATACAGCACATAAATAAAAAGAATTATATGAGGAATCTTGAAAGATTGCTACCTTTTTTCAAAAAAATACTAATATCAATTTAGTTGCAAACCGCTAGATGCTCTTATTCACAAGCCAGTGATGTTTACTTTCCTAGCTAGTTGGTTCAGTTAATTACTGAAAAATGCCAGTTGTTTTGTAGTAGAGTGGGTCATTATTTTTCCTCTCTATTTAGGCAGTGTATGATAAATATTTCAGATGTTGATGCACCTTAAAAGAGCTCTTACAAAAGTTAAGAAGGTTGAAGGGCAAAAATAGTTTAGGTGAAAGGTAAAAAGAATGGTCAATATTAGAAAGAACAAGGTACTGACAGAGTAACAATGATTAGCAGCAGCTAGGTGCTACTGTTCAGGTGTTATCCGTCAGTTTTGGAGATGTTAATATGTCCACATTTTCCTTCACAATACTACTGGATGAATCAGGTGTGACTGTTGCTATAAGAAACAGATTTACAAGGATCCTTGTTGTGGTGTCACAGGTAGGACTATGACGTTGTATTATAAATTCTCCTTTTGAAGAAGTCGAAACAAGAAGGTAGTACAAATTGTGGCCAGCCACCACTTCGCTGGTGACAGTCAGATTAAACAATGTGCTGCTCAGTGCTGACCGTGAGAGCTGCGTTGCATTGCCCTCGGCCGCATGCCGCTCGGCCGTGCGTGGCATCGAGGGGGGCGGCAGGAAGCAGGCACCCCACGGCTCGTCCGCTGGAGCCGCTCCTGGAGCTGCTAATTTGATGGCCCCTCAGGCTGAGAAGGGCATGGTCCCCCTTCACTCTCCTCAGGGAGCGCCTCTAAGCACTAAGCTATTACATGTGATGCCTCCTTTGGATTTATTTTTGAAATAAAACAATGAGGTCTGCTCAAAGAGCAACTGCTAAAGCTTCCCTCAGGAGAGGATTTGGGACTGAGGGTCCCAAGTGGAAAGCATATGTCTATCTGCTCACAGCCTGGACCTGGGAATCGAAGTTCCAGAGGAGAGATGGGATTGCAGACATAATTGGCATTTCCTATTAGCCAGACATAGGAGAATCCCAGCTCCTTAGGAAGCTTCCCTTCACTATGATTTTTTTGGAACCAGGTTTTGGTGGTGCCTTATTTTTCAGTTAAATGGCTCTGAGAGGTTAGGCATCTAACTCGCGTCTCAGGACTCCAGCTGAGGGGTCGGAGGTGCCTGGTGCTAGCAATAGCGTGAACAGTAGCAACAGATTCCTGCCTGGGTCATGCTCTCTACCTTCACTTTGATTTATTAATTGTCTTGGATCTGATAAAATATGACTCCTCTCAAAAGGCTCAGGAAGAAGACGTTAGGATACAGGGAACTTTCAGCTTTGTTATTAGGCAGGGTCAGGTTATTCTTACCCAGTCAAATGAACTCTTTACGCGGCAGTCACCGACTTAATAAATTTCTGACCTCTCCTTAATACGCAGCACTGATGTAAACCAGGCAGAGGACCAAAGCTGTAATTGGTGTGTAAGAAATCTCCAACTAGGGGCCTTGCACTTGTTTTAGGCCGGTGTGACTTCCTGGGCTTTGGAGGAGTTACTTCTAATGCATACTGATCGAATGAGTTCTAAATCAGGTCTAGAATACAGCAGATAGTTCCGTTTGCTACCCTCTTCTTTGTATTCCAGTCTTTGTTATAAAGTTAATGTATTTATGAGGAAGGCATAAATAAAATACTGTAAAAGTACTGGAGAATGAACATTTTACTTTAGAAAAGTATATACATATAAAATAGGACAGAGTTGGTCTCTTGAGTAAACCCCATGATACTTTCACAGAATTAGGAGCATTAAATAAAAATCCCATTCCTCCCTCTTTCTATATAAATAATTTTGCACTTGGAGGTTAGAATTGCTCTTGCTTGCATGTGGAGCCAGGCAGGCCTCCTAGAAGGCCCCACCAGCCAGGGATGCTAGTTTGCATCATATGGAAATCATAGCTCCCAATGAATGGGGACAGTTAATGACATTTGTACAGACAAGGCCACTTCGTCTGATACAATGTAGATACTGAAATTCAAAAGGGAGAGTCAGAGAGTCTACTTTCCATCACTGCCTGACTCTTACGGCCAGAACGAAAGTGGATAGGTGGGACAGCAAATCTTTAGCTTATTGATTAAGGACACCAGCACGGTGCATGTGAGATCTGGATTTTGATCTGTGTTCACTGGAGTGTTTATGCCTTGTTACATTTAATGGTCTTGGTAAATAACAAGCAAGCAGACAAATGAGACCAGACCCTGAGAGCAGACCCTGGTCTTCTGCTTGGATAGGCACTGCCAGAGACTACTTCAGAACTGCCATTGCCCTGCAGAGCCGGGCTGCCTCTCCAGCCCTGCGGCTACGAAGTGCTGCCTGCCCCAAATGGGGCAACACAGCTGCTGTGTGGGGTCCCAGGACCTTAGAGACTCTTCTGTTCTGCATGGAGTCTCCCTGCTGGAGGTGAAGATGTACATTGGAATCCTGCAAAGACAGCTGAAGGAGCTGAAACACAATTTCATTGACGTGTATGCAGGACTGAGATGAAAAGGATGTGCTCTGCTGTGACAAGAGACAAACTTCTCAGTAATTTTGTATTAAACAGCAGGTCAGTTCTGAGGGCTGCTGTAAGTCAGTGGGGCCTGGGCTCTTGATCTTGAAAGGTTCAGAAGTAAAACTTAAAAAGTTTGAGCCATACCCTTGCACCCAGCTCTTGGGTACCCTTGGACCCAGGTCTTTGTTCCCTTTTGAGTTTGCAGAAGCATAGTCCCCTGCCTGCCAAACCAGCTGCTTGTCTTCAGAAATGGTGCAGGGAGCTGGCCTTCCACATATGTGTGACTGAGTTATCCTCCTGGGGTGAGGGGGGGAATCTTCTTAGCCATTGGGAGGCCTACCTTGTATTTATTATTGTGGTGTTGAGTAGCACTTGCTGCTAAAATAGAGGCTGCTTCTGCATTTCAGTTGGGGTCTAGAAAGCTAAGCTCTAGAATAGCATTTCATACTGCTGCTGGAAACAGTGTAGCCCATAATAGACTTAGGCTAATTTACCTTGTTTAGTTCACCTGGTATTTGAGCCAGATTGCCTTCAGTTATGTAAAGGTATCTCTATATCAGTCTGGTGTTTGCAGTGCAACATGCTTAATTGTGGAATCCTCCACAGACTGAACTAATTCAGTCTGGAACAGCAGAAAATACAAATCATGAATGACTAGTTTTGTAATAGCATTTCCGATAAGAAAATTCAAATTTCAGATCACCTTTCCTGATGCTGGCCCATCTAGTCTAATGAAAAATACTTTGAAAGAGAACATTTTTTACCACTGAACAACTTTCAGAAGCAAGAAAAAAGTGTAAGCGAGAAAAGCCTGACAGACAAAAATGCTGACTCTGTGATATACTTGATTAGAAATCCTGTAATCAAGTATCATGTCAGTTATCAAGTTACTGGCAGTAATCGTTCGGAATACATCTAAATCTCTTCTTTCTTTCTCTCTCGAGCACTGTCGTTCTTTTGGGTGCCTATTCATACATAACGTGATAGCCCTGTGGTGCGGTTAATTTTAACAACTACAGTACTTTGTATGACAAAAGACCTTGCCAGTGTCATGTGCTTAACTGAAGGTTGTATGACATCACCTTTATTAAAAAAATAAAAGAAATTAGCCATGGACACATGAATGATCTTAATTTACTAATGAAGTCAATTATATTTTGTGATAATGCATTCTACTATTCTGTCACTGTTCCAGCTGTTTCAAATCTTTGGAGGACTGCCTATGCAGGAAAGGTGTTCCATCCTGGGGAAGGATGGAGGGTACATCACTCTCAAAGCAAGCTAACAGGAATTTATGTTGACTGTTATGCTGCTTAACATAGGAACTTGATTTAGATGTTTCCTAAGCAGATGTGGAAGAAATATTCTGTAACTTAGGATAATACATGAAGTGGCAATAACAATTTTTTCCATGAAGATAAAGAAAAACATCTATCATTGCTAAAATTTCAAGTTTTACACTCTCAGCTTTAAAAATTGTAACTAGCGATAAGATGAAAGGAAAATGCCCCAGGTTGTGTCAGGGGAGGTTTAAACTGGATATCAGCAAAAATTTCCTTACTGAAGGAGTGGTCAGGCATTGGAACAAGCTGCCCAGGGAAGTGGTGGAGTCACCATCCCTGGAGATGTTCAAAAAACGTGTAGATGTGGCACTTTGGGACATGGTTTAGCAGGCACGGTGGTGTTGGGCTGACTGTTGGACTTCAAGATCTTAGAGATCTTTTCCAGTCTTAATGATTCTATGATTCTATGATTTTCTTACCTTTCTTTCGGTTACCAATGATAGCAGAAAAGGCCTGGCTCACTCAGTGCAGAGGTTCTTTGCAAAATAATAAAGTAAAATAACAAATAGGAAACTGATGCAGGGATGAATGCTTTGTGGTTATGGAGATTGTACCATGGTCATGGTCGTCTTTGAGGATGGTTCTTCCTGACTCAGAAGCTCTGTGGTTCTTGTTTTTACTGTGTGAAATAAGTAGTTCTATTGCAAGATGCCGTTCTAGGTGTAAGATATGCCTTTCTAACAATTTTCAAAGTTTATTACAAATATGTCTCTTTTAGGCGTAACAGTGGCTGAGGAACAAAAAGAGATGGGAACAGTGATCCAAAACATCTCAAACTACCTCTCCTTCCTCTTTTGACAGCAGAATAGAAAAAGGCAAGGAGTCTTCTCACCTCAGCAAGATGTTTTCCTCTGCCATTCTGTTGTGGGCACTAAAGAGGTAATGTTTGTCAGAACTGCTCCCATTTTTTCAGCCGCTGCCATAACTTGTGAGGGAAAGGTCCAGCCAGATGGATTTATCTTCCTCTCCTTTCCTTTCTCAAGAGACAGGAGGCCACATAGAAGTGTATTCTTACTGTCCCAAGCAGGCAAGGTGGGACTAGCCATCTCTTGCTCTATTGGTTTATTGTAAGTAACAAAACAATTATTTGCAAGGGCATTGGGAAAATATTTAAAAAAAAAGAAAACAGCTCAAGCAGTGTATTAATCTGGTGCAGATACTTTTAAAAATATCATTGTAATAAGAACTTTAATTATTTAAAAATGATTTAAGATTCAGTCATCTTTTGAAAGGACAAACCAACAATATCATACAATGTAGGGGTACTTCTAACTCTCACCCTTTTTTTTTAAAAGAAGAAACAATTATTGCATGGTTAGCGCTACTAAAACTATAAGGGCCAGATGGAGCTCTTTACTTGAGTAAAGACTGAAATACAAAGACTGAAGTAAATGATACAGTAAAAGCTTGTTAATTTTCATTCTGCTAATCTGCCCACTGCATAATTAACACACAAAAAGACTTTGTCTTCTCAGCTTCTCAGAAAAGATTTGATGTTTCAATGTTCTATGACTGTTTTCAGTCATGAAGAATTCACTAGTTTTACAAGTTATAATACAGAACATTTAGTATGGGATAGCATTACAATTATTACATGGTAGTATACATTATTTTATTATATCATTATATTCCTATATTATTACATTACATCATTATATATTGTTATAATTTTTATTCATATATTACATATATAATAATATAAACAGTAATAGAATTCTTAAAGTTTTTTTTAGTATAATTGTTGCTGCTTCTTTTATATAATTATTTTGCTGTCATTAAATGCAGGCATGATGTACTCAGAAACTTCACCTCCTTCACTGTGAATCCCATTCCAGCTTATATTTATGAAATTGTTAGAGCACAGAGATGAATAAGTGTAGGTGTTAATGGTGACCAGTCTCTCATGCTTTCTTCTTTCCTTTCTTATGAGAGATATGGGAGGCCACTTAGTAACTGTGTTTCCTATTGCCCTAAGCAGACATGGTAGGACTAGTCATTCCTTGTCCTTAGGTATTGTTGGTAATTGTACTGTAGGTGTAGGCTACTAGCTAGGATACTGAAAGATGAGAACAACTTAGGTTATCTACTGAACTCTCATAGGTAGATTTGAAAATCGTACCATTGCAGCTCAGTAATCCTTTGATGATATAAAGACACCGGATTTACCTTTGTAAAATGTAATTGCCATGCTGTTATGAGACCTGATTATTATTGGCTTTAATCCAGAATATACTTCTTCCCAACCTAAAATATTTTAATAATTTTCATTAACAGAGCTGCTCCAGGGAACACGTCTGTATTCATAGAGCTCAGATTTTGGTGGTTCAGATGTCGGACGTAGACTTGAGTCCTTTCTCTGCATTTATCTGATTTCAGCAGCTGCTGATTATTATTATTTTTAATAATTAAAATAATTTCAAGTGAGGTAAAACCTGAAATATTACTCTGGTTCTTCCATGTCAGTTACTCACTTATTCATTGCAGTCAGTCTCTAATTTTCTCAAGAATAACTAGGATGGTAGTGAAAAAGTTTTGGATTTATTCTTCATGACTCTTAAACTAACTAATGATAATTTAAAAATACCATGTCATGATTAGACATCAGGTAAAAAAAGATAGGTGTTTTTGTCCACCATCCAGAAAAAAAATTTCTTCAATAGCTCTACTTAAAATTGATGACAGCAAGAGTACCTATTCAGTTTGGGCTAAACTGTCTACATTTCCAATAGAAATGACATTTTGAAAGCACAGACAGAATATTCAGTGATATGGGGAAGAAATTTGATGAATTACAAGGCATCTTGTGATGTAGTTTCAAATGCATAAGGCCAAAGAACATCAATAAGTCTGAGTGGTCATCATCTCTCTTGAGAACCAAATGCTGCTGGCTTGCTGTTAGCATACGCCCTCCACTAGAGAAGCCATTGACTGACAATGACAATCTTACTATCCATACATTACATTTATACTGAAATACATTGTATATTCAAAGAGGTTGTGATGAGACAGTGTATTCAGTCTAAATGCCCTGAGCCTCCTTACTTCGGAAGCATTTTGACCATTCTGGTAGAAGATAGTGCAGAAAGTGTGCCTAATGTGATCAGTAACCTTCTGTACATGATTGGAAAAAGGAGCTTGAAGAAGTCCATTCTGTCATGTCAGCAAGGTGCATTTTTTTGTTACTGAATCAAAATTAGCCACTGTTGGTTCCAGGATGGGAAAACCCCTTCAAGGGCTCCATTGCAAATTTCATGCCAAATACTGTAGTGCTCTTAGGGATCTATTCAGCTGAAATTATACCCTGGCTTCTGCGGATCTGGCTTTTGTACCTAGATGAGCCATTCAACAGGGATACTGAATAGGGTAAAAATGCATCTTTGCTGAAACAAGATGGTGTCTCCCTGGCTGGGCTATATGTGTGTATGTATACATACATGTATTCTGCTTCTATCAGTGAGCCAGGAATCACAGCACTGCAGAAGAAATGGTGTTCCCAGGTAACTATAGGAAACATGGCTTAATTTGAAAAAAAAAATGAATCTTCTCTTTCAGCTAGCTTAATGATGGTATATTCCTTTAACCGTTGGCACAGAAGCTCAGCACAGACACTGTCGTTCCCGCATACTTGGATGAGAGGCTGACCTATTGTACTCGAACGTGGTGCACATACTGATTCTCAGCATGCCAACACTCATGCCCATCTGCTAGGATGGCACTGTGCCCACCACAAAGGTGGGACGCCATTCTCAAGAGACCTAGGTGCCAATTGCCTATAGATTTAAAAGGATAGTTTAGAGAATACAAGAAGAGACACTTTCTTTGTGAGTGTCCTTCTGATGCCACAAACTAGTTCAAACGTTGTTTGTCTGCGCCAGGCAAAATTTTACTAATTCTGCTTTATAGCGAGTATCATCAGAAATATGGTCTTTGAAACGATTCATAGACAAAATCGCAGCCAGAAAAAAAAAAATTCCTAAAAATTTTGCTAGGCAAAGTCAGCAACCAGAAGGTAGAAACTCGTTGCCCCTACTCCTAAAAAAAAAAAACATTTAGGAAACTGCTGAAGGCATAAAAGCCAAGAAATGAGTATCGGGGCGGGGGGGGTGGGCCACCATACCCACTGCTGGGACATGAAGCTTCATACAGCTGTGTCTCTCCCTTCTCAGCTCTCCTTGCTTTATTTTGGAAGATGCAGTTTCATTCAAATCAAAGTGGTTGCACACAAAGCTCAATATGCAATCAGTCAGATTTGCAAAAAGACTCTCTGTGTACCAAAACAAATGCCCAGATTCCTCTCCGGGAGAAATAAAAAAGAACTGGAATGGGGGAGGGAAGGAATATGATTCTCATATCATTTCAGCTTGTTTCACCTTATTCTTTTGTCTTAGTCAGCTCTTAAGTGTGGGAAATCAGAGTTTACTAAAGTTTTCTGGATGTCTAAAGCCTGCTTTCTAGAAGCAAGCAAATACCATGCTCTGATATTAGGTGTCTGGATACTGATAAATTTGTATCAGAAATACCCTTTTGTGGGAAACACGTGGGTGATCACGGTGGGAAATCACCCAGGTTAAGGCTCTGCTGGAGGCATTACAACCTAACACAGGTTAAAGGACCCTGGAGAAGAAAGGATAGTAAAGTCAGCACTGGTAAAAGCAAGGGAAGGCAGACTTAGATGAAACTTCTTGCTGAGTTTGATCTATTTCACAAACCCACCATTCCTCATGTCACCATCCAGATCACTGCCTTATCCATCTCAGTATTATTGGATTTAAGTCCCCAAAGCAGTTCAGGTGTATTTGGCTACCCAGTTGCTGCTGAGGGAAGAGTGTCATCCAACAGAGGGTTGGTGACTTTTGAAGGGGTGCCCACTGATTCGCAGGAGCCCGTCTGCCAGGGTCCACGTGCCTGTTGTCATGTCCACTGCTTGTGTCACACGTGTCTCTTCTGAAATCTGAGGGAGGGTAGGTCTTTCTCAGTATCACACTGTTGATGGAAGAGATTATTTTAAAACCTATTTTGCAGTGAATGTTTGTCAAGTGTGTATGTTATACTTCTCACCTTGCTTGAATGCAAGAAATGTTGCAATCCTTCAGGCTGAGCACTTTAAGTTAAGATTTAGTCTGCACACAGACACATGCATGTCTATTTTACAGTATTTATTTTACACATATTTATTTTACACATTTATTTTACAGTAGGCAGAGAAAGAAAAAAACAAGGGCTTGTTTCTGTGGTATGGCTTTTAGAACAAATGTTGAAAAGTTTGCACTGCACATCCACAGAACAACTCCCTAAAACTCTAGTGCGTAAGCCTTAGCATTTAGTCATCACTCAAATCTATGCCACAACATGAAAGCAGAAGCCCAGACTGCCAGTCTGTAAAGATATTCAGGTTACAACTTCAGCAACGAGGAGGAGGGATCCCTTATCTCCAGATAGAAGTCTTTCACAAGTGACGTAGACAAGGAGAAGATGTCTCACACATCTGCGCCAACAAGGAAAAATTCTACAGTCTTCTTCTGTCTTGCTGAGAAATTAATTCTGTTTGAAAAGTTTCAGGTACAAGTCTAGATTTCTTCTAGCTCTCTGCTGATTATGTTGTACGCTTCCCATTTTCCAGTTTTGAAAGTACGACTAGATGTGTTTACAGAATGGTTGCCACAATCAGACATTAACACACATTATTGAGCTCGATATGGGATTAACTGGATGAAGTGTAATGGCTTGTGATTTACAGAGGTCAGACTAATGCTCCCTTCTGGCCATCAAACCTTATGAATCTGATTTTCTCTGAAAGGTTTTGGTCTCCTCAGAACATAAAATAAACTAACCGGAATCAGAAATAAGTTTGAAAAGAGACTGCTTACATCTCATTTCTGTTTTGGCTGCCTATCTTGGCCGTAGCAAGATCAAGATATAGAAAATAATCTGCACATTAAGCATGGATGCTTAGCTAATTTTGCAAATAGCTTTGAGGTTATATTTGTTATGTCTGGCTTATATATAATGAATGGGTTTATTTCCCTCTCTTTCTTCCTCTTTGTTTTCCTGCAAAGCAGAGACTGCACAAGTGGCCTATACCCCCAATCAATGGTGTCTGCACAATTAACTACTAGAAAAGAGCCAAGCCCACTAGGTAGCTGACAGCTGCTTGAATTTAGGCTGACACCTTTAAACAGGAATAGAGATAGCAAACGTAGCTGATGCTGGGATGTCTCCATGGGGAATACGGTAGATCAGCTAGCTCAGGATGTAACTTCTGTTGCATAAATACAAACTACTGAGCATTTTATGGGCCTGATCCTTTGAAGCACCAGGCAGTCAGCATCTCCAGATCCCACTGAATGTGAGGGCAAAAAAAGAAGATAATTGTGTTATCTGTAATATTTCCTTACTATTTCGCTTTTGTGGACCAGGTCAATCACTTTTTAAGTCCACTCTGTGGAGATAATAGGAGACTCTTTCACATGCTTAATTACATAGAGAAAGGAAGGAAAACAGACAATGGACAAAAAGAGCATGGAAATTGATCCACTGTCTAACCACAGTGAAGCAGAACTGCATGACTGAATTGAAGAGCAATAACTTGTGAATAACTAACTCCAGAAGGAGCTCGGACATTAGCATGAAGTAATTTAACTTTCTATAGGTCCTCCTTCCTTGCTTTCTTCCTTTTCTCTCCTTCTGCCCTACTTCACAGTTTATTCGGGAAAGAGTTCTAGAGCTGAAAACCCTAAGTATAAATGAAAATGGTGCCAGATGCATCTTTTCATGTTACAGATCTTTTCAGGACCTAATGAGAGATGTATGGACAGACATTAAAGACAATACACACCTAAAAGGAGCAGCCCAAGTCACCATGCTGTCATTTTAACCTTCCTCATAGTCCATTCAGATTAATCTTCTCAAGAAGCAGACAAGATTTCCTAGACTGTTATGACAGACGCAATGCTGAGTTAGAAACTGGAACTTGTTTATTTATCTTACAACTGTGTGTAACATATCCTACTAAGGATGCAAGCATTGAGTTGATACAGGAGGAGCAGTCTTTGCCATGAGGGTTTTATGCTTTAAGGAAACAAGATAGTCAAAGAAAGAGAGAAAAAGAAAAATTGGCATCCCCGTCTGAGAGAATGGAAGGCAAGGCATGGAGATTTTGAGCATTCAGCACATGGCTGTGCAGAAATAGGTGGCAGCTGTATGATTTAAACCATATCTCCTGACTTTCCATCCAATCCAGCTCTGTAATTATTCATTTAATCTGAAAAATAGTCCAACAGAAAAGTCCTGTGCTGCATCTGGTAATAAACTCAGGATGTAGATCTTTACACAAGAAGGTTTGCTATGATTGACATCCAGTGAATGATGTCCATTACTGACTGAAAATAATTTTTCATGGCCTCCAGATTCAAAGGCTGAATACATCAGTCTTTCAACCTTTACTTGCAGCAAGGGTTGCTTGGCATTTTTTTTTCTTTTAGTTTTTGGGTTTTTTTTTTTCGTAAGAGTGCATGAAAGAATAAATCTGAATAACTTGGTGGTCAAGAAGATAACCAAAATCTATGTTATAGGTATCCTAGCTGTTCATGACCATGACTATCTTTGTTAGTCCTCATAATTTTTGGCACAAAATACTCTTTGACTGATACTGATTAGTCTACCTTGATTTTGGGCACACAAAACAAACTAAGAAGTTGTAATCAATATTGAAAAAGACTCCTTCGAACCAGAACAGCTGCTCCAAAGAATTTATTCTTTATTTAACCAACATACATAATTTTTCCATGCAGCTTACTGTTCTAAAAGATGTAGTACACATATTTATCTGCATTAGTCTTAATTACATAGTAAATGGAAGTACTGTATAAAATCATATCTCACTTTTGGTTTATAAGTGAAAACCCAGAAACAACTAAATGTTGTTTTGCTGAGTGGTGGGAACGAAACATATATAGAGGTTGAGGGTACTTACTACCTATACGGTTCAATGATTTATTTGCTTTCTTACATAGCCATAGTTACCTTTGTTTCTAAAACAAAGTTACCTTTGTTTCTAAGTCCTCTTTCCCTCCTTTTCTGTTGGATGGTAGACCTGTCCCTTTTTTCCTGCACTTCACTACCCCTAGTTTAGAGCCATGAAGATCACTGAAAGTGTCTGACGCTGGTGTTTGCAGTAGATAGCACCCTTCTCTCTTACCCGGTAATGAGACAAGATACGGATTCTTTTGGATTTAGCATCACTGGAGGGGTATCCAAAACAGATGCCTGGATCAGTGCTGCTATTTTGCAATCCAGTAACATTCACAAAGAGAAAAAGAGGTGCCAAGGACAAAGTCCATTTTGTTATCACTTTGTATTAGAGATTATTAGATTATTAGATCAACGACCTGGATGAAGAGTTAGAATGTACCCTCAGCAAGTTTGCTGACAACACCAAACTGGGAGGTGTGGTAGATACACCAGAAGGCTGTGCTGCCGTTCAGCGTGACCTGGATAGGCTGGAAAGCTGGGCAGAGAGGAACCTGATGAGGTTCAACAAAGCCAAATGCAGGGTCCTGCACCTGGGGAGGAACAACCTCATGCACCAGTACA
>Ga0065711_1000376_pt1 | contig 71709 bp, 36 predicted proteins | sample Hoacrofraction12_FD_59098 | JGI IMG/M metagenome (GOLD analysis project Ga0065711, IMG submission 59098) | Hoatzin crop microbial communities from Cojedes, Venezuela - Epithelial fraction 12 v2 (version 2) | ecosystem: Host-associated > Birds > Digestive system > Esophagus > Crop | place... | reverse complement strand
GGGGGTTGGACTAGATGACCCACAGAGGTCTCTTCCAACCCCTAACATTCTGTGATTCTGTAACATTCTGTGATTTTGACAGTCATTTAGAAATTATTCAAGCCTGATATTATAAAAACTGAAGTTATTCCATAGTATGAACAGTCTTTGCAGGGCAGGTGGGAAAAAGAGGATATCATCGTGTCTTTGAAAGACGCAGCTTATCATTCCAAATTAGCACAAAACCACAACAAATCAAAAAATACAAAGAGAGCTCTCAGAGTAACGGTTTTGTCTCCTGACTGATAATTAGCTTTTAAGGCCTCTGTGTTTTTTGCTCCATGCCTGATCTGCCGAATGGCCTTGTACGAGTCACTTCTCTTTCTGCCTCAGAGCACACACAGCCGAGGGAGACACACGCTAGCTATAACCATATGTCATTACGCCAGTGCAATGCACTGTGTCAACCCGAGTATTATCTTCTTCTACCTACATGGAGCACATCCATGCAGATTTTGCTTACCTAGACAAGTCTCCCAATTTGTAATAAATGGGGTAAGGAACATTTACTGCAACTGGTCAAATTTTGGAGGAATAAGCCCTCGCTACCCCCCCGAACAGCAATCATCATCTTTCCCTCCACACCTACATCTCCCGTGACTCTCGCTCTCGGAGCCAGAGCTGTCCACAGCCTGCCAAAGGCAGCAGGTAATTGTTTTCAAATATCCGAGGCACTGCTTTCAGCTGCATAGGATGTTGTGATCTCCTGTTCCGAGACAGCGAGAAAATTCAATACCTGGTTTTACGCAGTGGCGGAGAGATGCGGTTGAAATAGCAGATGCGCTCTAAAAGGAGCAGCCACTTCCCAGGAGCGCAGGGTGCGTGAGTACGTGGGCAGCAGCCCCGGAGCATAGGGGTCCGAGTGGCAAGACCACGCAAGCAACGTTCTCAGGTGTATTATTTTCAGCCGCCTCTGAGGTGGTGAAGTTTGTGCAGCTAAAATGCACCCTCTAGTTACAGCGCTTCCCTCCTGGGGAAGCTGCAGGCTTAGAGGAGCTTTCCCGCTTGGCTGAAGACCTTTCATGCTAACTAAATGTTATACGTGTTAAAAGTAATACGTGTTACCGACGGCACCACCTTGGAAGCACTTCATCTATTAAAAGCAGAGCGTTAGAGGAGGTTACTGTACACAAATGCAAAGTCAGAAAGATTATATTAAGCACACATTAGGATACCTGACATTAACTACAGCATGTTTACACGGCATATCTTCCCACAGCTCGCCTGCCTTAAATGTCTTTGGTGAAGCGGCAGGTTTCCATTCCACGACTACCTGATAGAGACATGAGCAGGAAGAGACTCCTGAAGCTGCAGCTCTGTGCTAGCCATATGTCACTTGCAGATGCAGAAGTCTTACCTATTAAAATGCAGAACAGCTGTGTTCAATGATAAAATGATAACTAGTATCAGCTCTTTCTCCCAGGAGCTGAGCCACCATCACCTGCATAAGGGAAAAAGAGTGAACTGAATGGAAAGTCATAGGCAGCCAGCAGAAGGACACAGAATCCCACAAACTGGTTTTGTTTTCAGCGCTTGTTCAGGTCAGCTCACGAGGTGAGGAATACTTAAAGGACTTGGATGCGCCACAAAATCAGACGAGTACATCCTCAGCAGTTTCTTCAGTCTGTGTGCACAGAAAGCTCCCTTTTAAAGCTGCCATTCCTACTGGAAGCACTTTTATAATCTTATCCCTTCCAGTTTCAGCCTCAGCTCAACACCCACTATTTACCGGCAGCTGAGCCGCCAACACAGGCCTTCCTGCTTTTCTTCTGCTACTCTTTATTACAACCGGAGCTGAAAAATGAGATGACAAATCAAAAGATTCTGGCACGGATTTCAAATTTCTTAGTATTCAGGGCATTGTTGATGCTCTGGTTTTGGATTCAGACTACTTTAAGAAGTCAATCGCCAACTGCTCATTTCATATCTGGATCTCAAGTTCCCTCACCCAAACTCCCAGTATGTTTGGATACACAGTCCTTATCCATTTTACTCCAGATCAGCTCTTACACGGTGCCCCTCACCATGATGACAGGTCTCTGGTAGCGTTTGATAGTGACTTCCAGTATTTGTCTTTGCTTTGCTCTCACAGTTGGCATCGTCCTTTCCACCATGGCAACAAGGCGGCATTGTGTGGGCCAGCTGATCCCTTTAGGCTGGGCTGCGCTTGCTCCACTGCCGATCCATGTTCTCTTGAGTGATATTGTTTTCATTAAGGATTCAAATCCATTAGTGGAGAAAGGCTAAGGACGTAATGCATCTCCAACATGTTTCTTTTTGTGAACACTTCTTTCCCTCCCCTCTTGTAATTCTTCAATTTACTTTAATTAAGCCCTGAAACAAACCCATTCAGGTTTACTCAGCAAGTATGAATGGTGTTCCCAAGCTGAATCGTCCCACCAATAAAGCTACTAGCATCCATCCTGGTGGGCATGTGTGTCAGCCTTCTGCCATTGAGGGAGATAGCCTGGCACTGGCTGCCAGGGTTGGATGAGGAAGCAAGAAACTCCTTTTTCCACGCCACTGTGCACAGGCAGCTGGAGGCCGCACTCTCCCCTCTGAGAATTTAATGATTCCTTCATTTCTGCTCCTCTCGGGCAGCGAGTCCAGAGTGGGGTGACAAGAAGGCAGAATGAGTCCTGGTTCTTTCTCTCTGCTTTGGGCATGGTAGTCTACAGCATCCCAACGCACAGAGCAGCTCCATCTAGTTTTCTCCGAGATCCATGCTCTCCTGCTGCTCTCGGTTCACTCGCGAGCTCCAGATCCAAAGTTGCTCTCAGTCCGTGCCTGGAGATTTCTAAGTCACTATCAACAGGCTTCTGATCAGGGCTTAACTGACTGCAAAACTAGTCTCAGAAATGAAAGATTTTCCCCATACTTTTTATCTTTGGAGTTCTTAACATAAATGTGAAAGGCTTCAAGATACACAGCTAAGGATGAATGGCTATGGTGGACACGAGACCACTCCCACAAATACAAGTGCAGGGCTGTTGCACTTCAAAAATCTCTTCTCCTGTCAGGAGATCAGACTCACAACCCTTACTTCATTTAAATCCATACTTTTGCCACTATATGTCTAGATGACAACCTAGGCCTTCCCCCGATGATATTACTGCTTTGACCAAAATGCGGTGGTGCCACACGAGCCTCTGCACCTCTTCATACAATGACATTTGGCATTCATTAGTTTTAGGTGAAAGCTGATGTGGCCACAATCCTTGCTTCACTTGTTAGCCAGTGCCTACCAGTAACTGAGTAGTAATCGGTGACTGGGAGTAATCACCTCAGGAATGTGGAAAACAACTGACCCACGGTCTGTGTAGTCCTTGGAATTCACCAAGACAGCAGCCAGCACGTCATAGCCACCACAAGCAGGTGCATGCCGGAAACTCTACCAGAGCACCCAACACTGTTCCAGTTCCTAGCTCTTGGCATTTCTTATATTTGATCACAGTTCAAGAGACCTAATTATGTCAGTTTTGTACTAGAGTTTACTGACATTTTGTGGCTGTCATTATGAAAAGCAACAACTGTTCCTCCAGCTTATACCCTTCAGCTATTCTCCACTCCTACTATCCTTTGTTTCCTCAAGGGCTAGGAGTCAATTACACTACTTTTTCTACTCTGGATATCTATACCCCCGGTTTTCATCCACGTAACTGCTCTCTTCGAGTTGTCCGGTCCCCTCAGATGTTTCCAACCTACACGCCATTCCATTTATTTTCCTCCTCCCCTTGTAAATCAGGAACTTTTTCTGAAGCCTGTCTCTCTTATACGGTCTTGTGTCAACACACGACCTGACAATGAAAACTCCATGGCTTTTTGTTTTTCACAGCAAATCTTACCTCTTCACTCTGCCCTTACCAAACAAACAAGCAATGCAAGAAAAGCTTCATTTGTGCCTTCTGAACCAAGATCCAGTATTGTTGTGCATACAAGGAGTCACTATCTGCTCAGAGAAGCCGTGAAAAAAAGAGCAGAACAGAATAGTCGAAGGGACCAAAACGTGCATTTAAAACCAGGGGAGAAATGAAAAGGCCAACGGAGTGAATAGTTAGGACTACTCAGTACAGAGCCTGACGCGTGTTTTTATTCAATGCTCATTCAGTGTATTCTTCCGGAAAAAAGTATCAATTTCTCAAGGTCTGAGAAAACTCCACTAGCTGTTAAATATGATGTTCACTAGGTCTTTTGCTTTGCAGGCTTAGTAATGTTCCCTCCTCTTTGCAACACTGAAATAAAAAAATCTCAGTATTCACAGTTTTTAGCACACTAATGAATCACTTGAGGCAGAAGCACAATGCTTCTCAACTGAAAAACATTGTATGGCTAGAACACACTGAACACAATTTAATATCTGCAAGAGTAGATTACAGTAAGCGTATAGGAACTGTATTTTTTTCTTAATTAAAAACAGATTCTACATAGAAGAATACCTATTTTCTTTTGAGGCACAGCTGATCTAAAAGTGAAATTTAGAGGCTGCAGAGTGGGAGGGAAGATGGGACACTTAGCCTTACTCCCAGACTATAGTCACACAGAATGAAGAAGAGAAGAGAGAGAAATATTAAATTCAGTGATTATTTGTTTTCTCTCATTTTGTACTACTGCTCAGGAACAATCATAGCAGACAATGCTGGAGATAGATACATTTTTAAAATTATAAATGTAAGACGCAATGAGGCAGCAACCTCACAGTTACAGAATATAACAACATAAACCAAGGAAAATATAAATCTAATATACATTGTTACATAATCAGTGATGATGGAAAAAATTAAAATTGTAAATGGGGCAAAGAGTGAAAGCACACAGATTACTAAAGCATTAATATGTAGTACACCTGTAGTTAATTACTAGTCTGAAGATGTTCTCACATCAGTTAAAAGTTGAATGTCTCCAACGGTCATTCTGATTTTGGGTGTCGATTGACTAACAGTAGCAATGGCTGTTTGTTTTTTTTTTTAAAAAAAGAAAACAAACAACAAACCTCCACAAACAAAAAACTGCCACCCCCAAAAAACCCCATAAAACTATTTTAGCATGATCCTGTAAAATAAAGTCAAATTCTATAATTAGAAATATAGCCCTTACTTTTGATTACAGTTTCGTTCCTGTTTTGTAAAGTGCAAAGAAGACACTCAGAGTCTCCGGGAAGGAGAGAAAGAGTCAAGAGTCAAGATCAGAGAGTTCTGGACACAGTCAAAAGATCTGGCAGTTCTGACACAGAAGAGTTTGAGGTGAGTGTTTTATTTGCTCCTGGAGATATTCTGGATTGTTCAGAAGCAGAAATTTAAGTCCTGGCACAGAGGGACCGCAGCTGATTTTCCGTTATCCGCTATTACTGGGCAGCGGAGCCATGAGGAAATAAAAGCGTTCAGGCCTGCCAGATCTCAGGCAAGTTAACTTCAACCCGAGCGGCCCGAATTGCAAGCTCCTGAAAAAGATCACCGGCCTCACCTAGCCCCACACCTCCGTCTCCTCGCTCCAGCGGCAAGAGCGATAACGAAACAACGCTTCATTATCAGGCAGGGCAAGACTCAGCTACGGAAGAGGAAGGGAGACCGGTATTATGAAACTGTGAAGCCACACACAGCGAGCACGAGATGCAGCACAACCAGCTTTGTTTGCCTTTTAAGAAGGAATCGAATCCTTTTGTAAAGAACATTTGCATCAGCCAGCAGTAACAAACTCACAGACGGCCTTGACGGATCACCGACACTGCCCTTATTCCCTTCAACAACGGGGCACGCTGCAGACCCTCAGAGGAAAGCAGAATGGATTTGGAGAACAGCACACGGGCCAGTATCAGCTTCCAGGCCAGTGGTCAGACTCCCAAATCTCAGCCAAATCACATACATGTGGCTTTTCACATCTCAAATCTCACTCGGCCAGAAGACTCCCTTCTTCTAGACATCTAGCACCAGTAAAAATACATCTCCTCAGGAAATGAGGTGAAAGGCTAAAAGAATTGCATGCCACCAAACTTTGGTGCAGAAAGGAGAAAAAGAAGAAAGAAGAAAAAAAGGGAAGGAGAAACCCCACCACAGGTGAGCCTTACCAACCTGCATTTTACCCCAGAGGCTCTCTAGGTCCCGGTCCTGGCCAAGCACTGTCCTGGCCAAGCACCCTGCAATGAGCATAGAGGAGTCAGTTAACTCGCAGCAGCTGACCCAACCACCCTCACAGTCCTGTGAGCACGTGCCAGTCCTTCCTTGAGGGGCTCACAGAGACCATGTTCACTCCTCCCTTGTCAGCTTATAGGAGGAAAACCTTTCTTACATGGATTTTTCAGTGCGTATTTAAATAATTTTTGAATAGCTTTATTCAGAGATACTACACTTTATAAAATATTGTGGTAGAAGTACCTTAAATTCCAGTTTCTCTACTATTTGTACCTGATCTTAGCCCAGTGCACTGGCTGAACAGTCGCCTACATTCGCATCAAATGTGACTGGGAGTTATGTTTGGATTGTCTTGGGGCTCTCTCTGCACAAATTGGAGCGCATACAGCCAACCGTTCATTTACCTGATTATGCAGATAGATGCTGTCAGTCATTGAGAAAGTTTTATTGATTCAGAAATGGATGTATTAACCCATACGACACAGCAAAAGGTATTAAGACAACTGACAAGTGTCCAGGCAGCACAGAGATCTCTGCTCCCTAAATAGACAGCTCTAAATCACAAGTCTGATGTTCCAGAGTTCCCAACCTGTAAGAATATCAATTGCTAAACACGCTAACTTTACAGCTTTAGAAAGCAGAATTTTAGTTATGAAGAAGTAAAGGGACAATAGTATAACTGCAATCCTAAAGGCACACAGGATTAATTTTACTCTTACATGCAACACCAAAGTCTCTGTAAACAGAAGTTGCACAAGTGAAATCCGTCTCGCATTGCAGCAGAGCTGTTTGAACTGGTGGGCAGAGACTCCAGGTTAACACACGCACAGGGAGCGGCAAAATTGCTCCACAACACTGCAGGCTGATGGCTGCAAAAGGTGAGCCCAATACTGAGTTTTGCTAGCTCTGGGAAAGAGCTGTGTATCTGAACAATAGCAACTTTAAGGCTGAAGATCAGCAGAAGATGCAGTAGCAGTAATGCACCCCTTGATCTGTGTTCTGGACTCTCTTTTGCACCATCAGCCCTTATGGCTGAAGGTCTGGACAGCTGTACCATCCTGGTGCCCACTCTTACAGGCATATCCCAAAGAAGTGAACCAAGACTACCTCCCCATCAGAATTAGTACCGTATGACTCAGTAATATATCAGCAAACACTTTTTTGTATTTATATTCCAACTTCTAACACTATTATTAAAGGTATGAGATCACTGATGAAAGAACAGAGAGGTTTAATTTATTTATGACTAAGAGTTTTGCCAGTTTTAGCTAAATCTATGGTTAACATAGTTTTTTTTTCACCCACTTGTGGTATTAGTTGCTTTACATGTCCTACGCTGATAGAGCACATGGTGCTTCTGCAGATATCAGTAAGAACCTCAATGGAGGGCAAAAATGCACACAATAAAAGTCTACACATCAGACCTTTGCCTCTAGCAGAAGAGTTTACATCTGTTCCCACTGAAACGCATCCACCTCACAGGGGGCAAACAGCAACTGTTCAACAAGCAACTCTTCAAGGCTAAGCAACAGTTTAAGATGAGAATTGAATAGACTTGACTTTCTACCACCTTCTGGTCTACTCAGCTCGATTCCTCTCAAGTTTTAGAGAAAAAAACAAAAAGGCAAATGACAACAGAAAGTATTTCACAAGAAGCATCACAGCCAAATATACCACTAGTCCTACAAAAGAAACCACAGATACAAACAGTTTGATGAGATAGACAGGAATCGGATTACTCACAGCCCTAGCAGCCTTCCATCTTCTTCTACAGCAGAGTGGTCTCCAATTAAAGTTATGTATTTTAGTAAAGTTCGTTGTCTGTGTTAAAAAAAGAGCACTAAAACCAGCGCACATAAATCTGTTTAGGATTAACCCCTACCTTCGAGAGTGTGGTAACTGAAGTATTCCAACTCCCTGCCTCCTACTATGGAACTCTGAAGAGCAAATGAGCTGTGTCATCTCTCTCACATGCAGGGCAAACTCAGAACACCATAAGCCATAAGATATTCTCCCACCAGAACCTCATCATGCAAAGCTCTTGCAATTAAGCCAATCTGTTTCACCTCAATACTGCTGTAGCTCAGCCCTGCTGTTATAACCCTTTCTTGTTTACGTTCTTTGTGTGGCTCTTATTTATACAATGTAAATATACATTTTATAGTCAATGAGTACAGCTATTTTTTGAGGAGGGACTGGATCAGTTTCAGATAGCAACAGAAAAATGTGCAATGAGCACAGAGGCTGAAAAATTGAAATTACATATCAAAGCACACGTTAGAAAGGCATCCTCAAGGTTGTAAAGCCAAGTACTTTAAAAGTTACAAAATACTAAAATAGAATTTGCTTATGCAACATTTTTGTGGGTCCCTCTGTGGATTTATGGTATGATAAAGTCTCTAATTACCTGATCACATACAATTGTTTCTCCTGGACCCCTGTCCTTTTCTCTGCATAAAATAGACAATATTCACTTAACAAGCAGCTACTCAATCTTCTGGCTTTTCTATGCTACTCAATATCTGACCCATGTCTTACATACAACATAACAGTATAGCCCTGATGTAAGGACAGAATTATTAATTCTCTCCTGGGCTGTTCTATCTTGCTTATTACACTGACGTCCAGGTGTCACACTGGTAAAGAAGAATTAAAATTTACAACATACCCCTGGTATGAAAATGAATGAGCCAGACTGCAGATGCAAAAGTGGTTCAAGAACTGGAAAAGTACAAAACACCCCGTAATTTTGGTGTCTGGTTCAAGATATGTATGTTCTGATTTTTTTTTTAATTCCCTTCTCTTGATGACTGTTTACACACATTAAAGCAGCAGGTGGTAAGCACCACAGTCCATTTAAGCACCTGCATATTGAAAGTGAAGTTTCAAATGAGCCAAATGTTACTTTTGCATCGCTCTTGTTTTGCAAACAGAGAAATCAAGGTCAAATGCCAATTTAGGCAAACTAATGCAAACTCCTGTGTGGACATCACCTCGGTGGTAAAGCACCCTTCAGTATTTTTATTACTTCTGCAACAGCCAATATAAAGTTCTTTGGTATTCACACCTCAGCTTTTATTTCAGACAACTATAAAGAAAGTTCAAATTGCTGCAAGGATTTCCATAACCAAAATATATTTTAACAAACACTCGATAATTGAGATAGATTGGTGTGACTCTGTGTACGCCCTGCAAGACCATTTACTTTCAGAAGTCTCCGTTTAGATCTGTTACCAGGTTCCCACAAAGTACTCCAAACAAGCTGAACCACCTCTAGTTTTGATCGCGACTGCCTTACTCAATCTACTTGAGCCTGTAGTTTCTTTATTCTCTTTTTAAAGCCAGTTTCTGACATGAGACTGTTGCCAACATATCAGTCACAGTGTTCCTGTTCCAAGTACTTTTGGAGTAGATGTCACTGGAAGCTCCAGTCTCCTCGGACCAGAAGCTCAGGTCGGCATTGCGTTGTATACCCGCGGACTAAACTAGTACACTTCAGTTCGGCCAAACTGTTTAAGACTTGTGTTTGACACAGCCCTTGATAAATGGGTGGCTGCCAGAAACAGCACAGTGAAAATCAGAACACCAGCTGAACACAAAAATTGCTAGTAAGGTAGGAGACTGCAGAGGTTTCTGGGGATATTTTCCAAATGAAATATTTTCATGTCCTCTGTGAACCTGGCTCACCTCCCTAGTGCTGAACATGAAGACTGGCTTTAGACATCAGTGACTTATGTGATTTTATATTGATCCAAAATCAGTGGCCTGGAGCTTTTCCTTAAAGATCATCTAAGTACCACAACAATGTTTTCATCTCTGCCTTCAGTCTTGGTTCTTCTCAGATAGTAACAGCTTTCACAAAAATGTCCTTTGGATAACAGGGAAAAGAGGAAATATCCTCTCTTATTAGGGACTGAATCACAGGATCATGGAATCATTTAGGTTGGAAAAGACCCTTAAGATCATCGAGTCCAACCATAAACCTAACACTGCCAAGCCCACCACTAAGCCATGTCCCTAAGCAGTACATCTACAGGTCTTTTAAATACCTCCAGGAATGGTGACTCAACCAATTACCTGCACAGTCTGTTCCAACGTTTGATAACCCTTTGGGTGAAGAAACACTTCCTAATATCCAATCTAAACCTCCCCTAGTGCAACTTGCGGCCATTTCCTCTTGTCCTATCACTAGTTACTTGGGAGAAAAGACTGACATCCACCTTGCTACAATCTCCTTTCAGGTCGTTGTAGAGGGCGAGAAGGTCTCCCCTCAGCCTCCTCTTCTCCAGACTAAACAACCCCAGTTCCCTCAGCCGTTCCTCGTAAGACTTGTGCTCCAGACCCTTCACCAGCTTCATTGCTCTTCTCCGGACATGCTCCAGCACCTCAGTGTTCAGCCGGCTGTCAACCAATACCTCCAGGTACTTTTCTGCCAGGCAGCTTTCCAGCCACTCTTCCCCAAGTCTGAACTGTTGCATGGGGTTGTTGTGACCCAAGTTGTTGTGACCCGGCACTTGGCCTTTTTGAACCTCGTATAATCAGTACAGTTTCAAAGTTAATGACAAGTAGTTTATCCAATACTTTGGAACCAAAAGATGCTTTGTCTTTTGACCTTGAATGCTTATCTAGGCACCATCTTAATTACGACAGATTTTATTTAGAAGCAACTGAGCCATGAGGAGAAGTATCATGCACAAGTATATTACCAAAGCAGAAGAAATTGTGGGTAGATGAAGCACAGGACAAGGGCTAAGGAAGCAAAACATCTGCCTTGCCACTCACTTCCCAACTACGGGCATATCACTTCCTCTTCCCTTCTGCCTCCTTTCACACCTCTTGTTTGTCCCGGTCCCCGAGTCTGAATGCTCATTTCAGAGTTGACTGATGCTGGACTCTGATGCAGTTGAAAATGTTTTGGATCCAGTACTTGGAAAGTAAACTGCACTTAGGCAAGGTATAATCAGGGATAACTTCATATAAGCCCATAGTAATTACAGGTGAGCTTAACGCAGCCAGTTGTCTTGAATATAATGAGTTATGGGCATAAAATGTGAAGTCATGCAATTTCCAGTGCACTGGTTTATTAACAAAGGCAAGCAACTCGAAGTCCTCTAAATGTCATAGCAGCTTATTCTTTTAAATATCAAGTGGCAACATCCACATCCATTATGGATTCCATGTCTGTGTTCAAGCTCTCATATGGTAGTAAGATAAAGCTTATGAGTAAGATTTTAAGAAAACCATTTAAAGCTGCCAGACTCTGGGAGCTAAAATAGTAAAGAAAATTCACTGCCTCTCAGCACAACTTGTTATACAATTAATTTGATCTAGAAACAGAGTATTTACAGGGTAATTTGCAATATGTAAACTGTTAAGCACAAAATGGCACTCTTTAAGTCATTAAACACAATTCACCTTCATTACAGGCACAGTTGGGATCCAGGGATTTCTTTTTTTGTGAGTGTGAGCAGAAAAAAAGGTTGTTGTCAGGAAGATGACTTCTGTAGAATTTAATCAAGTCTAATACCAAGTATAAGCAATCAAAACGATGTTTGATCAACACAACTCACAAAATACTTCCTCTCAACAAGACTCTGATATAAACTAAGCTTATTAATACACTCAGGAATTCACCTTTAAAGTGTAACTCTAGGAGCACAAAGCAGTTAATGTGATCACAGTCAAATAGCAATTAGGTTTCATCAAGACTGATATCATGGTATTTTCCTTCGTGCCAGATAAACTGTTAGTTAAGGGACTATATCATTGTTTCCCATGCTCTCTGGTTTTAATAAGCCTACAGGCTTGAAAAAGCCCAGTAGCATGTTTTAATCAGCCCAAGTAGGAATTTCTAAACTGATATCTAAGGCTATGTAAAAATTTAACACTTTTACTGCACAGTTTTAAAGAGTCAAATTCCGTTTTTCTTCCTCTGATTTATATACTTATAAAAGCAAACAACATTTTCCTAAGGATCCTGGACCCAATTAAGTATAAATTGTCTTTCCTCTTGTGAAATCCATGCTGATTTCGACCAGCAGAAAGTCTGGATGCAATATCAAATGGTACCGTCTTGCCTACAATTTTGAAAAGATGTATAGACCAACGGGCAAGTTCATTTGTGTGCGCAGTTTCCGAGAGAGCTCTTCCAAACTGGATAATTGCAACCTACATGTGTGATTGTCCGTCTGTGTTCACAAGCTAAAGACGAAATCCAATGTCCTTACAACACTGTTGTTTTGTACAAGCAACCGAAAGAACTCCAGCGCCAGTACTCACCTAGAAGGCAGTAGGCCCGAGTTCTACTCATGCAGATGGCAAGAAGCAATGAGAAAAGCATTTCTGACTACAGGAAACCCTCAAAACCCAGGTCATGGAAGCCTCCTGTAAGGATCCAAGAGATTTTCGTTCTGAATCATAAACAGTATAATGAGAAAACAGAATTTTCTTTTCCTGACAGATACGAAGACAGAGTCACCATTGTCTTACCTTCCTATTCGAAGTAAATATGATCTAGTGAACCTAGAGCAACCAACTCAAACCCAAAAATCATTATTAGACAAAACATTATTTGCAAAAAGGGAGAACTGGCAACTGCCAGCAATTTTGATTAAGTAAAAGGGAAGAAATAACTTCTTACTTCCCAGCATCCAAGTGAAACACAACTCATACCTCCTGGACTTTAAGAAATAACAGTAAGTATTTTGATATCTTCCTTGTTTCTTTTTAATTTTATTGAAGTATATAATGTATCTTGAAAATGCCATTTCTTTCACTTCATGATTATGGCAAGACAGTTTTTAACAGGATTTTGTACCCTAGCTTATGGAGTTACTCATGTCTCCCAGATTTTAATTTGATTCATAAAAATTAATAGAATGACCCAGACATTTTTAGAGTTCCATGTAAATTAAAATCACAGAAACACAGGACTAGAAGGGATCTCAAGAGAGCACTTACTCAAATTCCCTGCATGAAGGAAGAACCAAGAATACTTCAATCATCCCTAACATATTTAAACTGTTCTTCAAATTTCTGGTTAAGGAGATTACCAGAATGTTCCATGTAAACCACTGCAATATCCAAACACCCAGAATTCAGAAGTTAAGCAAATTTAATTTTGCCATCATTGTGGGCCAATGAGCATAATTATTCTCAACTTTCCAAAATATCTGGGTAATATTTGACAGATCTGTATTTCCTGTAAGTCTTCTACTTTCTGTGGTAATTAAGCAGTGTTTATTCAAACTTTCCTCATCTGCTGTGCTTCCTAAACCTCTTATTGTTGCTGCTCACCTTACTAATTGTTCTAAACATATACATCTTTTGTAGAGTGTGGTGCCCAGAATTATCTACCAGCTAAAGCTTCAGGCATGCTCATCAGAGCAATACAGATACCTCGTACTTCTAATGTGACACTTCTGCTGCTACCCCCCCAAAACAAGAGCTGTCATTTTTTGAGACAGCATCACATTCCTTGCTTGTAACTTAGGCTGTAACCCACTATAACCCCAGCACGTATTCCGACCTTTGCAACTGCTCTGTTTTTAGCTGCACCGATTGTTTTTAGTCTTGTTGACACCAAGCCGTTTCTCCAATTTATCAAGATGGGTTGGAATTACAGTTCTGTCTCTCAAAGTGCTTGCAGCCAAACCCTTGTGTTTTGGCATCACCCACAAGTGATGTAACTATATTCTATATTTCATTGTCCAAGATACTAGTGAAAATGATAAAAGAGCTGAGTGTAGAACAGGTCCCTGTAGAGATCCACTTGAAATTCCCTAGAATTTTCCCTAGTATTTGGGAGAATCTTTTAACAAGCTGTTCATTCCCATTACAGTAATCATATCAGGACTACACTTTTCCAATACTCTTTAAGAAAGCAACACTAGAAAATACTGGATTCTTTGTGAAAGACCACTTTCCTCATAATCACTTAGCATAGACTGAAAAAAAAGGAAGGAATTGGATTGATTTGATACTTCTTTCCCATGAACACATCCACTTACATTTTAACCATATTATTGTCTTCCATGAAGAAAAAAGTTCCTTATAAATAAATCATTTTAGAATATTTGTCTAGATTGAAGGGTCTATAATTACATCCTCATTTTTCCACTTTTTGTTTTTGAAAGGGAGGTTCTGTGTTCATTCTTTACTAGTCTTCCACAAGCTTGCAAAATTACTCAGAGTTTATTTTGGTTAGTTTCCTTAAGTACTCTAGAACGAGCATCCTCTATTGACTTGAACTTTGCCTAAACATTCTTTAAAGTGCTTGCTCTCTCTTCTGCTTCCCATGTTAAAATGATTCTGTTAAAAATCTGGTCAGAATAGACCTCCAAGAAGATGGAAAATGTGGCATGGAAGGTTTTTATCTGCCTATGCTGCTAGTTCTTTTCTTTCCTGTTCTATTAAAGAAGTATCTTTCCTTTCTCCTGCAGTTCTCTTTCTTACCTAATACTTTTTAGCCCACTTTCTTTTTTACCTTTTAGATCATTTAAAAATTGCACCCCTGCTAACAAGCTAATGAATAACACAGGCATTTCTTCATAAGAAGCATTTGCTATCTTCTGGATGCTTTGGAGAACTTCTCCTAACGCCAGTCTTGCTTTCTCCCTGTCTGGTTTTGAACGATTCCTCCTTCTACAGTTTATGTCATGGCATTTTACAAGCTCTTTGTTTCTGGTGATGTGCTTTAACTGATTAAACCGCAGCAGCCTGGGTAACGTTCGCACTGTTCCATAGCTCACGGCTCCTTGCTCTCAGCTCTGCACCGTGCGGTTGCAGTACTACAAGCACTGGTGGTTTTACACATGCTGTGTAACACATCGCATTTGTCTTGACGCCATACTCTCTGCAAACTAGTGAATATGAGAGCACCTTTTTGTTTTCAGTTTTAACACGTGCCTTTCCCTCTCTGGTTCTGTAGCAAACCATAGTGTAAATAAATATGAAACAGCAAATTGTTCAATATTTATATAAATATATATATTTATGCTAATGGCTTGTGTGAAGTGATGTAAGAACTCGGAAAACAAATTACTCTTCAATTACTATTGTAGCGATAGAATACCACTTATTGGGGGTGAGAAATAGTTAAAAGAAGGGTAAACTAGAAGTCAGGATGACAGACACTGTAGAACAAAAAAAAGTTCTTGCTTTTGCACTGCAGTAAGAGTGCAATTGAAAGTTTAAAACATCACTGGTTTTAAGTCCAGTTAATTATTTACTAGCAATAAAAATAGTTGCAGCTGGTACGTCTGCCCTCGAATCGCTTGATACATTTTTGGTCTGCAATCTTACTTTTGTTCTCTATTTAAAACCAATTTTGTCCTCCATGCCCCCACTCTCTCCAGCTTGGACCACAGGGAGTATACGACCTGACTGAGCAGGGAGGAAAAAAAGGGGGTGTGTGGAATCTGTCATGCAGCAATTGTAAGGTTTCTCTTTTTTCAACAGCAAAATAGAAACTACATTAAAACTGGAAGGACAGGATTTCTGGTACCATTCCCACTTGCAAAAATTCCCATGGAAATTTCTGGGCTTTTAGTTAAAGGAAAATTATATTCAGTCCTCATTTTTTTTCTTCTGGAAATATACCCTTGATAACAGAAAGTTTAGTCTGAACGTTAAAGTATTTCTCAGTGTTACAATGTCGCTTTAATTAAAGACCACCAAAGTCCCAGAATGTCTCTGCTGGATGAGTACAAGCGTTCGTAAGGAATGAGCAGAGTGTTTTGTACAAAGGGATTTCTAGAAAGTGGAGAGAAGGAAGAGGAGAGGTAGGGATGATAAGAGGATGGACTGACGCTCTCTGCGTCGTGCAGAATGAAAGAAAACTGCCCCCTTCTTCTCCCCAGAAACACCCCAAACTAAAAATGAAGTAAGAGAGAAAGAAACACTGCCAGAAGTGTTTACTAGCAGTTTTTTAGTACTTTTTTCAAAAATTATCTGTTCACTTTTTACATATCTGATTCAACAGTCTCTTCTTATACAGTAAACAACATATGTTTAAATTTAGGCCCATATATAAGGCCTGGTGATATCAATGAGCTCTACTTTCTGCAAAATTGTAGTCATACTACATATACAACATTTTTTTCTAGAGATTTTTAATCAGGGACACTTTTTCAAAGTAACCAGAAACTGTTCGCATTTGGCATTAACAGTTAGCATTTTCCACAGCCATAAATGAGCAGAGTTTAAAGGTCTAATTCCTCATCTACTCAGATGGTAATTCCAGTCATATAATAGCTTGTTGTCCGAGCCCAAATCAAGTCTGTGTAGGCATAAAGTGTGTCTGGCCACATATTCCCTGAAGTTATGAATGGCATGTCCCTGCTCCCAGCCCTGAACTCCTGTGTGATTCGTCATAAAATTGCAAGTTTCACAAACCTAAAGTGGCTATATTTCAGAGGAAAAAAAGTAATATAAATGTAATTCTCTAAGGAAAGTTTGGATCTTGGGAGTACAGAAAGGTATATCAACATTAGAAATTACTTCAAGGGCTAAAGTCACAGTACCACAGATAGTGTAGACACTGCAGACAGCTTCAAAAACCTCTAAATATTTAATGAACTGAATTGTATAATCTGGCCAACATTTACTGTAAACCAAACAAGTAACGAAGCTGCCCATTAATTCAGAGAGCAGAGTGTGATAATAAAATTGCTCTTAAAAATGGGAGTCGTTGTGAATGACTGCTTTTAACGTTTTAATAAGCATCATTAACTTTATATGAAAGGTTTATAAACATTTACTTTGCAAAACTTCTCTACTAGCTGTAGGATAGATTTCATTGCTTGTTCTTATAGAGGTTTCTTTCTTAAATAGTGAACTGAAAGTAGGCAGTGTGTAGCCCAAAATTCACTGCAAACCTTCGGATTGTATGAAATATTGTAAACCTTCTCCCATTCCTGGCATCTAGTTCCAACACATGCCATAAGATGGTCACTTCTATTCACCAGAGCTCACTTTGCTTTGGATATTTTCATTCTTTGTCTGTTGCACATCAGGCAAAACCTTCCTTCTCCCCTTATTTAATGGAATAAACCTATTAGCAGTCAATCATTAACTCCTAGGGGCTCAATTCAGTAAAGGAAAAATTACCTCCACAGTTGCCTGCTGTGAGATCTCCTGACAGCTCTGCAGCTGAAGAGTCTGATCAAAATAGCTTATGTGGAATTAATAAAAGGAATACATTGCATTTGCATGGCACTTTCTTACTTCAGAATCTTGAAGTATTAATTAAGAAAACTTCACAACACCCATGCGAAGCAGGTAAAGACTATGAACACTCCATAAAAGGATAACCAAGGTATACTGAGTTGAAAAGTGCTTCCAAGGGAACACTGTAAATTGTTGCCAGACCCGGGATCAAAGTTACTCAGGAAGTCATTTGGTCTGTCTACGCAGTTTCTCACACAACAGCATTTTTGCAGTTAAAGGTTTTAATCATGCACAATTCTCCTTTTTTTTTTTCCCAGTGTGATGGACCTGGCTTCTTCACTACTCTTTCCTATGCCCTTCTCCTGCCCATGTCCACCTCAGGGTGAGTGCACCATCCGTGATGAGTAGAGGAATCTCACCGAGTATGCTTGGCGTAGAAGTCTATATCCCATATATCCACCATTTCCCGATCAGTGTTAGGGAAACAGGAAATCTCTAGGAACACCGAGTGCTTTGTGTGCTGGACTGGATTGGAAATAATACAACCAAGTTTACTGTCACAGAATTTCTAATAAAGTCACTACCCTTATTTGTTCTCTACAGTATGGTCTGTTGCTGCTGGTAAGCCATTTTATCTGCCAATCAGAATTAGGCCAGGAGTGAGTTTTTGCCGGTACTGAAGACACGATCCTTTACAAGATTTAAGAAATACTGGCAAAAGTCTTACTGCAGCCAAACCAGTATCAAATTACAGGTACTTTTGTCACTATTGCTTATTTTGCTCACAAACCCCTCTATCAATTACACTGTCAAACCTACTTTTTTTTAGCCTGGTTTCTAAGGAAAGAAAAAAAAAAATGCAATCGTGCTTCCAGCCTGTCTGTCAGTCCTGACCTTAATGATCTTGAACCTGCCAGCCAATTTCAACCACATCTGACAATGCCTTCGGGATAGAGGTCTCAGAAATCTTCCTCTCCTAGGACCTTAATGAAAATCAGGAGTTGGTAGAGGAGAGAAAATGACCGCATTAATCCCTTCTCTCAGGAAAGGACATGGAGAAAGGAGGCTTTCTTCACTCCGTTGGCAGCGGCTAGCTGGGTAGTGGCGTGTGTGTGGACTGTCTGATCAGCACAGCTTGCCAGTCAGCACAAATACGCGTACCCCGGACCTGCCACAGCAGAAAGCCCAAATGCCTGTAGAGGGAGGACAGGAAAAGGGTGGGAGGGGGCGCAGAACCGCAGGGAGCAAAGGGAGAACGTGCCGCATTGCAATAGGGGGTGATTTTAGGAACATGAGATGGGGGGGTGTGGGCAGGGATTCGGGAAAGGGGGGCAAAACCATAAGCATCTTGCTGGGAGAGGGGGAGGAAATGGGGCACTGGGTTTGTGGGGGAGACCTGCAGTTATTGTAGGCAGAGCTGTCATGGGCTGGATTACTGAGTGGAGGAGGTGTACTTTAATTAATCCTGCTTCTTCTGGAGTCATTTATTAAATTACAGGCAGGTTCTGTACTAGAAAGGTTGGCTGGTATATGTCTGGATAGCGTATTGTGTAGGACAGGCTTTACACAGGAGTGGCTTTGAAATGCAAGAGGGGAATTAGAGGACCTTGCCTTTTTATTTTTTTTGTGGTGGGCAAATAGGAAACGAGTCAGTTCAGCTAAAGGGAATGATTTAGTGATTGATCTAAGTGTCAGGTTTGAAATCACTGCTGTAGACTCCCTGAAACTACAAGGTCATCTCAGCCCTTCATCGTTCCAAGGAAGAAAAATTAAGTGCTGTGCAGTTACCACATCTGGTCCTTTGACTGAGGCCTTTAAAAATGAAGACCTATTTGCTCTACATGGATTTGGAAGAATCTGAGGTACCTGCTCATGTTTTCACCCCCTCTAGTGTTCTCTAGCAATCTGCACAATACAGATCTGCGTATTTACCTATGTCCAGCTGATAAAACATACCACAGACAGATCAAATATATATATATAGATATGTATTACAGATAGATCTGTAACACATATGTTACAATATGAATGAGTGCATGCTTTGCACTAAAAAATGAGACACACTGTTAATACCAGTGCTACAGATTAGTTCCTTACACCGTGTGCGAATAGATTTTTAGACCACTGACAATTTAACCCTGCCCTGATACACGCATGAGATTGCCTCTCTCTCGCTTCCTTACCAGTACTCAGAGTAACGGTACACTGTTCAAATCAAATGTCAGAATAAATTAACCTCTGACAAGCTCTGTGACGCAATGTCCATCATAGAGATTCAGCTGACACTAACACGATAACATGGAGTTTTACGTGATGTTCACCCAAAGCCACACTTTTATGCTTTCATGAACTGCCATGCTCAGAGAGAACACCTTGACTGAATGCTCAGAGAGAACACCTTGACTGAAAGCACCCCAACAGTGTTTGTTCCTCAGCTCTGCGCTGACTCTGCATGTCAAGGTGCGCACTGGCCAAACACGGAGCCTGAATGAGTCTCCTGTTACTGAAGGTTACCTCGACACCGCCTATTCTTGCTTCTTGTCTGTACGGTACACAGGCTACAACGGGGTCCTTCTCCATGGCTGAGGCTACAACGTACTGCAGAAACTGTACCTGCACGACAGTAATAACAATAACCACTGGCCTCCGGAATGGTCAGTGCGTCAGCTTTCCATCCCAGCTGTACGTTCACTACCGTCAGATTCTCATTTTTAGAGAAAGAAGTCAGATTCAACCATTTCACACTGAAAACTAATAAAAAAGGAATATCCCAAAGTGGAAAAATTAATTTCATGCCACTTTTAAAATAAACTTCACAGAAGAGAGAGTAAAACAAGTAATAGCTACTTGTGTTTTCTGTAAGCTACTTTGACAAGAAATCAAAGCAAGTCAGGGAAGCATGTTTCTCCAATATTGAGAATGTAGCTATAATAACTGTTACATTAGCCAACACAAATTGAGAAAGCCTCCAAATCTGTGACTTGTCTCCACATGTCAAAAGGAGCATCTGGTCCTGTGATTTGCTGAGAATGAAAAATACAGCTTAGTGGAGGGGGAGGGCTGTAAGTGAATTGTGAACAAAGGACGCAGCTCTCTGAGTGCAGAAGGTGTCTGGTTTAAGTTCAGCTTAATCTTTGCTCTTGTGCCTGCTTTGTTTCACTGTGTTCCTGCAGACAGGGGAGGAGGGGGGAAAGCTTAAAAGAAAGGAACATCAGGTACTGCTGAAACTTATTTAAATTGTAATCTGCAATGGGTACGGACTTAGACTGCTGACTGTTACAGCATCCGAGGGGCACGTAGAGAGCAGCTTTAGAAAAAATGTGTGTGCTTTCGATCCCAGATAAGGCTTGACTTTTTTTTCTTACACGGTCTGTACTCTGTAAGAAGGCATTGCTCCTGAAAGAGATAGACTAATAACAATGAGCTGAGCATGGCACAGAGCAGACAGGGAATGTGCAAATCCCCCCCACGCAGCCCCGCAGGAAACCTGCACTGCTCCTGTTCTAACCCAAAGGCTTTCTGAGCTGGCCTGAACTTCCCAGCTCTCCCTCTAAGCAGATGGGTAATAAATACCCTGTGTGAACATTCACATGGAGATTTGGTCTTGAATAGCTAATGTACTTCATGGTATTGCCAGTTTATCCACAGTTTGCTTGTAAAGGATATTAGAATTGTCGCCGGTTTTCAAAACCCATCTTGAACTATTTCTGCATCTCCTTTCCAGCTTTGTATCACTTCAAGATCACATGTTAAAGTTGATCTATAATTTCTCTGCCCTTGTAGGACTCCCATGGTTAGTGGTTATTGCTTGCTCTCATCCCATTTTTTCCACTTACCAGCAAAACACCTTCCCACCTTCCTACTCCAGACCACTGAGCTAATTCTCGTGTAAAACTTCCCTGTTTGCTTCAACCGGTGAGTGACGGACCCTACTCATCTGTCCCTCTCCTTTAGAACTAGCCTGCAAAAATCCTGCCTGCTTGCATTTTCTGGTCTTTGAAAAGCTAGTTTTCTTTCCCTGTCCTTGGATTAAGGATTCTTTTGAGATGTTTCTCTACTTGTGCAAAGTCAAATTTTGCCATACCTAGCTCTGCAGAAGCGGTTTTATTCATTCACTCACTCTGCGAAGGAATGAGAGATCTCTGTCCCTTACAAAGGTGGTGGGATAAAAGGCAAAAAGCAAGGGAAATGTAGTAAAATTCTATATGGAGTATGAAGGAGGAACACGCCTTGCAAGGCAAAGGAGGCTGGAGACCCTCTGCCAAGAAATCACATGTGCAAAGGGCTAAAAAGATACATGCAGGTGGTTTCTTCGATAAACAACACCTTCAGTTTTACAAACATGGACTCCTCATGCTGTTTTCTAGGAGGTGATAAAAAGGAAAAGTGTGAAAAGGTATGTCCTTATTAATTTCCAAAAACATCTTCACATACAGCTACCTTAAAGCAGACAACTCCCTAACCTTGCATTTCCCAGCACATCCAATCTTTTCCACTTTCATATATTTCAGACTCAAAACTAATGCACAATAAATGTATGCATTTATTTTTTTGCTGTTCTCACCTAGCTAGCTGTACCTTTTCACAGGCTCTTAGAGGTCAAACGTCAAGACTTCAACATTTAGCTGTAGCCCAGCTTGTGATATGTATTTATTCCCTGCAGCATATGTAAGGGCCAATACTGAAATGCTTTTAGAGCGAAAGAGACTTGGAAGAGGTTAGAAACCCTGCAGTGACTTGTACGTATTGTTTCAATCAACTTTACTCCCAGTATCCGCAATCTCAAACGTGCAACTACCTTTATCAAAGAGTGCTTCTGTATTGTTTATCCATGTTGTAATTCATACTGATTTCAAGCAAGAGACTACCCAAAAAAGGGCAGGGAATGGAATACACACTAAATCTTGAGCTGGTGTAAATAGCTACCATTTTACTGAAGCTTTACTGAAGCTGACAAAGCCACATTAATTTACTCCACCTGAGGATCTAGACCAAAACCATGCTCAGCATTCTCAAGCTAAATGGCACTGAAATCCTGATGTTTCTGGACGTGCTTTGATATGGATAGGATACTATTTTATGCGCAGTGAAGATACCAGGACTTGAGCAAAAAGCACACATAATGCCTTTTCGTTTAGATATGAAACCACTTTGTGGCCTCATTTAGTTAGATTTGTTTCACTGCTGCCTCCCTTCCTGTACATTCCACATAATACTATAAAATCAAACCCATCTTACTGAAAGAGTTGATGTCCTTCAAAAACGCCTGAAAAGAAATACGACTAAAAAGATCTCCCCTCCTCCTAAAGCAAAATATTAAATGGAGCTCATTTTTTTAAATTATTTTTTGGTTAGCTCTACTGGTTGTTTTTATAGCATCCTGTGTGAATAGTAAATTTTATAACAACAGATGGTCATTAGTCTGTGTCTGTTTTAAGGAGAAAAGATAGTGCAATCTAACTACCGGTAGATTAGTGAACATTTCTATGCAGAGAAACAAGACAATGGAAAGTAGAAAAATTCAATGGAATGATGCTTCTTTATGCATTTTAGATAGGTATTACTTTGTCTATACATTGATTGCCTTGAAGCAGGGTGTGAACAATTATCCTACATATAAGGCATTGTGAGTAGTTAGTCTTCTTACATGAGCATTTTATTAAGGTGTCGATGTAATTTAGAAATAAGGCTATTTGTTCAGGTATAGTCCTTTCTTTCTGACACTGTTTGGACAAGGAGCCACTCACCCAGAGAAGGGACCGTTGAAGAAGCAGTGTCACCTCTCCAATAAAAACCGCAACGAGACAGGTTCTTCCAAAATGCAATAGGACATTATCTGAGCTCCATGATGCGCTGTTCTGGCTGGGGACAACTGCTCATAGACATGGGAGTCCAGATGTCCAAAAGCATCCAAGTGAGACCTAAACCAAAGGAGTACCCCCCACCCCAGGTAGGGGGGTAACGGCCCTACGTTCATCGCGGCAGTTAAGCACAGAAGTATACATTCAGGTGAAATGTCTCTCTTATCTTGAAGCCAGCGGGAGTTCTGCCACTCCTTGAGTAAGGACAATGTTTCACTTTGAAGTATGCTTAAGGTTTAGTAGATACCGAGAGATTTTGCTGAGCCCTTGCCTTTTTAGCCAAATATGAATGCTGCTTTCTGGATTTTTAATTTTTTTTTTCCTTTTTTTTTTTTAATAAGAGATCTATTTCTGCAGCCTCAGTGTCCTGATACTGCTTTTCTCATTTTCAGGGGAGAGTTCGCATTTATCTGGAAAGTAGCTAGCACTGGGACTAATGAGAAACATCTGAGAAATGCTGCTTTCTTATTGCAGTAGAGCCAAAAAACCTGAAGCAAAATAAACTAGCTCCTTTTTTGGGTATGGAATATTCTCCTTTATAGGAACTGGTTCACATTTTATGTGTTGAATAAAGCCCATCAAAAAATCAAAACAGATAATTTTCTAGTTTTCTATATATATCATTATTCATCATTTGTGAGACATTCAGTTAACTGCTCGCTTATTTGAGATGATCTTGGTAAAGCTACAGAACATAATTTAGTTTATTCTAAGTAACTAATCATTCGAAAGCGGCATAAGAGCTACTTCATCTCTCCTTAATTAGTAATACAGTGTTTAAAATGTTTGAGTGATCAAATTGGAAGTTAGAAACACAAAACTGTTTCACTTTTAAGACCAACCAAAAAGAGAAAATTATAAATAGCCCAGAGGTAGAAATAAGTTTTATGACCTGCTTAATAAATATAAATAATGAACGTATAGAAGCTAAGATATTTGTTAAAAGAGGAGAGAGCTAGTTTAAGATAATAATTTACTTGCAAACAATAGTTCAAACAAAATGTAAAGAATGCTGACAATAAACATTTTTTCATTAATCTGTGAAAGTTTGATAAATTAAGAGTCAGCTAGTAACAACTTTTTAAATAAGCAAGCAAAAAAGCAAGGAGCAGTCCCTGTAGCCACCACATTGACAGAGCAACAAAATCAATTAAATGTCTAAAATTATGGAAGTAAAACAAAATAAGAAAAATGCTATTTTTCTTTGATATTTTAGTATGAGACTCACTGAGATGCATATTCTGTTTAGAAATCTGAATATCTTACAGTGGAAAACAGGTTATTTTAAAAGAACAAGGAGATATACACTAACCACTTCCTGATCACAGCAGGATCACACTTCACTATTTGCAGCCCACATGTTCCTGTTACCCCAGATCAGTCCCTGTATCCTTTAATTCCAACAAAGAACATCATTTAAGCTGTTCCCATATCATCATGCTGCTCCCGGGACTCTTTTAAAACTGAAGTCCCACTACAGCACACCTTAAAATAACAGCTGACAGTGACCCAACGCTGTCTTGCAGCCTTGGGTAGACTTGAGCTCTGCTCCAGGGGATGGCCAGACCTGCACAGCCTTGCCATACATTTGAAATGCCGCTGAGGGTGCTGAGAGACCCCAGCGCAGCAGCAGCACCCTCCTTCCCTGCTCCTCAGCCCCGGGGAGAGCTTGCACACCGTGGTTGAGCTTGAGGAGGTCTCTGGGCTGCACAGGGAGTGGGCCGGAGGAGGCAGAGTGTTTGCCCAGCGCAGGTGTGCCTACAGCCCCAGCTCCCAAGGAGGATGAGGACTCCCCCCCTGCTTCCTACTCGCTCCCTTTTACTCCTGACACAGCCACTGTAGAACCTATGCCTTTCATTGCACCAACGTCGGCCTGACCTTCCCTTGTGGATTTGTGACCTTGTTTATAAGTGCATCGGCAGATTCAATATTTTGAGTGGAAGCACTAAATACTTAACACAGAGGGATCTTTACTGATCTGTACTCAGCATCGTTTTCAAATAGGTTTTCAGACATTTACTTTTGTTATTCCAATTAAAAATTTGTATTTTTATTTCATATTCTTTTATTTACACCTCATACCCACTTTTGTTCTCAAGCTACTTAATGCCAAAAATAGATGAATTGGGAAAAGCTCAGTGAGCTGTGTTCTGTAGTTTTCACTGCAAAATCAATGAGGTTCCCACCGAGTTCAGTGGAGATTGGTCTTGCCACCCTACAAAACTTGTCCCTTGCTAGCCAGTTGTCTTTACGATATAGCTAAGAACAAAGATTGCCCTTTAGAAAAAGTCTTAATTTTAGAAAATGTCCAAGATTTTGAAATAACTTATAGCTTTGATATACTTTTCATTAAATTTTCATATTTATAAAACCCAGACTTTTTTCCACCCACCCGAGGTTCAAAATGCTCTACCCCACACCATGCACATATGAGCCTAAAGGTGTCCTCCTGAGCATAGCCTGAGGCCATTGCTGTTTATAGAGATGACTGAAATCAATCAGATGTTGTGTGATTCCTATTTTTTCAGTAACTGTATTTAATTTTTCTGGAAAACAACAATTTTTTTTTATTTTATATCGTCTAGTCTCTGCTGCCATTGATTTGTCAGTAGAATGGAATGGAAAATGCTATCAAGGTCTGGCAGCTGCGCTGCAGCGGTGATGAAAGGTTGCCCTGCTTTTACTCTTTATTGCACCACCCACTACCATTCCAATGAATATTTGTCTGCACTATCATTTTTACTAGCTGTGGTGCAAAACACAAGAATACTGTTCTCAGGCCATAGCTAGAGTGGAGAAAAAAAATGAATCTTTTTGTTTCCATCAAGGAGTTTCCGTATTAAAACTAGCTGAGAAGGAAAATCCTCCAAATTTAATTTCTATGGAATCTCCTGTCTGGCTATACAGCACTTAAAATATCAATGATGGCCAAGGTTATGGTTAAATTAAGCAAGCTGAAAACAGGAGCCAGAGATAGAAAAATGTTACAGAGAGAGAAAAAAACATATTTATTCACCATGTTCTCATCAAGATGTTCTGTGCATAAACATTGGGACTACCCCTTAAAACTCGATCAATCCTTAGTTAAAAAAAAAAGCTAACGTATCCTGAAATGCCTAGTGGTAGAACATATGCTTATGTATATTTTTCATACAACAGTAGCAAGGGAAAGAGTTGGGAAATCATTCATAGTTGTTGCAAGTAGTCCATGTCCACAGGGATCAGTAATAGTCTCGCTGCCTAGAGTCCGAGCCAAAGTTGTTCTTTATTTCACTCTGCGTCCCCTCCAAATCAGAGCCTCTTACTGAGCAATTGAGGAATGCAACAAAGACAGAGGTTTTGGATTGAATTTGTAGCCTAAAGTTGCTTCCAGCTCTGAAAAGGTCTTTATTTCTTGCTACATTTATAGGCTTTTGGGGAGCCGGCAGGAACATTGTGCTCAGTAAGAGAAGGAGGGACGATGGAAAAAAGCATGCCACAGACAGGTATCAACAAAGCGCTCTGTTCTGTTTCACATGCCTGAAACTACGGGTCAGTTCCCTGGGTATTCACCAATGCTGTGAAATAAAGATAGAGATCGGTGGGTTTAAGGTCTCCTAGGCTAACACAGATAAAGGACTCAATCTTGTCAAGATGAACTCATGAGAATTTTTACTCAGGAGAACAACCTTGGTGAATGCAATGGACCTGCTCAGAGAAGTAAAGCTACCACAACACCGTTGCTGTGATCAGACTACTCAAGCAACAAGACTCCCATGTAGAATAGTTGATAGGACAGAGGCGCACGTGCCAGGCAATGACCAATAGCACTTAACGAAGAGTGTGTGCGTTAGTAAGCCTGAGCACGGGAAATGAGAGATTTTCCCCTGCTCTTCTAATGATGTCTAAGAGCAAGTTCTGTGTAAAGAAATATTTCCTTCGGAAATAGCTGACTGACTGGAATCTTTAAGAAAAAAGGGACAGATTTCCATAACTTTTTTCTTGGATCAGAGGGAGCCTTGGTTTCTGCTGCCTTCCCAGATTTCTCAAAATTGTTTTCCAGACATTCCCACGGTGCTAAGGTCAGGCCAATATCCAGTAACTTTTGCCTGAACTGCTTATATTCTAACACAATATCTTTCTATTCAAAGGGCATAAACCAATTTTGTTTTTCTCCCAGCCAGCACTGAGGACACACACACAAGCCTTCCTGCTTCTGACTAGTAGCAGATGCAGGTCTTCTACAGGATTGAGGCAGAGGTTTCCAAATGCTGACAAGTTTTCGTGGTACATTACTGACGTACATGTTTAAGTTACAGAGCCTAATCCGTACAATTAGTTTATGATGCAAATTCATAAGAAGCGCAAGTTTGGCAGTACAAAATATTGTTAGTCACTATTTGCAACTAAGTATTGAACAGAAGTTGGAATATTTATTCTTCTAGAATTGTCTACTGTCACAAGTGAAACTTCAAGCCTAGTCATAATTTTTTACTGTTATTATTTTATTGCTTTATCAACATAACTTGATTTTCTTGAGATGTGCTTTTGCACTACCAGGCATTAGATATAATTATACGTGGCAAAAAAAAAGCAAGTTATGCCCAACAGCTTGTTTATTAGACAACACATCAACTTTCACTAGTAAATAAAACAACTTATTTTGGTTAAGCAAGGCTATGTCAATATTTATAACCCTACTACATACGCAATTTTAGCATGCCTTCTAATAAAGAGATCTTGAGGGAATACAAAAGCTTTTGTAGCATATTCTCATACGTAAGTGACATCTATCTCGGAATATCATTATCTGTATTAAAATGAAGTCTGATGTTTGTTGCCTGCCTTTCATACCAGATTAATCAAGCTTTGCTTCTATTTCTGAGAGGTCCAAGAATTTCATATACGATCCCAGCCTAAATCAGCAGTAATGTGACTCTACTCTTCAAGCTGTTGTTATGACTATTAATTTATACTTTACCTGTTCAATACTTTGCAAATAACATGAGACAATTTCTGTGCAAATATCTCTAGATGCTAAATACTATCTTATCACATAACTCTTCATATAACTTAAATTGTAAACCCAACTCCTCAATAAATAAGGCATTCTATGTTATTTGCAGGAGGTAGAATAAATATAAAATGTGTATGGCAAAAATGACAGAATGTAGTTTATTTTAAAATCTGTTAAAATGCTAACAACCATCACAAAAAAAACCTAAATCAGATATGGTGATCTTCAATTTTCTGTTGCCAGTCTTTAGAAAAACAAATGAAAAAATCTGAATATTCCTGTAGAACACAATGACAGTCAAATAAAACAGCGCAGCACTCACACAAGTGATTCCCAACGCAGTTTTGAGGTTACTCTAATTCAAGGCTTAGGCCATGCCAGCTTCTGTGCAGTCTGTGCTGCTACGAAGGTTCCTAATACCACTTTGCTTGTGTGATCTTGATGCTAGCCCAGATAAATGGTTGCTCAAATGTATTAGAGTTACTATGATTTTTCTTCACTTCGATAAAAGGAGTTTTTGTCCCTTTCTTGACATCTTATCTTCCACATTAGCTCCTGCTCCACGGAGGGGAGATATCCAGCGTTCTTCGTAAAAGTGAACCTTCAGAAGCAAGCAGATTTGCTCTTTGCTGGACAAACCACTATTTGCTTATTTATTAGTTTCAAAAGAAAGCATTTAATATAGAACGGCTTGTTGAAACGCTTTCTCAAAACACAGTGTTTCCTTATGAAAAGAAATATTTTTGTCCAAACTTCTTTCCTTTAGCGTGGAAAATCCCCCACCCCAAGTTTTGAACAGTGGTAGGTTACACCGCTAGCAGGAGGACCTCCCCATTTTTAGGACGGTGTTGCCAGAAATGACCAGCTGCTCTTGAACTGTTCATCAATGTGATTCCCAGATGGATTCTACAGGAATTTCTTCAGAAAGATTCACGGAATATAGTCCAAGACTTTTGGAGCTGCTCCTAGAAGTGAGCAAGGCTGGAATAAGTAAAGCCCCCTTTATCCTGGATATGGTCTTGTAGCTTATCCTCATATTTCTACAAGATTTTAAAAGCATAAAAATGATGCATTAGGTAACATGATCAAAACAGATAATGTTTAGTTTAAACTGTAGACACTTTCTGTTGAAGGTTCAAAAACAATGTCGTTTTTAATTTTTTTTTAATTTCCTTTTTTAACATTTTTGCACTTCAGTTACAGCAACTGTTTTAATGTTTCGAAGATACTATGCAAATGACAATACTTTGCTGTAGCCAGAAGTGTTTTCAGTAAAATAAGGACTTCTATGATCATTTTGCTAGCATTTGCATATGTTTTCAACTAAGAAGGCACAAGAATGCCTACAGAAACTTTTCTTTTGGTTGATGCTTTGTAAGATATTCAGTTGTGGACTTTGCAGGGAGGCTGCAGGCCTCAGTTGGGCACCTCGCCACGTCACACGGTAGGATCCATCACTAGATACTTTTGCTGGGGTCGCATAGGGCCAGGGAAATTGAAATCATTTTCATTTCAGGATGCTGGCAGTGCTGTATTTTATAATGGCCACGTTAGGCTTCAAACAAATACTTGCCTGTGTTCTTAAAGGAGATGTAGTGTTCAGCCACACAGCAGGCATGAGCTTGTAGTTCGGATTTCAGGAGCAGTTTTAAGAAGCTAGATCAATATATGTATTCACAGTAAGGAGAAAAAAAAACCCCAAGAACTGCAATTATTCTTATGTATTTGGAATTACTGGCATCATCATAAATTCCCTACCCAAACTGGGAACATTAATGTTTAAATTAAAAAAACTCCAAACATAATACTGCAATTAAATAAAGAATGACTTCTTTGTTTATGACAACCGGAATCACAGAGCCACCGCAGTTTTTCAGACGGTTTTGTCAAGTGTGATGCTGTGACATCGAATAGGTAAGGTGGTCTGAACACAAAGATTCGCAGCTTATAGAGAAATAGGACAAATACATCAGTTGTGTGCCTGAATTTCTTCCAGTGGTCCCAATGCTTCCTCATTTCACATAAATCATTTCATCTGTGTTTGAAAAGGGCATTGAAGGTCTTAAATGGAGATTGCAACAGAGGAGAGAAGTTGGTTTCCTAATGCGTATGTCCCAGTCTTGTGCTCTACTCACAGCTTCTCAAACTATAATTTCCTTTTATAGTGAATGTTCCTAACTCCAATCCAGACAGAGAAAATTACTTCAAAGTGTATTTGTTACCTGGAGTGTAATCTGCTGAAATATCTTGGAATTTTTAGTTGCTTTTAAAATATCCAAGTTCAAACCTCCTGAACAGTCTCTCAGATTCAACTTTCTAACAAGTGATTCATACCACTTGCATTTGCATTCTGATCTCTTTAGAAAGTTTAATGAGGTTCCGGTAGTTTTATACGGAGGTTTTCTTTTCGCCTGCTTGGGACATCTCTGGGTTTATCGTTTGCAATGTCCTGGTCTATAACTGAGCAAGCAACTGCAGGTCTAAGTCTGATCACACAGCCCTGGCATCGGGCCGGACTGCAGAAGCTAGCGTATTGGCCTGAGGTGATGAAGAACCACCAAATCCTCCTTAGGGTAGAAGTGATGCATTTTTTTCAGATTTCCTAGGTGTCAGTCATGTGCGTGTAGGCACATACTAGGGACCCACTAGAGAGAACGAGACAGCAGCAGCCCAGAAGTCGCATCTCTCCATGTCATCGCATCTGCTGTCGTTCCAGCTCTGAAGAGCTGGGCTGTTCCTCCAACCCATTGCTGACCAGAAGGTCAGTCTAGGTGGACAGATGCGATATCAGAGGCAGCAGGAAGGAGAGGTGTGCCCTCTTCCACGCCAAGCCCCCAGCTCTCCTGCAGGAGAGGCAGACCCCTTCCAAAATCCTTTGTATGTCTTAGTCTTTTTACTGTAAGAAAACCCAAATAATCTTGAACATGATGGCAGTTTCACAATTAGCTCACAGCCTCATCTAAAGTACAGATCATTAGCGACGGAAACCTTTCGGGGCTTCTTGGTTTCTAAATGAGAAAATACAAGGTATGGCGAAATATCCAGTGGGTTGAAACCAATTTGTACTTTTGCAGTGTAAGTAGAAAAAAAGCCATCCTCAGATCACCTGCTACACGGGCAATAGAGCTCACGCAAGGCCTTTGGCAGACAATGAAAGACTGAAGCAGCATGGAAGAGCCTCAGGATATTACATGCCAGGGAGAATGATTTTCAAGTTTAGATCTCCAGAAATCATCCTCTTTTTTTTGGGTGGATGATGCCATCCAGCCTGAACAATTAAAAACCAGGACATTCACTTGAAAAAAGGTAATTGTATATAAAACCAGAGAAACTACTGAGAAATAATGAATATGAACTACACCATGTTTGACATGCGAACACTATGATAAAATCACTTAAGACTGTAGTCAACAGCTTAATTTCATACAACCAAGTGTTTTGCTGCAGCAAAAAGGCAGAGCAAAGGGTGCACATTTTAGACGAGAATCTAACCCTGATGAGTGCCCTTGCATAGGCCAATTTTGGTGCTGGCCTTTGAGATCTGCTTCTCACAGTACACAACCGCTTCCAATGGAGCGGTTAAGTGAGAAGAGATACACTGTTTTGCTCCTTTACACTTCTGAAACAGAAGTTATGCAGACAATATATCAGTCAATGCTACGCCCCATGCAGAGGTTTCTCCCGAGATGCCATTCAGCTGCGTTGGCTCTCCAGGTGTCAGCAGTGGTACAGGCAGAGGAACCCTCGCACCTCACTGCAAGGGTTAGGTCTAGTCATAAAGTTACCTAAAATTCACCTCTAGCGTGTTATTTGTACCCTGACTCCGTTAATTAAAAAGACAGCCCTACCTCTAGTAGGATGCAATGCTCAGAATTAAAACAGGAATGTCTCTGATGATACCTATTTACGATAAGGAAAACTGGTACCATTATGAATAGTTCAAGAAAGGAATATTAAAAAAATAAATTGAAAATGCATTTTACTGTCAGAAGAATTATATCCTCATATCATCTCATCTCATTCTCACAAGAAACTAACATCCAACTGACATCCTGACACCAAGCCTAAACTTCTCACTCTTCCATACAAACTATGCAACGAACATCAATAATTTTTAAGAAAACAAACCACAATATTTCCCAGCATTACACTTAGAAGATACAATCAATATCCTGCAAATTTATACATCTTTATTGCTTAGTAATATCACACCCTATATAGCAAGTACTGTGCCTTCTGTACAAAGTCTGTATCTCCTGTGAGAGCCAAGATAACTTTATGAGCAGTTCTGAATGCCATTTTCTCCTTTGCAGGGTAAACTACTCTGTATTTATGTGGGTTTCACCTGTTTCAAGCAAGCTAGCTTAAATATGAAACCCTCCACTTTGTTATGTTCCTAAAGTAATTAATCAGGCTTCTTAGCCAAAAATCGTATATTTTCAGTGATGTTTCAGACTAAGGTGGCCTGTTGCTTGATAGTAAGCCTGGAAGAGAGCTTGACATTACTTTTTTTTGCACATAACCATTAAATTAACAACCATCATCCTAGACACTTGCCTGCAAGTGACTTCGCCTATACAGCTGAATGGAAAGTATTATTTGTTCTAACTGGTGCTTGCAGATGCTTTCTTTGTGGTTTCACAGCCTGGTCATAAGGCAAATCTTTTTAATATTGATTTTTTATTTTTACAGCTGTTTAATTGGGAGAGTTCCCACTCTGGTATTTATTTGTGCTCTTTGTTTACACAGAAGGCTTTCAGGTTTGCAAAGGCAGGGGTTTGCTGGTCGGAGGGCCCAGGTACAGTGTTTGTGCAGCTGGTCGCCAGGTAACTCTCCCAAACACGGCTGGAGACCACCAGAGCCAAGCACAAGGATCAGAACTGGTGCTCTCCTGTGGACTGTTTGCATCGCAGCACAAGCTCAGATGTTTGCTCAGGTTTTTTTGATGTCAGGCAGAATCATAATTCCACTTTGAAAAGATAAAAACTGTGAAGCGGCAATTAACTCTCTTCAATAAGATCATTTTAAGCAGAAGAAAATTAACTGTTTTATTGCTGAATGTGGCTGGAGAAAACCATGACGGTTTATTAGTAAAATTTCAGTGTATGGTTGATCCTATGCAGCCAAAATTCCCAAGTCTGATGCCAAATATCAAGAGGCTTAAAAGAGGAAAAAAAAATTACTCTAATTCTCAAATAATGAATTTGAAACTCTTTCTTTGCTATGAGACTTTAGGCTTAAGCTACATCTTAGCGTTTTTCTCTATCTGGTTGAGGCAGCTAAGAACACGGGCCTGATCCTCAGCACAAAATTTGCCTCCTGCCCCCAGGTTAGAGAAAGTATGTCTGTAATTAATAGCCAGCTCTGTCTGAGAAGGTTTGAAGTTTATACCAAAGTCCTACAAAATAACCAGGAAAACAAAAATACCAATTACTGAAGATATCTGAACAGGTCGACACAGTTTAACTTGGTGATGGACCCTTTACAGCTCTGCGCATTTGTGGATCCGGACTCTAGTAAAACTCAGAAGAGAAACTCAGTTGTGCAAAATTCAGCTCTCCCTTTCCCACTGTCTCCATTAGGCGCTTTCTGTGAATATTTGCTTTAATTCCAGTCTTTATGGATTTAGATGACTTCACAAGCTCAAAGAAGAGCTCATTTGGAAAGGACAAGTTCCACCAGTCCTGTGTTTAAAATTTAGCATTTAATTTCTGAAGCAACGTTGCAAATCAGGTGAGGCTGCCACTAGAAGTTAATCAACATTAGCAATTCTTCCTGAAAATTTGAGATGAAAGAATACCTAACAAAAGAAGACCAACTAGATGCATGGATTTGGAGACAGAGATATATAACGCATATGGATACACACACGTTTCACACTGCTGATAGAGAAAAACAACTATAATTTATGATGTGCACATGAAGAGCACAGTGTACTTACACTACACATGGTATATATATACAAATATTTAACAGGGTGCTGCAGTTTCATTTAAACTGCATGCTGCCCAGGATGAATCTTAACTCTAAAAAGTGGGGTTGCTGCAGGAGATTCTCCAAGGTCTGATCTCTCCTAAGCATTTCTCCTGGCATGTTTTAGATTGTTGATCGAGGAGGACAAGCAGCAAGTTAATGCAGACCAGGAGAGGCGTTAAGATGATGTGGTGGGAGGACAGCCATAGACTTTCTCTGGCACTTGCTACTTGCTCAGTCTTGTGAAGATTTTGGGTTGTTTGTTCGCTTTCAAGGCAAAAAATGCCACATAAGTGGCACTTCATCAGAGATTTAAAAAGAACAATCCTATACATTCACATGAGCACCTTAAAAATAATCTATAATGTAATGTGAAATTCTCTTTCTTTGAGTTAGAAGACACCCACTCCCAGAATTACTTGTGGGGGGTGGGTGTCTGGTGTTAAAGAAAAAATCTGGAGATTTTCAGGTAGTCGCTTTCAGGATCTGCAAATTTAAAAGAATATTTCTTACCCTGGTCACTTCTAAAGGGGTTGGAAATCGGTCAAGCAACAGGTTTATTTGGAACCATAGGGAGGAAAAGTAAGTGGAAATAACATTTCCTTTTGTACCTTAGAACAGCCAAGAAACAGCAAGACAGTCAAATGCACATTATCAGGCCTCCTCTTTTTAACTTTTAAATGATTCTGCATTTACTTGTGCTTGACACGTTTACATTTACTAGTATTCCTAGTCACCCCACTCCGGTATCTGAATTGTCCTAATCACACTGCAATTCTGCGTTAAGCATAAAGTAGCCATTCTGCATGCAGAACTCCGACTTAGAAACATCTTAGTCTTTTATGAAATACACTCCACAGAACATGTTTGTGTGCATGTGTGCGCACGCACATTGCCCCAAGGCAGTGAAACAGCAGAACGACCCCGTCCTTACAGAATACGTCATTCCCACCCCTCACCCTGAATAACCGAGGTGGTGAATGCTATTGGGTCTAAATTTCTATTTTCTTTTACCTGGCTCAATCACTGTGAGCATTTTTCCCTTTTATCTTGTGGTCACCTTCTGTGCTTTCATGCAGATATAACTTCAAATCATGGTTTTCCACCAGGGATTTTTTCCTTTCTCCTTTGTGATGTAGAGAGAGAAGTTAAACAGGAAAAAAGAGTTCTGGGCAAATCAATGAAGCTGAGGTTAGTGGCTTTTAAAAACAAAACCCCCTGTAGTACTGATACTGGTGGGTAATGGTAACTTACCCATTTGTTTCCATTCCCATAGTAACTATTCTAAGTACCATGGTAACAAACCTAAACAAACATAAATATTATCTCTCCTCCTGGTCCCAAAATTTTCTCATTTAATGTTGTCCTAATAAATAGCTGCAGAAGCAGTTCCTCAGCTATTGTTCACAAAGACATGCTACAGTAAATAGAGTCTCAGTGTGCCTACCAGCACACGCAAGCCGTTGCAGTGCTCAATAAATAATGTGTGATTACACATACATAATTGATTTTATTTAGCAATATAGGTACATGTAACACTAAGTAGCATATGTCAACGAAACAGCATTTTAAGTAAGACAGGTTTGGTGAACTTACTGGCACGGCTTCTCAGTTTGTTTGACAGTCTGAAAAACTGGAGCTATTTTCCATGTTCATAACACCTCTCAGAAGCATATTATGTGATTAACTTACGATTGTAAGGAAAATAGATGCCTTTAGAAATTATTATTCTAGTGGAAATTCATCTCAGAGCTCACGCAGGCACTTGGCTCTTTTCTTCTTGATTTGTTTCACAGTGTTCTACACTTTATTATTTACCCACAGTTCAATTCTTGTTTGGTAGTTTGATCGTGTCAAATCTTAACTTTCTAATACAAATACAGCCTGCTTCTACCTGCCAATTGAGCTTTCCAGTATATGTATCCACAAGGCTTTGCGAGCAGGCAGAGCTCCTGCATCAGGAAGCCTGGCCTCACCGCGCAGTGACGGGCTATGGACTGTCCACCCCGCCGGGACCAAGCCCACGGCTGCTCTCCGCAGCCGAGCTGTCTCCCAGCAGTGCCTCACCTGGGGATGCTCGAAGGACTTTGATCTGCACTGCCAGCTTTGGGTAGCTCTCAGCATATTACAGCTCATCTCACACGTGTGGTTTGCACAGCATTCTGACCAGACAACTTGTTTTCAAATAAAGAAAAGCAGTTTGAATGCCACAGTTCTCTCTCACTTATCTTGCCCTTAGAAATCCAGTGAGTCTGACTGTGCTCAAAAAGCCAGGGATACACCCTGTTTTATGAGGCTCCTGGAACATCTCCAACACAAAACAGTAAAATTGGCCTCCAGAGCTGGGAGGCTCTCACCCTGTTGTCATGTTCCAGTCTGCCATCACACAGGCTTGCTCAGCATCTCAAAGCAAGCACAGGCCTTAGCATACAACCTTGCTGACAGGTGACATCTGCCCACACAGATCCGTTTTGCAAGGTGAGAGCTTACCTATACTTTAACTTGATTTGATTTCAGAGGTAACCATCCACTCAACGCCATGAGTTTCCTGCCTCTGGCCTTTAGCATTCCATCACAGAGATAAAGCCAGAGAACAAAGAGCTGATCCCACAGCGGAACGCGGGATCTGACTAAAACACATGCAAAGACCTCACAGGCTCAGACACATTTATACCGACTGGGTAAAATCATTCCTAACCTGTGCAGAGGGAAAGGGCAGAAAAGATGAGCTAAGGTATATAAGAGGAGGCTCACGTCTGCAGCGTTTCCAACAGCATAGCTGAAGCTACACAAACACATCAGCCCTTGACTCTGGCCTTGTTTGGGTTGGAGGTCTAATGCAAAAGCTGTTCTCAGCTCTAGTCAGCTGCTCCTTAGCTTTGGGCATGACTACAGCTTTGCATGACCTCATTTCAGCTGGAAAACACTTTGAGTTCTGGACAAAAACAGTCAGTTTTGAAACGACAGATTTTCTGTTTAAGATTTATATATTTTTTGCAACGTCTGGTTCACCAAATGTCAACAGGACTACCCAGGAGAGCTGAACTTGGTGCCTGTCTTGCTTGAACTGGTTCAAAGCTATTGGAGTTGCGATGGGAAATAAATTTCCAGTGAGGCAAGCTACTATTTTTGCATAACGTTAGCAAAAAACTATTGACTGATAGTCAATAGTTGGTGGTGCTCACAGACACAACAACAGGCAACGGGCACAGGCTGAAATACATGAATTTCCATTTGAATAAAAAGAACCACCACTCATTCTTACTCTGAGGATGGAACAGGTTGTCCAGAGGGGCTGTAGAATCTCCATCCTTGGAGATACTTAAAACCTGACCAGACACAGTCACAGGCAACCTGCTCTAGGTGAGCCTGCTCGAATCTGTGGGTTGGACCAACAATCTCAAAAACTCCCTGCTAACCTCAACCATTCTGTGATCTCTGTTCCTATGCTAGATACCGTGCAAAGGTAAACCAGGGAAAGAGTGATCAACCCACAGAGAGACTTTATTTCTCTCATTTTCTGTGGTCAAAAGCCAGCTAAAATCTATGCTATTTGGTGAGTCACAGTGTAGCACTTCCCAACCCTGTTCTCAATTTGTTGATAGAGCAGCCAAAACAGATATTTGCACTGAAGAGCGTACAAGTGTCTCAAGACAATTACTTCTCTTTCAAAACGTTCTTAACTTCTCCCTCCACAAGACAGATAATGCGACCTAAAGATATCTGCTCTCTGCAGATGTTTTCAGACTTTGGACCAGAAATTATGTCTGGAATGTGAAAAGTTCTCAACAGGGGATTCCATCCCACAGGGATACAACTGAAGGCTCTATTTGCTTTTCTTTGAAGCCTGAAGCTCTGTTACTTCAGCAATATAAGTTATACTGCATTTGAGAAACTTTCCCTTAGTTTGCCAGCTTTTGTTTTTATTAGTATTTGCCTTTGTTGCTCTTTGTCAGCTAACACCTCAAGAAAGTTTCAACATCCAAACGTAAAATAAAATTTAGCCTTTTCTCAAATATGAGTTAATAGGTGCAAACATAAAATCCTGGACAGACTAACAGATAGTTGATGTTCAATCCATATACACATTCAAATCATTCATGACCCTTTTTTCCTTTAATTTGGAAATCAAGAAAAATATTTGCAAGTGCCTGAGCTAATGCTTCCAGATATTTGGTAGAAAAATGCATGTTAGGTTTGTCTCCTCTGCAAGCAATCCTGTCTTTCTGGATTCAAGACTACACGTGTGTGCTCAAGAGAGTGCTCTGAGGAGCACAAAGACAGGAACTGATGTATTTGTTTAACAAAATACTTCACAATAAACCAGAAAACCTGACATCTATGTGCAGAAGTTTGTTCTCTAAGTTTATATTTCATGCTCTAAAAGAATAGAACTATTGCTACAAAAGTGTTTAAGTGTCCGTATCTGCAGTTTGAAGGAAAGAAGAATGTCTTTTATGGAGTGGGACACTGTAAAGAATTAAAAGTATTTCATTTCTTTTTGTAAATTCGAAGCAATCAACATTTTACACAACTTAGCCATAAATTAATTTTTATTAGACTCTAATGTACTGTCATATCAGTCAAGTGCAGTTTATTCTGGTGATTTTACTGGGACTAAGTTGCTACTAAAACAAAACCCTAATCTAAAAAACTTCCTGTCAATTGATGGTAGCAGGCAGCACTAACTACAACAGCTACTGTTTAACTTCACAAATTCCTGACCAAACTGACACTGTTTTGAGCCACCCAGAAGTGGAAGGTCCAGTTCTGCTCAGGTTGCAAGGCGTGATGGATAGAAAGCAGCCACACAGTTCTAAAGCTTTAGAGCCTGAAAACTGCTATCAATAATCCTGTAACTCCCAGACAATGCCTCAGATTCTCATCTTTTTCTTAATAGCCTGGTGAGCATATTAGAGTCAGCTTTGAGCAATGTACCCCACCATTTGCTACCTTTGTACTATCTTTTTGTCTTTGTATATCTATTTGCCATTAATATTCTTACCTAAACCATATAATATCCGAAAAAATCATTAACCACCCTCAGAAATAATAATAAATGTGAAACATAAAATTCACAAATCATACTTCTTAAAAAGCTCAGGCATTAACGAATTAAGGTATTTAGAACAAAGAGAACCTGAGAGTAAGTCATCTGAGAAATGCTAGGAATAGAAAATATGAGACCAGTAGTGTAGTCTTCTTACAGATACATAGGGAAATTAAGACATTTCTCAGTCACCACAACCAGAATTCTTAGGACAGAAATTTGCTCCAAACAGGAAATATTTATGATGCTGTTTCCAGGTATACACTTGCTCTTGAAATCCCTAGCTTTAATGTTTTTATTTTCCGTCTCCTAGTTACTAAAGTTCAGCTAAGCAAGGTAACCTTGCCTGTGTACCATTATTTTCACTAGCCATGGATTTCTATCTGTTACTAGGAAATCCAAACCCTTGGAGAACCGAACCTGGACCCTGGAGGAAGAGAGGAGGACCCATGCTCCAGAGAAGGAGCGATCTCCTGCCTCGTGGTACTTGGGGGTCTGCTTTTGTGCTCCTCTGTTCTAGAGTCTCTCGTACACCATAGTTTCTTTCTGTTGCTACAGCAGAAATGAGTAACGCTGACAATAAACATTCATTCATTATTCACCTGTCCCTTATGGCACCATTATAATCTGATCTTTGTTTCAAAGATTTTGGTGACAGTTTGCTGACACCAAGACGCAATGCGTTGTTTTGAATGGTGGTTTGTGTTTTATGTGCGAATATTACCAGGAGAAGCTTCCTCTTTATACCCACCGTACCACTGAGAACTAAAAGAACTCTGCTCTCTCTTACCCAGGACTGGATGCGAAAGAAGAACCCTGTTAGGGGGAGTAGGATGCCGTGAAGCTGGTTTCTGCCGAGAAGGTACAAGGTATTACAGTCTGACCTCTCACAGAAATACATCTCCACAGCAAATACACAAACTGTTTACAATGGCAGTGATAAAGCATGTTATGCTCTTGTCTCCTGCCTTCCCGCTTAGACCAGCGGCCAAGAGAAAAGCTGAGGCTCCTGGATATTGTGATAGTCTGGAAAAAAAATCGACCACAAGAGGCAGAGGTCCACTTCAATAAACTGAGTCAAAGGCTGGGTCGGAAATTTTTGTCCTTGTCAAGCTTGTAGTTCTTAATAGTTAGGGGATTTGGGTTATAGTGGTAAGTATTTATCACTGGCGATTACTGCATTCATTCGAATTGGTGCTGCTGGAGAGGGGCAGAAAGCAGCAGCAGCTACTTGAGGGCTGGTTTCATTGCAGGAGGCACAACGACAGGCACAGAGCGAGAGCAAGCTCTGCCTCAAAGATCTACCCAGACAGGTCAGGGAATGAGAATGCTGAAGCATACAGGGATAGCGATTTGCCTACGGTGAGCCGAACATAGAGCCTTGCAAACAGTGAATAAGAAAACGGATAATGTGAGCTCTGATAGCAGCTCTTTCTGCTGCTCATCCAGCAGCCACAGGTCTACATTTACATGTCTGCTACTCAAATGAAGGCGAAGGAAAACGTAATTTTCATAATTATGAGGCAGAGTCTCCTACTCAGCTAGCTGCCTCATCTCATCCTGGCGCAGTATCCCACTTATCACATCAATAAATAAAAAAAAGGGAACAGTAGATGTATCTGAACATATTCACATATATTGGAAACTTTCAGCTTTCCTTTTTTTTTCTTTCTATTTTATATTGTTGCAACAACCCACATCCCTGCTGGGCTTTGATTGCAGCTTTAGCTAATTATATTAGTCAAGACATTTTGTCACACAGTGAATCAGATCCTCAACTGATTTAAATGAATACAGCTGCACTGATGTTAGTGGAGATTTGCCTGTTCTTACCAATCATTCATTATCTCCCCAAAACCGCAAACTACTATACCCTAAAATACAGCTTTCAAAGCAAAGGGATATGCCTTTGGTACCTTTTTCCAGATTACTTCCTAGAACACACCAAGAACTCCATTTGCACTCTAGAAAGCACAAAGAAAGCATGCCAGCCAGTAGAGAAGAAATGAACTGTGCCTTCTGTACATTCTCCAGGTGTATCTTTCCATCAAGACTATTGTCACACGCAAATCTTTACATATATCCAAGAAACCAACCAGCATGGAACACTACTAGATGACTATTGTCATAGATGTGACAAGAGAAACCAGAATAGGGAATATTGCCTCATAGTTATCCTCCAGACTAGAATTCATCGTGGACTGTCACAGAGGAACAACCATAAAAATATACTATTTTTGTCTTACACCAGTTCTGTTTGGTCTGGAAATGGTCATAAGTTCTGGTGTGTCAAAAGATTTACAAAGCCAATGAATAAACCCAGGTAGAAGCAAACTAGCTTTGAAAGGCTCCAGCATTCTGCAGCCATTCGTGTTCAGGGCGATGGATTTGCTTTTTCAAAGACTGGGGCATGAAATAAAAGCAGAGGACTTTCCTCAATCAGCTATAGATTTTCTCAGTCTTTTTTGCACAGATGACTGTACAAATTCATTAGCTATTAGCAGCTAAACATTAGAATTCTTTCTGGCAACATTAACTCAGGTTAAATTTCAGCTGTCACTGTGCCTTGTTCCCTATGCCTAGAGATGCATCTTTATAGACCCACTCATTTTCCATAGCCTTAAACCTTCTGGGGGGAGGGGGGAAGCAGCTAACAGAGGTTTATTTCTGCATTGGCATGTAGCTTAAACTTCATATATCAGATATTTAATGACTTGTTTTCCACAGCATCTCTGGCACCAGCCTTGCTGCTGCCGCCTCTGTGTTTGTGCAGAGGTTCCTTGGAAACGGGCAGCTAGTTTGGAGCTGCCAAAGTCGCAGGAGGTGTCAGGTGAACCTTGCAGAGGGAACGCAGCTCCCACCCCGGAGCTTCCCTTGGCCCAAACACAGGCTCAGCATGGGTGTTCTCCCACTGGGAGTGCAGAAACAGCTCAGAGACGCTGCGGCTTTTCCAGCCTCGGCACAGACACCGCGCTTTACTTGTGCACGCTGACATTGGCGGCCGTTTTGCGAAGGAAAGCTCTTGGCTCCGGCCTTCAGCAGGAGGGAGAGCAGCCCCCTCGGCAGCCCTGGGACCAGATGCCTCCTCCTTCACAGGGACCTTGCGACTTGGGAGGGAGAGGAGGCTGCACCTGCTGCTCCAGTTGCTGCTTTGTTAGCTCAAAGACTCATCAAATGTATGGGAGTGAATCCTGCTGCCTGGGATGGCTCTGGCACTTTCCAGATAAAAAAAAAAAGAGCTGCAAATAATTCAGGTGGCTGGTACAATTTTTCTCCATTTCCTTTCAAGTTTGTCTATCCCAGTGTTCACAGCCCTTCTCAGGCACAACAAATAAATTAACAACAACCCATAATAGCCATCTACACCTTTTCCCCGACTTTTCTCTTTCTCAAGGGAAACCATTAAAACCAGTCCTTCCTACTAGATCTAAGCCAAGAAAATGTTTTCCTCTATTCTTTTCCAACATTCTTACACTCTTATCCCCTGCTGAGAAAGTCTATATTTATGAGTCTGCTATTTTTTTTAAATGGTGATTTTGCTGATTTTTCCACCATAAATGCAGACTATTTTGAACAGCGCAGCGTTCAGTTGCCTGATTGTGAAACTGTAATGTTAATAGGATTATTCATGCAAGCACTCTCCATAGGATGCAACAATTGCATAATCACTGCCTGAGAATTGCCTTAGGTTCCAGCTCCAGAGTCTCCAAATCTCCAGAGTCCTCCCACCCTGTTACAAGTTTTCATGCTGCATGCAGCTACGACAAAAATTCCCTCCAATAAGTACTGAAGAGAAAGCATTTAAATTGGGATTCTCCCAGCTTTCTAATGCACTTCTTGGCACTAGAGGTCCATAGAGTGCTTGATGGGATCTGGGCGGGGTTCTCTCAATTGGTTCTGTGGTTGGTTTTGTTGTTTGTTTGCTGAAAGGAGCAGAAATGGCAAAGACAAACAGTTTCCCGCGGTTTCTTCCTCCAAGTGAAACAGTTGTGGCTTACAGCAAACACAAATGGAAATGTTCCAATCCATCAAAATGGATTTCTAGACTTTGCCTTTCTGAAATGGAAAGAGGAAAGCAAGTTGATCATTGATGCCTTTTCTTCGCTCCCCTCTCTCAGACTTCCCTTTTAGCCACTGCTCTAACCATTTCACTACTCTCCTAATAATTACGTTGTTTCTATGCGGTCAGAAGGTGGATAAAAATGCTCAGCGTTTGGAAGGCGTATTGCTCTGTAGGGACCAAGACTCATCATCCATACTAGAAACAGTAGTAAAATTAGAGACCATCTGGCCTATTTACCTGCTCATGGAGAAGCAACAGTCCCCAGGCCAGCTGGGACTGTGCTTGCCAGCTTTTTGGAAGTCCCCAAAGCTGAAATTACCGACCAGATGTTAGTGGAAGCTCAGCATCACTACCTCCACTTCCCACACCTTTCTGTTGCAGTTTCAGTTGCCTTTGGGTGCACGGAACACAGGAAAAATGGCCCTTAGATGCTCTTTGAGCCCCTTTTCAAGTCTTCTTAGAATAAGTTGATTTTGTGCAGGGGTAGGGAAGGGAGGGAGTATGTCCGTGAAACAACGTCTGTGACAATAAATCCAATCTGAACCTCATAAATACGCTTGCTACTTTGAGAGCTGCATGATTGGAAAGATGATCAAAACTCAAATGCTATATCCTCTCAGGGTCTATCTGTACTAACATATTTTCAGTTTTTCCGTACAATATCAGTAGCAAGCATCCTCAGTCTAGGCTCTCCTGTTTTTTTTACATTGCTATGTCTGGCTTCTTCCCCCCCTTTCTTTTTTCTTGTCATCTATATCACAGAGTTAGGAAAATACAGACGATTGCAGTGTATGCCGTCACCATACACTGGTTCAGTGACACAGATTCCTTCAAGGGACAATATTATCAAATCTTTTATAGCACTTTGTGAATGCACTTGGTATGCGGCACAAGCTGTTGAGATGGGGAACTTGAAGTGGGGCTTGAACGCACCTGATGCTGGAGCCAAACCCCTCAAACCCACTGGTCTTTGGGAAACGGGATGGGAAATGTTACCCGATGTATCGGAAGGCTGCAGCTACCACAGGTACAGGTATGGGGAATCTTTACGGCACAGACAGCACTGGAAGCTGCTTGGCATTGCCTTCCCCAGTCAGCCTCTTCTGCCACCTGACATCCAGGTGAAGTCTGAGGAAACTAAACTATTAACAGGTACGGCAGACATTAATAGGAACTACAGATTTACAAGACAGATGTTTGCCATATTATTTTCTGAACAAACTGCAGACTTCAAATATCCAGTAATGTTAATTTGACCTCTTTGCAGAATTTTTTTTCCCCTTACATCCTTGTTCGGGTCAGGGTAAAAGACACCCACTTCTGTCCTAGTCCACACCACCAGTTATTTCATCCTAGTAGGTAGGTTACCAGGTCAGTCAGGCACAATTTGCCCTTGGCGAATCTATTCTGGCTGTTCCAAATCATCCTTTAGATAGAACTGAAGACAGAAAATACGAAATGGTATACTGGTGACAGATTACAGCCCACACAGATTCCTGAGGACTATCTATAATTATAGCAATGACAAGAGTAAAGACGACGAATGCAAGATATGAAATTACAAGCATAACACTCCTAGAATCCATTAATTTCCCCTAACACACTTAAATCCCAGGGAACTGCCAGTATGCATGCCTTTTTTGTACATGTAGAATAATACAGATGATCATATATTTCCTATAGCAACCACTGTTTGTTAGAGTAATACATTCTCAGCCTCAGAAATTCCATCCTAATATAAACCAGACCATATCAGTAAATGCCAATAGAAACCCCGCCTTCTCTCCGCTTCAATTACTTCCAAATGTGCACAGTTTATCTGAAGGTACACGGGGCATCTCTGCATCTCCCCATTTGGTAGTGCTTATGCAAGGAAAACACGAAATGCTGGCAGCTGCATCACTTTAATAGGGAAAACGCATTACTAACTCCAAAGCAGCTTGTCTGCATTTAAGTCTTGACTTTACTCCTTTCTCAGTGCTTACAGCTTCCTTTGCTCTGGCACACTTCTTGTTAGATTAAGAGTGGGAGAATGCAGAAGCTGGCCAATAATTTATCAAATCGGGAAGCATTCTATGTATCAAGTCATATTGTCCATTTTTCTTCATAACCGAGCTGGTGTGTTCTTAAAAATATTACAGCTGGTGGTTGTGCTTACCTAAGGACTGACCTAAAGCTCTTCAGAATCAGTAGGAAAGATTCCACTGACAGGCATTGGACTAAGGCCCTCCTGCTCAAGTGGTGACGACTTCTGCGTATCACAGTGTTTAGGCATACACCAACCGTGAATGTTAAAGTTACAGATCTAACACAGAAGTGCATGCAAAACCTTCAGCTGGCTAAAACCGAGAGGCCCCATGTGGAAGGCGAGTCTATAATGGAGTAGGTGAATGGCTTTTTCCCCATCTTCTGACCCTCTGCTCCAGAAGAAGAAAAAAAAAAAAAAGAGTATGTTGATCCCCATAAAGATGTGGAGTTTATTCTCTGCATGTTAAGAAGCTCTTAAAGGTATTTTCCTCTCTTACTGTTTTGCTTCTCCTGGAACTATTCCTCTCTATACTTGGTCAAAGGGGCTCTGTTCTAAAGAGACTTCATTTCTGGAAAAAATATAACATGCTGAGCTGGAAAAGTGAAGGAGGACAGCAAAAATGAGAAAGGAAAAAACCTTCACGGTTATAGCCATATGGGGAACTAGTCAAAAAGCAGTTTCCAATTCGCAGGAAATATGCCTGCTCTAGAGCTTGGGTTTCGACAAATTTGACTTGACAGCAAGACGTTTTCAACAGCACTTTGTTTCCATAGAAAATAACTTCTCAGGACCCCACAGCTGCACTGACTGACTCCTTTTCTTTAAGCTCTGCAATTTTCAAAACTGATAGATTCTAGACAGACCTGCCAGGAGGTCAGCTCTGCGGTCACAGGCGCTGGACAACTATTCCCACGTCTTCAAGTCTTCACCCACGCTTTGCAGTGGGAAGCCATGCAGAAGTGGAGCCAGGGCTCCAGCTAGGCGTGCTGCCATTGGCCCTTGGGCCCGAACCTGCTGGGGGGGGCTTCCCACTCAGGACAGAGCTTGGAGTTTCTGCCAAGGCAACCTCAGAGACAAATGTTGCAGGCCTATGCCCAGCCTTGGAGTGATCTGCCTAGACTCCAAAGACTTCCCTTTTGGGGCAAAATCTTAGGACAGCCAATTTTCCAAAGGTAAGTATCAAGTCCTTTCAAGATCGATGGTTCTGGGGTAACCTGGATGGGATGCCCCTGGCTTCTGTGATCCTAGCTTCAGGAAGGTTTCATCAGACTTGCAATCAACTGGGCAACCTTTGTGAACACAAGAAGTACTTTGGTTTCCACAAACTACTTCTACATACAAATGCCAAAAGACAAACTCCTTTTACCCGAAACACCTCCAGCTTTATTTCTTGCTTTCCTCCATGAACCAGATATAAATAAGCTAAAGCTTCACCTATCTTCCTTGTCAGTTGATGGATCACAAGCAAAACACACATGCATCTAATTTAGGATCTGTTCCATCAGCTCTAGTACAATTGTTTTGTCTTTTATGTATGTATTGTACTACACTTATATTAAATTTATTTCAGTTCATGAAATGAATTCATGAGACATCTAGTGACTGGCTGTGCTTTGTTCCCAAGATTTAATTAAGACACGATCAGATAGCAGGTTGCACCTTCCACACAAGTGTAACTACTGACCAGCAAACTAATTTATAAATATAAGTGCCTCCTTCTCCCAGAATGCATTCTTCCTAACAGGTACTACTGTGGTCTCTGAAACCCAGCTAATAAATATGCCGCTAGATCCTATCTCCACTTTACACATACAAGTATCTGACAGTACTCTTGTGTATTAGTAGCAAAGCCATCAAAGCAGGGCACAGGAAAGTTTATAAATGAATTAAATTCTTTACCAGGAACAGATGAGAAAATGGAGTCAGAAGGAAAATTTCCAATACTAAGAAAATGCTTAGAGGAAAAAATTTTCATGTGGAATGCTTAATTATTTCTTCTGAGAAAAGATTCCATCCTGTGCAAAACATGTGGTATGTATTGTAAATAATTATTCAGAAGTGTAGAAATTTGTTCAGTTTCTCAAAATTTAATCTCTGGCACTTGTTCCTTATTTTTAGTTCACACCAAAAACCATCATGAATTTTACAATGGGTGAAACAGTAAGTTCTGTCTCCTTATGCTGTTCCATTCCTAGCCCAAATCCAGGTACAAAATTCTTCTAGGCTATGAAAGCTTTAAAGAAGCTACTGTAGTGGTAGCACATTTGTTTTGCAGGTGTACACACCGAGATTATTCTCTAGCTAAACAAAGCTGAAAACACGGATAACACATACTAGAAGCCTTTGAAGCAGCGCTGGTCTGCTGACGTGCTGAGATCTTCTGAAGTACCCTGCAAAAGTTGTCCAACTTTCAGTGATACTAATAGACACTCTGTGGCTACAAGCTCCATTTGTCACTCCAAAAGCCTGAGTTTGTCTCAAGATTCTTTGTTTATTTTTAAAATAAATGTTTTTAATTCTTTTAAAAGTAAAAAGAATGCAAAGGTAAAACCACAGCTATTCCTCCCTATTTATTTTCAAACACTTCTTTTCTGTTCCTTACTATTTCTTTTTTCAGAATTGCATAAAACAAAATCCATAACAGTCACAGCTACTTCTTTTAGTCTCTTGCAGCTGGGAGGAGAGCACTGAGGAGGTATCCAACATATCCCAGCCCTGAGGCTGACCGCATTCCCCAGCTATGGCACAGTTCAGAGCAGGTTACGAGCTGCTTTGACACCACTGATCGAAAGACTTCCAACTACTGCCTGCCTCCTCACAGTGCACAGCTGAGGATTTGTTCATAGCAATGGACATCTCAGATAAGATTTCATCTATTATGTAGTATAAAGGACCTAGAGTATCTGATACACTGTTTTCCATTGCAAAGATAAATTTCATTGGTAGCTCTTCTGCCAAAGCTAAACACTCAGTTTTACACTTGAATTGATAATTTTGGCCAGATGTGTTAGCATTCCCTTGCTATCGCCGATCTGATACCTCTAGGAGGGATATCGTAGTTCCAGCTCTGCCTTTCTTCAACTATCAAACTATCACCTAGTGGTGCAAGTCAACAATCTAAACAAAGATTTCCACAGTTGTCCACAGAAAAAATGGATTAAAATTCAGCTTTTTCATATAGCCTATTATGCACTCATCAGTTTCTATCTAACTAAAAAAAGTCAGAGAAGAGCCTGAAGATGAAAAGTTCTGACGTGCTTCAGTCTGAGAACTGTATACTTATATCCAGTATGCAACATTCCTGGCAGCTGAAAGCTGTGGCTTATTCTGACATACGTACTATCCTAGAAGATGGCCAGAGCGGACAAGAAAGGTCTGTTCATTTCTTTAAGTAAATAAATAGAAAAAAAAGTAGATTGACTTCAGAGCGATGGAGCCATGATATACAGTCATCTACAGTAAGTTACTGAACCTAGTGAATGCTTGGTCACTAAGATCATGGACATTAAAAATTGAACCATATAGACAAAATGAAATAAAAAAGCTTTTACTTTTAATGGAATACCCTTTTGCCAATTACATAAGTGAGGTCAGCATGTAATGGGATAAAACCCTAGATACACAGGAAAGAATAAAGTTCTTTTACATACTTCAATTTAACAAAATTGAATGAATGCTTAAAGTCTAATTCTGACCTCCTTAGGGTGTAGCCACTAGTGACTTCAACCTGTGCTATTTGGCTTGTAAAATGCTGTTTTCCTTTATACACACCTGGGTTTGCTGGGGGTGTGTATCTACACTGCCCAAGTCTGCAGTGACATACTGCAGGTGCTACTGTCGTGACAGCCATGGATTACGGAGCTGCACTGGGATCCCCATTTTCTCTGCTGCAGGTTACTCAGAACAGTTTTTTCTCTGACATATGTCAGGCCTTTTCTTCTATTCAAGCAGTGATTGATATTCAGTTCAACTATCTGATTCAATGGTAAAACCTGGAAAGTCTCTTTCCCAAAAGAGAAAAAACCTGGACATCCTCCAGAAGATACATTATCCTCTTTTCTGTTCATCAAGATCTTATTCCTCACCAGCATGGTTACAATTCACTGCTGTACTGTTTAGCATCTCTGAAAGAAGAGTCTAAACCTTTCTGTTTATATATCACAGGAAAGAGCTGTATTTTTTTTTCCAGTTTGTGAAGTTAAAATGAATTGGTTTGAGGTTGAAATGTTTCAAATCCATTGTCATTTACATTTTCTTGACCCTAAACAAAAAAAACCCTATTTCTAGTTTAAATCCCTTCAAAGAGAGAAAGAGGAACCTCATTAAGTTTACAAAGCTTAACCTCCCTGCTTTAAAGAACCATGGAATAGTTTCTCAGGATTTGTTACAAGTACTTTACAAAGATGTGTTAATTATCTGATCTAAGTTTACATTTATTTTATCTTCATTTTGTGCAGTCTGTAGCATATTCATTTCATGCTGCCTCCTTAAAAATGGTTATTAAAGCAGCAACTGAGATTCAAATAATTCAAGTCAACTATACGCTGAACACACACCTCAGTAGCATGGCACTGTCCAGTTTACTCCATGTCAAGGAAAGATGAGCCCAATGACAAAGAAGGGGAAAGAAAATAACTCATTCAATGTTGGAGATTTCTTATAGAGTAACTGCTAATATCTGTCTGCAATAATTGTCCAAAGAGAGAATTTTCTACTGAGTACAAATCTTGCTGATTTTCAGTAAGATCTATGTGCATAGCCCCCTGGGGTGTTCTGAAAATTATTCATTTCAGTGCCAATAAAAATCGTTGTACATTTTCTGTTAGCCTAAATAACAAGCTCTGAGTTTGTTTAGAGGGGTACTGGGCTTAGTGGAAATTTACAGAGATCCTACTTGTACTCCCAGTGTCCAGACGTTACAGCACAAGGCAAGCGGCCATGTCAGCAGGTTTTTGGGTATTTGTCTACCTCTGAGAAAAATTATTGCATTGCAGGACACTAGAGACATCTGCGAATGTTTTCCTTCACATGAGGTAAGGACAACTGAGAAAAATAGATGAGATTTTTCTTCATTTCTGTCAAAGGCCATATACAAAGAAAACATTTCATTTCTGAACAGAGTATGAAGCAACCTGTCTAAAATAAACTAGTCTGGCTTAAAAAAGAAAAAAAAATCAGGTATGAGACAGCAAGGACTGCTGCTAGCATCTATAAGAAATGATTCCATAGAGTGGGTAAGGTACATTCAAAACGACAGGACAAGATAAATATAGCTGTGTGACCAGCTTCCAGTGACTCACAGAATATCAAATCCATAAGTAATGTTTTCTTCTGCTGCAGTTCGTCTAAAACAAGCCCTCCTATGACCAAATATTTAGAGGAAAGGGGTGGGAAAAGGTATAATTCTACTCATGAATAACTCGCTTGTTTTTCAGCCTTGGTGATCTCAATTAAAATTCCTGCCTCGTGAATGAGTTAATTGTTTTAACTTTCACAACCAACAAACCCAATCTGTGCCTTGAGAGTTCTACAGCAAGAAATGCTCATTTCAGGGTTAATGGAAAATACACACAAAGTGTGTGTCCCCCCCACGCATCAGATGGACAGCAGATTCCAAAACGAGCCTTCTAGGGATCCTTGGTGGGTCACCGCATCTCTGTGCCTCCTCATGAAACCAGCGTTGCCGTTGCAGGCAGACTCCTCATTCTGATAATGCCAAACATTTTGCATGCTTTCAACAGCAGCGCACATCCAAATGCCAACAGCTATGACCTGGGGCTTGGCAGCCCAAAAGCAGCCCCCAGGCACAAAATCTACTTTTAGGGTAGTGAATCAGCTAGGCTAAGAGCTCACTGGTGGTGCAGCCAAATTCCCGGTCTGTCCACCCGTACCACATCCACTCGTAAAGAGCTTAGGAAGAGGGAGAAGCATTATTAATATTGTCTTGTAACAATTGTGTTTTCTGCTTTATGGACCACACCAGACATCTCTGTGAAGGTGAAGTAAAGCTTCAGCTCATAAGGAGTTTCAAGGCGGATACTCCAAAGTGCTTGAAAATTACAGATTTAGGCACGGAGTTCAGAAAACAAAAGAAATGACAAAATTGAAGTTTGTAAGTACCTACACAGGTAAAAGACTCTCTGATGCAACATACAAAAGCACACTAAAACTCACTGCAAGATCTCCTGGGAGCAGAGTTTCATGTGTGGTGAAACAGCACACACTTCCCACAAAGGTGGCAAAAACGAAGATACTGCAGGAGATGTCACGAGAAGACTCTTCCAACAGATCGCACCAGCTTCAGACTAAGAACAACTAAATGAAAAGGGACGCTATCATGCAACGCTGTTTCCTAAATAGTAATCTATGAAACAGCTCAATCCCTATTTATTCCAAACTCGCAGGTGGCTGGCTTTGTACAAGAGTTGCTCTGAAGTCCATGGAGCCTCTGAGCAAGTTGTGAACTGTGTCCTCAGATTGTTGTGCCGTTTCAATTATCTGGGGAAGAAATGACAAGGAATATGCAGAGAACAAGTTGTTCCATGAGCACTGGAGCTAACTACATCTGGTTTCCACAGGACTCACGTCTCCTAGTGGGTTGACTTTTAACTGAGTATGTGTGAGCTCACCCTAATTAAACATCCAGTAGGTATTAGTCGGAAAAAAATCATCTTCTATTGCTCCTTGTTTGAAAACAGGTCATTCACACGGAAAGAAGCTTTAGTTGACTCCTCTAATGTCTGAAACAGCAAAAACTGAATGAATTTAAGTGTTAAATTCTTACTAAAGTAAATTGCTATCCTGTGTATATTTTTTATGAGTGCTTAACTGCTTGGAAAAAGAAGCATCTTTCGGAGTTTTTCACTCCCTCCAGTGGGTATACTAATAGGATATTTACTTTCCAGGGAGCTTTTTTCATTACTTATTAGGAATTTAGTATGATTAAGAACTATTCATAAACATGTCTGGTTCAAAAAAGCAAAGATAGGTAAAGATGCTTACATAAACCTTATTTCTTTAGGAAATCAGGATTGAAATACCTCAGATAAAGAGAGGTGGAAATAACCCGAGGGACCGGGTAAACTTGGAATTCACAGTGGTTTCCCTGTTGATTAGTGAGTCTGATTTTAAGATTCCTCATGGTGGAAGAATGATTGTCCTGGGAAAAACCAAATACTATTACTGTGATTACCGCACCACCATCTACTCCTTAAGGAGTCCGTGAACCATGCGGACAAAGCAAGGAGGAAATATTGCTTCTATTTTACAAACAGGCAATTCTAACACTGTCGCCACTTACAGTACAGATTTCTCTGCACGTTTGGTGACATGTGGCTTAATCTCCGAGCTCAGATTTCCAGATCTCCATACTAATGTCTTAAGTACAGAACCATTTTCCCTCCTGACATACTCAGGGATACGTGAACTCTTCCATGTGAGTAATTCCAGCAGGGAAAGGCGATACATCTGTGCAGTGGAACATGGTATCTGGCAGACTGCCAGCAAGCCCAGCACCAGGGATTGTGAATGTCATTTATAAAAGGGAATTTAGGCAGCCTGATTAGGTTCCAGATTTTTCTCATTGTGGACTGCAACAAGATAGAGCGACTAAGTGAAGACACTGCTATGTAGAAAATCGGAATACTGGGTGAAACCTAAAGGCACAGTCGCTCTTTGCATGCTTGAAACAATGCTCCACTACATTGATAATGACAATGAAAAACTATTGGGAGGAAAAATTTGCTATATTCACTTTTTAATTTAAGGAACTGCCAACAGAATAAACTTAAGGTGTCATTATGGGCATATTGAGAAGAGAACCTTTTTTTATTTTAATATGCATGACAACCACTGTGATCTATTTTACAGAATCACTCAGCTTTGAGATCAACTGAGAGCGTGCCTTCCAAATGTTGCCACTCTCTTCAACTAAAAACCTTTAGTATAGATTCCTGGCTGCACAGTATTTCCAATAAACTTGTGTTCTTTTTTCCCCAGCTCACAGGTAACCACTGGTTGTTTAGAAATTGTTTCTTTTAAAATTAGTACAAGTGATTAATCTACTATGAAACTATAAACCTGCTAGAAAGACTTCTGCTGATTTCAAAGGGATCCAAATCAGACGCTGTTTAACTACCAGGCAAAATGTAGTTTGCTATTTACACTGAAGAACACAAATTAATAATGACTAACCAGTAGAAAAGAACAAAAGTTTCCTGTCCTGCCTTTTACAGAGACACGTGTAAACAGAAGAGAAAAAGTGTTATTTCATTTTGAATGGAAAAAAGCAGAATTAACTCAGCACGGCTCTACTAATTATCTGCTTCAAAAAGAGGGGGAATTATTTAGTCCTAGGAATTTTCTAAGGTATGAGCCCTAGAAAAAACTACAGTAATTAATTAGCTTGCCCCATAAGCTGGAACAAACAATCAGTTAGGGCTGACTCTAAATTTAAGGTTAATGTCTTGTTTTTTGGCTTTTGTCCTTTTATCCCTTAAATATATTAACTTTAACCTGTTTATAAATAAACATCTCCTAAAAATCTCATCTTGTGGCTTAAATGACTTCTAAATGATCTGTCCCGGCACAGTACATCCCAGTTCCACCAGGCACCTGGAGAGCGAGTAGCTCCACCCTCCTGATGCTCTGCATCCAGACACTAGGCACAGGGAAGAGGGAAAGGCAACTCGGTATTCCTATTCGAAGATTCATGGGCAGCTTTGGAGACTGCAGACAGTGCCACTCATTAGCTCGGGACCACCCGTTGGGTGGTAGCAAGGACACTTCCCAATGATCCCAAGCACAAAGCAAATGGCATGAGAAAACCAGTGCAGTGCCATTATCTTTACACACGTCGGGATAAGCTCCTTCCCAGGGCACTAAGCAAGTGCAAAAGCAGTCCTCTCTTTCCCAGTACTGCTGTTGTGATTAGAAGCAGGAAACTCATTATTAGAAAAAAAATCAACTATATGGAGCAGATGCAGGAATTTAAGAACAATAGCTCTCACGGCATAGGGAACAAGCAATACGCAAGGAAGTCACACTTACTCCTCACCCTGATCGTAGTATACTTTCTTCTCACTTTTTTCTCCAGTGAGAACTGGCTCAGTTCCTACAGTTTTATGCAGAAAGAGTGCAAATTTCTAAAGATTCATCACGAATTATACGAAGAGGTAACAGCTATTCAAATGCTACCTTTGGTCCTTAAATCTGTCTCTTTGTAATGAGGGAAGAGTGAAATCAGCCACTTGGCCCTATCAGGACCACCAGTGGAGACTGCAAGAGCAGAAATGAAGAAAATCCTTTATCTGCTTTTTCCGTTTTTGAAGCTGCATTGGCCAGCTTCCACCACATGAGTAACAGCAAAAAGAGACGTCATTTTTGTGCTGTCTCCACCCTTCTACCCCAGTCTTCAGGGAGGATGCTCTGCTACTGGGAATTCGCAGATCAGTTTTAGAAACCTGCCATCCTCAACAGCCCAAACCCACAATTCTCTCTTTTTTATCTCCTTTGTGTCTGGAAGAGGAGGAAGATGCAGATGTCCTCTATAGTTAAACAAGTCTTTTCCATGCGGTCTGTCAAAGCTTCTCTAGGGACCCACTCCCTGACACAAATAACTTCCATAGGTAGAGAAGGAAGCTGATGCACATTTTCTGTCTGTTCCATCCAATCTTTGCAACAGCTGCTGTTGTTCAGTGGAAACAAAAAGCTATTAGGCATCTCAAAGTAAAATAGCCAGGGAAATCCCAGAGCCAACCTCTAACAAGATACATTAGACACAGTTAATCACGCTCTCTGAAAGCTATATAGGCAAGTGAGCATATGCAGAGCAGGCTGAACATTTGATCCTCACCCCGTGTGCCTGCTTTTACACATTTTAGGGAAAACTCCACGAAAGATCTATGTGAGTCACAGTCCTGAACCCTTTCTACCGTCTTAGGACAGTATCCTGATTTTGAATCTGTTTTTACTCAGTTTTAGAGGACTCTAAAAGAAATCACAATCTTACAGTACCACTGCGCAATACGGAGTCAACGCTGTGGCACTTGGTCCAGGCACGAGCATAACAACTGGCAAATCACTTGCAAGCTTGGTGAACTCAGTCAAACCCTCTAGTGCAAGTTCTTTCTTTGTAGTTGCACCCACAACATCATTTCTATCAGTGACACGTTCTAGGACATAGTTTTACATGAAGATATCCATTTTTAGGCCCATCTGAAATGGCTGGCTGTCCTTTTTAAACGAGATCTTCTCCCTCCTGATTCAGGACGAGTGCCACCTACTGACACCAAGAGCTGCTTCTATTTGCTTAATTAAATTCATCAAGAATTCTAACCCGAGCTGCTGCTGTTTCAGGCAGCTTTGCTTCAAGTACAGATTGTGAAAACAGGCCTCAAAGGAAAAGAAACATCCCAAAAATCTGGAATGGCACACGCCAGATTCTCATTAAAGACTGCCTGCCCATGATGCTGCTGACTGATGAAGAAATCTCTAGCACCACCACTACCAGTCACTCTACCAGCCTTTTCTGAAAAAATAAGACAAAAATACTCACCCTCTATAGACAACCAAGCGTTGAATTCAAAAAGGTGAAATAGAAATAAAAGAAATCAAACATAAGAGCCAAGAATCTGTAGAAATATGTCAAATCCAAATAAACCCAACAAAAAAAGCGGGTGTTACAGGATGAATAAAAATACCACTGCATTGTAAAAAGTCAGCTGCACGGCTTCACCAAAAAGTCCAGGGAAGATTTACTATAAATTACACCTCTGCTCTATATACAAGCTTCATAAATGATGTATAGGATTTTAAGAGACATTTTCTCTTTCTTTTGTCAGGTCTGGAGTCATTAAACAGAGATTAGCTGGATAAATAGAGGAAGTGATTTTTAAACTGTTTGCAAACTTAATGTGAAGAGCCCAGCCTTGCAAATTATCACGTCTAATCAGAGATGCACGCTTCACTGCTCCAGTAATTGTACTAGTATTAGTCAAATTCTTGTTGTCTCCTCATTAGCCATGAAAAGGAGACTCAAGATGTACTTCATTAGAGTATCCTGAATATAAATTGTTAGTGTAAGGAGGAAGAGATGTATTACATACTGTACTGTATATAGAAAGAAAAATATTAAGAACATAAAACATATTGTATTGCTCTAGTGCTGCGCTGAATATATGAATTTAACAACCAAACCCCTCTTCTCTCTTTTCACTGTTACTGTTTCGATCCCCTCTTATTTGCAATGAGACTGCAGTACTTGAAAGCGTAATTTACAACCCATGCCATAATAAAAAAAAAATAAAGATATGTGGCATATTATGCAGGCATTCCTATTTCCATAGCCAGAAGAATGCAGCTTAATCAAGAACTGCGTCTTTAGTAGAGACATTTGGTAACTTCTTGACTACTGGGTAACAGGTAAAGATGATCTAAATCGCATTAAATGTAGATCAAATCAAAAGGTTTGTTCCTTTGATCAGCAAAGCATTTAAGTACACGCGCATGCCCTTCTTTATTCAGCAATGCCCTTAAGTACAGGCCTCTAAATCAAGAGAATTTAAACACATGCCTAACATACAAAGCATGTGCTTAAGGGAATAGGGATTTGAAAAATCCAGCTGGATTCTTCTGGTCTATTAGAACAGGTCTATTAGAAGGCTAAAAATAAAAACATTTCCAAAAAATTTCAGTAGAAGCAGAGGCAAAGCAAGTTTTCGTGTTCTTTTCTTCATAGCGATTTTTCTTGGTGTGAATCTGAGCCTGAAATATTTGTATTGCTCAACAACAGCCAAGGGAAGCTGCAGATGAACTAGGCAGGTCACGACAATGCTACCAATAAATGCCTTCTACCTCTCTACTTTTCCACAGATTAAAGCCAACCAAAAAGCAAATAACAGGCGAAAACATACCCTTTCACCCCTTGAACTACAACCCCAAATCATCATGAAATCAGATGTCTGAAAACTGAAATCTAAGCCAAATCTAGTCTAGCATTTGTTTGCGAGGAAGACTCAGCGTGAGGGCAGGAAGCTAGTCAAAACAGGAGTAAAGTCCAAAACATACTGTCCAGGAACTCTGCTTACTGCAAGAAAATAAATTGGATTTCTAGGCCTTCGTTTTGATCCCCATTCAGTTGTGTGCTTTCAGAACACAGCAACATCCTCTCCCACCTTCAGCTCTGTCCCTCAGTAAAAGACTAGAATCTTCAGTTTATTATTATTTGCTATAATTTACACAGCATGCAGGAGCTCATCACGGAAAGGACCCCAGTTCGTTTGGTCAAGATATCCTGGACAAAAAAAAATAATTCTGAAATACTTCCTGGTGCCTTTTTGAACAATATTAAAACACTTCAGCAACCTTTCATACAGAATTAATTAACATAAAAACCAGCCTCCACAATACAGCCGAGCCCTAAAGTGGTTTCTGGAATTTAATTAGGCTAACCTTCTTTTCTCTGCATTGGTACCACTCTATAATAAGTGCAAATCATTATTAATTCCTTTGGTGTTCACTGTAATAACATTAATCATGATGAACTCTTTTGGTAGTAAAGTGTATGTAATATGTAATTCCATAATAATTTAGCGTTAACTTGAAATTAATTTATAAAACATATTATTTGCCACCACACTGAACATTCATAAAATTCTTCATCATCACTAGTGTTAGGATAACTTGCATAAAAAAATAAATTGGCTACAGACTTAAAAAGTTCATAAATACATTTGGGAAATTGAGAGCTGTTAGCGATTGTTTATTTAGCAACCTTTCCTTTGAAAACTATAGTAGGGTCATTTTCAGAAGCAATAAAATATCACCTATTGTGGAAAACACTTGAATACTTTTTCATTACTAACATTTGTGCAACACAGATTCTAGTTTAAAGCTGGTGGAAACCTGGAATTTAAAAGAGTTTGAGGATGTGTAGTAAAGGATAACTTCACCAATTAAATAAGAGAAACACACATAGAAAGAATATTTAACTGCAATTTGGATGCGTTGAAAGAACTATGTGACATGTAAGAGCACTGCTCTGTACCCAAGAACTGACCAGGCAATTTATGATAATGGAACATGGTAAGAATTTGAATTTGTTAGCTTTCAGTGAATTATTCTTACTTGATAGAGTGACCATGAGATGTCGAGCATTGGTTCGTATCATCAGGAAACATTAGCAATGTGGTGTTACAGGCCAGGTCACTCCTCCCTGAAGCTAACTGCTTTGACCACTCTCTTTCACAGCTTCAAGCACTGTCCCAAAGCAAGGACAAATAGGAAGCTGCCCACTGATTAAAATGAATTCTGGATAGAATAGTTGGGTTATATATAGTTTTGGGGATAGTTGTGGAGAGGCAGCATTTCAGTGGAGCAAACGGAGAATTAAAGCAAGGTCAAGCCCAGTCAGAGCAATTGCTGGTATTGGATCCCCAAAAGACCTGTGATACGGAGTTTTTTGGTTCAGCATTAGATGAAAAATTCAATTATTTGAAGCAAGAAAAATATTTCAAATTTCTTTGATTTCTCTGGAATTTAAAATAAATCCAGAACTTGTGTATTGCTTGCAAATAAACAATTTTGCATCAGAGAACTTCACCTGATCATCAGTTCTCTCTCCCTATTAGACTAGCCTAAAGGACATTAAATTTTAGGCAGTGTCCCCAGGCAAGGTTTTCTATGATTGCATGAAAAATACAGCACGACAATTTCCAATAGATGGGCTTTGGAGCTTGCAAAAAAAGGAGAGGAAGATACAAAATAAAAGTGCTTGTCAAGTGACATATCTTGTTGTTACAAATGGCAAAGTGATTAAGTTTCAGATGCTATCAGACACTGAACGTACACAAACATCCTCTGTGAGAGATACCAACGGAAAAACAGTTTTGTCTTTCCACAGATGATTTGTTTTCATTACTGGACAATGCAAAATCTCTGTATTAAAAATTCACAAAGGATGCATCTGGAATCCTTTTATCTGTCTGTCTTCAGTATTTCTAAGGTGCCAATCACTATATTATCTAAATGCATTAACAGAGTAGCTAGCTTTTACTAAACAAAGAGATTCCAAAAGAATTCAAGATCAAAACACCTCCTTACCCAGGCACAGCAAGCCCTTTTCAGTGCTGGGAAAGGCTTCTCACGACAGCTCTGAGGAGCTCACTGGGGCACTCGTGCACCATTTGCAGGGACCAGAAGCCACCGGGAACACATTTACTTACCCAGCCTACAGCTCCACATACGTTCTGAAATTACTTATGTTATAGTTTTTGGACTACTCTATAGCTGATGTAAAGTGCGTGTGACGGTGAAGCAAGAGAACACGTAAACATATGCTATGAGTGGGAATGAATTTAAGCATGTGTTTATACGCTTGGCAGAATCAGGCCCCTCATCACCCAGGCAGATCTTGGATCAGCATTACCTCAGCAGAGTCGCCTCTCCTTTAAATCGGAACAAGTAAAAAGTAAGAATTATGCCCCATAAATTTTAGGTGTATTGACAGATCTTTCCCACTTTAAATGAAAAATACTGGGCATGTCTTTTACTCTATGTAATTACTTTTCCTTAACACCAGGTATTTGTTGTGAAAAATGGTTATTTAAACAATTTCTCCTAGCCTAATATTTAAAACCGTATTTTGCTCTGAAAAATTTATGAACTTGATTTACACAAAAGGAGACTCCGCTTTGGAAAAAGTCAAGGTTCTTTTGTCTCATCTATGTATTTCCTGCAATGATTCAAGGATCAATGAAACAGACAAGAAGGATCAGATCTTCTCCTGGTATAAATTGTTAGCTGCAGACCTTGCATCATAAATAACTTCCTCTTTTATATTATTGTTAGTGTTAATTACAGGAGAACCTCTATGAAGTTACTTCTTAAAGAAGCATCAGTCATGATACTGTGGTCCAGCCTGCACTAAGCTTTGTATATAAAATGTACATTCAGCTGTTTAGTTACGTACAATGAATTCAGTTTATTTCTCGCCAAATTGTAACATTTAATTTCAAATGCAGAAAGGAGTTTTTAATAATGTATATTCATATCCAAATGACTTACATTTAAGAAGTCTCCTCAGGCCTGCTGTTTAAAGTTGGAACTTGATTGAATTCCATTTCTGTTCAGTGCCAGTTATAATTCAGTGATAGTTCACCATGGGCTGGAAACAAAGAAAAAACTTACAACTTGGAAACATCGTATTCATCTCCTTGTATATTTGATATTTAAATAACTGTTTTCCTAGGGACAGTGGAGAGCTGTTTCTCACTCCACACTTTTCTGTGCGTGTCCCTCAGTGCTGGAATTGAACCATCGGGATTGCAGGGGGACAAACTTCAATTAGCCTGACCCTCATTACGAGAGCTATCAGGACTCTTTAGCGAACTGCCACAGCTCAGCACTGGCCTAATTCCAGCACTGCTTCTTATGCTTTCTCTCATGCTTACTCTGCTCTTTTTCTTAACCTAATCCTCCATTTTTCAAGCGCTCATTTCTGTATCCGTCTTCCCCTCGCACTCTGCATCACTTGTGTCCTCCCTCTGTCCCCTTCCTTCCTGGATCCACCATCTAGCCTTCAAGCCCCATCTATTTTTTTTCCCCTCCCTTTTATTTTTAAGTTTTCCTCTTCAACAAAGATTTTTCTTGTTCTATCAATCAGCATTTAAAATCGAAACCCCAGCAAATTTCCTCTTCGTACACACTGAGACTTTCTTTAAAGAGACCATTTTTTATTGCAGCTCAAAATATGCTCCCACTGATACTACAACTTCACTCAACTCCAGGTCATAAAAAGTAGCTTATATATTTTACCAGCCTAGTGACTTCAAGTGTTTATTCTCAACAGATGTGAGCTTGAATTAAAATTTCCAGCACATGCCAGAAATCACAGGTATTGCTCCAAACAAATTACTACCAAAACGACTTTGTGACACCGTCATTCCAGGAAAACGGTTATTTCTAGGTATTGTGTCAAAGCCCCAGACAAGCAACGTTTGAAGCTCTAGTCATAATGTTTTATGTACTCCATAAAAGTACCTTTCATCTCCAAGTGTTCCTTCTTTTTTATGGACTAACTCTATGTAGATGTCTTGGGGGTGGAGTTGTTCAACAAAAGTATCCCAAGTAAAAATAAATAGAAATTTTAGTTAAGTACAAGGGGTTAGAGTCTCACAGAGCAAATGATGCGAGATCTCTCTGTAATAAATAGAAAGCCTGTGATTTCAAGGCTCAGCAGAAAAATACCACACTGCTTGCTTAAAAACTTTACAATTCTATAACGTTGAACTAAATGAACATAGACATATTTGTGGTGGTTTTTTTTGTTTTTTTTTTTCCAAGTGAAAGACTCCTTGGAAGGTGTTCTCAACAACTGGCTGTGATTTGCAACATCCTTGTGTGCATGGAATTGCAAGCAGAGAAAAAAAAAAGTGAAGTCAAGTAATTAGATGCAGAAATTTGGCCAGGTAACATTCACATCAGAGTCTCGTTACATAGTACAGAAGTCGCGCGTCCATGAAAGAAACAGGAAGCTTCCCAAAACTCAAAATCTTGGCCAGGGTAAATGAACACAGGTCTTCTGTGCACTGAAAGTGGTAGAAAATTTATACAGCTAAACTGTTACTTAATCACTGATTAATGACAACACTCATGGCTCAAGGTAAGACTTTATCCTCCTGACTAATTTGCCCCTGCAGTTTACAGTCTGCTCTCCAAAGCAGAGGCTAGCCAGCAGTTTTCTGCAGCTTCCACGTCTCGGCCACGCTCAGAAGCAGCAGACTCTCTGTCCAGCACCTAAGCTTATTGTAGCTGGGGCCATTTCTTTCAGCTGGAAAAAAGACTTGGATGTCTCCCACACCAAAGAAACATTACTACAAGCTTCTTTACTTCATTTCCCTTTTACACAGCAGTGGGACAAGCAGGCTCTGTATTTTCTCTATTTAGGCATTAGTTTCTCTTCCCTAAGATCAAGGGGGTCACTTGCAAGACCATGCGTGCGTAACACACCGGCTTAGCTCCAGAGAACACCACAGTCCTTCAGGGAACTACAACTTATTGCTGCTTGTGTCCAGAAGACACTTCGCCTGCACCTGCGCCACTAGATAAGCTTGCCTGGGAAACCACGGCTTTACTACTGGCAAGGTAAACACTCCTGCTCATAAGTCTGCACATTACGATTTGATAAACAGATTGTTCCTTGCTCTGAACTAACCTGTGCTTCTTCCTTTACAAAACTATTTGTCTGCCTAAGCTTTTTTTGAGTGTTACATATCCTAATTCATTAGCAGCATTTTCATGTAATCCCCATCTATTTATACATTCCCGGCTACACCAAAATGAAACTCAGCAGGCTGTTAGCTAAAAATCATCTAAAAAAGGCAAACGGGTTGCTATCAGTGGCAGGGAGCTGGGGGAGGAGAGATTAACAGGGGTTTGCCCCAGCCTTGGCTCATCGTTTAATAATAAACTAATTCAGATAGTGAACATACTGAAATTACCAATGAAGCTGGCTTACCAACGTGTGTAACAAAGATTAGCGTCAGTCAGTTTGAAGCTGTCAATTCACATCTCTTTAGAGAGCCATGATGGAAGCAGGGGCTTTGAGCCACTTGCAGTTCACTCATCCAAAACAAACAGAAAAGCTTCCAGATGCCGCACAGGTCTCTGCGTGGTGGCTCTCATAGGTGGGAATAGCAAACTAAAAGGCAAGCTGCACCTATATTCTAGTGAAGCAGCAGCGTCACCCACATCTCCTGCAAAGTTCCTGGCAAGTCAGCTGTGCCTGTACAACACAACAAGATGAATATTATCCTCTGCCACTGGAAAAACATAGTTCTAGAGGCCAGGGCTGATTCACTCAAACTAGCATTGCCTTACTGGAGAGAAGGCTGGCTATGCCCTTTTGTAAGATTTGTCCATTGCATAAGAGGATATTAAATTACAGTCCTGTCCAACTTTCTCAGGTTGTTTTTGAGGACGAAGCTAACAGTTTACTGTGTTTTTCAAAATCATTCGGTTAAGTAAATTTTGCCACTGCTTGGGAAGCTTCCTGGAAATTATCTCAGTACAAAGCTGGTTTATGCTGCATTTTGGGTTCATATGACATTACGGGATCTCAGCACACCTCTGCAAACCAAGCCAAAGTTCAGCTACAATTGTGCTCTTCACAATTAAAGATACAAAACTCTCTTCCCAGATCCCCACCCGCCTGGCAAACCCCAGCTTCCCTCTCACTGCTCCTATAGAGAAGTCATGCACTGACAGCTCCAGGGGTCTGGAGAGCGTTTGGGAGGATAAAAAAGTATTTTGTGCATTCACATCACGCTTGCTTTACAAGCATATATAAAGAGCCTGTCTAAAAATTTGTCAAGGATAACAGGCAACCAGTTTGCCATCAGTACTGCACCTGATGGAAAAACAGCCATTTCTTTCATGTGTAGGAACAGGCCAAACAGAAATTGCCAGAGCAGTTCCAGCCAATACACCAACAGACACTTACAGCCTCTCATGAAAATAATATTTCCTCCTATCAAAGCTTTTCTTCTTCTCCAAAACATTAGAGCTCAGCTTCCACTCAAAGCTCTTGCTTGTGATCTGATATTTGTTGATATTCTACCTGTGTCCATGGCTCACACCTCTTGGAATATATCAAATTACAGCAGCACCACATGTGATTACTCCTCTTTCCAGCCACATAAGGAACAAGATGCATAAACCAAGAAAAAGTACCATGGCTTACTAAGGAAACAAAGAGCAATCTGAAATTGGGGCAAGCTGGCTGCTTGGGAGAAAATATGAAAGCTCTTTGGAATTCCAGCCCACATTATTAAAAACAAAAAGCAAAGGTTTAAAAAGAATTTAGCTATCCTTCCTCATGATTTCAGAAACCCCTACTTACCTAAATCCTGAGCAGAGTTATGGAGAGCTTGGGTCTCCTTTTCACTGTTTTTATTACCTCTCACACCTGCGCCAAGCAGGTGTCAAGCGTTCCCATTTCAGCGCAGGTGTGAATGCTTACACAAGGCTCAAGTAAGGAGCTTGCCTGAGGGAAGGTCTGTTAGCTCTCCTAGACCTCTAGATTTCTTTCTAGAGACAGTCCTTTCTTTGGATTTAAGTAGTTCAGATGTATCTCCCAAAATCTGACTCAGCAGGCAAGTTGTCCAAACTAGAACCCTAGCTATGAACTCTGGGCACAAACAACTTAGAAGAAATGAAAAGAAACTTCATAATCTCGCAGAAGTGCCAAAATTATTGATAGATTCCTTCTATTTTTGCAAATAAGGAATTCTGCAAGTGTTTCAAACAGGTAGGTTGCAAACAGCTACTACCAAACTACCTCCTCCTAAAAGCACAGTTCTTGTTTTGCAGCCACTATCATGCTTTCGCAGGATGACAGCATTACTTGGAGGTCTCTAATCCGAAGGTTGAGCTGGATGCCAGAGAAAGGACTGAGCCTGCCCTGCCATCGAGACTCAGGAAAACTCATTTCAGTTCCTCTTTGTTTCTTTTAAGTTGCGCCTTCCTAATCCTTTCTCGCTGTTGCTGAGGATTTCTCAGCCCCTGGGTGCTGCTGATGCTCTTTCCCCCCTGCTACCCCCTGCCCTACCTGCCTCACTGTCAGCTGCGACACAGCCCCGTCTGCCACGCTGCTCTTCCCTTCCAAAGCTGCGCGCTTCTCTTGCCACTCTGCAGACAGCCTGGGCACCACTGTACGAATAAACTCCAGCGTGTAATAGATAATCTAATCTAGTGGGTGAGAAAATTCAGCTTAAAATCGTTAAACCCTCAGCTTAAGTCTTTTATATCAGGTATTTTTGAACAGGGCAGGGAGCATAAAGCAAAAGGTTTCCTTAATTTTGTTGCAGGTTTTTTTTCTTCCAGTTCAGTGCTTTAGACAAATTGTTTCCCACAGTGCATATGCCATGAAAAAAAAAGCACCCTACAGTAAAATTAGAGGCCTTTCTTTTTAATCAGATAAATTATCGCCAGCTGACTGATGAATCCACCATGGAGAGGGCAACATGACACAGTTTACCACCTTAAGGATTACAGTAGTCCAGATGCTACCATCTTAATCGGAAAAACACAGTGTTGCCAACTGTCCATGTCAGAAAATGGAAGGTTGTGTTATTATTATTTTTCCTTTGCCTCCACCCCTTTATTTTCCTCCAAATATCCAAGAACTATTAGATGCCTTGTATAGCTTTCCTTCTTGAAGTCTTTTCATCAGCTCATGAAGGCAGCCTTTTTGACACAATGTAAGTCCCACTGCACGGGACCTCAGTGTTTCCATTCCCAAAACTCTCATTTTCCTATCGAAAAGTGGAAGGTGACAGAAAAGCCTTCTCAAACATTCACATTCACCCTCAGCAAGTGCCTGAGCTTAAGCCTCCATGTCAATAAAACAGTAATTATATCATATGTCATAGGTCACCAGCAGTAACAACAGTGAGAGAAGAGAAGAGGGGTAACGAAGTAGCTAAGGTGATCATCCATGAGTCGGGAACTTCCCGGTCTGACTTCCCTTGTTCTCCTCTTAGCTGCGTGCCCAGAACACCAGCACAACTGCCTAGAGCTCTTCAAAACTTTTCATGTAATCAACTCATGCTACTATGAAAAAACATCATTTTCTATTTAAAGCACACAGGGAGTTTCAGAAGCATCTGACAAGGCACTGAATTAAACCAGCAAGGATCAAGCTAATGCTCTAGCCATTGTTCCTTTTTTCTGTCCCTGGGTGAACCACTTATATCCCACTGCGTCTCAATTTCCCATCTGGAAAAAAAACTCTTAGACTGTAGATTATGTCTCACCAGGTTTGATCCTGTCGTGGGGAAGGTACAGTCACAACGCTTAACTACATAATGTACCATAATTCCAGTTGCTTTTATGCATGTGAAGCATGCGCCTTCCTTAGCTCCGTCCTTCTTCGGAGAATCCAGCATCGTTTTTGCCTCATGCCGTGGTCGGTTTGGGAAGGAGCAGGGAGGAGGAAGAGGGGACTTGAGCCAACCTTTCGATGCAGGCAGGGATTTTAAGGGAGTCTGCTCACACGGAGTCCCAGTCCAGTTGCCTCCTGCAGGATCACTGAACAGAACAGCATACGCACGCTGCTGACGTGTCCTCACAGTCCGGCCTCGAAGGGCAGGCAGCAAGGACCAGCTTCCAGGGTGGGACTTTCAGAAGCATCCAAGGAGTTAAGGACAAACCTCTTCAATGTCTTAGTGGGACTTCTGCTCCCACATCCCCTAGATACTTTGAAAAAAACCCTTTGCTTTATGTTTTTAACTCTTTTTAGAATTTGTGGAAAAAAAGGTTGCTTTCAGTCCATCTTCTGAAAGATCAGAATTTCCTAACAGGAAATTTATTTCTATATTTTTATATATATAACATCTGTATTTATTTATAATGAAATAATACAATATTTTGTAACAGGACATCCTTCAGTCCCAACTGTCTAATTCCAGCCAACTGTATTGTACAGATTTCTTCATAGAGAAGAGAGTACGGGTAGGAAAAAAGAGTGAGATGCTCTGGGGACAGCGGGGCCTATATGGGCTGATAGAGTTTTTACTACTTCTGATAGGGAGAAATGACACAAAGCTGTCAGTGCTGGAGGCACTCTGGAGCTGTGCTGTCCGGTAAAATGAAGTGCAAAATGTAAACACAAATCAAAAAATAGGAACTAGAGCAATCAAAATGAGATATGAGCTATTAGAGGGGTAGAAAAATGCTTAGTTCAAACAGCACAAAATTACACAAATAACACAACATAGCATAAAAACCCCAAATTAACAAATCCACTCCTTCTAACCTTTCAAATTCTCATGTCCTCATCTCAAAACCAGACAAAGAGTAGAATTGAAAAAGAGAAAGAGATTATTTAAGGGATGGAATGGTTTTGATACAAGTAATGACTACAGCTCTTCAACCTGGAAGACAGACAGCTGAGTGGGTGTACGATACAGATATGTAAAACATGAGTGGAATAGAGACAGTAAATAGAGAATCAATATTCTTTGTTTTTTCCAACACAAGGACTACATAGAGTGCATTAAATGAAACTAGTGGGTAGAAGGTTTAGAAGAAAGAAAAGATACTGCTTTGTCATGCGACATAGTTAAGTTGTGGAAGCCCTAACAACAGAGCAATATAGGTGCTAACATTTACATTTGGTGAGCAAATGACAAACTCCTAGAAAAAAAAATCCATAAAGAGCTATTGAACAGGAAAGAATGTCCATTTCATCTCAGAAAGACTGAACTGCAAACTGCTGAAGGCTGGGCGAGTGCGTGGACAGTATTTGCTTGCTCTTTTCTTATGAACTTCTGTGGGCACTAATGGTGTCGTGGGTGACAACTGAAAATCCTACCTAGTCCTATCGAGTGTCCTGGCTCAGCACAGCTCTTCTCAAGTCTCAGTTTCTGAGGTTTGCACACGTGAACTCCTTTTACTGCTCCAGAGCCAGGGCTGATGGGTTATATTTGCTGCTGACTGGAGAGGAAGCCTTTGGCACAAGCGCAGAGTCCTTCCCGCAGCTGCAGTTCAGTGCTGCAGTCCATCCTTTCAGCGCTCTCCATCCCACGTGTCTGGTGGCAGCACACCAAGCCGCATCCAGCACATGAACCCTTGAAGGGAGAGATGCTACAAACTGTCTGGCAAATGCCCTGAGATGTGAATGTAGCACGGCAGTCAAACACGAAACTGCAACAGCAGCTCTGAGATGTGACAGAAATGCTGTCCTTGTGCAGAAGTGGGGTTTGGGTCAGGAGGATGAGCAATGAAGCTGCAGACCCAAGAGTCTATATAGAAAACAGGTTCTCAAACTGAATAAAAGAAGATTATGATCATGGATGATTACGGCCTGTTCCTCTCCTAATTGAAAGACTTCGAAATGAGTAAACTCCTATCTGTTCCTTAATATTTCCTTAAGTAAAAATGCAGCTACTGTTATTTAAGCTTTTGTGGTCCTTTTTCTTTAATTCTCCCCACTCCTCCACATACAGTCAAAAACCATATTGTGTGTGTTCTAATTAACCTTTTCCTTAATCACTGAAAATATGTTTTAAAATCTTACCCCTGTTGGCACTACAAGATTGGACAGCAGGGTCACTAGGTGACGGTGGTGGAAACAAGGAGTCGGTGTGAAATGGAATGGGGGACATTGTGCCCTCTGGGAGAAAGATGAACTCGTGATAACATAATCAGTTGAGCGCAACTGTTTGGCTTGGAGGTGCACTCCAATCAACTGTCTATCCTACAGCCAGAGTTTTCCCTTTTTTTTCCTGCACTGCATTGCCAAGTAAATCATACCACCGCATGCTGGTTCTCTTCACAAGATGTCTGACATCTGTGGCTGCATGGAAGATGCCAGCTTGGTTTTCTGTTCGTATGAAAAGCCACAATAAATCCAGTGCTTCACACCTTTTCTTCCTGGATGATGCTCTACTGTATAACTACTGGGATTTCCTTTACTTTATTATAAAATACCCTAAATGAAACAAGAAAAAAAAAGAAAAGCGGAACCTCCCTGCAGAGATTTAAAATAAACCCCACAACTTTAATTTTAAATCTTTGAGTTAGTAGACTATTAGGAAGACCAATCAGAGGTCATATACTCCTTTTGTCACTAGCTGGAATGGGAAATATTCTAATTAAAACTTCCAGAAGAAAGCTTTTTTCAAGTTTTCAAAGTTCAGCAAACTTGGGATCTTATGAAGTACTTAATAACAAAAAAATTCTATGGAGAATTTTAAGCCAAGGAAGAAGAAATGTGCCATTGCTTAATTAGTCTGTAGCCTGTTTCCCCATCGGGCAAGCCCACCTCTCAAAGCACTTTAAGTAAAGCGATCTGCAAGTGACTGCTTCTGCTACATACATATCTTTGCATATTCACTGGATGGGTGCTTGATTTGGCATTTGAAAACCATTCAGATTCAAGAGATAAGGAGGAAGAAATCACCCATCATCATTAAACCTGGAGAGTAACCAGTAGATATTTTCATTTTATTATAGCCAGTAAACACAACCAGAAGCCTTTAATTCATCTGCAGGGTTTTGTTATGACCTTCTCCACTCACTGAGAGATGAATATTTGAAGCCTTTACTATTGATTTCAAAGTGGAGCTGCTAATGTGGAGAAACACACCTAACAGAAAATGCAGATCCTATTTATTTACCTTCAAAGAAAAAGAGAGAGATATGCAAACCATGAAAAAAGAAGTGGAAAAATGGAGACTGAAAGAATGGAGACAGAAAAAATCTACATTTGGGGATGGGAAAGACATAACTCCAGGAAGATAAATCAAAAGGAAATATCTTCAACACTATTTCCTTGAAGTATTTATGTTTCCCAACTCTGCAACCATCTAAACAAGTTACCTATCATTTTCTATCTTTTCCATGTTCTTGTGTAGTCTCTTCCACCCATCATCCCTGGACTGGAACCGATTGCAAAAGGCAGTCAACACAGATCAGACTTTGTTAAGGCTTACTGACCTAGACCAGTCCAAATTAAAACTCAGCCACTTTTCATAATCAAAGTGAGATCTCTGACTAAATTCTCATGGTCTCGGTATCTTTTGCTCTGCTACTTATCTTTCAGCCTTTGGTTTCCCCATTTATATTTTCTCACTGTCTACTTTTTGTCTTTCTATACATCCCTATTTTCCTTTTCTTTTCTTCTGTCATGTTCATCCTGCAAACATAAAGTAGAAATAGCAAAAACATAATCTGGAGTAAGCAACATTAAAAAGAACTTAAGAGCTATTAACTAATTCACTGGCAGCCGGACCAGCAGCACACAGCCACGGCAGACAGCAAGAGAGAACATGAGACCCGTCCCGCTGTGACAGTTCTCTCACAGACAGCAATCCTGTCAGGATTTTTCCATCTGGCTAAGGCAAGAGGTATCTGATAAAGCAAATCTTTAGCATATAAAGAGAGTTTAGAGCCTCTTAACTTTTCTCACATCTAAGAGCAGGTCCCCAGCTGCTGTAAACTGGCCTGCCGTAGCGGGCTACACACCGTGTTCAGGAGATGCACGGAGGAAGGACTCTTCAGTACATGGTGATATGAAGCCTTATTACTTCTACAAGAAACAGGAACGATGACATACATTCTTCAATGCCATCTGCTGGCACTTTTTTAAATAGTGAATACTTCACAAATACCTACATTTAACATTCTCATAAAAACAGGTGTCTGAAGACTCATACTGTTTAGCTTTCCACGGCTAGACATAGAGCAACGTGAATCCGGATTGCTCGTGACCACTGCTCCAGTTTCTGCTGTTACCTCACAAGCTAGCTGAGGGATGCCGCAGGACTTTTTCAGCAGCAGGAATGACTGAGCTATTTAATGGGTCTATTCCAATTCAGGGGATCTAGCTTTTTTTGATTTTATTCACAAAACTTTCATGCTAGCAAGCATTTCATATACTAACTACACAGTAAAAATATTCTTTAACTGGCAAGCAAGGTGTCCAAGATACTCAAACTTACAGCGGTTCGCCTAAATCTATTTGTACATAAAACCAATGAGAGTACTAACAATTACAACTGATGTGTTTGCAGTCAGTGTTCCACATGCAGTCATTAACGAGGTCTTTTCCCGTGTCTGCACAGAACGAACGCCAAGACGGCCTGACAGGCTTTCTGTGTAGAGAGGAGTTGGTTGTGACATTACAAAGCATAGATATATTTCTAAGAGGACCAACAGCTGAAAAATACAGAGGACTTGTAAGAAGCTTAATGTGCAATAGGGCTTGATGCTAGGGGTGAAAGGGAGGGCACTGGGACAATCAGTGCCTCTGATCTCTGCCTAGTCTCCCTTTAAAATAATGATAGATGATCCTCAATGACTTCCACATTATAGACTCCTGATTATACTTAAATTATTTTTAAAGCTTAATCTAATGTTAAATTAGCACTTTTTCCTGATTTCTAGAATAAGGTTGTCCAGCGCTGTCGCAGACTGTAACTGAGCTTTCACAGTGTTTGGGGTTAGTGTTCTCTGATCCATATTCTGTAAGAAATTTATCAAGAAGCTATGCCGCTGAGATTGTTTTCGTACTTCTTCCACTTCGGAGAAGCAGCAAGAAGGTTACTTAATATTGTTGGCATTTATTGTATTCACCCTTTTGTGTATGATTTTAATTAATCCAGGAGAGACATGATTCAGAAGACCTTCTTCAAAGTAATCTGACTATAAGTCAATGCAAATTATTAACCTATTAATATTTTACATTTTACTGAAACACTTCAAACACCATACATCAAATTCTGCATTCATTTACCATCGTCCTTTTTTAGATAAGCTTTTTTTTTTTTTTTTTTTTTTTTTTTTTTCAAGTCAGCTGAGTTAATCCAGGGGAAAGATGTGGCCCCAAGTCACAAGGGACACA
>Ga0065711_1026429_pt1 | contig 71723 bp, 31 predicted proteins | sample Hoacrofraction12_FD_59098 | JGI IMG/M metagenome (GOLD analysis project Ga0065711, IMG submission 59098) | Hoatzin crop microbial communities from Cojedes, Venezuela - Epithelial fraction 12 v2 (version 2) | ecosystem: Host-associated > Birds > Digestive system > Esophagus > Crop | place... | reverse complement strand
CCTCACTTCAGTAAAGCTTAAATAAAGGGGCGTACTTCCTAATGAATTGCAGATAGATGAAAAAAAAAACAAAAACAAACCCAAAAACAATCCAAAAGCCAAAACTCTAATAACTTATTTCAGTTTCAGGATGGCAGCTTCCTAAATGGCTAAGAAGGAACCTATGGGAGGTTCCTGTACTTATAGGGCAGTTGAAGATAAATTGGGGTTTGAGCATTGTGGTAATTTTGTTTGGATTTTACTTTAGCCTTTTCTTACCACTAAAAGAAACAGACATGTGCCATCCTGAGAATGTGTGTCTAATGCTAAGCAAATCCTTTTGCACATAAAAAAAGATGAATAGAGTCTGTGTTTTGCCAATGGATTCAGTAGCATACTATGAATAAGTTTGGAGAACACGCAAATGACAAACTCTTGATAAAAAGTGGTAAACTGCAAAGTCTTGTTATGCTAGCTAGAGCTGCAATACACTACCATATCTTCCCTTAGAAGATGATAGATACTGGCCACTTACAAATGCATCAAATGCCATCAAAGTTATGTAGAGGTAGATATCTGATTTCTTGTCCAAACTGTTTAAAGTAATGTTCGGCTTCTCTCCTTTGATGTGAGCTGTAGAGTTTGAATGGCAGAATGTGTCTCATAATACGCTGAAAGCCGTCTGTCTGTTTCCTCCTGAGCAACCAGATATTACTCGTTAGGTGCTGACTATTTGCCTCAATGCTCTACAATGCACACTTACAGTCCCTTTCTGCCAGGAAGCTCTCAAACTGGAAAGCAAACATAGGCGGGAGACAAAATCCTCTGGGACATCCAAAACACGTCTGTTAGAGCAAATAGAAAGCATCAATAAAAATAGATGGAGTAAGGGAGCAGAAGTTGTGTTGGAGGTTTTTGGTGTCTTTGAAGAAAATGAAGAAAATTCCAATTTGTGGTGTTCTGCATAGAAGTGAAAAAAAAAAAGAAAATCCAACTGTGTGGAACACAGGAAAGAAGATGCTAAATTCAAGCAAGAATATAATTAAAAACTACGTGATCTGAAAATATAGCAACGATGTGGGCAAGGTAAGGGTTCTAGAAAGTAAATGTAGGTGGAAACAGATTTCCATAACACATCCATAAACTTTAGGAACTGTGAGGATACTGAGTAGAAGGTGTACACTAAAATCATACTTACTAGTGTTTTCAAAGGTATATGGAACTCTTTGCAGTTAAAGACGCATCTAGGTAACATTAAATAATGACCAACTGATCACCATGGTTCCTGATTCATAGTTGGAGGTAATTTTGGTAAAATTCATCTGGTTGCAAATTTATAGTAGTACCACAGTGCATCAAGAAGAATCTTGGAAAAGAGCTTTTCTAGTCAGTGACTGCTTATTTTTAAGCATTGTAGACCACCTGAATGGTGTGGACTTTGAAAATCCACACTTCTTTTTATCTACTCAGGTAGAAATTTTCTGTTCCCTTGGGTTTGGTTAAAAAATAGCAGAAGGGAAAAAAAAAAAACCCCAAATCACACATCTTTGCATGCATTAGAAACTGACAATATTCTCCTTCTGCAGCTTTTATCCTATCCACTTCTAAGTTGTGCAGGAGAGCGTAGTTGCCTATTTCCTTCCATAAAGTGTTTGATCCTTGATCAGCCACAGTCCTCCCAAGTTTTTCCAGGGTGTACCTTCAGCTTTTTACTGCTCAATTTGACACACTATTTTTCTGCACATTTTAGACAGTGCATTTGAAGTGTGTGTGGTTGGTCTGCTGAGGTCCTAAAGTTGATAAATGAGGTCAAAATAATGATAGGACCAATGTAGGAATTAAGTGGTATCTGGCCTTTCTTTTGACGTTCCACGCTAGGCTTGTATTTCATGCAAAGTATCATTCATCTTCTGAGCACAAAATAATTGATTTTTTCTGGCAAACAGTTATTTTAATATTGCTTTTAAAAATTAAGAAATTGGCAAGCAGAATTGTTGTTGCCAAAAATGTCACAGAGGATCAGTATCAAAGGAATCAGAATTTAGAAATCTGAGCTAGCAGTGGGAATTGAAGGAAACTCCGCGAGAGTATCTCTACAATAGAAGTCAGACTTGTGATGAGATTGTGGAAATTGAGGAGGAGAAAAGAAAACAAATAGGGGTCTGTTGTGACCTGAAGTTATGAAAAAGGGAGGAGGAAGGGACACCACAAGGAGGTGGATAATCCTGGGCAAGTTTTCAAAGATTTCAAAGCACAGCCAAAGCAAACCTCTATGGTCTCTGACATTTTCCCTGTTATGAACAAGTGCACAATTCCAGCTGAGAAGAGTATGTAGAAAAATCTCTTTTAAGCTGAAATAATTTGGTAGAGTGTGTTCATGACTAAAGAGCCAGTAAGCAGTGAGAACTCTATGATGCAGTCTAGAAAGTGAAGTCATGGGTTTATGGTAGCATGGGAGACTGCTGAGGTACAGCTATCAGACCAGAATAACTGACGGATTAAATTAGAAGCGAGATGACTACTTTAAACCACTTGTGAGGTGGCATTTCTGGAAAACAGTATCAAACAAGATTTTTGGTGCTAAGAACCCCCAACATGCGTTTTTCCCCAAATCTCAAGTTAAATGTCAATATTGCTTGCACGTAAACAATTTTTAGAATGTTCTGGAATGTCATCTCACAGAACATCTTCCAGCCAGACCAAAGTCACTTTCCTCCTTATACACAACATGGGTAATGAGGCACGACTGAGAACAGGAAAACCCAGCTTTCAATGGGAAATATAGGAAATACTTGAAAAAATATTTACAAAACAGAAGGGGAAATAGCCTTTGAGAAGGGAGGCATCAGGGCCCATTATCCTAGAATTACAGTACAAGTTCAGCAGTTTTCTGTTGTTCTTCCAGTCATGTACACTACTTTCTGTTTTTCTTCTTGATAGCTATACATACTCGAAGCCTCACAGTTAAAACAGACTCTGAATTCTTTGTTCTGTTGACTCCATAAAAACTGATCTCTTCTCAGAGGTTTAATGTGATATCACAAAAGTTAGCAAAATGGACTATACAAGATCGTGTGCACTAGAAGCTGGTAGAAAATGCACCAGAATAAAGTTCAAAGGGCCTATTTCCACCACATTACTTGAGAAGAAGTTAGGAAAGAATAGTGGTCTTCTTATACAGATGTCTTTTCATTTATTTGGATCCACTGATGGTGAAACACTCCAGTCTTTACCTTTGACAACACCAAATTGGTGACAAAGTGATTTTCACCACCCTATTAACAGCAAGCAAACAAAAATCCTAACTGGAGTCTAAATGGATTTCAGCCTGAAATTAAGAATTCAATTTTGAAATAAAAACTTTCCATGTGGGTTTCACATGTTTTTTTACATGAGATTTTTTTTTTCTGTCTTCCTCTGTCACTTACTAGTTTAGCTACTGCACTTTCTTCTTCCATGTTTTTCCTTAGAGCTCTTCCTTCAAAAGGACAGGGCACTCGAAATGCTGCAGTATAGAACTGTTGCACTAGAAAGCTGTGCAGGTACCACACATGGGTTACTTCCATTGGCAGCTACTTCATTTTGAAATTCATTTGGGAAGTTGCTTTTCCAGATTTTGAAACTCTCCAGTTCTTACTGTAATACCACTTTGGGTCATCTCAGCTTCATCCCAGAGTCACTTCTGCTTTCATCTTTGTCAGTTCTGCTCAGCCCCTTCTGATTGCTCATTCTTGGTGCTGCTCCTGCCTCTTTTTCCTTGTTGGAAACACAGGGTAGCCTTTGCATCACACATTCTCTGTACACTTGTCTGTTTGTTTACTAGCCTTTGATTGTTGCTTTTGTAAAATTTTGTTAATACTGGTTATAAGGTGTAGTGTTTTTAAAAGAAGAAAAAAGATGGCAGTGTCATAAATTTCTTCTGTTCAATTAAGTTATTCCAAGTTTATATTTATGCAAGCGATTAAATTCTTGTGTGTTTTTCTTGCAATGAAGCGCTTTAGCTCAGCTATATCTGCCTTTACCCATGCAGCACAGTATTTCCTAAGAGTTGCATTAATGCACCACTCCTATAGTTCCATCATAGCTTTCAAAGAATTTCCTATGGTTTCTCAGATAGAGTCCACTTACTGTGCCCTCAGTGGAGGCAGACAGGAGTAGAAAGTAATAATAATTTGTTGGAATCCTTTGATTTTGTGATATGGTTCTCAGGCATCCATTCTTGGAGAGTTTGGGCACTATTTCCATTATTTAATATAAAAAGATAGTTAAAAAAAAAAAGACAATTGGAATTTCCCTCTGGAAAAGCCTGTCACTCCACTCATGAGCATGGAAATATGTCTTCTAAACCGAGATATGGTAGCCACCACAAGTCAAGCAACGCAAAGACCATCACCCTTTGTTTTGAGCTGTTGTAGTGTGGGTTATTAAGCTTGAGGAAAACCAGAGGAAGATTCTCGTAACTGGTCTGAAGCAAACTTCAGAATTCCCACCTCACTGTCTTCTCCAAGTTTTGAAGTAATGCCCAGACTTCTTATGGTTTGAAATCTGCATCACTTTTTCATTATGGACAGTGCTGCATGACTCCAAATAATGGTCCTTCTCCTGTATTTTAAGCTGCGAAGAACAAGTTCTGTGTCACGGAGACCATATTGTGCTATGATATTTGCTGGAATTTTGTACATTGCAAAATTCTCACATAAGTATCTGGAGATACATTTTAGTCAGTTTTATTCCTTGAGATCAAGTCTTAAATCATTAAACTTTATTATAGATTTAAGAAAATGTCAATAGATCAGATCTGAAAGGCAAAGCTAAATACAGAAGTTGGCTGATGCCTTTACGTAATGCAGTGCTTGTCATAAGAAGGATGCGAAAGCTACCATTTTTGTGGGAGTTTGTTTCAAAAAATAACCTGAGTGTATAAAACAGAGTTGAAAAGGAGACTGTACTCAAAGGATTGTCCTTTGCTCTTCACACAGTACTTAAAGTTCATTCCTGCTTTTTCCTGCTCGTTATGAATACACAAATGGCATCCTGCAAAACCTACTGTAATACGTTGTTCTAAATGCCAGCCAGATACTATATGAGGAAATTTATTACATATCAGAGAATAAGACTGGAGGTGAAAAACAGACATTGTATGAAATGCCCTTGTGTAGCTGAAGAATGGCATTTCACAGCAAGTTGGCCTTGCCAGAAGCTGTGAGCACAAGTATTTACAATGTCTTAAGACAGCATCTCTCTCTAGGCACAATGGTTCCCTGTTTCTTTGAAACAAGCTGTCATATTACTTGAAAAGAATTATCTAGTGTTTTGTTACTGTGATATGAAAAATTTATTTAAAGAAGCAATTTTTCTTTAGCTCTGCAGGTGGAACGTGAAGCCAAACAAAACTCCGACAGGTGCAGGTTGGGTTAAATAATGCATCACAAACTACAACTGCAAAATGATAAAGAAAACCATATAAAGATTTGGAAGTGGCAGGTAAACTATATCCTTGGAAAATTATTGAGCCAGTGAGGTCTAGATATATATTGCTTCAGCAGTGTTTCCTCATTTTTGTCTCATAAAAGTCAGTGTTTTCGAGTTAGTTTAAAATAAAGGGTATCCTGAGCTTATTATATGGACCGTCTGTTGGAATTGAAATCAGCACACATTTTGGGAATTGAATTTTTACATTATTATGTCATACTCTGTAAGATGACTTTCAAGTTCTGCAGCATTTATACTCACAGGTACACTAACTGCGCGATAGGGCAGTAGATAGAACTTGTACTATACTAGACTAAGTTTTAATAAATCATACAGCAATGATTAAAACTGATCTGCTCTTTCATGGCTAAACATGGTTCTGGGATCTCAGTATGTTGTGAAGTATTGGCTTCACAAGCAGCCATGTGTTTTTAATTCAGCAGTCTTAATTACAGGAAATTTAATGATAATGAATAGTAACAAAGAATAAAATAAAAAGGAAAAAAAGACAAAAGAGAACTTAGTTTCCATCCAAAGGAAAGAAGCATTTTGGTAATAAATTGGTGCCTTTACATTGGAAAATTCATTTGTTATACTTAGAGCATATATATTAACTGTTAGCAGTAGTCCTTTATTTCTTTTTTGCTTTCCTTTATAATTCTTCTTTGGTTTCCCTTTTATGGCTACAAATATCTATTTAGTAATTGGAAAAAAAATTATGTCAATGCATGATCCTGAGCAGGAAAGCAGCTGGCCTCTTAAGACTTTGGTAATAGGATATCAGATTTTGTCACTGCTATAAAGTCAGTAATAAACTTAGGCAAAATTCTGGCCCCGTTGAAGAAGAGTTTTGCCATTGACTTCAGCAGAATCAGAACTTCGTTGCTGGGGTGTGATAAGCAAAAGCGTGAGTCAGAGTCTGTGGCAAGCAGAGAAAAGCTGCCTGTTTGATTTGCCTTGGCGGAGGCCTGAAGCCACCTCCTGATGACTGCTCCGTTGCCCATGTTTAGACTGAAATGTTCGTAGTGCCTGTGTCTGTATCATAGAGGGATCCAACCTCCGCAGCTTGTACCTCTCTCGGTAGACTATCTGGTGGCTGAACAGGCAGAAAGGTATGTAGTCTTTGGTTTATTTTGTTTGCTTCTGTTTTCCAGAGTGCTGGAAAGGCAGCTTGGAGGAGTTGTTGCTGCTGTGCCCTCTCTGCTTTAACTTTGAGTAAATAACACCTCAGTCCCCCAGTTTCGTAAGACATCAAAGAATGAAATAACCAAGAAACAAATGTTCAGCATTTGACACCAAATTAAACATGAGGCTGATACAGTGTAGGATCCTAAGCCTGGAAAGCTGGCCAGTTAAAATACCAAATGATCCAATTACAAATGAAAGACAAATTCGTGTCATTGTTGGGGAACTGTTGAGGTCGTTTGTTCACGGTGATTCACCGAGTGAAGGAGTTTAATGGTCAACAGCAGCAACAGCTTACATTAAACAGACTTAATTCAAAATTATTTTTGATGTAGACTGTAATCAATTAACTATAGTGCTCCTCATGTCAAATGTTATAGCTAAATTAATAGCTTTACCTAACTCTGTTGGTAGATTTATTTGTGGGCTGTATTTCATAGCAACATGCAAAGATTTATGACATTAATAAAAAGGTGAACTGCTTAGTGATGCAGTTTGTCTGGTAACCATTTGTTTGCATATAGAGTCCATCAAATTTCAAAAATACAAATTCGTAAAAGCCCACAAATTCTAGGTGATGTCTGATAGTCACATTCTTAATTTTCCACACCTTTATAAAAATATCTATTGAATTAATTTTTTAAATGACTGAAACTTCCTTTTAACTGCAGTAGAACCATGCTTTCAATTTAGGAGGTGTTTCTTCATAGCCCTTCTTAAGAAAAGTTCAGTAGTGACAAAGATGATGTAAGAAACCTAAAATGTTTATTTACTTTTTGCTCTCAATGCAGTAAAATTTTAAAATCTGCTTTGTAGTCCACAGCATTGTTTAAAGAACAAACCAAAATGAAACTGGTTGCTTTTCACACCTGAATTGCTTTAGGTTTTAAAGTAATCTCAGTACTTAATTTCCTTTGAAACTTTAAAAACTATCTAGTATTTTTAAACCCTGAGGATCTACACTGAATCTCACCCAGTCATTTCTGGTTTCTCTCTACATACTTAGAAGCAAAATTACGACACTAAGTTAATAAAGACTTCTACCATCTTTTCTTTAAGTTAGTACATAGTGATTAATTTCCTTATTTTGTTGTTCTTGGTGTCATACTCTCAACTACATGCTAAAAATTAACTGAAAAGATGGGAAAGCATGTTTTAAGCTAAAGAACTTTAGCCATTTTAATTTCTTAAGCTTAAATGCAACACATGCTCAATATGTATACAAACCTGGTGTGATGCAGTACAGAAGGTGGAGCCAGACTCTTCTCAGTGGTATTCAATGAAAAGATGAGAGGCAATTCTAGTTAAAAATAATTTTTAAAACCACAGTTTTATACTGTGGGCTTGGTCAACACTGAAACAGGAGGCTTGGAAAGGCTGTGGAGTCTTCATCCTTGGAGATATTTAAAACCCAACCGGACATGGTCCTGAGCAACCTACTCTGGCTGACCCTGCTCTGACCAGAGTTGGTCCAAGCAATCTCCAGAGGTACCTTCCTGCCTCAGTCTTCTGTGTGATTCTATAATATATAAGAACTTTCAAAACTGTAGGTTATTTTAAACTAATGATCTTACAGAAGCACAAATTACTTAGATTCTGTAATTGTATTATTTGCACTTCCGTGATGTAAAATATATAGATAATATGTATTTACGGTAGTATTTAAAACTATTCTTAAGCTAGAAATTGGTAGCTCTGTTACTAAATTAAAAATCAAAGTTTTGGGGTTTTTTTATAGTCATCATAAACCAGAGGATTCTGAAGGGTAAATCCGTAGAAGTTGAAAAAGCAGAAAATTCACAACGTTAATACCATGTCTAAAAGATGTCCTGAAGGCAGACATTAACTAGCTGAAAAATATGGAAACTAAGAGCTTTTAAAATAAGGAGTTATGCAAATCATTTGTAAGATAGCCTGTCAGTTGACTTTTCACTCTTTGTTTTTGTCTTTACTTCTACTGAAATTGTGTGTTCCCCTTGAAGCTATCCCAGTCTTTTAGTACCGTTGCTCTGCCCCTGATTCTGAGAGCTATACAGTGTGTATTTACATGACTCTTGGTCAGCGAAAGACCTCAGTAGGCTTCAGTGTGCAATATGGTGATGTTATTTCTTGCACTGTGACGGTACTCACAGGCTGAGCCCAGAGCCCCTCTCTGTGCTAGGTGCTATGCAGCACACAGCAGGAGACGTTGCCTGCCCAGGGATCCTCTCCCCAAGCGCATGATCAGGGTGAACTCCACAACAGTCTCCGCATGTGGTATTAGTATCCTCCACCTTCCCTTGGCTTTCTAAAGGGCATTTTGGGGGATATCTTTCCCTTTTTTAACTAGGATTTTGTAGGGAAATGGTCCTTGACAGTAAAAGCGACACAGAAGAGAGGAAAGTAAATGAAGGAAGTGGTGGTATGGCAACATTTGGAGTATCAGAATGAGCAGGTGGAGAAGTGTGGCTGATGTCTAACATTTGGACAGTATATTTGCATGCCAACAACTGTTCTAAAAAGATTAATTGTTATTATGTACTTGCAGTAGTTGATAACACAAAAAGTACAGCCCCTTTTTTTTTCTTTTTTCTTCTTTTTTTTTTTTTTTAATTTGTAGGCTGTATATGCCAATAGTTGTGTGAGGAGATCTGGCTTCTAAAATGATGCCTTTTTGGCTGCATCGTTACCTAATGTCCTCTTCAGTAAGCAAAGAAAAAATTACAAGCAGTTCTTTTACCCTTAAATTATCATTGCATTTGTAGTATTTATTTGTTTATCTTTGGATTTTTTTTTTTTTTTCCTAAATGATAGTTTAAAACAATAAACCAAAACTTCTAATAACATGCATGGACATGCTTTAATATATTCATGAGTGATTAAAATACAGTACAGAAATCACATATGCTGCTCTGCTGCAACTCTCAAGGTTCAATCCATCATTCTGGAACCCAGGGGGCTGAGATTTGACATCCTGCCTAGAAACCATACTTCAGATTGGCTGGAACTGTGCCATCTTATGTTCAGGTTAAAAGAGCAGCTGTAATTTGTCTGGGTAGCACTTTAACTATGCACAGCAAATCATAAAACCAATTTTCAGTAATAAACTTCAGGATAAAATAGGTCCATTTGCTTCATTTCCTGATCCGTACAAGATTTTTTTATCTTTTTGATACAATACCACTTGGAGTTTGATCTTATAATGATGTACATTTCTGGAACAATCTTTCTCAGATTAGCAGTTTTATTTAGCATGTATGTACTAAGTAGGAGATTTCTTTTTGACAGCTAGTGGAAGTATTTTTCTATTGCTCTTTGAAACTGAAAGTATGAGAATAGTTTCATAGTAGGAATTAAGTTTATATGTGATTGCCACAATAAATAAAACCTGATTGTAGTCTTTTTCAGTTGTAAATACCAGACGTGAAAATACTCTGTCTTGTTCTTCTTCCCCCCTTTATGTCTTAGTATGGCTTGCTTGCAAGAGCGTAGCAAATGCAAATATTTCCAGTAACTCAATGAAGACATTTTAGTATATAAATATTATTTTTATTCATGAGTTCAGATTGTTATAATTTTATATTTCAACCTTTTTTGTGTGCCCTTGTTTGCAAGAGTGTCTTTGCTTGAACAGCAAGGTCCAACTTACCCTGGGAGAGTAAGTTTTCTGTGTAACTTAGTAACCCAAGGGACTTCCTAGGATAGACTTTCCTCAAGGGGATGTGCTGGTCAGTCCAGCTGTGGGGAGCCTGACTAGCAGCGGCCACATTTACCTGTATGTGGAGGCTGTAGCCTTCGTTTCAACTCCTTTTGGATATTGCACTATTTGGATTCCAGCATTGGCTTTATTCTGATACAAATCTGCAGAAGCTTTGTGTAAAATCAGGCCTGTACACTGTAACAAAAAACTTTAAATATCATTCTAGCTCAGTGGACACCTAATAGCTTGACCATTAAATAGACCAACCAGCCCCTCTGAATCCCTAATGCATTTACTTCAGGAGCCTCCTGCCAAGTGCCAGATCTCTGGGTTTTGTATTTCACAGAGCCATTTCTCTATCTGTGTTTTTACTACGACCTCTCTGTTTCAGCCCCACAGGCCTCTCCCATTTTTGGTATGTTTTCAACACTTCAAGTTTGCTAAGCCAAAAGGAAAACTCTGTGTCACTCCTCCTAGTCCCCATCCCCCATGACTGAGTTGAGAGCTGAGGAGTTACATTCACAAGATACGTCTTGCCCCGCTATGTGCTGCCCGTGCATCACCACTGTAGCTAGCACAAGAGAAGGTTCTTTCTCTTACCCTTCCCTCAATACCATGGGTTTTTTTGACACTGTTGCCAAGACAGATTGTCTGTGTTAATATATTGTTGTAGCTCAGCTTACCCTGCTGAAAATATATTCTTTCAAGATGTTTGCCAGCTTTAAATGATTTAGCCCTTTGAAAATGCCTCTGGATTAACAATTTCTGGGGGTATAGTATACTCATATTAGACATGTACTTTACTGGGGTAGCCTAGCTAGGGAAAATGATATATGTTTCTGTATATTCCATCTTCCCCTACCATAGCTAAGTGAGAGCAGGCTGCAGGATAGCATTGTGCATCTTGGTGGCCACACAAGCGCTTCGTATTCGCTGGAGACTTGGAGGTACGACAGCTGCATATAAATATGCATCGTTGGAGAGATTCATGATTGTGCCTCGTTCCAGGGCTGATTGGCTGTAGTGCTGCCACTGCAAATCAATGAGCATTTTCCTCATCTATCAGCTGCTTGCTTGCTTGAAAGCAGAAAAAATGGTTAAAATTCCAACTGCCCACAGAGGGCTCCTGAGTGAGTGAGACTTGTTTGCTACAACACTCAAAACATTTCCCTGAATCTACAGTAGCTCTCAGTAGATGAATTTAGCACTCAGCAGATTAATTTAGCTCCCAGCGTGCTGGATTTAGAAAGAAAAACTAATATAGATGAATACATTCTGTTCAGCCAGCATATTTTGTTTTGCAACAATACACATGTCTTATTTGAACTGCAATCTGGTTGGAAAGCATTTTGCGAATGGTGCATTGGTCATAAAAATGAGTCATGCTTGCTCATTTTCTGAAAAGCTCTCATCTAGTGCAGATTAAGGAAAAAGGTATTGAGCAATCGACTGGAGAAAGTGTTGGAATTCTAGCCATCTCTGAAGAGCTTTGGACAGTTTTTTGAAGTAGCCTTTGACATTGTGTTGCAAAAAAAGTAGCAGCTTCTTTTCACTTTGTAACCTCCGTAGCCTACCAGGGGATGTGTACCACCCTGCTCATGGTTGCTTTGCTCATTCCCCTCGCGGGCAGGGTTCAGGCAGGGTCTCCTCGGCAGCATTTACAGTCTGGAAGCTGAAGGTATATCTACTGGCAGTTGGGAAGAGCTCTCAAGGAGGAAGAAGTCAGGATACAAAATCCATTGTTTTATGACTTTAGTAGAAGCTTTGGCTTTCTTGCTTAACCTGGAGAATGTTACAAGGAATGTGGGACTAGATTGCTTATGCATGGTGGCAGAGTGACTAGCTTGCTTATGATAACAGTAATGCTTATTATTTCAGGAGCTGGGAAACTGAATAAAAAGATAAAGATATAAAATAAAGGTATCAAAACCTAGGAGCTGAGGAGATCATTTGGCTGGCTTTACGTAAACATAAGATGGTCAAGGAAATGAAAAGAATCATGCTGCGAAATGACAAGCTGGCTTTCTAAAGTAGTATTCTCAGTGAATGAATCTCTCATATGAAAGACTAACTCCCAACACATCTTCCAGAGAACTTCTTGGTAAAGTATTTCCACTACCAGCAGCAGGATGATTGTTATAAAACATTCTTTCAGTCTCTCAACATTTTTTTTAAAACATTGAAGAATGGGTTGAAGAGCAAATAGCTCCTTTCAATTGAGTCGGTGCCGTACAGTGCAGATCTAATTTACGCAGGAGGAGCTCAGCTGCTACAGTGATGGGTGCTGTGTAGTAGTGATTCCCAATCCTATTTAATCAAAGGACTACTGAACCTTTTGGAGAACACAAACAAACCAAAGACCTTCCTCTGCAGTGATAGTGCAATGGTTTTCATTTACCAATAGATAAATATGAAGCAAAAGTTTTTATGCTCTTTCATGAGGTTTGTTTTCCCCACTTGTTTGTGCACTGGCTTGCATGTGCAGGGATATGCATATGTTGTCTTCTTTCTCAGTTTTTAAACCCGGCAAAATTTTCGGAGATTATCTTGTAATATCATATAGGCTACAAGAAGCTTTCAGTCAGTAGACTGAGGAGCACTGCTATGAAGATCACAGAAGGCTGGAGGTCTGGTTCATATGTTTGCTGGGAGTCTTGCACATTAAACCATAAAGCAGTTTGTGCACAGTTGCCCTCTTTCTTCTAGATGGTAGATGTTGCTTTTAGTAAGAGACTGTGAAGTGGAAATCTCTCAGGCATCAAGTGGGATTTTAGCAGTTCTCCTGTGTGGGGAATAAGGCACAGTGGCATGGCCGGTGGGGCACTGCAGGGAGGCAGTGGTGACTCACCATCCCTTCTGGCTACTCTTTTCCAGGAGGAGTGGGAAGTCGTGATGAGTAAATCCTCCTGCTGGAACAGGAGAGCAATCCACCACTGTCCCGCATGGACTCAGCAATGCTGGCCAGGGCGCTGAGGCAATGAAGGCAGCACTGTGTTTATTTGCTGCCTGCATGCTCAGAAGAGCAGTAGTATGTGGTGCATACATATCTATGAGTACAATTTATATGTGCCAGGGCTCTGAACACATCCCTTCCTCACCGCCACCTGATGTTTGGCTGCCTTAGCTCGGGGCACACGTGTCTGGTCTTGAAGACAGCTATGAGAAGCCTCAGCAGGGCTCACCCTTCTCTTCAAAGCCGCGTTTTGGCTCTGACTGACACATCACACCCCTCTCCAGCCCTGGTCCCTGCTGAGCCAGGCACCACCCCGACCCCAACCCCGTTCCATCCCATCCCAGGGGCTGCCTTCCCGGCCAGGCCCAGGGCCTGCAGTGACAGTGGGGGATGGATGGGCCATTGCCAACCCTGGTCACTGTCCCCAGCCTGGCCCAGCTTGCCTTGCTGGGGGCTGTGGGAAGGGGCTGTTCAGTGAGGGAGGGAATTGTACTGCCCTGGCAGCACCATGGCCCCAGCCTTGCCCCTGCAGTCCTACATCCCCAGTGGAGCCTGGATGGAGATGCAGAAGCTGGTTCTTTGTTGCAGCCCTGAGCGACATCTGGGCCATACTTGAAGCAAGACGAGGTTTCTGCTAACTGCAATCCAGTTTCTTATTAGTGCTATTTCTGAGTTAGCCAATCTCTTCTTTGGCTATGTTAAGATGGTTCTGTAGGTAGACAGAGTCTGGAAAAGCTAATGCTAACTCACAAAGAAGTGAGCTTTACTGCTAGAAGGTCTTTGTGGATGTTGCAAGGTTGAGTACCCTAGAGCATTAGCCTCCATGAGTACGTTGGGTAATGGGGTTTTTTGGCAGTTAATCTTTACTTTTGGTAGTCTGAGTTTATGACCTTGCAGAAGGAAACCTGTCTTCAGTGTTTTCTCCACTGCTATGGGACGACACGTCAGCATCCTGCTGCTGCTCCTGCGAATCCTTGCCTTCCACAGCCCACCTCATTCATTTCCTCCTCCTTTCAAGGTTTCCTTGCATTCTTGGCAACAGCTACAGAGGAAATGAAAGGCTTTGTTTCCAGACTAGCTTCAGATGTCACAAATATGGAGGCCAGTTTCTGAAAATCCAGTTCTAAAAACTTCAGTGTTTATTGTATTCTGTGCTTTCCTGCCAAGGTCTTCTCCCTGCTGTGGCAAAATACTGCCATCTGTAAGACGTATCAAGCTGCATGTTAGCGTGCTGGTACTTCTGAATGCCATACGCTCATTCCTGGCCTTGTTATGGTTTAAGATCATGCCAGACTTCATGGCATGCAGGACCTTGTTTTGAATGTCTTTTTTTTTTTTTTCTTTTTTCTCCTTTTCATTCAGTCTGGCCCAGTTTAAATGTTCCAGCTTGGTACACATCCATACGTTGGGATAATTTCTTCTAGATGTACTCTTATACATAAATGGACATTGTGGCTCTGTTGTGTGCATAGCAGCAAGGGATTTTATATATATTGGTAGAATTTACTTGCCTATATGTTGTAACATTATAGCGTTTCCTCAACAGTGTAACAGTAGTGCTCATATAACTTTTCATGTAGAATATTTGCTGTCATAAGATTTACAGTAGTTAACTGATATCAAATTTTTTTTTACTTGATCATTACAGCAATATTCATACCTTTATACAAACATAGGTTCATGATCATGTTAAATGAGTTAGGAACACAACTGACTATTTCTTCCCAGGAGTACAATTGTCCGTTTCTTTCCATTCCTGTGTTTTAATTTTAAGCTGCTATTCTCAACATTCTTGATATTGTTGAGGAGTTTATAAGTGATAAAGTGAACTAGATAGCAGATGTTCAGATTTCACCTGTACACAAATTACACTTTGTCATAGGGACAGGACCAAACAAGCAATATAAGTGCAGCCTAAGTTCTTTAAATGAACTTCGCATCATCAGCTGTTCTTTCTGTCTTCCACTGAGAAACTTAACGAACATAAATAGTAGACTTAGGCTGACTTGATGAATTCATGGGGTGTGGAAAGTATTCTGTTTAATGCAGATAACTTGTTTAATAAATTTATTGCTATTTAGAAAGTATATTTGGTTTGTGTTGAAATTCACAGAAATGTGTATCTAGAGATTGTACAGTTTTAGTCCTAGGAAACAGTAATTTTGTTTAATGAGGAACAAAACCATTTTCATTCCCAAAGTTCTACCTGTCCACTGGAAGTCATGTTTGTTTATGATTTTCATCTACGTTAAGCACACGTTTTACAACAGTGTTCCTCTTCACCACCTTTTCCTCTTCTTTCCTCTGTCCCTCCACCCCCACTTCAGCAGACTGACCTGTCTGATACAGAGAATAATTTGTAATAACTTTTCTGTGAGGAGTTGTACCAGCAAAGTCATAGTGGTTACCTCTAGCTGCTATCTCTGTGTAGGCAGTGTTTCTTCATGATATACTGGAGCTGTCTCTTTAAAACAGCTAACATACTTGAACTGTTTGCTGCATGGGCAAAATCCTGGTCTTCAGCAAAGTCTTAATGTGGAAAAAGTGGATATCATTGTTCTGAATAGAATAATGCTTAGAATTTGGGTTTTTTTTTTCTCCGTATTTGATGAAAGCTTTGACAAAGGGTGTTGAGCAGTACCAGTGATGGACCATACTTTCCTGAGGCAGATGCCTTTATAGCACAGGAAAACAGTCCACTGTTTTTTTTCTTCTTTTTTTTCTCCCGGAGAAGAACTTCTGATGATCTGTAGTTCATCTTGAACCTTGAACTTTATTTTAGATTAGCTTTACATGTTGGTTGTAATCTAAGGAAATTAGATCATTAAGACCAAACCCCACAGCCTTGGTGTCACCTCCTTGACTGATTGGCTCAGGTTACAAGCAAGGCACAGTGGTGCAGCCTATGCTGTTATCCACACTGGCTGTTGCAGTGGGGTTGAGTGATTCCATCAGCCGTCCAATGATACAAGATGGGAAGGTCTGATGGAACATGCTGGAGGAAGGCTTCTGAAGAGAAACAAACATTTCTAGATACTCTAGAGTGTTGGTATACCATGTGTTCATTTTGGCCTAAGTCCACTGCAGGATCTGTAGTTCATTTAGTGTAACTCTGCTAGCATAATCCAGATGTAAGCTGGGTTTTTATAAATGCTGTTTGAGATACTCTTTCGATCCACAGTAGACAGGCCAATATCTCCCACATTTCCACATAAAAATCTGAGTTCAGAAAGATGAGTAGAATGAAAATATTTTAGTAAGTAAAACATAAATTCAAAGATAGATGATAGAAAATGAATAATCCTTTTTCACATAAAAATAAACCACACAGCTATAACCAGTACAAGAGACATTCAGAATTACAGGAAACAAGATGGTACTGGAAATAGCATAGATTTTGCAGCTGCTTTGGAATTCTGTACAGAAACCACACATAACACATTCCTTTCTTCTCCCCCTTCTTCTGTTGTTTTTTCTTCAGCTGTGTCTGGTAATAGCTATAGGGACATCAAATATTATTGTGTCAAAGACTAAAATTAGAAATGCTGCACACAGCAAAACACAAATGGCTAACCAGTTTCTGACTAAGTTGTATAGGGGGAGGAAAAGACACCCCATTTCTTCGCCTTGAAGCCAGCCAAAATAGCGCATCTATGCACAGATCACTTCAAGGGCAGCAGGGGAAAAACTACATACATAAGATTTTCTGAGCCCTTATCAGTTAGGAAGTGGGAGGAATAGTCTCTAGATTAGCACTCTAGTTTGGGTTATCAGAGACTTAGCTTTGGTTCCTGAGTTATCGCAGATATCCCACAGTTGAGTAGCAAAAGTAATTTTCCTATGCCTCAGTTCCTCGTCAGGTAAAAATAAGTATCTCTTACAGGGCTTTTTTGTGGATAAATACCTAAAGCTTGTTAAGTGCTCGGATTATTCATTAATGAAGCTTGTCTAAGTACCTCGAAGCACTATTTCAGCTCGAATGTGTATATGCTGTCTCCGTGCACCAAGGACTTTCTTGATAACTTGCTCTGCTTAGCTTAGAAGATACAGGAAGCAAAATGTCTAAAAGAATGGGAAGATCAGTGCAGTACTGAACTGCACTGATGTCAGAAACAACAGATGCTTCTTGGTGGAAGACGGTTCTTTGTGTTGTGGCTGGACATGACATACGGGCTAAATAATCAAAATGCTTGGTCCAAGGAGATGCCGGGGAACGAGAGATAGCTGCTTTATCAAATCCTCCATTGACAGAGGAGGCAGTGGAGGAGCAACATAAGCAAGTACTTTATAAGAGGTGATATTTCTAGAATTGAGACTTCTTCATGGAGGTCAGAGGGACAGGAACAAAAAATGGAAGAAGAATGAAGCAATAGGAAATAACAACAGAAGGATTTTTCTCTTGGTAGATTATATAGCTCCAGACATAACTGGGGAGTTGGAAAAGGAGAGAGAGAATATGCTGGAGAAGAGACGTGGGGGAGAGTGACAGTAGCAGCTACTGGGACAGAGATGTCTATTTATTGTATTTGACTAGTTTAAGACTAGTGTTGTGAATGAAGTTGTGCAGATGGGGGAGATCGCAGAAGGATCAAAAATCAGAAGATTTATAATTTGCAGCTAAGAAAAACATTTTGTGTGGGAAGTTTCCTGTATTAGAATAGTCAGAGGAACAATAATTACTAAAATACTTCTCTCCAGCTGTAAAACTTCTGAAAGGAATCTGTCTGGGTTACCAGAGAAAAGAAGGGTGCTACAGAGATAGCATAGGTTTTTCAAGGTTAAAGGCAGAGATCACAGTGGTGCGGTAAATTCCACTAGCTTCAGTTGTCTGCATCGGGCCCCAGGAGGAGACCTCAGGCTGGCTGTGTGCAGTGAGCAGGCTTTCACATGGGCGATGAAATCACGGCTTTTTTCTTAGTCATGCCAGTGGAAAGTCCATTGTAGGTAAGTGTATGGCCGTGTAGGCAACAGGCTCCTAACGTAAAAATAGTTATGGTTGGGAGATGTAACTCACGTGGAAACATACTTAGGGATGACACAGTCAACAAAAGAGAAAGCAGTGAGAATACTGAAGCTGTACTGGGAAGGATGAACTGGAATTGATCTAGGAACAGATATCAAAATTATAAGGTAGAGAATAATCTTTAGGATGAAGTGTAAGCACAGAGTTTCAGACTGGATTTAGAAGACGAAATATTCATAGAAGTCTATCTTCGAGAATCTCAGGGGACAGAGTTTTTACTTTGCTTTGTGCTTGTATTTTCTTTACTTTGCTAAGACCATGCAGTTTCATTGGAAACAAAACAAAAAAGCAGCATGTCATCTCAGCTCACCTCCTGCATAGCACTATAATTGGATAGGTTTGTTAGCTGAGGTTTTTGATTGGTTTGTTTGAGGGGCCGAGCAGCGAACAGAATATAATTTTCTCCTGTTTAGTCACACTAGTAAAAAAACCGAGCAATTTTGTGTTTAGCTGTCAGGTCTGTGTACTGTTCCTGTACAAACCTTGTTTAATAAGAACTTAAGTAAATACAAATGAAGTTTTGAAAGCATAAAGCATCTGGAACATTTTAAAGATGTTCTGAAATATAACATGATTAGTTTTTATTGTGTTAATTATACCTATTATGAGTTAAAATGATTTCCACTTTGAAGCCGTTGTTATGTAACTTGTGGCTTTGCACTTCCTTGAAATGCAGTTGTCTATTCATGTGGTATATTAAAAAATGTTACAAAACAAATTACAAAGCTTAACTGAAATAGTGCCAAAAATCTTAAACAAGTCATTCTACTAGATAAATAACCAGTGTAATGCTTACTGGTGTGTTTTTATTTTTGTTTTTTTGTTTTTTTAAATCAAAAAGAAATGGTAATGTAATGAGCCAGGGCTGAGGGGCTTGTGGGTTTTTTTGTTTTGTGATTTCATGGAGTTGCTCTGCACCTATAGTGAGATATCAAAGCTCTGTGAGCCATTACTCCTGTGTAGCTTTTTATATTCAACAGTGTATTCAGCTTTATGCTGCATGGATTGTATGTGTTGCACATTGCTGAGTTTGAATGCTCTGGCATATAAGACAGCTCGTAATAGGGGTGAGCATCATGGTACGTTTTTTACAAACAGCAGCATTCACAGTCACTCATCGAAACAGAAGGTGAAACACCATGTTTTCCTTGTCCCTAAGTGTGGGTCTGGAAGAGGTATGTAGGATTTCTTTGCCTATGGCAAGCCTTCGGACGTGAATGTGGGGTTTCATCTCCACAGGGAGACACTTTGGACCCTGGCAGCAAAGCTGCAGGGAGCAATAGGAAAGCAGTTCTCTGCTGTTTGCCTGTTGAAGGGGAATGAAGAGGCTGCTTGGATGACTCCCAGGATGGTTGCCCGGCTGTATATCAGCTCTGGGTGCCCCAAAAAGTAGCTGTCATGGGGAGTGAGCTGCAGGGTGTGGTGGCTGTGTGGGAGCTGTGGGTGTGACTTCTGATCCTCCTCCAGATGCAGTGGAGATTTTACTTATCTCTTTTTCCACTGTAATGGTTACAGTGCAATCCAACCTCTAGCAAGTATATATAAAATAATCCTGTTTTAAGTACTTTAGGAGAAAAAAGACTTTTACTTAAAAGACACTGTCGTTTTCTTAGCAGTGACTGAAACTACTACTAACAAAATGAAAATAGTTACGTAAGCTTTGTTTTGATAAATTGGTCATTGCTTGCATGTTATTGTAGGAATCTGACTGCAATTTGCAGAGCCAATAGTTGAGTCTAATTTCACCCCTAATCTGAGAACTGAAGTGAACTTGAAGCCTTATAATGTAGAATAGATCTCACTGGGGAAAAGAAGTATTCTCACCCCCATATCAGTCAACATGTGCATGAACTGAAGAAATTCAATTCATTTAATAAAGTATTTGTTTCATTTTCTAATTATGTTTCTGAGACAGAACTGTCTACAAAATAAATATTACAACAAAGTAAAAAAAACATATCAAGAAAATCCCTTTAAACAGTTTGACTTTGTTCAGACAAACACATGAGAAAGAAAGAGAATTTGGTTCTAACCGTACTTACACACTTACTTGCAATGCAGAAAAGACTATGAGGACCTTTTTTCCCCACAAAAATCTCCAGTTCAGTTTTAGTGGTGTCTGAGATACTGGCAAATGTTAACTTCTTCATGTTTTTTTGCATTAATTATGACTTCTCAGTCTTTTGAGATTAGTCCTGTTTGGCTGGAAATACACATTATAAAAAAGGGAATCTTTTTAAACATTAAAGTTCAAAGAACTCCAATATTTTCAATAAAATTTAGAGGATTCTGTTGGCTATTTATGCATGCATTTATTACTCATCAACTCCGATATTAGTAGTCTTTTCCTCCTGAATTTTTTTTTTTTTTGAAAAATGAAAAAAATTGAGTTAACACTTTTTTATATTGCTTTATACTGTCAAGTTCTGTGCCATGTAACATAACTTCCATTTTGTTGTAGCTGCATAATGGAGTCAGAACCAGTCTTGTTTGACAAATATGCTGTCATTCTGCCGTGAGTGTAGGAGTGTGTCCTGCCGAATAGTGCAAGCTCTTGTATGTTTGTTGCATTACTTCTGTTGTAAACAGTGCAAATACCATAGCTTTGCCCACTGAGCAAAATTAACCCATTTATATAGGACATCAATGTTGGAGTGGCAGTGGTCTCTCCTAGGCACTCAGGTGCTACCAGAGTGAAGGCTGTCTCCACAGCCCCTAGCCGAAGTCTCCTCTCACTGTTGGTAGTGTTCATATCCATCCCTACCCCTGTCGTTGCAAAGACTAGGCATGCTCCACTTTATCCAGCCATCTTTCTATTTCCTGGGAGCATTAATTAGGACAGCCTGTCTAACGTCCATCTCAAACTGTGGATCTTTCCTTTGGTCTTGGCAGTTGTCTGTATGGGCAGCTCTCTCTCCCAGGAGATCTGAGTTGGAGAAGCGAGTGTCTCGTCCTTGTATGACTGCATGATGAGTAGAGCCATCAGTATCCTAGGAGCATTGGGATCACATTGGGAACCCTTGTTTGGCTTAACTGGTTGCTTTCTAGGAAAGTGTTAGGGATAAAAACTGAGAAAATAAACATCTCCACCCCCCCAAGTGTGAGGTTTCATGGTATATCTGAATCCACCTTGAGAACAGAAACCTGAAGCCAGAGAGCTGTGGGTAGCCAACGTGTGGGTAAGAGTAGTTGCGCACTGGAAGGCAGGAATCTGCAGCTCTCAAAGTTCAGTGGACACATTCATCATTGTGTTTGTAACCAGCCAAGTATTTTGCTGGTGTAAGAAGGTGTATGAGGCCATCACAGCATTATACTTAAAAAGGCCATAAAAACATTGTGCAATGAAATATATGCTGTCCTGAAATGCCTTGATACTATCACAAAGCTATTCAACTGTGATTCTCCCTGTCTCCCCAACTTTTTTGGTGCCCCTCAGTAAACTGATAGATTTCTTTTTTCCGTTGACTTTATGTTGTTAGTTGGAGGATTTACTGTGCCATTTTTTCTGGAAGGACGTGAGTCTATAATAATAAAATAAAACAGGTTTTAGGACTTAAAAAATCCTTATTTTAGTTAGCCCGTGTCCATTTCTGTTGGCCCTCAGTTCTTAATTTGTTTACTTTTTTCACATAAATGGGTGTGGACTTGGAGGGAACAAGTTTAGACATTAAAATGTACATTCCAGCATTATTTGTGCAGACCTGACTTTAACATCTGCAAGACTAGGGTCAGAAAAGCCAGTTTAATTATCTACAAATGTCCAAGAGCTATAGATAAGAACTCCAGTCTGTTGTTTTTAGCTATTGATAGGGCTAACCCCAGCACTGATGATAGTCTTGCAAAATAAAGATCCCCCAGAAACCCAGTTAATAGCATCTTTGTTCCTAACCTGTGACTTTGTAGAAGTCCTAATACTTCAGGTTTAAAAAATTAATAATGTAGAGCTGAAGTGAAAATAATACTTTGGAAGTGGGGATGAAACAAACTCTTCCCTTTTCATCTTTCCCCAATGATTTGCAGGCAAACACAACCCCAGGCAACTTCCGAACTTCCATAATTGCATTGAATTCCTTGTTAATTGGGCTTTTCTCTTGCTATTGAGTTCTTTCTTGAATTATGCCTGCTTTATAATGTTTCGTGTGCAGACAATAAATGTAGAGATTTAATAGGGTGAAGGCTATGGCTCCATATAAAGATATTTAGTCCTTAACTCCCATTGAAATCAATACATTTGCAAATTTCATTAGAAGTGACTTAAAATTAATATGCATAAAATAGGATTACTGTTAAATGTTTAAAGGATAAAAAGAGAATAATAACACTGTTGTCCTCCAAAAAGTGACTGTAAAAACTGTATTTTTAAAAATGTATGATAATTATTTCAACACCTTGATGCTTTTTAGATGATACCATACGTGCTCAGTTTGAAAATGAGAACTTGGTGACTATGTCTGCAAACTAGAAGGGAAACTTGCTTCATTACTGCTTGGACTTTATCACAGGTATAGATTCCTTTCTTCCCCTGTCAGACTCTTCATGATGCCTGTTCCTCCAGTGAGAGTGGGGATAACTAGTGTGATTCACTACAAGTTAAAGAATCCAAGCTGCTTTCTTTTACCAAAAGAGAGTGAAGTGGACTAAGGAGGAGTGAGCAATATTTCTTGTTCTGAAAGAGACTGTGACACAACCAATGAAGGAAGCAGAGCTGCTGATGCAAAATGTGCCTTTTTTCCCCAAAGTGGAGTCATACATTCAGAGCTTTTGGCTGGTATAGGAGTGCTGACAACAGTGCTTGCATCAGCAGGGATGGGTGTCCATCATCACAGCTTTGAGAAGTGTCCAAGATAAGCAAATTGCACCCAGTCTGTCACTAACCTACTTACTCTTGCGTACTTTTGTACGTATCATGTTGTTACTGAACGGCTACCCAGGAGTCTAAGTGTGCTCGCCAGTGCCAAACAAATGTAATCATCAGGACCATCTCTGATGTGCTTGGTTCTGCCGTCTAACCACAAGTGATTGAGGATGGTGGGATATAACTGGTGTGTCTGGAGTTCAAATCCAAATTTTCCCTTACAATACTGTCAGGAAAAGGTAGATGAACAGTCATCGTTGAGACTGTTGACTTTAAGTGCACAAAGTGGTAGTCTTTCTCAGGCAAACATGGCTTTAGTTAAACAAGGAGAGACAGGTATTCTTCTGAATTTCTCACTGTTCTGAACACATTTGGACTGTTTGTCCAATTTACTGCATAGCAGTACAAGTTCTGGTTGTGTTTTCTGTGGTTTGTTTGGTTTGGTTTTTTTTCCCCCAGTAAAATGCATTCCACTTCTGTTCTGTGTAGAATCTCAGAATAAAGGATTACATACAGCAAATCTTACAAAAGCACAGTGACCACTGTTCAGTTTATCCTTTATACTACCACCATTTCACTCTTGTTGCAGTTGCTCAAACTCTCGTGTTGTTAAACTGCTGAAAACTTTCCTGCTATTAGATCTGAGGAGAGAAACTGTTTTACCTACAGTGACCTGCACAGTTGCATCAGTCCAGTGGTACAAACCCACTAACAGGACTGCAGTTTGGACTAGGAAGATAAATCCCACGATAAATCTTTCTGAAATGAGACAGAAGTTCTCAAAAGTCACAAACAGGCAGGTGGCTAAGGAAATGGCAAGGATGTGACTCTTTCAGCTCAAAGTGCTTGACCCAGATCCCAGTTTTTAAATTAAGATAAACTAGTCTGGCTACATCAGAAGGATACTAATGTAACTAAGAGGAAACTATTTAATTAGCAGCATACACTCCAGGGTTTGCTGATAGCTGGGCTGATGTGACAGTGTTTGCAGTTAGTCTGTACTTTTGCTCGTTGCTCTTTATTGGCCTGTTCCAAAATTCTTAGTGTCATGGTCACTGGCTTCCATTTTAGTGAAATACTCATATATGGAATGATGTTCCATATGCCAGAAGCTGCTGTCTCAGATGAATGGAAGAGAGGTGATAGAACTGTCTTTCTGTGTTGTCATAGTCTTACTCAAGAGTCTTTCTTTGACATTGTATGACATTTCCCATTATAAGACTTCATTTCCAGAGTCCAAGATTGAAACTATGTTTTAGTCAGTTTCCTTGTGGTCAACAAGTATTTAGAGAAACACTGCCAAATGACCCTTCTGTCATACTGGTTTGCAGAAAAGATAGTATGCTGTCAGCTATTCCCTGACCTCGAGCAGGACCATCTATACATTCCAGCATGGGAGCTGGTGGTTGTGGTTGGCTGCTATCACTCTTCCTAACAGGATTTCTAAAGATTTTATGCATTCCCAACACCCCAAATAGATATTTACTTATCAAGCAAACCTGTGTTATAACATTATTGAAGTGGTACACTGGTAAAGTCAAAGAGTACTAGCATGGCTTGTGCAGCTTGATGTAACCATCCTCTGCAAAAGCACTGTGGAAATCTTCCCTTATTTGGTAACATAACTTGTTTTTCATATTGTTCTCAATCATAGAATCATAGAATGGTTTGGGTTGGAAGTGACCTTCTTCATCATCTAGTTCTAACCCCCTACTATGGGCAGAGACACCTTCCATACACCAGGTTGCTCAAAGCCCCATCCAACCTGGCCTTGAACACTTCCAGGGATGGGACATCCACAGCTTCTCTGGGCAACCTATTCCTGTCCCTCACCACCCTCATAGTAAAGAATTTCTTCCCTATATGCAGTCTAAATCTACCCTTTCAGTTAAAGCCATTACCCCTTGTCCTGTCACAATAGACACTACTGAAATGTCTGTCCCCATCTTTCTTGTAGGCCCTCTTAAAGTACTGGAAGGCTGCAATAAAGTCTCCCAGCAGCCTTCTCTTCCCTAAGCTGAACCCCAAACCTCTCAGCCTTTCCTCACAGGAGAGGTGTTCCATCCTAGGCCATCTCTGAGGGTGAATGTGGTTTGTAGTAAACGAGAGTCTTGTTCAGAAACAGAAAAAGGAAAGTATCTGGTGACTGAGACCATCTCAGGACAAGAAAAAGGAGTCTTATGACAAAGTTGATTAAAGACATGAAGAATAAAAATCAGTCCTCTGATTTACAACAGAGTTCATGCATGAAGATGTGAAGTGCATAGCATCAAATTTTTAGAGGTGGTCAGGAACTGCAGGTTCCACATATTCATAAACTTGGTTTGTCACCTAATTTGGAGTGTGCTTCGCATTTATCTCTCCAGCTCAAATCATTGTGAGCAATACCTCAAATGTACAGAGATGTGTGATGCTGAGTCCTCAGAAAAAACAGAGCCCATGTGACGCAAATGAAGTGCTCATTTTTCAGCTTGATCTCTTAGCACCAAGGAATTCATCTGGGACAGTGTTATTCCTCCAAAAGAATTTGCTGAACTTGAGTTGCACAGTGTTTGCAACATGGTCAAAGGAATCATGATTAGAGTGTATGGACCATAGCAAAATACTGAGTTTTCCTGTCAGGGTTTGAATACTCCTCCGTGAATGTCTCTCCAGTCCACATATTAAGCAATGAAATGGACAGAAAATATCAGTGCTTGAACCTTTTGAATGTCTTTTTGCATGAGGATGAAGAGGAGTTCCCATGGAAGAATACTATGTGACCAAGCAATTAGCAACTGTAGCATATTCCCTACCCACTGAAGAAATAGAAGTTTCATAGGCAGGCTAACATTTGCTGTTTTCTATTATTTGTATTAATCACATTACAGTCTTAATAATGTTCTTATCATGAGGTTTATTAGTGAAATGTTATAGAAAGTAAATTAACTCCTTGTATTCAAGTACCCTGAAGAACATTTAGTGAGAAACACATGCTTTTTTTTTTTTTTTTCCAGATAGACATATTATAAATCTGAGTATTCTTTAAGGAAATAATGATAGCTATACATTTGTATTTGGATAAAAAGACTCAATAATTGATACCAATACATAACAGATACCTTTAGTCCTTTTTGAATAGCATGGTATAGTATGCCTGTTGGTTTAGGTACTGTTGCTTATAACTGTAATCCTGCCACACAGTCAGGACTCCTTTGGGAAAACTGTGACCAAATAAATTTTAAGAAGCTTTTTATTTGATATGATTTTGCTTCTTGCGATTTCTGAATAATAGCGACCACTCGTTCCTAATTTGTCATCAAAAATATGAGAGAAATAAATTATAATTAAACATCTTTTTTCTTTCTTTTATTTTACAGACTTCTTCTACAATGCATTCTGCTCAGGCCAGTGAATTTTGTTTAACTACCAGGTAAGCAAATATGCATAATCACAGTTTTTTCATGAAAATGTTTTCCAGATATTAGGCAATGAATTCTGAGAGACTAGCATTCTGTGTTGTCGCAGAAAATTTGCAAAATCTGTTACAAATAAGTTCAAAATGCTGTTGTCAGTTTCTAATTTGAAGAATCTGTTGAAATCTCCAGAGTTCTAGAATTCTCAATTAGAAAATGAGCTTAATTTCCAGATGTGCTTGGTTTTATTCTTTCTCTCCCTTCTTCTTTTCTCTCCTAGTCTCCTCACACTTTGCGTTGATATTTTTGTTTTTTAAAAGACTTGCAAGTTGAGCTTTTTTTTTGCTGGGTGCTGTCAGTCTTCTTCTACCTACCAGGATATCAGCATTGCAAACAGGATTGTCTGAGGAGAACTCCAGAGAAGATGTTTTAGCATGACAGGAATAGCACAGCAACACTGGAGTGTCTGTTGGGAAGTAGAGATGGCTTTGGAAATTTATAAACACCATTTCTGTAGATCTGAAATTAACAAAATTAACAAAATGCAATTATGAATTTATTTAAATTTACTTAAATTGCAGTTAATGATCTGGTTTGCTGGGTACCAATAAATTAAGGTGAAGTGCCAATTTGCAATCTTACAGTGCATAGGTTGGTAGTCTGGCTTGTACTCTTCACCCATGGAATTCTAGTTTGATTGGCTGTTGTTTTACGCTGTAGGTACAGTTTGCAGAATACACTTTTTTGATCATCTCTTTTATTGTTATGGATTTTAATGAGGGAGATGAGCTTTAACATTGCTTACACCCAATTTATCACTTTTTGATGCTTCTTATAGAGTGATGTCATATCTTCTTGGGAGAGAAAAGTGTGGACAAGATGAATTAAAGATACTATTTTGTGTGGAATATATTATTCATAGGATGCAGATATGGTTTACCTTACATTTAAAGCTCCTGTGCTATTCAATAGACTCATCGTAGCCCTGGTTAAAATAACTGAATACAGACAAAATAGTGAATAAGAACATGGCATTCCTATGTAAGTCTTTCTCTGGTTTCATGTTGAAAGGTTCCATAGCTCTAACACTTTTTCAATACTGTTAACCTCATCTTTAATTTACTTGAGGTGGTCTCTCATCATCTTCTCAATGTTCTAACTTCTTATCATTAGGATTTTCTGTGGTGCTGCCAACACTTACAATGCTTTCTCGATCTCAGTTCACCAAGGAGAAATTTCTTCCCTTTGGATCTCCTTCTGAAAATTCATTTCAAATCTACTATTCCCAATACCTTTATTTTCTTTAAAAACAGAAGTAAACTTCAGCTGCTGTTGTCTTTTGGGTTTTCCTAGTTTGGTATTCATGGATTTTATTTGCAAATTAGTCTGCAATCAGTCTTGCGAGCAGGGAGGGAAATCTTGGATTGAAAAACACCTAGTGATTTCAAATGTTAATCCTGAGGACTTCTCAAAAGCTTTTCATATTAAAAAATTGGTGACAAGTGGCAAATTATTGAGGCACAAAATTTGGATTTTTTTTTTTTTTAAATCTGAGTTGTCTTTTTGTGGATCTTCAACATGTCCAAATTAGTCATTCCTCCAACGTTCATTACTCAGGCCTGTAATTTTTTTAATGGTATTTTGTTCAAAACATTGCAAGACATAATTATCAACAATAAGCAAGTCTGTTAGTAATGTAATCTTAACAGCTTTAGCAAAAAGATGGCTGTTGACAATCTCTATTTTCTTCTTGTTATATGAAGGTGTCTCCTGAAAAGCTTGTCATGTCACTTGCCTTTCAGATATGAAATGTGATGAAATTCTAATGCTTACACTGATTTGAAATAACTGGTTTATTCATCTGTGTGAGAAATCTGAGAAAAGAAATCATTGTGGCCCAAATAACAAATCTAATTTCATTTTTTAAAAAGTCTTTGTTTCTTTAAGTATCATTAATCATTTTTCTGAAACAAAACTCGATATAATTCAGCAAGATTTCTCCAAAGCTATCTTTAACCAAACATATAATTTTCTTTTATTAAAAGAAAGAAATCAAATTCATCTGGATCATCTACACTGCATTTTTCGTGGATAAACTATTTTCTGCCACCTCTTCCCTGAACCTTCCATACCCTGTTACTCCAGCCCCTCACTCCTAAAAATTGCCTAGTCTATGTTTCTGGATAAAATAAGTCTGTCAGTCAATGACATTTTTTAAGAAAACCAGTCCAAAGGCAGAGATTAGACTCCCAAAAGAAGTTTCATAGTGCACAAACTGTTTGCTCTCCTTACTGGCTTCGTTTATGGGCTTTTTTGTTTTTGATGGTGATGATTGTAGCCTTCATGAAGTAGCAAAAATGAGCTACAGTACATACTTCTGCTTCATGGACATAATATGTCGTTGCATGTATTCTGTGCATTTCCATGAATTAATTGGATACCAGCTTATCAACATGTTTGTGATGAGGTAAGGGGTTTGGCTGGATACAGGTGACGATGAGCAGCTCAAAATGGAGGGCAGTGCTGGTCTTTCTGCTGGTAATGAAATGGGAGCTGATTTGGCACCTTTCACATCTCTCTACCTACTTAAAACATGAATCAAAGTATTTTCAAGATTATTCATGGTTTTGATGAGTGCCCTATTCTGTTAGTATTTGTGGGATAGGATGCTGTGAGCCTAAACAATTGCCTGGTGACTGAGGCATTGGACTGCTATTACAGTACTGTGCAATAATGGAATTTTTTGTAGATATAGCCCACAACAATTCTTAAAATAATTAGCTCTCTGACAAAAAGCTCTATTTTAAAGTTTGCAAGCCTATTGGTATTCTCAAAGGCATTGAAATCCTGCAAAAATAAGGGTGCATTACACAGTATACTAATTATTAGTATACAGTACACAGATCGTGGACCAGACATTTTCTGTATGGACATAGAAAATGCAACATGAAAATAATAATTTTTAATTCTTTCATTTTAAATCTACATTTCATGCTCTTTAGAGCTAATGGTGGCACCTTGTATTTTTATTACAAGGAGTGAATCTGGAGTCTATGAAAATATTATAAGCTGTAAACAGCTATTTTTGGGAAAAAAAAAAAATCTTTGAAGTATATGCCAGAAGAGCTCTGGTAACTGGCATGAAAATTCATTCAGAAGTTTCTTGTATACCAACAGTGCTGGAGGCTCTTTGAAATGTTCGGAAATTTTAGCCAGTTAGGACTATTCTAGCACATCAAGTTACTGGTGGACACAGAACACATTACAAGGAACAGCGATTGGGAGTGAAAATTGGATTCACAGTTTTCACACAGGAAATCTGGTTGCCAGTGTTATGCTTGAGCAAAATCATGTTATTCAGCTGATCACTCTCTGTTCAGGTTTCAGATACATGCAGAGATCTGTTCACAAATGAACTATAACCCAGAAAGTATACAAGCTAGAATAAAATAAACCAATGACTGTCTATTAATTGTGTTTCACTTAAACCTCCTCTGAAACACCTGCTCCTGCCTGTCTCAGAGACCCAGTACTGGACATACTGGCCTTAGGTTTCATCCCATGTGGCTGTTTCTATATTGTTATTATTTTGAAGTCTTGTATAGTATAAAACTCTCTGCTTGTTTCTGTGCACAGGACTGAGTTTCATCCAGAATCAATACAGACGAAGTCAGTTCAGTTTGCCCCTGAATAATTAAGAATCAAAAGAAAAACAAAAGCAAATTCTTGACTAAGTGCTGTGGTTTGCATACATCCGTATTCAGAATTCCACGTATCTCTGGGCAATTGCAAAATGTGCTTTAAAAGGCAGTATTTTTATTAAAAGAATGCAGTTTCATTCATGAGCTAATAGTTTTCACTACTGCAGATAATTTAATTCAGTGATATTTCTCATAATTCTTAGCAGTGAAAAATTGCTCTTCTGGGCCTTTTACTTTAATCAATGACAAGAGTATATGAACGTGTACATTATGAGAGAGGCCTTAAATGAAGCCATTTGTTAGAAGAGCTGTTTCTTCTTCAGCTTTGGTGTGCAAGAATGTGAAGGAGTTTAGTACAAGTAATTATAACAAGATTGCTTCTGGATCTTGCTGTAAGTAACATGGCATTTCAGTTTGCTAAGAGGGTATTTCCCTTCAGTTTATGTCAGTAATGGAAGCCCCCAGAACTCCCGTTAACTTTGTAAATTTTTGATTTGCGGTATTTTTATTTAACTAGTCCTAAATTCACTCTCATTTTCCCTTCTTATGTTGTGATAGTTGCTGGTCAGCTATGCTAAATCCTGTGGCTGACTTGGATGACAATTCTTTCCAAGGTTTTTGCTACTCTGGACTGACTTTCTTCAGGGTGATAGCACATATATCTACCTTTTCCCAGCAGGAAGTTATCATTAGAAATTCTTCCTCACTTTGATCACACATTTTGTGCATGCTGGGTCAGATGCTGCGCCTACACAGTTAAAACACAGCCCTAGTAATCAAGCCCCCCCTATGCAGATCCCATCTTGTTAGGGAGAGGAGCTGCCTCTGAGGAATGAAAGCAGTGTGTGCTACAGTCATCGAGGGAGCTGCTTAGAGAAGGGAAATCAGCCTTCATTAGCAGATTGGGACTGTGGTGCTGGCCAACTGTCTATATTCAAGAAGTCAGGATCCAAAATCCTGTCTCCCTTCAAGTTGCTTTGCCATTAGGCATTCTCCTTGTCTTTCTTAAAGGAAAATATGATTTTGTGTGATCTTCCTCAAACTAACAAACCAATTCAAATATTTTAATACTCTTTATGCAAAGCTCACATAATAAGTTGTTAGCATACACACATATAGGCTCCAGTCTTGGAGCTACATCCAGACAGAGAAAGTCCTTGTTTTCAGACAAGACAGATTTTGACAGATCTTTGTAACAAGCATAGGAGGCCACTTGCAGGGTCAGGTTCTCAGCAAACTTGGCAACTCTTTTCTCCTACCATCTATCTTGTGAAGTTTCATAATTTCATTAATGCTTCAGCTGTTGGTTGTTGGTATGAAAGAACTCCTCCTTTCACGCTCTCTTTAAATGTGTAGCTTTAGTAGTTACAGAGGACATTTTCAAAGACTCGTTCTAACTTCAGACACTTGTGTGTTTCTAAAAGTTTTTATGAAAGCAAGACTATCCAAGACTCAAAAGTAAAAACCAAGTCTTTTTTTTCTTCCTTAAATCTTATAATTTGCACAATATTCTTAGGATTGTTGCTACAAGGAGAAGGAAGCTTGGAAAAATAGTTTTATACGTAATTATTCTAAATGTAAACAATTTTAAAGCAAGTATTTAAGACAATTGCCTATTATGCCTTTGTTCTTCATTCTATGTTTTCTTGTTCTTGAAATACCAAATGAAACATAAATCATCGGTCATATGAAGTGGACTTTGTGAGTATTTCAGAAGAAATATCTTACCAATTTCATTCTTCATAGGACTTCAAATTTACTTTAAAAAATTGATCAGACATGTAAGAATAGGATAGTGCATATAAAATGTTTTTTTATCGAATACCTCCAGACAGTAGTAGGTCAGAAATTACAGGAGCTGTGAACTACAAGCCTCACCTTGGAACTTTAGGGGTGTAACTACTGTGGCTTTGGAATTTTTTCAAAATGAATAACTGGATGAGATACTAACTTGCTTTATGTTTTACAGTGTCTTAAAAGCTGTCATATGTCCAAAGGCTTAGTTGTAAGTAGTTTTTCCTGGAACATTTAAGGGAAATTTCATCTAAATATACCAGCAGTATTATTTTGTAGTTTGAACTGATATCCTCAGGAAGTTATTTTTATTACTACATCTTTTATCTATGAAGTTAATTTTCCTAACATATAGCAAAAATGAACAGCTGTTCTACAATTGTCTTTTGATTTCTCAAAAGTTTCATTTTTCTGACCCTGTCTGGGGATAGCTTTTACACACTGTTGACAACTTTGTTTTCTGATCTAGTGGAATGCAACTAAGCAAATAATTAGGAAGGAATTTGTAGAAAAAATGAGGAGGAAAGTTTTGCTAAAAATGAGTTAAAATATTTTCCAACATTTTTACAACTGCCCTGCTGGAAACATCAGCAGCTATAATAAATTAAAGAAGTTAAATTATAGAGTTTTGTGTAAAAATTATGTTTTTAAAACAGTAATATCTTCTAAAGTTTTGTATCCTATTTATTCACGATGATTTTAAAACAAAGCAAAAAACTTTTTAGCAAGCACATCTAATACTTCTTGAGTAGAAACTGTACTGTAAAGAAATTATGTTCTGAGGAAGTTACTTATGTTACAAAGTGAAACACATGAAAGCTAGGAAATGATAGATTTACAGGTCTAAATCTGTTCCCCATGTATCACTCTGAAGACTGAATGTGGCAGCAGTCTGCTAGAAAATGATGATACTTGAATGCATGCTCATAGGTATGTGTTAGTCTCCTTGAGACTCCGTGACTGTAATGTTTTCTTCATGCTTTTAAGAGTAAAGAGAACAGAAACCTTAACTGTTGCAAGGTGTCACTGCCTTTACTGATGTCTTAAGAAGTACAAGAAAAACATGACATATTTGTCAGCCTGGGCTCACAGGATCTGTGGTGCAATTCCTTCTTTCCACTGCAGATGAGCATCAAACTAAATTCCAAAGTGCCACCATCTAATAGAAAAGACTTTATTCACATTGATAATGAGACAAGACACATACAGCGTTGTGGCTTTTTTGGTCTGTTTCTACTGAATAGTAAGCAGAAACTTTTTAAAACAGAAAAAAATTACAGCCAACATTTCACATGTATCTAATAAAGTACTTCTTAGAGAGAAGTGGGGAGTGCAGAATGGAAGAGGTAAAAAATGTGCCAGGAATTATATAACACCAAGTGCTAAGGACATATATGAAGCATATGCTTTGCTTCATAATTCTTCATTGCCAGGTTTTTTTGTTTGTTTTTAAACACCTTGGTCCAATTTCTAAATTGTTCTGTATGCTTTTCTGAGCTCTTTTGAAGGTTGTTCAAGGACTCCTAGTCTAGTATGTATATATTTATGTATGCACTGCTAGTAGGTATATAACAGGCACTATCCAGAGGAAGAAGAATAACTTAAGAAAGAATATATGTGGGGAAAGGATGTAGGGTGCCTTGGAGGGTCCATCCCTTCACATTGCAAGACACGGTTTCCTTGGACATGATTTTTTGGGGGGTTTCCAGTTTTTCTCCACAAACTGATGTTTCTTCCAGTCTGTCTGGGCTCTCTTGCTTATGAGCCACTTCCTCAGCTGAGAATCTAAATGTTTGTGATAGGGAGATGCAAGTGTGCTAGGTTGGGTCCTTTGAATTTACAGATGCCAGAATTATTAGGAGTGACACTGTAAAATTAATATGTACACACTGCAATTTAAAGGATAATATTATGCAAATATTCCTAAGCATGACACATTAAAAGGTAGTTATATTTTAGACACATCCATTAATATTTTCCCTTGAATATCAAATACTTCTTCTCACCTGCCATCTCTTCCATGTTTTCACTTGCTATGATGCTTAGATGTCATAAAGCTGTCATAATGCTATGACTAGGCTTTTTGGTTAGTAGAACCTTGCACAATCTGCATTTATATTGTGCTCAACATTTTTAAAACAGATTATACATTTCAAAATGTACCAGAAGAAGTATTTTTATCAAGTATTTCTTCCTGTGGGGCAGATTCTGAGTTGCTATTGCTGTTTCTAGCATACAGCATTACTATGTTTTACCCCTAAGCAGTATACAAAAAAAAGGCTTAATGACTCAGACGGAGTCCTGCTTGCTCTCCTGCTTCAGACTTACATTTGTGCATATGATGGTGCCATTCACTTTGGAAAGCAAGTTGTGATTCTTGGTGTTCAGGATTTGATGGTGTTGATATTTAGGATACAAAATTAAGCAGTAACATAGATTTCTTCCTCCCATGAATTATATCAGTGAGTTAGTTCATACTCCCATAATCACTTGCAGTGCAACTTTCAAACTTTTGCTCTGCTGTTTCATATTGAAACAAAGTAGCCACAGTAATTTAAAAAAAGCATCAAACATAGTTAGGCCATACCCTCCTACTCCACACCCCTGCCTGTCTCACACAAATACATGCTTTCTGTTCATCTTAGTCTATGAACATTTGCAGCTCTTAACATCTGGATTTAGATGCCAGAATTCCACAGTTGGCAACTAAGCAAATAGATGAATTGCCAAAGTCTCTAAACAGTCACAACACTTGTGGAATTTTGGTAGCATTTGAAAGTCAATATTTTATTTTTCTTATCATGGCTGTCCATTAATATTATTGTACCTGTGCCCTTAAGATCTCTTTTCTCCATCTGAAAAAATGACTGAAAGAAAACTTTTTGGAAGAAAGCTTTTGGCAGGTTGGTTTCTTCTTGTTGTTTGTTAGATGGTGCAGAAGCTTGGTGATTTCTTTATAGCGAAAAAGCTACATATTTTGTTTCCAAGTTTTACCGAAGATTCAAAAACCTGTTCGTATTATAATACCAGCCTTGCCTTTTTGGCGACTAGTAGCAGGTCTCTATGAGCATCTCTTAGCTGCAAAAGATAGGAGAGGCACATGAAGATCTGTATGTTTAACATGCTTCACCAAACAGTTCCCTCCTCTCCTGCCTTCTTCTTTCACAAGGCCTGAACATCACTTGCAAATTTTACCACTGAAGGTACTTATTCGTGTGAGTAGTACCATTATTTTCACAAGTGTAATTTAAGAGTTTAGATTAGTTTTATTGTGAAGTATTGTGCATTATTCTTTATCTTCTACTCACATGTACAGAAACCGTCATTCTAGGCTACAATTCATTTGCATTCATTTAGACAAATCAGATAAAAAAATTATAGTTTAAAACCACAACATTGACAAAAAGTATCAAATTAGGAAATGTACTGGCAGCGAAGGTCAGAAGTGTTACTTAGAGACTTAATAAATTAACCAACAGGCTTGGCTATAAGCCTGTACTAATACTGCATGTAGTCACAATGGCAAAATCATGAAAATATCTTCAGCAACATCATAGTTATGTGTGTTAACTTTTTCAGTTTAAGAAAGATTAATATCCTTTTAAGCACTTGAAATGATTGAATTTTATCTCTAAACTGAATAATACATGTTTTATGGAGCATTGCATTTTCTAATATTTCTCCACCCAAATTTGTTTCAAATGTACTGCTCATGATCCTTGTCATTCCTCTAGCAAAAAAAATCCAAATAAAATTATTCTTTTATAAACAGTTACAAAATACTTATAGAAGATAATTGCATTTATCTAAAAAAATTAATAATACGTGTAGGATGTAGATAAAAGATTATTACTTATGACAAAATTTTATCATCTGATATCTTGATTCAGTAGAACACAAATGTTTTTTATTATACATCTGCTGAGGTTTCCATGTTTCTACTCCAGTTAGGAAGTAGAACTCTTTAGAGACTGATATCAGGAGAAGTTAAAAATCGATCAACATCTTGACAATTAAGTGTTTAGATTAGATTATATTCCAACAGTAAAAGGTAAAATGAAGTAACAAGGAACAAGTGGGCAAGTCTAATCCAAACAAAACCTTTTGCTGGTGAGAAATTGTGAAATACAGGTTATATGGATTATAGAGTAATTTTTTTTTCTTTGCGCACTGCATTTCAGCAGTAACAAGGAGATTTATTAAACGTTATATTAAACTGAACAGTAGGTATCTGTGTAGTTAAGTATTTGAATGGCAAAAAAATATTCCTAAACTTGTACAAGATTATCAGTGTAATAGACTTGATTATATAGAGTAAAAGAATTCATGTTAACCATGCAATCATTTATATAGTACATCATAGATATACTCCTGGGAAATAAGTTCCCTCAAAGCACAGAAGTCTAAATTGAGAGAGAAGATAAAAATGAACAATGAAAATACTTTATTCCATATAGATCATTATACTGCTCTTATCATAATAATATCTGATTACTTTCTGGTGGTGCATTAAACTATGGGATTAGCATCTGTTGCTTAGGGCTTTGCTATTGCATGATCATTCCTGTAGACTTGGGGGAAGGAGGAATAGGGAACCTGTGAAAAGTTTCTTAAATGACAACAAATTCTGCATGTGGAAATGTTAAATAAAAGAGGAGAAAAAAGCAGTAATGATGAAAATTATATCCAATTAGGTGATAGAGAGCACATTTACACATCTTGGCTGACACTGCAAAGACTTTTGGAAGTTAAGGCTAGCCATTTGATCCATGTTTGAGTTAAGGTTGCCATTTGATCCATGAAGGTTGGTATCTGTTACAAGAGGAGTTCAGAAATGTCTGACAGACTGTTAAATGGTATAATAACTTATAAAAAAGACCAGAAATTTTGACTATTGGATTTTAATCAACCTGATATTTAATCTGGAAAGGAACTAAGTTTCCAAAATATAGTGTCTTTATAGCTCCTCTGTGAGATTAATCCCAGGGCAGAAGGAGTTTTAGAGAACCCTCCCTTTGTTGAACCCTGTTGTGCCCAACAAAGATTGCTGGTACCTGGGCAACCTGTAATCTTGTGTTCTAACTAGGCGATGCTGGGGAGATATCTAGATTATTTGCATTCAGAATATACTAAAAGTGAGTATTAAAGGGAGAATAGGAAAATGTACTTAAGCTAAAAATTAAAACTGTGTTCATTACAAGGAAAAAGCAAGAAGCTGAAAATATATAAACAGTGAGGGACTGAGAAGCCTCTAAAAATAATCAAACATAAGATAGAAGACTGGAATAAAAAATATAAAGAACAATTGAAGATGCTCTTTCTATCAAATATAAAAGGAATTTTATGATATCTCAAGAATCTCTGCAATTCTGTGTATTTTTGTGTTGGTTTCTGCAGGAAGGTCCAAGAAAATTCTGTTTTTAAAGTAACCGTTTAAATGATCAATAGAGTTGCAGAAGAAAATCTTAAAAATATGTATGTTCAAAGTCTCTATGTGCAGTTAAAGAAATGCTCGGCTAACTAAAAGGAAAAGTCTTCATCGATATCAGACTTTAAAATTTCTTGATCATTTAATTTTGATCCATGCCTAACTACTTGCAATTCTCTTATCTGCAAAAAAGGGTTTGAAGCATGTTGTGAACAGGATCTTCTTGCATTGTTTTTACTTTGTGTCACAGGTTACTTTGTAAATGTTGCAGCCATCTTTGTCATGGCCGTTACACAGTTCTGAGTTATGTCCAACAGCAAGTGGATGTTTCATTTTGCAACTTTTTCGTTAACCAGAAAGAGCACAGCATTTGGAGCTCCAGTGTTCATCCTACTAAATACTTTAATTTAGAAAACAATGCAGGGCTTGAATTTGGACCCAGATATCATTTTAAAAATGTGCTGGATTTTTATCTAAATCAGTTTATGCTGAATAATCTTGTTTCACAAATTCTGGGAAGGCAAAGCTACCTATTTTCCTAGTTGTAATAGGCATTGTTTATTGCTTTGAGTGACATGAGATATTTAAGAGTTCAAATAAGCAATTTGTAACTTTTAGGGGAAAAATATCAATGGTACATCTTGACTCAGACTGTGGGTGGACAAGGTATTCACATCTGGGCATACTATCAACAGGCAGATGCCTCTGGTTTTAAGCATCGCATGTGAATAGTACCTCCAGGAACTCACAGTATGACCTTACCTAAAACTTGTATGATTGCTGCCGAAATATTTTTGCAAACTTTGTGGTTTACATAGCACAACTTGACATCAGGAGCAGAATCTGCTTTCTTGAAGAGCAGAGCTCTTAATTTGCCACAACTTATCAATTATTCTTCCTCTCCAGGAGTATTCTGTCAGTAGCAGCTTCTCACAGTACTGTGGGGACAATGCCACAAGCAGGAAATAAGGGATTACTTATCAGCTAAATAACTCAAATTTTGTATAATGCCCACAGATCCATACTAATCTCTCCTATGTCCTCTGATCCAGAACCTAATCCCAAAGAGGGCTTCATGAGAGAGAGAAAGGGTGTGAGAGAGGTGAAGTGTTTACTCTGTCATGCACTGTACTCAAGAGAGTAATACACGTATTTCATTGCCGAGCAATATTTTCACAAGGGTTCTTTAACTACATATGCATCTGTGCATACATACACACTATAGTATCTACAGAGTAGATCAGGATGGGCCATACACCTGTAGAATAGGAGTTACAGTTGCTAAGTCATTCCCTAGAATCAAAAGCAAGTAGAGGGCTTGGTCACATCACATTGACTGAACAAGTACTGACCCTCTGGGAGGAGTTGCCAAACTAAGGAAATTAAATAGTTTATCATAAATGAGTTTGAGATGTGTAATTTTTCTCCTACAAAAAAAAAAGAGTTTGCAGAATGGAAATCACAAAAGAAGGCTTGGATGAAATAGTGCTGTGGTAGAAAGTCTTGTCTCGCAAAAATTGTAATTCCTATGATAAATTTGGTTAACAGATACTTAGTGATTAGGATTTACATTATGAATGACAATGTGTACAAACACTGTATTGATTTTCTTTTTCATTGTTAGGTGCTTCTAGTATGTTGCCACATCTTTTGAGAGCAAAACAGTACACTTATGCTTATTTATTTAGATTGTTGAGGCATCCTGGGCTCTTTGGTAGGCATAGAGACAACAATGATTGTCCTGAAGAAGAAAGATTGCTGATACCATTGAAGACAGATGAAAGTGGACAAATGGGGAGTATGTTCAGGGAAACAAGTAGGCACTGTTCATGGTGAAAGCAACTTCTTACCAGGTAGATAAGGAGATGATATTCTATTAGGAGATCCCTCACATATATGTAGAATGAGCCACTTGCTATTTACTTGAAACTGCTGCAAGTTGTCAGTAGATAACAGAGTAAGATAATGATGGATGATGACATGTTGATGGATGTTTTAGCTCATCTTAGTGTTATATGTTACTGTTAGATCACCTTAAAAGACTTCAATAAAGTATAGGAGTTTGGCTGCACTAGTTTTTAAAGTTTACATAATTAAAACCAGCATCTACTATAGGTGGCTTTGTTTTAAAGGCTCCCATACTCAACAAAATTCTGCATGCTTACTTATACTGATATGGGTGGTTCCCCTAATTTCAGCGAGAAGGCTAATTGTAGTAAAGATGAATACAAGTGCAAGAGTTTGCATGATAAAGGGCTAGAGACATTATACAGATGAATTCCTCTCCCAGAGCATGGAACTAAAATGTTCATCACTGGCCATACTAGATTAAGGACATGGTTACTGCATGTTTTCTGCACAACAATACATTATATTGAGTATATATTGTTCAAATTCATGTAGGAAATTGGCATTCCTTGTGAAAGTTTATTTTTCTTAAATTCACAATCCCATGGCTGTTATTAATCCTCTGAAGACAGAACTAGATTCTGTTTACAGAACATAACTGCATTTTCACTAAGAGGACTGTCTTCTATGTGTTACATTCTGCTTCTCCCTGCTCAACAAAAGCTATCCAGAAATGCATTCCAGAAATCTGGTTGCTTGGTTTCATGCTCTGCAAGCATTGGTTACCATAGTGTTTTAGAAAGATACCTTTTCAGGAAGCACATACATACTCAAATATAGTCCACTGAAGTAGTGCTGAATGAACCATCTGTTAACAAATTGAAAGTAAGATATTTGTAGATTAAATGATTAGTAAACCTTGATTTCCTGTTACAGTCGAAGAAATATAAAAAAGAAGGCATGAGATTATCTTCAGAAGCACCCTTTTACATACCCTGAAGCTCCTTACCCTTTGAACGTACCTTGTTATGAATGTCTTGCGGCCCTGTTATAAATTGACCCTCTTCAACAACCAAGTCTTTCTGGAAAGCAGACCAGACAGTTCCTTCCACGTAGACTGTGCGCATTTCTGTAGATACTCTACCTCTAAGCCACTGGAACAATTAATGCCTCCTAGCTATTAAGCCAGGAAGTACTCTTGTCACAGTTTGAGATAAGAAATAAAGGTCTTCTGCTTAAGATAAAACCACCTTCTAGGTACATGACCCTTTCTGGTCCTCTGAAATCTCCTTTCTGCTCTTCAGGCATTCAGCATTGAAAATTTCAAACTGGTAACTAACACACTATGGTATCTGCTCTGCTTTTGTTTCATGTTCAGCATATTTCAGGTTCTCCAATGTTCATTCTATGCTTATTTATAATGCATTGCCCTTTGTCGAAGTCTGCAGCTTTGGCAGCCAAGTGTGAACTAGAACCATGTCTTAAGCTCCAGTGTGTTTTCAGCTACACTATGGTAAGATTGGCTGTGGTGTGGCTCCTGTCTCCCCATCAAGAAAACAATTTGATGTTAACATGAAGTTCATGGTGTTCTGTGTTCACTGGGGCAGCAGATACATGTAACATCATGAAATTCAATGAGCTATGAAGTCACAAATCATATGAATTCACGTATCATTACTAAATCTGTGCATTGCTGAATTCATGTCTTGGATACGTAAACATAAAGTATGCTATTTATTTTCTACATTGTTATTGAGGATTTTCTGAGAAAATGTTCTTAATTGATTTGCAAAATCAAAACTTTGGGGCAATAATTATTTCATTTTAGAAAAATTTTAATTGCAAACACATTCTCTAGCACAGAACTTAATTCTGATAAAGAATAATGACCAAGTAACCAAGGATCTGATAGCCAAGATTCTCAACCGATTGCATGAAAACTCATCTTTGTGCTGAGTTGTGTGGCCTGTGCTAGTAAGCTGTAAAAAGTCTCGTGGAACGAAGTCTGGTTGTACACAGGAATATTACCAAAATGTGTAGGACAAAAACTAAAGAAGTGCCTTTGCGTTATTGCACAATGTGAATTTCACATAGAAAGTGTGGAACTGTAATTTGATAAAGATTTTCAGTTACGTGTGCTTTAAATCTTCTGAAGTGCAAGCTAATATAGTTAGTAGCGCTTTACTCAGAACATGAGTTTTCCATTATTCCTTGAGCTATCGCATCCAAACAACAAAATATCTCCTCTGTGATGACACCAACAAGCCATAGTGTACCTTTTTGTTTGTTTGATTTTGTCAGAAAATATTGATTCATTGAAAAGAAAGCTGCCTGCATTAGCACCATTTCCTTTTGGAAAAACATGTTGGAAAAGTGCATTGTGAAAGATCCTGCCTAGACATTTTCAACTACCAAAGTTCATTTTTTTATTATTTTAAATAAGTTTTCAGGCCTGTGACCTATATTTAATGTATAAATAATTCCCCTCCCATTGATTCGATAACCTGTAAATTATACATGTATAGTGGAAGCAGGAGTTAAGATCCAGAGCCCTCTCTCCCCTGCTTTTGATCACTCATATCCTGCTCAATCTTCCAAGAAGGCTCCGCGCCTTTGATCTCCTCTGCTTCTGTCTCTATGTTGTTCAGATTATCTGAGGATGTTGATTATTTTCAAGTATAGATTTTAATCACAAAATTATGCCAGTTGAAACTAAAAAAAATGAAAGAGTAGCCATTTGTACTGAAAATATCGAAGAAGTCAAAATCTAGAATGAACAGTTAAAACATTTTAATGTACAAAATGTTAATTGCTCCAGTATAAACGTACCTAAAAATCTAGGTGTGAAGGTTTGTGCTGTTTGGAGTGAGATTATTTGGTAGACTGAAAAATTCACAGTAGGGAAATTAAACAGTGGGATATAGAAAACTGTTTCCTATCCAGTTTTAATCATTTTTATTTCAAAACTAATTGATCCTTCAGTCTGTTGAGTCAAAAACACACCTTACATTGGGCTATAATGCACATGTTCTTTCTTTTCAACTTAGAGTTATGACCTGACCAGATTTTTTTTGGCTAACAGAATTCAACCTGCTGAGAATGTAACCCAGTAAAGTGCATGCACAGGTCCCATACTTTTGTAATTAAATTATTAAAATATGTGGAGTGTGTCTGGATATGTATATACATATACTTGGCTGAAAAATGTACTGATGTTTTGGAAAGTACTGTCCAGATTTGTAGGAATAAAAGGACAAAAAGACGTGTGTAACTTCCTTCCTGAAATAATTAAGAATGTTTCAAAAATACTTATTTTTTCTCTTTGCCCATGAGCAGTGAACTGTACCATAGAGAGGTGTGAGATTGTAGTCAGTTATAGCAGGTGAGGGATAGGTGACACACAGCACATGATCTACTGAAGGCTACTTTTGGCTCAAGGCATATAAGCAAAATGGTCCTCTTAAATAACATGGCACAAGATTTTAAGTTCTGAGCAGCCAGGATTCATACAGGGTCATACGTGAAAGGTATGCAGTAAAAACATAAAAACTGTTTATCACTGATTGAGAAATCAATGGTATGAAGAATGCCTTTGCGGTAGCCTTTTTATTCCAGGTTTATATTCAGGTCAAGAATGAGTCCTAGGAAAAATAAGTGGCCCTGGAGGACCCTTGCTACACAACCTGCTGGTGAGTAGGGGACAGGAAGCCACCTGTGCGATCCCAGACCCGTGAGGGGTTTTCATTCTGAAGCTTGGGAGTGGATTGCTGTTGTGAAGGTGTTCCCTGTATGTAGGTGTGCAATTCATTGCAGCAGTTTTCTGAAGTGGAACAGTGGGATAGGAGTTAAACTGGGGCAGGTCTAGGCACTAAGCATGCTGGTAATTCAGGAAATAATAAAAGTTTCGGGCTTCAATTCTGATGATACTTGTCCTTGTCTTGAAGAGGTGTTAGGGAAAGAAGTCAACATTGCTTTATTCATCACAAGTAGAAGGTGTGTACGGAATTATTTGTTGTTTACTCTCTTTGTTAGATAATTCTCTGTGTTTACTGTTCTCCTACTCTAGTGACTAGGAATGAGAACAAGATACCTTCAGAATTTAGTTTTCAAAGGCAGTGGTCAAGTTGGTGCAAACAGTGTAGGTGATATTTAGAAATTATCTAATTCAAGGTGGTACTTAGGATTCAGTGCAGTGTACTTAACACTGAGCAATGTCAGGTATTCTATGCTTTATAGAATAATGATACATTGTTTATGAAAACAAGTTAATCTTTGGTACCTTTGGCTCTAGAACTGGAAAGAATGTCTAACTGCCATGCTACTTAGGCATTTCGAAGAGTGATGTGCTGAAAGCTTCTAAAGCTGGGAAAAAAAATAGAAGCATCATGTTTTTTTCATCTGGTGAATGGTGATAATAATGCTCAGTTGTATTTGCACTTAGACCTGCAAGAGACAAATGAGGTACAGAGAATGTAAGAAGAGTTTTTCTGTGTCAAGACTTTGTGTATGTGGGGGGACTGAATATTGTACCTCTTGCTCTGAACTTATTTAATATTTCTGGAGCGACAGCGGTGAAATAAATGGGGTCTGAAACAAGTCTGTTGAAGAAAATGTCTGTGGCAAAGCTCTTCCTATTATCAGGTTTGGTTTGATATGTTATAACACCACTGCATTTTTACCTGTCTGAGGTACTGTCTCATTGTTTGTGGAGAAAGTGTCATGTCTTTTTGTGCCTGAATGATCTCCCTTAAGAGCCCAAGTCTTTCTAAGAAAGGGGGAATAGTGATAGAGCCTAACTTTTGCTTGGGCCTCACTATGGGCTCCTCTCAGCACCAGCCCTCCTCCAGCACTGCAGCCATGCTGCTTACTCTACCACAACTGCACTTCCCTGTGAAGAACAGAATGGTGGCTGCTGTTTGCAGTGGGTGATTTCTTCATACAGTGGCACAGTTGTCGGAAAAGTCTCATCTGAATTTTCAGTAGCTGTTTCAATGCATTATATTTGCACCCTTTGTATTTATGAATATCTGCACTCTAGGGGAATAGCTTATCTTCTTAAAACGTCAGCGAAGAACGCTTTTCTTGTGCGAAAAAGAGTATTGGATGTGTGTTACTCAATGTTTGTGGCTATTTATTTTTAAAGATTTTCTTTTTCCAGTAGCAAAGCAGAAAGAAGGTTGTGAAGTTCACATACCTAGCCACAAACCCAAAGTGGCCAAAAGTTAAAGAGGTTGCAGAAAACACAGTGAAAAGTTCAGAGGAGAAGAAACTTTAAGCAAGATTCTTCATGAAAATTTCAGAAAGGGGAAAATTACAGCTAAATTCATGATGAATGACATCTCTGGCTCTTAACATAGAGCATCTTGCTTAAGTCTCTTAATTCGGTGCTGTTAACCTTAAGGCAGAAAAAAAGACAAGGCACAGTGCCATTTGAAGATAAAACAAAAGTAGCAAGCAGATGATAACTTTTCATTTACATGCATTTTACAAATAATTTCTGTCACCTCTATATACTAGGACCTTTGAGAAAGCGATCTGCAGACCAAGACCATTTTATTCTGGAGTGTTATGCCATGCAGTGCAGTACATTAAAGTTATCGAGAAATGTGTAATATACCCAGCACTTGCACGTCCTCTTCACTTTCTGTGTTTTCAACTTTTAACTTGTAGTAACTACAGTGGCGTACTTGCTAGGGGTTTTTTCTATGTTCAAGAACAACCATATGAAAGAGCACAAATTCCCTTCCTCCCTCTGTCCCCCTCCCTTCAGTCCGAGAGCATTGCTGTGTTTATTTCCCATTCTCTGTCAGCTTTTGTCTCATGTCTCATGCGGGTTGCATTGCCCAGGGAAGGCTCCGATCTTGCCTTTCCAGTTAGTTTGCAAACTGCCCGTTAAGCTAAGAAAGTCGGGGTGCCGGTTGTCCTGTGGGAGGTGAGCACAGACATGGAAATCATATTTGTCTGTGAGCAGAAACCCTCGGCCCAGCCCAGGTTTCCTGCCCGCTTTGCCTTCCCCTTCCTGCCTCCCGGGTGGAGCAAGGATCGGTGCCCTCTCCTCCCGTGGAAAGGTCGGTCCTGCGCAGCCTCCCTCCAGCCGGCCTCCTCCAGCTGTGGCTGGGCAGGGCCACACCCTCCTGCAGATAGGTCTTCTTGGTTCCCTTTGTGTCGCCCTTCTGCTAGGTCATAGGCAAAGCACTCTGACATTCATGTACATCTTTAATTGTTGCCGGGCACATATGCAAGTGATTTTTTTAACAGCTTTTTAACATCCTTCTTGAATATTGGTGGAGTGAATACTCGTTATTGAGGGCTTGCCACATGTTGAAGTGTTTTTCCACACAGGAAAAGAAAAATGACTGTGTAGGATTCTGTGCCTGTCGTCCCTCAAAAGCTGCTGCTCAGATTTGCACAGCCCAGACTGCCTGTTATTTGTAATTAGTGGCAAACACCCTTCTGAGATCTGAAAGTCAGGCTGTTCACTTGTCCTTTTCACATACCATCACTGATATTAGTAGTAGTAAATTTGAACAGGATATGAATCCGTTGTTGTTTAGTTGGAGGTTTCTACTCAGTTCTAATGAAATCATTATTTTTCACCACGGTTAAAAATGCACCTGGGTTTGTAGGCTGCACCCTTGTGAGTGGCTGCTTTGAAGACACTGATGTATTGTGGCCTAATCGTTTTTATGGTTAATGGTAAAACGTATGGTGGAATGAACCAAGCTTGAGTCTCATGTGCCCTGTTAGAAAAAAAATCAAAATCTATTTTGAACTGTTGACTTAAATCAGTAAGAAAACTATTAAAATGATAAAAATGGAATCTCAAGTTTCTGTTTCTACATAATTGTTAATTAAAGACATTTGTATTGGCTTTCTGAGTTTTATGAGCCTGGAGAAATGAATTTAGTTTTAAATAATCTCAAAGAGATTATTTAGTCTCAAAGATCTTTAAGGGAGAATCCACCTATATGTCATTTTTATGGCTGAGGCATAACGACATGCAGACTTTGCTCTTGGTCCCTGGAAGTCCATGTGGTCCATGTCGTGGGATTATTGTGGCAAGTAGCTGGAGTGACAAGCAGCATTTCCACTTACTGGTAGCACCTAGGCAGCCATCTTTAGCTCACAGGGAAAAGAAAAGTGTCTCTGGATTCAAAACCACATCCATGGCATTTCACTCTGAAAGACCATTCGAGAGAGCCTACACCATGTCACTGCATCCGAGGGCTTTCCTCTGGCTGCTGGCCCTTGAAGAGCTCCAAATATGGAAAAGAGTAGAGCTAAGCCATGGACTAAATTGCTGGGGCCATAGCAAGTTTCTCTTCTGCCAGACAGCTCCCGCCAGCTGACCCGCGTGGGGCTGATGTCCTGTGTGCTGGCTCAGCAAGTAGAGCAGGGTCACTTCCATCCCCCGATGTTCTACCCAGCACCTTCTCCCAGGCCCTTGCCAATGCTGGGCCAGGGTGGCCGCTCCTTCTCCAGGTCCTCCAGGCCCCACCAGCATCTCCCTTCATCATCCGGAGAGGCTTCCCCCAGCGCTTTCCTCCTCCCAGCCATGCCAACCCTCCCCAATACTCTGAGGGGTGATCCAGGAGCAAGGCAGGGGCTGCCCCACGCCGGGGATGCAGCCAGCCCTCGCAGCCCTTTGGCCGGTGGACAGCCCCGGGACCTCCCTCCGAGGGCTGCACTGCCGTCTTCCTCCACTTCAAAGCCCCCGTTCTCACACTTCCTTCCTTCAGTAATGAACCTTCAATTTCCTCCAGGTAAATAAAGTGAAACTGGAAAGAACTGTAAAACAAAACATAAAAGTGGCCGAGCTAGAGAGTTACTGCCCGCAGTGTCCCTGGGAATGGTTTTTCCTGTCCTCCCGCTGCGGGTTCTTGGCTGTTGTCTCCCACTTTATTTGCTCTTCCTCACCAGCTTTCAGCTGTAAGCTCTTTAGCATGCAACCTCCTCTCCGCATTTGTACAGATGCTAATAGGTAGAGAGGCTCCTCCCATGGCTCCGTTTTTATTAATGGGAGGATCAGAGAAATTACCACATTTTTAACATCTCTTTTCCAGTAGCTATTAACCTTCATGGTGTAGAAATAGTGAGTGGATTTTTGTTCATTTGTTCAGAGCGCTGAGCTCCGAGAGAAACTCTTCTGTGCAAGGTTTTAGGTGCGGGGAGAGCGTGTGTTTGTTGCTCAGTAGGTTACGTGGTATTTTCATTTGGAAGTGATGTTTTATGTGACATTTTACTTTAGAACAATAGATGGGCAAAATTAAAAATTCAGGTCTGTAGCACAAGAGTTATGCCTGTTACTTTGCCTATTTAGTAACTTGCATCTTTTATAAATTCTGCCTGATTGCATCTCTTTTCACGAAATCCAGATTAAATGCATTTTGAAGAAGGGCGGGTGCAGACTGGTCTCGAATGTGCTGGTTTGCAAACTTGCAGACCAGCTGTATTACTCGCTAGAGACGATAAGAGGGCTCAGATGAAGGGGTTTGTGCTTGCTGGAAACACAACCAGTTTTCTCAGGAGACTGTGTTGAGGGAGACTGCAGCGATATCGCTTCCCCACTGTTACTAGTGGGTATTGCCACACACAGGTAGAATTTGTGCGAGATAAAATCAGGAGGTAATAAAGACAGGTGAAAAGAAGAGATGAGAGGTCTGCTGTGTTGGGGTTTTTTTTATGTTTTATTTTTTTTTCCTTGGGGAGAAAAAATGTCCAGGGCATGCCACATTAACTCAGGGAAAAGAGAGTACTGCTTTAAATCAGAAAACTTGTGTCATACCAAGTGCTTTATTTTGGGAAGCATTTCAGCATGTTATGAAGGAAAGTTGCAGACTAGGGATGTTTACTAGACCTTTAATTGCTACATTTAGGAGAAAGGCGCGCTTTTTTATTTTGTTTTCCCTCCCCCCCTCCCCTTTTTAACGACAAGAAGCCAGAGTTTGCTGTGCAAATGAAGCAGGCTTTGCAAGAATCAGATTCACTTTGGACGACTCTTCACATTCCTCGTCATCATTACATTAGGCAGCACAATTCCATCTCTGGTTGATGGGCAGAAAAAGTGGGCAGCCTGCCAGGTAGACGTTTCCATGGCTCCCAACCCCCAAAGGTGATGCGTTTTTCAGCTAATTCAATGAAGAGTGGGCTGAACTTTGGGTATAAACTAGACAATAGCTGCCTTCGCAGTATCAGCAGAATGGTTTATGGGAATGCACTCCACATTTGGCAGAGCATCATGTGACCTTACGGCTGAGATTTTGTGATGGTGCCAACGGAGACTTGGAAAGCAGCGCCCGTTCTGACTTTTTTCCTCTTTTCTTACATGGCTCAGAAAATGGTGGATCCTAATACTTGACTTTAGCCAGGCTCAGCAAGCGACTGAGCTTTGAAGCACAACTTTGCCTTTATTCTGGCTTTTTTGGCACACCACCAGGAGGCTGTCCCTTTCACGCCTGATAAATTCTGCTTCTTATCTCCAAACAGAAAAAAGAAAGAAAGAAAATATAAGCAGAATATTTATACTTCATAACTGCATTTTAAAACTACGTGTTTTATTTTTTTCTTGATGATCTGTAGTTTAGAACAGCCGTCCTGAGTGTCTGAAGGATAAAACATGTTTTTTATTTTTCTGGTGTTTTTTTTTTCCTTCCTCTTGTTTAATGAACAGGCGTTTGAACTGGGCAAACGGGGCGACAGCATTGAATATGAGATCATTGCAGCGTAGTGTAGCAAACTGGCACCCTGCCTTTTCACCCCTTTGCTCCGGCAGATTTGTGCAATCCCCATTTATAAAACCGGCGCAGGGGCGAGGTGAATTTTCTGGTCTCTCCCCACCTCTAGTCCTGTGCAGGCAGTTGCGGCAAGGATTGGTGCAGCTTTTGCGCAGTGCTTTGTGCCTGGAATTCCGAGAAGAGCGAGAGAGAGAAGACAGGCATCCTGGTCTTCTTCCGAGGAAGAACAGGAGCCCTAAGAAGAAGAAACAGATCTGAGTTTGTCCTACATACAAGAGTGCAGAAAAAAAAAAGTGACTCTCCTGCTTCCAAAAAAAAAAAAAAAATCTGGCATGTTTCACTACAGAGACATCAGGATGTGTTAGAGCTTCTTAAAACAATGTAACAAAATGAGCCTAGGAGATTGATTCTTTCAGTAAAAAAAGAAAAAAAAAAAAACAAAAAAAAAGAAAGAAGGAATGAATTTTTGTTTTGTTTTTTTTTTTTCACTATTGCTCATATATTTGGCACTGGGTGAAAACGTACCTTTCATATCAGGTATAGCTTCTTTTTCTTTTTTTCCTCTTTTTCTTCTTTTTTTAAGCCGTTTTAGACATGTTGTTTTGAAACTGAGTCCTTGTGTATTAATTTTAATGTAGTCAGTTGTTCACACTTTTTAAAACTAACTTCCTGGGGGTGTGTTTGGTCTAATATTGCTAAAAATAGAAAGTAAACAAAAAATCGAGGCTCTATAGAAATAAGTGGTTAGGCACATTTTGTCTTAGCTAAGCACTAGAGTAATGCAAAGACCTTAATGTTACATTTATTCAGTCTAAGCTTTGGTTATCTCTAAGAAAGTTGTGGGTATTTAGATCTGGTTGCTAAGGAAAATAAATTCTTTTTTTGTAGTGTGACTCATGCTTTCAGTTTCTAAAGAGGGGAAGAGGAAAAAAGAAAGTGTTAAACTGTAGGAAAAGGTCGCTCTTGTAGCCAGTATTATTAAAGTTATTATTGAGTTAATTTGTATATAAGTTTCTTGCAATTTGTATCTAAATACATTACAAAGGAATCGGCGTAATAAACACTGGAATGAAAGGCACATATTGGGACATTCATGAAGTGAGCGTGGTTTACAGCTAGTAACAGTGACTATTTTAAGATGTTCGGTAAAGCAGCACTTGTCCAGGAATAGCTGAAAACAGTATTTAAGATATCCATTCAGAGTGTTTGTGATAAGTGCATGCAGAGTTAAAGTAAGTTTTGAGCATATGACGCTGTAGTAAAGCCTTTTCCTTAAAGTATTTGTCTGTCTGTTGTAACGTATTACTAGGCAATTAGAAGAGTGTGTAACAAAATCCATACTGACGGACAGATTCTGAGAAGCTCAGCCAAATCGGTGTTTTCTGTATTTTGGATTTTTTTTTTTTTTATATTTTCCTAGTCTTTGAAATTCATGTTGAAAATAAAGATGTTCTCAGCTAGAAATTATTTTGAAACTTACAGTGTCATTTTCATCAGAAACTGATATTTTTTTAAAAATGTTCATGACAGGTGTTTGTCTAATAACAAGCTTTGTAAGTATATTATGAGTTTACAAAATAGAATTGTTTTAATGCGTGCTTCACTTTTCATACATTACTGATTAGACAGTAGCTTCTAAGATTATATGCTAATTTTGCTACCTTATATTTTTGTTGTTCTGCAATGAATTCTGGGAAATTGTTGAATGGAGACCTTATGTATATGACACATATACTTCCATTCACCCATTTTGTACCACAAAGTGTTTCTTACGTTTATGGTGATACTGCGCTCCCCGATAGTTTTGTTAGAGTAATTCTCTCTGTCATTAGTACCAAAGTCTATTGAGAAAACATGGCTTGCTTTACCCTAAAAGAACTTTAAACATTTCTATATCTGATCTTAGTAATCACATCTTTTTTTTTTTTCATGAAGATTTGCAGACATTTCTTGATTTAAGCCATTTAGTTTATCCCAGTATTTTTCTGACTTTCCGTAGCAAATTACCTCATCGTGTGCACTATTTGATAAAAACTACTTTTTTTTCTTAAGCATACTCCTTCCCTTCTGGAATTCCTAATAAAAATGAAATAGTTGTGGGGGGAAAAAAGACTAGGAAATACTAAATGAAATAGTCCCTTTGCCAAAGTGTGCGTGTTCACAGCATGTCTTCCCAGGGCCCTGAGAGGGCCGTCAGCAGTGTGTCGGTTTTATATCTTAAAAGCATAATTACTAATTTTGTGTATGTTTCATGTTGTTCTGAAGACACTTTACATAAAACCGATATTTCAAAATCTTTCTCTCACCTTTTTTTTTGTTTTAGTGAAAGAAAAAAAATTTAAATGAAAAAGGAAACTGAAGAAGATAAATGTACCAGAAATCAGCGAAGGTAATACAGTGATCTTGAGTATTTTTTTTGTTAAAAAATAAAGTTAATGGCAAGAACATGAAGCAGGTTAGTTTTAAAAGAAATTCTTTCCTTAAGAGGAATACAAATATAATTGCAAAGATACATATTAAACTTCTGATTACTTTCTTCTGGGAATATTGCAGTTCATGTAGCCTTTATAGTGTATGTTTCCACGAAGCTTTAGAATCAATTGAAAGATCAATACATACTTTGTTCTTTTGTTATGCCTAGTAAATATATAACACATACATATTTGCCAGTATAATTATATTACTAGTATATTTATAGTACATATAGCTATTTGCTAACATATATCTATAGAGCAATGACCAATTATTTTTTAAATGGGGAATATATCTTCTATTAAAAAGAAAAGAAAAAACTGGAGAAGCAATTTTATAGCAGTTATTACAATCATTCACTAAATTATATATGCATTCTGCATACTTATTTCTCATACTAGGATAACTATTCCAGTTTGAGTCTGGTCTTACATATTCTGTCTCCTCAGTGTCAGCAGAAAATAATTATAAAAAAATCATTCTTTCTGAATGCTGAAGTCTTGTATATGAATTGAAAGCAGGTTTAAAAATGACTGTTCTAGAAAATAAATTAACATTATTTTAAAATGCAAAAGGGTACACTTGAGCGTGCAATATTTAATCCAGTAAATTAAAATAAAGGTCATTTATTAATGCTCAGCTGTCATTACTGAACTAGGAATACATGTTGCAGTCTGAAAGAAGATGAAGCATTGCCCTGATTCAAAAACTTTGTTATTGGCAGCACTCATTCTCTTGAAAGGAGTTTTTCCTGACTAACGATGGCAGAATTAGGCCTGCAGTGGAAGCTAGTGGAAGGCAGGCATTAAAATCTTATTCAGATACAGATTCCAGTAACCTGCTAAAATCGTAAAAGACCTTTCTATTGCACCTGGTTTTAAAATTATACCTGCTTCTTATGCTTTTATTTTACAAATGTGTTTGTGGCTATATTGTTAAAAGTTATTCTGATGTGTGAGACGCTACGCTTAAAGATGCAGTATTTATCAATGTTTTCATTTAGAATCTGTAAGTTATAAAACTGTATCTGTGTCTTGCCTTTCTGAATTACTGGCTATTGCCTCGAAGGACCTGTTTGCAGTTTGTTGTGTAGGACATCCTACACTCAGCACGTGATAATTTGCATCGTACGGCTCGCCGGTCGTAAGAAGAAAGTATTTGTTGTAGGAGTTAACCCTGAAGTTTTGCAAGATTGTGTTTCTGCTTGCATTCTTATTATCAGGAAATAGCATTGATGGGAGGATTAGTGAATAAAATATACAAATTATCTTCTTTGCCTTGATTAATAGGCGTTGTTTAATCAACAAGTTATTGTCAAGCAGTACTTAGCTGTCCTGTAATATGAAGTCTTTATAATGTTGTACGGGAGCTGCACTCCAGTGTGCCTTGTTGCTTTTCAGATTTGGTGGAATGATTTTTATTTTGGATTGTAGTACATGATATGAGCTCAGACACAAAGGACAAACCGTTATTGTTCACTTTTATGTCACGTCCAATTATGGATTCCAGTCTTGCCTGCTGTGTGCATGCTATAGTCAGATGCAAGTTGTTGGGAGTTGAGAGTTCATCGGTAAGGCAAAGTGTACGCAAAAGGCCATTAATTCCTGCTGAAGACAAAACAGTGTTGTCCCGCCAATCTGTAAAAAAAATGTTTTTTCTTCCTTGTTCAAAAATCTCATGCTACAAGTCTTTGGCTTGTTTGGTGCATCCACCATTTATGCAGTTAAGTTTGAAGTAGCCTTCTTTGCAATAGATGGTAGTATTTTTACTCTAAAATACTCGTTCTTACATTGCTTTGTATATTTGTTTGTTTAAAGTCTTCTGCATCTCACTTTAAAAGGAAAATGCTAATCAACGATGCCAATTGGCATAAACCCGTAGATCCGATCTTGTGTTGAAACGTACTGCACAAGCTCGCTTCTATGGGTCTGTGTCAGTATGGTGATCTGGCAAAAGTTTATGTAGCACACACTGCAGTGGTATTTGACAACAAATCCAAGTGAGTGTACAAAACTATATATTGTTTTTGGAATGATTCCCTTATCCATTGCCTTCTCTTCAGATTTGATTAAGTGATTTGTTCTTTTATCTGTTGCTTTAAGCACCTTTGGCTTAATGTCTATTAAAACTTTCAAAGAGGTGTGAGGGAACTGTAGAGTTTCTAATGAGGGAGAGTAGGGTATACCATGTGCTGTCTTTATTAAATATACCATTATATGGAATTTTGTTCAAAAAGTGTAGAAAAAAAAAAAAGAAGAGATTTCTATTTTATTCTAACTGGAAAATAAGACCAAATGGTCATTTCTTTCCAGAAATGTAGTAGGACTTGCATCTTTCCTGCCAAATATGTATGTGTATGTATACACATAAGACGCATGTATATAACTTTATGCTTATGTAAGCAGGGTAGAACAGGAATTCTACTTCTGCAGTAGAAAAATCTGTCTAAATATGCCTTATCGTCTGAAAAGTGGGGAATAACTGCAGTTGAAAGCCTACCCCCATAGTAAATATATAGGCCTGTGACTGCTGTCACATTTCAAAGAAAGGCTGAAGAAATGAAGAAGACTTTATGTCACCGTTGGAAGCTGTGTGCATCCGGGTTGAGGTAGTAGGTTGTATGGTTTAGAGTTACACCCTGGGAGTTAACTGTACAACCTTCTAGCTTTCCTTGGAGCACACTTGAGCCATCGAGGAATTCATCACCACTTTAATCTGATCAGGGAAAGTATGCAAAAAGGTATTGTGTCATGGCTGTACATAATAATTACTCTGAGTCTTTATTGATGTTGAAATAGTCCTGATTAGTTGATTATTTCATTTACATTCTGTTATGAATAATGCTATCATGTTTTCTTAATGGACTGTGACTATGTACTGCATATATTTAAGGAAAGACTGATGATCATTTTAATTCCATTAACAGGAAAGCTTTAAAAGTTTCTTTTGATTTATAAATTCAGAAAAATATCAAGTATTTAATGCTTTATTCTTTCTTCATAGAAATAGCTTATCCTACACAGTTGATTTTTTTTACTGTTGTTATATAGGTGCACATTCTTTTTAAAGGGGAAACAACAATTTTTTCTGTCCTTCTAATACTTTCCAGAAAACATTGCATGCTGCTGCTTGAATAGCAGCGGGCAGGGTCACAAGTTGATCCTGATCTTCCTTGGATTGATGATACTCTTTCTTTGTGCCTGCACAACCCAGTGCTAGGAACACAGATCCAAACGACCTGCAGCCCTGCCTGTGTTTCCGCCCTGTTGTGATTTGTGTGCTGCTCAGTCTAATCCTGCTTTGGGGTCTCAGCGTCCATGTCCTCACACAGAATGTCAGCCTGACCCTGACCCACAATGCTCTTGTCATTTCTGGCACTGGCTGAAGTTCAGACGGATCATCCTAACTCAGAAGTACTTGGAGAAGTCACATTCCCTGTAAGAGTTGTTCCCAAAGCACTGGGCACCACCAGTGGCGGCAGGTCCTAGGGCTGTGTCCCTCCGCCCGTGCAGGTTGGGCGCCACGGACAGAATTAGCTCTCCTCAGCCGCTGCATCGCCTGTGCATCTGGCATGCCTTTTTAAAAAAAGCAATACCAGAATGCACCAAGGCAAAAAAATGTGTATTTTCCCCTGGTCTGAACAGGGAGATGGAGGCGTGTGTGGAGGTGTATGCCCCAAATTGTGCATTCTCCTTTCATGCTGGTTTTCAGTCTTCCTTATCTTGGGGAAATAAGTATCCCTCAAGATGTGTACATCCCACAAGCAGGTATTTTATGAAAGAGAGAAAAAACAGTGAGTGTTTTCACAGCTTAGCCATTTGCAGAAACAGTTATGAAATGAGAAGGAAAAGGACTATGCCTGTATGTCCACCATGATTTTTTGAGTGAGACCTGCTTCTGAAAACAACCTTAAAGATGAGGTCTTGTCAGTGTGATAGAAGGCATTACTGCCAAAGTAGGAGCATCTGGACCACACAGTGATGTTCATTCCAAAATAGTTGGGAAAAACTGATACTGTCTGTTTCCATGTACTTTTCCATAAAAAGTGAAAGGGAGTAGAACTTAATTTATAATTAATAATAGTAATAGTGATATTTTTGCTGGAAGATGATTTAAGATGTTTTGATAAAAAGCAAAAGAGCTGAGCCATGCCCCTGTGGTGCTGTGGTCAGGTGGACACCACTGATGTGAGCAGCGGGCATGCCAGACTCCTGTGGGCTGAAGAGAGGGTGAAACGTGTCTGTCCCACATGGAGGTGAGGGCTGCGGTCCTAAAGCTCCCAAGTTAACAGCAAATAGGTCTTTCTCCAGGGTATTTTCAACACCTGCATTTCTTGCTTTCCTTTAATTGCAGGTCACCATAACAAAATATTTGACATTTCCAATGTTTAATTGTTTCAGGGTTTACATTGGCAGGGAAAGTTAAGAATGCTTATTTCAAGTGGATTTGATGCTTGTTTGTGTTTTGGTTATTGTTTTCCTTTCAGTTCCGCCTATTCAAAAAATCACTTGCTTAGAGGTCTCTGTTTCACTCTTTCTACCTCAGCTTAAGGCTTGCCTAACCACTTTCCTAGGTAAGGAATGAAAAGAGGAGATGAAAATGGATTTAGTCTCCCTTTTTAATAGCATTTGTTTTCAGTGATTAATGTTTGTAATGGGAAATTGGTAAAGAGGATCCACACAACAGTTAGGTGGAGGTACAATGGATTTTAAGCCTATCTTAAAGTGTGTGGGAAAGAAGTTGAGCGAATCAGAGCTACTCCAGGCTAATGGAAAACACTTAAGGGGGCAGTGGCTAAATGGGGGTGATAGAGAGGAGACCTCCGTCAACCAATGATGCTTAACAGGGACCGCTCACAATCTGAATGAAAACTGTAATATCCTCTGTGGATGCAAAGGGACCCTGGTCACCAGTATGTTTTCTTCCTTTTCTATTTAAAATTTTTTCTTTTGTAGTTTAAGTCTGCTGGAAAGAAACATTGTAATTGCTGTTTTCTGCCAACAGAGCAACAGGTGTTCAGTCCTTTCATATTAATTCTTCAATTAGCTGAAAAATAAGGGAGATTGTTTATACTAAGCTGAACCGAAGAGAAATGACTGATGCAGAAAATGTGGGAATGTTTCGTCTGTCCTTCAAATGCATGATAAATTTGTAATTCTGTCAGGCATAGTTGCAGGTTGCTATGCAAATTTTCATTGCAGCATCACCAGCTTTAAGGAATGTACATTTTCTGTATTTCTTTTGCTGTTCTTTAATTTAGGGGTATTGCCCTGTAATATGCAATAGATTGTTTTGGTAAGAGCTATCAAGTTACGAGCAAAAATGAGTGAGACTGTGAGGTAATTTTGAAGTGGATTAAGGTAGAGATTGAAAAACAAAGGGGAAAAAAAACCTCTATTAAGAACAGCTGGATAGAGTTAGGTCTTCTGTAATTTCATTTTACGGTCATAAAACATATTGTCTGTTTTAGGTGAAGTCTGGCATTTTTTACCTTTACAGTGTGGCTGGAATATTGATCGGTCATGTAGTACCCAGCATTGTATTGGTATGTTGCTTCTGTAGGAAGTAAATGTACTTTGTAACATGGCTACACATGGATGTGTTCCAATCTAGGGCCCATCCAATAGTGCTTGCTCCTGTAGGCTACCCATAATGTTATCATCCTTGAGCCTTTACTTTGGTTCTTGCATGTAGAAGAAATATCCATCAGGATATTTAGGGATTAATCTTGAGATCCAGCTTACCTGCAACTCCCAGTGGTTTCTTTGAGAGAGACAGGTTGGCAGTGTTTCACAAGTTTGGTCCTACAGAAAAACTGGCTGCAGAGACACTCACTGACCCAACACCCTTTTGCTTGCCACAATTTCCTTGGTAAAGATTAAGAATGGTCCAAGGGCTTAACCCTGGTCCCGGACGCAGAAACTTACAGAACAGTGAAAACCTGCTTTAATTCCAGATCCTGTTTGTCCTCAGAGCTAAGTCACTTCAGAGAGCTGGGGAGAGTTTGGATTTCCTTCTGAAGCCCACAGTGCCTGTGTCCAGAGGCATGTCCAAAGAAAACAGAATTAAAAGGACGTTTCGGAGTTAATAACTGTGGGTTGGATGCACTAACAGAGCTCGGGTGTTTTGGGCACAGCCATTTTGAGACCTTTCCGTGGAATGAAGCTGCCATTAACCCAGTTTACCAGAGTAGGTGAAGCAAAATTTTAGTATTTTTGTGCTGTTGAAATAGCACAAAATGGTCAAAAAAATGAGTGAGTATGGATCAATATTGTTGATATGGCGTATTTTAAGCTGTTATAAATAAACCTGTAGATCTATATTACAAAAGCTGAAAGTCATTACAAAATTTCTTTTTCTCTGTAGCTGATGTATTTTCTGTTTTTGTCATCCTACTTCAGCAAATAAAAATGCTGAGTTTCACTTGATCTCGTGCTTCATTTAACTTCCTCTTGTGTTCAAAAAAGTTGGAGTTCTTTAGAGATTTTTAGGTAAAGAATGTGGTAAAATACTTAAAAGCAATCCCAGAAAAGGTTTTCCTTGCAAATCTGTCCTTTAAAAATGACAAACAGCTCTTAGTAAACTGTAAAACTTGTTTATTGAAACTCTTCAGCAAGAAACCTGTGATAGGTTGGTTAACTGATAAAGCTGGAATAGAAGTGCACTTGAAATGTTTCAAATTTTTTGGATGTGGTTTCATATGACATTTATTTATATATGAAGAGCAGCTTCTGGTATTTTTAATGAAACTAAAATTAAATACGTCTGGCAGGCTCTGTCTAAGTGTGAATATTGCTTTTATAGCACAGTTAAATACAAGATTGAAAAGCTAATGCTTTTGCGTTACATAGTACAGAAGAATTAAATTGTTTCAGCTTTGTCTTTTCTCACATAGCAAACATATTTACATCAGAGTGATCTTTTTGGTAGCGTTTGATTTTGTACAAGGCTTCTGGATATTTCAGCTGTATTTTGTTGTAAATGATATCATTTATATGGAAATTTCAAGCAAATTCTTAGTTTGTTTTATTCTCTCCACCTCTTCTTTCATGCTGCTTCTAGAAACAACAAGAACAAGCCTCACATTGACAAAGTCTTTTCAAGAATACTTGCAAAATCTGAACAAAAAGTCAAAGATCATGCCCCATGCCTTTTTTCTTCTAGCATGGCTTTCTCATTTGTTCAGAAATACCTGTCTCTTGTCTCCTTATCTCTTCTTTTGCAAATGTGATCGACATGTTACTTGATCTTGCAGAAAAATAGGCATGGATCCCATTGCTCTCTACTTCCTTTGTTGCACCTTCTTTGACTAGAAACATTTCATCCCTAAACAACTGTACTTTGAGGCTTTCTGACTAATTTAGTTGTCTGGCTTGAGTAGGACTGGTGCTAATACGCTCCAGCCATTACACCAAGAGCCTCAGCAAAAGGATATGGATACAGAATAGCAGACATCATTTTTCTGAGAGTCAGAACAGCCTGGTGTACTGCTTACTTTCTTTTGTGCCTTGGTGGAAAGTGTGGGGGTACATTTTATATTTTCTTGTATGTAGTTAATGTACATACGTTATGGATATATTGCCTTTGGCTGAATGTTATGAGTCTTCTCCACTAAAGCTTTGTCTTCATGGCTGAGAATTATTTATCTGGGTTTATCTGTGGTTTATCTGGGCAATGCAGGTCACTTCATTTTTTTTTTTTGTTCTGTCTCCGTATACTTCTGGATTACACATATTCCTCCACTGGTCCTTTTTGACTCTTCATTTCCTGACATCACAATAGTCATGACAAAGAATATAGAGCATTGCAATACTGGCAACAGGGATCAACAGGGAAAACCCTGATGGCTTGAGAGAAATGTGGGATCACTGCCATGTTTGTAAGGTTAACAGAAAGCAAAAGGTTACTCAAATGAAATCCTCCACGATTCTCTGTTATGATTCTCCAACTTAGGAGGGAGAATAAGCTGTTTCATAGTGTCCCCTTTGTAGGTCTTGCTTGAGAGCATGGGATTGACTTTGCTCAAGCTGTGTGCAACCATAATTTTTTTCAAGCAAAGTCCCTGGGCACTTAAAGTATTATAAGGCTCACTTTTCCCTAATATGCACTCAGCCTTGTGGCGACTGCATTATCAAAATAGATTTACATGTCTGAGAAAAGATGACTGTAAGTCTTGGAAATGTTTTATATGTATGTTTATGTATGTAATTTTGCATGGTTTTTTTGCATAGCACTACACTGATATGAAAAGAAGAATACAACCCTAAAATTCTTCACCTCATCCATTGCAATTAGTTTGCTGAGACAAATCTGTTAATTTCCCACATTAGAAAGGAATCATCACATGGGAACTTTCCCATAATAACTTCACCATCCCTTGAAAGAACTTTCTCTTTAGACTCGGGATAGCATTTGGAGTATGCAAAATTCCTTTGAATTGTTGGTTTCCCAGAAAATACATTCGGTCTGGGACAAGAAATAGATTCCATGGTAGCCTGTGACCAGGAGAGCTGGACACATGGCTTGAACGTGCCGCTAGTATTCATGTGTCCTGGGTTGAGGATCCTTGACTGCTGTTCTATACCATAACTTGTCTCATGAATCTTTCACTTCCTGAGGGTATTTCCATCTCCAGCCTCTCCATCTCTTTAAAAAGCCCAAATACACTTAGTTTACACAGCTGAAGGGGATTTACTCCATAAGTTCTTTGAACCTCCAGTTTTGCCTGTGTCAGTTGAGCGTTTCATGGGGAGGAGGATTTTTGGGGTGTAGACTTTTTAATAAAGTGTCATTTATACTATGTTGAACTAAATTCTAACGGAGCTGCTGAGAAGGGCTTCATTTCACAGCAGAGTGCAGACCTGTACAGAAGGATACTCAAGGCGGTTTTGAGGACATTGTGCCAAGGTCACCAATCCTGGTGGAGAAACTGGTTCAAGCAGCAATTATGCCTCCAGACCCTCTTGTTTGAGGGCCACTAACAAAGCTGGTGTGATGGCACGAGGACATCTTTGTGAGCTGGGGTACGGGGAGCAGTGGACCAATGCAGCTGTTCAGCTCTAAGCTAAGTAATGTGCTTTTCTCCTTTCTCCAAATGATAATAACTTATGATCTATAGTTAGGCTAGATTTATCTAATGGTGGGTATTTTACCATATTCACTTCTAATTTCTTCAGCCCTACTTTCCAAATATTAATTTTCATGTTGTGTATTGTAAAGAACTGAACTCAGACCACCTAATTCACATATTGCCTTTATGTCTCATCACTGGCTGTATAGGAAGACAGTGCCTGAAAACTCTCAGTAGTAGTCAGCCTGTGTTGATCATGGTCCACACAAACCTGGAGATGACACTGCATGCTTCAGCCCACCTGAAGTACCACAGCTGGCAGTCTGGCTACAGCCACAGGGAGGTTTTTACTGAAAAAGTATTTCTGTCTTTAGATGACATTTACTCAGGATATGACTTGTCAAGTACATGCGGTGATAAGGGTGTTTTGAGAATCATTATTATAAAATACTCTAAAGTATATTGTTCTTCTGAGGCATTTAGCTTCTGATACAAGAATAATTTAGAGGTAACTTCCTTATTGTTTCAGTTTTGAAGTATAACTGTACCAGAATTGCCAAAATGTAAATTTTAGTGGCAAGTCTAGGAACGTAACTCATACTTAATGTAACATTTTGAAGTGATCCTACCTTTTTCCAAAATGTTGGGCATTTAGGAGCCTGCATCCTGTAGATTTACAACATGTGGGCAAGTTTTAAAAGAGAAACCTCTGATGCAAAGGCATTTTTAAAGATTTTTGACCATAAGCTTCATAATGAGTGACCCAATTGCAGGATGTTAAATATATACACTGGTTTCTGCTGCCCTTAGGTCATGCTTCTGAGTGTGAGGCATTTGCCTAAACATGGAGTGCCAATATACTCTTAGCCACTTTTATGAGAAAGTAGTGCCCAAATTTCTCTCCTCTTGGCGTTATAAAGCAAGACAATATAAACAAAGTAGTTAGAGACAACGTGTGCAGCTTTGAAAAAATTGAGTGTTTAGTAAAATTTAGTAAAATTAAAATTCAGTTTAAAGGTTCATGCTGTGTCCAGATGGAGGGCAACAAGTTACACAGAAAGTGATTTGCACCCCTGATAGGCCTGCTGCTTCTGCTGCCAGCCCTGCGGGTGCTGGAAGGGGGTATACGACTCCCTCCCGCCTCTTGCCCGGCACAGCAGGAGGAGCTGGCTGCAGTGGGAGACTGTGCTGTCCCCGGCCTCCTGCTGCAAAGGCAACGCCGCCGGGGCGCTCCTGCCTCCGCCCTTAGCACCAGCAGGCACCCTCACACCGGGGGCACCCGGGCGCCCTGCTGCACCCCTGGGGCGAGGGTGGCACGGGAGCTGCTGCTGCCCCACCGCCCCACCAAGGACAGGTACAGGTGGTGTTGTGCCCAGAAGAAAGGAATAGAGCATAGCTAGGAGTCAGGTTGGGGCTTTTTGGCTGAAGAAGTCTAAGCGTTGGTCTATGGAAGTAAACATGCAGTCTGCCTAATGAATGCGTTATTTATTAGCTGTATGAGCTGCTGGAAATACCACAGCGGATAAGGGCTGTGATTCAAGGCCACGGGGCTGGGCCCACACAGCTCCCTAAGCTGGGAGCCAAGGACGTGGGATTCCTCACCAAGGGACGACCCAGGGATTCTGGTGCAAACATTGGGCTGCGCGCATCTTCGGGCGGGTGGAGGTCTGTGTTAAGGATACCTTCTCATACATGGTGAGCTCCTGGTGTTCATTATTGTGTAATTTGATTTGACTCTAATTTAATGACAGTTCTTAGTAGGCAACATGATTTGCAAGGCTGATTTTCAGTTTTATTGATTGGGCCTCTGATTTATTTGAACTTGCCCTCAGAAGCTTCATCGGAGATTTAATGCAAGTCTGCAAAACCAGCTTGGTAAGGAATTTTTGGTTTGAACTTGAACTCAGATGCTTCAACAACAAGTCAGTGAGGGACAGTGTGAAAATATTTGAAGAAAGAAATTTCTTGGCTAAACTCTACTTTTTAAATAATGGATTGGCAATGCTTTTCCTTTCTTGAGGAAATTTTTTTTCCCCAAGCTCTCATACTCTGTATGTCTCCAAAGGTAAATTAAAGATCTTATTTTTTGAGTTTGGTAGAATGGGCTTTTAAAGGGGAGATCTCAGAGATCATCACTGCACAACTTTCATTGAAAATAAGTAACTTGTAACTTCTAGAAATCTAACATTTTATTCATTAGTAAGAAATTTACCATATACAGAACAAATACTGCAGAACTAGCTGCCACTGTCTTCTAGTTATTTTCAAACTCTATGTTTTATTCAAAGCAGAGATAGCGAGGCATGAAAAATAGCTTATCCAGTTTTGAAGTCTATTAGTTATTTTATGAAGACAAGATTTCTTTTTTTAATGTTTACCAGTAAATTTTCGTAAAATTTAGAATTGAATGGTCCAAACAGGGAGGAGCTGGGAAGGGATTAATTAATGGTAGTTTTTCATTACCTTTTCCAAAATCAAACCTTTGCACCTGAACTACTCAACGAAGAAAGCAAGAGGCACAGAGTGTATCTGCGTGGGAGGCAAGAAGGAACAGGGAGGGTGAATTATTATGTGATCAGAAGCAGAAAAGGATGTAAGAGAAGGAAGGAGATTGCAGAGGCGTGTGGAATCACAGAGAGGATACAAGGAATGAGACTGTAGTGGCTGTGCACTTGTACTTGGAGCAGGGACTCTGGGCCTGTAGGCAGAGGAGTCGAGGAAGGTGGAAGAAACAAAGGGAGCTTGACAGATGTAGGGAAAGGACATGAGGATGTTCACATTTTTTTGCTTCATCCACCTTGGTGCTCTAAAATATTAACTTTGGTGTATTGGACAATAAAAGTTAAATTTATTTTTTAAAAAAGCAAACAAAGAAAGAGAGATTTACAGGCAGGACTTCTTATATGTAAATAAGCAGAAAGCCTCATGGGAATAAGTTTTTCTACTGCTTGTTCAATTTCTTTTTTATGTAACCAGAAAACCCACTATAAGTCTAAATTAGAAGGGCGATAAGTGTGAAGAGTGGTAGTTGAGGGTAGCACACATTCCTGACATATTGAAACCATTTCAAAATTATCTCACACTCTTGAGCATTAGGAACCCACAAGATTCAAAACTAAACTGAAGAGCCAGTGTGAGGGCACACAGATAAGCATAGCTCTGCCTAATACTGACACAGTTAAATTATGGATCTAATGGTGCTTGTTAATTCAGTCTAACCTAAGACAACAAACACTAAACGGTGATATTGTAGCCATATTATTGCTGCGCAGTGTCATCGTAAAGGAGAATTTAGCTCACATGGATGCCCTTCCTTTGCTTCTGCTCAGTTTATTTACGTAACTGAGAAATATAAAACACTCAAAAGCCTGAATCAAAAAGAATAAGATAATCCCAGCTTTTATATGAACTGTAATTAATCTGCAGCCTGTTACCACAAAACTTAATTTAGGGAAATTCCTAGTTAGAATCAAGAATGTTAAACATTTGCGTGAATGAGAACAGTATGTGCAGTGGTGCTAGAAGTAGCAATATTTCTGATTCAAACCATGCACTGTAAAGTTGTTGAGGTTACAGAGCTTCTTCCCTTTTAAAATTAAGTGCTTTATGAGCGAATGAAGTTATTGACTGCTGATCACTTCCAGACATAGAATGGTGATCTATTGGTCCCTTCCAGACTGTAATAGTAGTTCCACATGATGCATATTAATGGAATATCTCATTAATTCTGTAAATGTCACTAAATTGGTCAAGTCATTTAAGTTTCCATCTCCTTATAGAAAATTTAGCTGCTTCAAATTTTTCAGCTCTGTGAAAACATCTGCAGAATATGGAATCTGTTAAAACAACAGCATCTACATTGTGAGATACCAAGATCTTAACCTTAGCTATTTTTGTTATTGAGATCAGTATATTCAGCATCCAAATGGAGTTTGAAAATTTACATTCAGATTCTTGTTTTGAGCAGAATTTGTCTATCACTGTTCTGTATGTGAACACTACTTTTCTATCTCATAGAAAACAGAAAATGTGTATATTTGTGGTAAGAGTTATCAAATAGTGTTATTATGTGTTGGCTAAATTAGAGTTTTGTTTTATAAGATTATTTACTTATTAAGTTGAATGGCTAAACAGCAAAATAGGTTCTTGCTATGCTTATGAAACAGTGATTTATTCTCTGCCTTGGTCTTCATGTGAGGTATCCTCAAAGCTTTTGTTTTACACAAAGAGTAGCATTAAAAAGAAGTGAAGTGAATCAAAAAAAAAGGGAAAATAAAAACATTTGAAAATAATATTTTCTTTTAAGAGACAATCCTAATTTACCAGATACCAATTTCTCTCATTAGAGAGAATTAGATATTATGCAATATTTATAAAATTATGTTAGAAGATTCTACAGACTAGACTTGACCATTAGCAGTTGTTTCTCTTCTTTCCATTTAAAGGAGCTGTACTTATACCAGTCAGCCCCCAATTTACGTTTGCTTGCTATTGGTGTATTTTATATACTGCATCTCTTAAACATAGCTTCTCAAATGTGGTATTACATTTTCAAAGCCTGATAGTACATTTCTGAGTGAAGACTTATTTCAGAACTGGTATTAATGAAAACAGATTCTTCGCATAAAGAAAATTAAGTATTCACTAATGTAAGTCTCTTTTTCAACTAACATATGTGAAACTAGGAAAACCTGACAAAGTCATGTTCCCTAAAAGGTATAAAGACACATTATTTTTGTTAATGTAATTTTTCACTCACGGCTGCACAGTCAATACAAGCAAACTCAACTTTTCATTTCATATGTGAGCAGATTCAAATACCATTAAAAATACAAAGCCTGCCTATAAGAAATAATAAAATCCTTAATGTACCAAATTAAAATATTCAAATAAAATTCTGGCCCAGTCATCATTTATCAGTAGTGTCCATAGCATGGTTCTTGAAATACTGGTAACGTAACTATCTCTGTTAAATGCAATAGTGTTTGAAAATATTTGCTCTTCTCTATGGCCTCAGAGCTGCCTGAAACTTTAAACCTGTGGATTGAAGTAAATGTGTGTAAATATATTTGACAAATACTTAGGAACATCCCTTACTGAGAGCATGCATATTCAGTTCTAATTTTGTGGAATGTAAGGGAGCCAGAACATTACCTAACATCTGCTTTTATTTTCCCAACCTTTGTCTCCCTGTACATGGCTTTCATTCATCCTGAAGATCTGTTAAAGAATCTAAAAAAAAAAAAGGATGGTGGTAAGTTAAGTAACCTTAGAAAGTTTTTTTGCGTGTTGCTTACAAGAATGCAAATTCATGTAATTTATATTATATTCTAGAATGTTAATTTAAAGGTTTTGGTTTTTTTTTTTTAGTAATAGTTCTTTGTTCCAGGGTAAAATTTTCATGAATGTAGTTTCACCAGTTCTTTACTTTGTTAGTGTAAAAGTTTCTTCATCTGCACTCAAAGAAGAGCAAGACAAATGATAAATGATTGAGGGAAAGTGGTCAATTCTTGTCCCTTCTGAAGCTTTAAGAGATTTTCTATAAGCTTGGAGCTAGGAGTTCACCCAGCTACCAAGAAATAGTTGCATGTAGCCAGACAATAGTTCTGTGCTACAGGGAAACAGTTATGTGAAGACTAAATAAGGACCATTGTAAAGGAGACATGAATGTATATAAAGTGTATAGCTAAAGTCTCAAAGAAGTCAAATTCTTTCAGAGACAGAATAATAGTTTAATTTTAAAAAAAATTTTAAATGAAGAGAAGTATTTAAAAAAAACAGGCTCCCAAATGAAATGGTCCTTGTTGTTAACAGTAGGAATGGTTAAGGCCAAAGAAGAAACGAATCATTGATGACTATCTATTAGACAAAGAAAATTTTCCTACAATATTTGATTTGGTAATCCTAAAAGTCCTTGTACTTACATGTCTTAGCATCTTCTGAGTAAAATATTCCAGTAAGTGTAAATATTGACGTTCCTTTGAAACTGCACTAAAACAGTTCAAAGTTAATCAACAAATGAAAAGTATAATGTAAATCTCTTATAATTTTTCTCCAAATAATATTTGCGTACTAGCTGTCTGAACTGCTGCCTTTTTGCTAACCTGTGTCATTTATTGGATAAAATCTATTATCTAAAGATGTCGGCTTTATATACAGCAGTTCAATGGCATCCACTTAAAAATTTTACTATAATCAGTATATGAAAGAAAAGGAAAACTATTCACCAACAGCACTACAATTCACAGCATTATGAAAAATTCACGGTAAAATAAGTGCAATATACCTTTAAGTGATATACATCCATGTGTAAGGTTTTACAAATATATTCATCAAGCATTAGGAAACAATTAGAAAAACACTGAAATGCACAAACTTTCAGAAGTCTCTCATCTTCCCTGGTAACCTCACTAAGGTCTTTAAAAGGGCATTTGTACTCAGGAACGCATTCAGATTTGTTACTCTGAAAGGAAATGTTCTTGTGTCTTTATCCTTTTATATACCTTTAATACTTTTCCACAGACAGCTTCTAACAAATAGAGTGTACCCCAGAGTCCAACATCCTTTTGTGACGTGACATCTGTGGTGAAAAGCAGGAGCTCCAGACAATTAAATGGTTTGTCTGAGCTCATGCTAGATGTCATTATCATCACCAGGATCAAGAGACAAGCCTTCTAATTTGCCAAGACCGTGGCTGGTCCAAAAAATATATTTATGAAAGTTCTTTCTGGGCAGTAAGTTAAAGGTCTAGCCTCTGCTCTAAATTAAAAAGCACCATCTCACAATTTGAAGGCCATGTATAAATTGGAATGTGTTTTCTTTATCAGTGTGATGTTTTCACATTATATTTTGTAATTTAGTAATTAAGAAGCTTGCCCCGCAGTTCTTGAAATTAATGCATATTAATTAATGTATATCTTATATTTAATAATAACATACATTTAATAATACTTTTTCATTGTCATAAATAGTAAAAGCTACATAATGTATGCACATATGAAGACTTCAGTAATTAAGGTGTTTTAAATAAACAACACTGATTGAAATTCAAGTGCTGAGGCTCAGTAGATCCTGAAAGTAAAACTAGCTGTGCAAATAAAACTAAAATTGCCTTTGTTGATCTTCATTGGCCAAGAGGAGAGGAATATGGCATAAGAACAAGGAGGGTGAACAGTGATGGAAGAGTTCAAACATTTTTCTTGAAATGTTTTTCTTTAAACATTTTTCTTTCAATTATCTGCAGTGTTGACTTTCTATTAAATAGAAATAGTCGACTTTCTATTAAGTTACTGTTAAGTAATGTGAAAAAGTGCACTTGCCATTGGAGTGTAACCTCACCTGTTCTTTATCCTCACCTGAGCCCTGGCCCCTTTTCTATGGCCAGGACCACCAGAGCTGCCAGACATGGTCCTAAAATATCTGGGTCCATCTGAAAGAGAGCTCTCTCGTGGTGGGAAGCAAGCAAATGGCCATTAGGCTATTTTCCAGGCAAGCCCTGGGGAGGGCAGGCACTCTCAGCATGCCAGGGCACAGCTGGAGAAACCCCAGCCAGCTGTGCCGGGGAGGTGCCAGGCACTACTGGAGCTCTCCCTGCAAGGGCCTAGGCAGTCTCAGAGAGACAACTAAATTATGTGAGGAGATGCAGAGCAGCCCAGGATAAAGAGGGCTCAAAATTGGCTTAAATCCATTTTACTCCCGCTTGCTGCAAGCTGTGAATTGTATGTTCTGCACCTTAGAAGTGACAAATTTAAAGTGTTTATGTGAGCATTGTTCTCTTAATTCTTTAAAGTAAGTGGCAAAAAGCTAGGTAATCTCACATTGCAATATTCAGGTATGAATTTCAAGAATCCCACAACAGTGGGAGTGATGTTTGACAGGAGTGGGAAAGGGTTCAGCTGTAAAATTTACAGTTCGAGAATTGTAATAGTAGAAGTTCAGAAGGGTTAAAATCAAAAAGTGTCTAGGTCTGTGGTTTTGATTCTGCTTGGAGTTGCTAAATTGCTTTCCTTCTTGTACGTGGATACTAATGTAAATAAAAGGTCTCGATCTGTGTAGTCTGCAAGGGGGACAATACTGCTCAGTTCTTGCATTACGCAAAATTAATTTTGGAATAATGTGACAAAGTATGTAAGCATTTCTTATTTAGGTGTGGCCATGTTTTAATTTCTGTACTGACAAATTGAATAGTAGCAATTCTTCAGTACTGGAGAATTTAGTAGTACTGTGACAAGTTTTCAAAAAACTGTTTCAGATTATTCCAGTGAAATCTGTTTCTGGGCAATAGAAAGAAATAGAAAGAGACTGTGAATGAGGGAAGGCTCCATTTAGAGTAATACGGTAATATGCTAACACAAATATGGCAGTTACCGGGGCTGCTTCTGCAAAAGAAATTAATTCCTCACTATTCTTTTAGCTCTTTTTTTGTGTCTTTTTTTTAATTTAAACGAACAATTCAAAAAGAAGGAAAAAAAGAATCAGCTAATGTCTTTTTTTGGACTTCAGAAATCTTTCTCCATAGGAGCAGCTGTTAAGGAAGCTAAATACTCACTGAGGGAGAGGGAAATCCTCATTGGAGGGTAAAAATGGCTAGAGGACAGAGTCGAAAGTAAAAATATATAGTCATTCTCCTCTATGGCTGAAAGATTGTAGTGGGCTGCTTCATTGCTTCATGCTAGGATGGTTGTTATTTAATAAATGTATTAATGAATTGGAAAGAAAGTTAGGCAGTGAGATGGCAACATCTGCAAATGACACAGCTTTGTTACTCAAGTCCAAAACACACTATGTGGGGAACTTCAAAAGGGAACCCTCAGAACTACAGCAGTAGATGACACAACGTCAAATGAAATTCAGCAGTGATGTATGAAAGCTAGCAGGCATTGAAAGAAGCAGTTTGAACTATCTATGACCTCTGCTAGGTTCTAAATGAATTTAAAAATACCAGGAAAAGAGACCAAGTAATTGCGGACAACTCAGTATAACCTGTGATCTCTGTTCAGGTTTCAGTGGCCTTTCCCCTGCCCTTATAAATCCTCCAAATGAAAGAAAACCCTCACCATAAAGCAAGAAGCAATGGCAACAAGATCCTATCTGTGCGTTATTAATCTACATACAGCACAGGTGATAGCATATAGTGCAGCATCATCTCTTATTCTGACTGCTGTGGTAGAGAAGAAATGAACAAGAGAGGAGAAAACAATTACCATACAAATATGTTGTGCCTCTTTCCAAAGTACAACAGTAAGTGAAGATTCAGCAAAAGTGAGGAGATGCAAATTCTACATATGTAAAAAGAATGTATTTTCTTCATTAGGTAAGTATCCAAAAGCCAGTCACTGCGAGAAGGATCCAAACTTGAAGGTGCTTTCTTCTGGGAGGGCAATTTAGATGTGTAAAGCCAAACTGAAATCTCAGTGCTTGTAGGATCAACCATTACAGGGTGCTGAGTGTCCAATATAGATTCTTCTTCTGGCTCAGAAATGCAGGTGGGGGAGGTATCACTGAAGGTCTTAGTAGAGACCTTCTATCCTGCTGTTCCCTCTGTGATGCAAGATTTACACTACCTGTGCCACTGTTGACTCAGCTGAAGGGTTTCTGTGGATAGTCTTTGTTCCTTGCTTATATTGTAGTTATTTCTTAGCACAGCTAAGATTTACAGAGTTACACCTGTAGGCAGTCAGACTGTTGCTCTTCTGCATCTGCTAGGCAAGTGCTACACGTATCTTCCTACAGTTTAAAGGTAAGGGTAATAGTAAGTCATGTATACTATAAACAAATGAACTACACGGTTGTTCAAGAAATGTACCAGTCTTACCGTATACAGTCACGCAATTGCAGCAGTGATCTTTACGCGGTATAGCTGCAACTGGAATACATGAGAGCAGAATCAGGAAAATGTAGAATGAGCATCTTCGTTTAGTATTATGTACAAAACTGATTAAAATAGGTTTCAAAGTGCATTACTCAGTTGCTCAAACTGTACTTTTCAAAATGTTTGAAAGAGAATGGATTTGTGGAAATCCATTAAAAGGTGTTCATTAAGGTGACTCAGTCACCTGGTGGAACTTCTGGTGCATAGGTTTTTGTAGGGCAGGATTGTTAAGAGGTCTGACATCCTCTGTTATTAAATTAGTTTGAACTTGTAATAGGTGGAATATGCTCACATATATCTATTGTTCAGCATAAAGACAAAGTCTAGGTTTGCCTAAATTTACTGTCTCATCTTTTGCCAGGCTGTTCCGTATTACAATTACAGCAGAGAATCTCAGACAACCCCCAAACCAAAGAAATAAATTTAAACCTTGTAACTGTTACTTCTAACTCCAAGGCAAGTCCATGCACCACTGTACTCGCCGCCTCCTTTGCTTCTTTCTGGAAGTTGTGTCTTGCCCTAGGTCCTTTCATATACTTGCAAACTGCCTCTAAATTCCTAAATTCCCTGTTTTCAAGATTAAAAGTTTTTCATCCTACTTTTGTCATTAAATAGTCCTCTTAATCCCTAAATACTTCTTGTTCTCTTCTACATTTTACAATATTTTCATATCCTCATAAAAACCTCTATTCCCTGGTTGGAGAGGTTGCAGAATTCTCACTCTGACGTTGCTATTGCTACCTCCTTTCAATCCCTAACAAGGCAGGTGATGCTCTGTTTTCCCTTGAACTGCTGCCATGCTCCAAGATTGCTCCTCTCATTGATTCTTACCACTGGTGTGGTTCTTTGACTACCTTATTTTCATGTGGAAGTACATAAGAAGTAGAGGTAAAAATGATCCATTTTTCTTACTGAGCCAGTGAAGGACTAGTCCATCCGCATATTTGGTGTGAGCTGGTGTGGAGATAATGCCCAGAAAATACTTGTAGGCTGTTGTTGTGCAAGTACTTAGAATATTTACCTCTCCTGACAGTTCTTCTCCAGTCTGTGTTGGTAGCTGCCTAGTCACACCTTTTGTCTTTCTCTGAAATACCTCTAGCTTATCAGTGCTTCTGATAATGGGATGGACAGAATGGGATAAGCTAGTGAAAGTTCACAGAATCACAGAATCACAGAATTGTAGGGGTTGGAAGGGACCTCTGTGGGTCATCTAGTCCAACCCTCCTGCCGAAGCAGGGTCACCTACAGCAGGCTGCACAGGACC
>Ga0065711_1026428_pt1 | contig 71741 bp, 39 predicted proteins | sample Hoacrofraction12_FD_59098 | JGI IMG/M metagenome (GOLD analysis project Ga0065711, IMG submission 59098) | Hoatzin crop microbial communities from Cojedes, Venezuela - Epithelial fraction 12 v2 (version 2) | ecosystem: Host-associated > Birds > Digestive system > Esophagus > Crop | place... | reverse complement strand
CGCCGGCGGGGCGGGGGAAGGCCGAGCGCGGGCTGGGGTTGGGGATCTTGGTCGTCGGTTGGGTGCGCATCGAGGGGGTCGGAGCTGGCGGTTTTTCCACGGGGAGAGGCAAGGTCCAGTGGCGGCGGGTGGAAGTAATGACTTTTACTTGTGCTTCCTCCCTCCCCCAGCCCTGCAGAGCTGTGCTGCCTTGGGGTGCGATGCGCCTCGCCGAGCAATGCCGTCCGACGTGTGGCGTGGGGAAAGGCTGCTGTCGTTCGAGCAGAGATTATTGCAGGGTAGACGTGGGAGGGGCTGTGATCTGGTGGTTAGAGCATGGGAATACGGTCCCGATCGTTCAAGCTGTGCTCTGAACCGTGACTCACCGTGTGTGTGTGTGTGTGTGTGTGTGTGTGTGGTTTCAGCAAATCATTTATGGCCTCAGACAAAGCCGATTTTTCCATTAATTTAAATGAGCTGTAGATTAAACAGGTCTTCAGTGGCAGAAGAATCAACCATTCTGTGATTCAAAATTAAGATCACCTATCTACCACACAGGCGTTTCAGTGGTTATATAAACACAGCCTGCCCTGGAATATTACGAAGGGTAAATTACTGATAGCAGAAAAGTGTTTAGAGACACTTGCCTTAAACACAGTGCCAAAGCGAGCAGCATTCCCTAATCCTAACCCTAACTGTAGGCTGAGCCTTCGACAAGGCCCCCCAGCTGTGGCCTAGACAAAAAAGTTCTCGCAGCACAGTGCTCTTCGCAGCCTCTTTGTGTTCTTTGCAGCCCGTGTTTTGCTTTGGCAGCCCCTTCTCAGCCCTCCCCAGCTGCAGCTCTGCGTTTTCTCTGCCTCTCAACCTGAACCCTTACCCCAGCACATGGCTGAGCCTTCAAGAAGTCTCTTAAGTCATTGCCCAGATGATAAAGTTCTTACAGCAGCGTATTCAGGGATGTTTGCCTTAACGCCAGGGTCAAAGCGAGCAGTCCTGCAGCGCTCCAGTCTCACGTGTGACCCCATGCCTTGCCTGTTTCAGCAGTATTTAGGCAGGCATTATAAATGCTGGGTGGTGGAAGGGATTTTATGCACTGCCGCCTTCAGATATCACAGGACAGTTGGAGCTGGAGGGGACCTCGGGATCGCCCAGCCCAGCAGGCTCACGTGAAAACAGCTGCCCGTCCACGCTGCCGCAGGGGAGGATGGCAGGCGGAGGCTGCGCTGCTGCGGCGTGCCATGGATGCAGCCGGTAAGTGTGGCAGGACCGTGGGCAGGGGCTGGCATTCCCACTCATCTCCCCACACCAAGACTGTTTATCCCGGCCTGGGCAAGGGCTTGGGCAGCTCCCGTGCTGGGCAGAGTGCTGTGGGTGTGTTTGTACTCAGCGGCATTTGTCTCACAACCGCGGGGTGGCTTTTTGGAAGTTTCCCACCGGGCCCGTTCCGTTCACACACAGCACTGCTGCGATACTGCCAGCCTCTGCCTGTCCTGCCACAGAAGCGTGGCCGTGCAGTCCTTCCTTCCCCACCCCTCACCCTCGCCAGTCCCAGACACAGGGCCTGGGACACGGCGGGGGGTGAGACGTGGGGGTGGGCAGTGACGGAGAGGCCGAGCGAGTGATCACATGCTGGGGAGGAAGGGAGTAGTTGTCTGCCAGCGCTGTGTACAGAGTTGAGAGATTGCTCATGATCATAGCAAAGTCCTGCAGCAGGTTGGGAGTGGCGGAGGAATGTCAAGATTTCGCAGTGATTTTTTTTTTCTGCTGCGACAGGCGAATTGCCCCTGAGGAGCTTGCCTCATCCGGCTGCTTCGGGGGCTTGGAGGGTAGGAACAGTTTTTGGAGTGCTCCACATGCATGTCCACACTGAAGGGAGCAGTTGAAGATGCTTTGCTGTTAGGAGGAAGCAGGTGCTTCTGAGCGCTTTGCGCTTACTGGTTTGAATTTACTGGTTGAATTGGGTTTGACCAAAATTCAGCAGTGAAAAGAATGGCAAACGTCTAACTGAGTAAAGGGTGGAAGAACAGACCCAGTGGCCTCTCTTGGTAGAACGGATTAAGTAAAAAAATAGTGTTTATTACATCAACATCCCTGGTTCTGGGCATCTCTTGCTTCCTCTGTAATGAAATCTGTGTTCATACAAGTGAAATCACACACACCCACCTTGCACAGCAATATCTGTGTTTCAGTGTGATTCGCTGTATCTGAGGTAACTCCATTTTAAAGCTGAGACAACACTTAGTAATAATAAGCGTATCACAAGAAACTTCAGAAGAATTGTAAATATCTGTTCAGATAATTCCTTCCAAGTCTTTTTTTTTTTTTCCTATGATACTACTTAGTATTTCAAACTTAGGCTGTGGATCCAAAGAGAGAAAGTCGGCCCTTATCCCAAGGAGCTTACAGCTTTTGTGGTAAATCAGCATGTGCTCATAGTTTATCGAGCATCTGTATATCCAGAGTAACCCAGTTCCATGCAGGTAGCCTGAAACAAAAATCAGCTATTTGGAGTACAGATTTTTAATGTCATTTCCATTATCAGGTTTCTCCTCAAGCCCTCCTGGTGGGGTAAAGGCAGTGTGTTTGCACTGCCTTGCCTGCCGAGTACTTTGCTAGAGACTTCCACGAACTCCTTCTCTGTGCAGGAGCAATGGGCTGGTTCTTGAGGACTATGTGGGTACACCTCTTTAATTGGAAGGGAAACCTCATGAAAGGGAATCCGGTTCATTTACTCTAAATATTTAAGTGCAATTTTCTTAGTTTAACACCATCTTGTTTTACTGCAGTATTGCATCTTGCCCCTGAAATTAATAGTTAACCACGGAGAAAGACAGGTCTGGCAGAATGGAAATCAGGCATTCTATTATCCCATGAGTCACCTACATGCAGAGAACCAAACAAGTGTCAGCCAATGGCTTTGAGCCAAAGACATGTCAAAGAGGAGATGTGTATCTTCATTTATATTAAGTAGATAGAAAGCTTGTTGCCGTTCCCATTAAACAGGTTGGAGTTCTGCCACCAACTGCAGTGGGAGCAGGATTGGGCCCGTGCAGTGGAAGCTGGCTCCAGTTACCTGCACTGACTGTATTTTCTGTGCATCAGGGCAACTTGTATTTTTAACAACAGTTCCTAGTCAACAGAGAGATTCGAGACCTCCCCTAGTTTTAGGCGTTACTCCTTCCTTTATTAGTTTGATGACTTGACATCTCCTTCAAAACGTGAGGGTGCTCAGTAGGAGGCAGGAACGGATGCTTTTCGGAGTGCAGCTGTATTGAGAGTTAGTAGCAAGTGACTGTCTCTACAGCACCTTTTCTGAGCAGGGTTTGGTGAGTTCTAATTATTTACATTTAAAATAAAGAACCGCATTTAGGAATTAACCCCACCTTAGGCATTCAAACGACTTTCTCTGGCAAAATCTCACTGGAGTCAGGGAAAGTCTTGGCTGAATAAATGTCTCAAAATATTTCAGAACTTTTCTGAATACCGGCAGACTTTTGTACCTCGATTTTCTCACTCTGGGTTTTCCCTCTGCAGCTTCTAATGCATATCACTGTAGACCAACCTCCAGAACCAAACAAATCTTGGGCTGCTGTTACGCATTGGGTCCACCATGTGGTTTGTCCTGAGGTCCCTCAGGGAAAGGAGACGATGCAAGCGAATACCGGTAAGTACACCTGAACCAGCAAGCGAGAGATCAGGGCTGAATGCCAAACCTGCTCTTGGTCGCCACGTGTCATGTATCCTAGCTTTTATATACAAACTTGCAGTCATCTCTGTCACAGATACATTTTACTTTCATTACGTTGTCATCTGTACATTAGGGTTTAATTTGCTTTGGTGGAACCAAGCTCAGTTTGGTGGACTGGGAATGTGTGTTCACTAACTTTTAAAAAGTCATTTTCACATTTTTATTGGCATGCCAGCCCGGTTAAAACCCTGATGACAAAGTCAGCCTGAAATGAGTGTCTGTTGTTGATTCATAATTGTGCAAATTAGCATTTAGACTTCTCAAAAAATAATATAAAATTTGGAAGATTATGTGCCAGTGCTGCTTGCTTCATTCCAGTCAGCAACCCTCCTGTGTTTACTGGAACTCATGCTAAATATCAAAAGAACGGGATTGCCAGAGTTTTCATACCAAAAATTTCTTGACCTATCTTACAATTGGTTACAGAGTTGCCTTATTCCAATTGTTTCTGGAGGCGAGGGGGGTTGCTATTGACTGCAGTAGAAATAGGATTTGATTCCCTGGACTGCAGTTTTAAGAATAGCACTGTATTGTTTGGCTCGCTAAGTGAGGAATGTATATAATAACTCTATTGGCAACATTTGTTTGAAAAAGTCAATATATGATTACCACATGAAAGCATGAGGTTCTGATTTTAAGTGAACATGTAGCTAATGTAAATAAATAAAGCTCTAGGTATACTGCTTTATGTTTGCATTGTGAGCAACAACATTTACAAATATCACATCGAGAATTCTGAGTTGATAAAACCAATTTAAAGGTGGCCTTTGCTAAGGCAAATTCCAAGTGGATGTTTCATGAGGCCCATGACAATATATAGGTCATTATATAATATGTGAAGAATGTAATTCACATTTTTAATTTGGCTCATGTAATTGATTTTGTGATTTGGTTACCTAGTGGTGTAGGAAATCTGATTTTTTAGCTATCAGTGATATAACTGTAATTTTTATTAGCTAATTTGTATATGGATGATTTCCTTAGAGTTTTAAAGTGACAGATGTTTCTTGACGTGACTGGTGTTCATTGTGACTTTTGTTCAGTAGCTGGATGCATTCCTCAGTGTTACATCCATGACCTGGATTATCCCTGCCATGAGCTCATGAGCAACTGGCTGGGAGAGAGAGACTTTTCGTGTATTCATTTAGTCAAGTGAAATATGCTCTTCTCCTTGCAGTAGCTGACAGGAGAAGAATTCAAGTAATGCAAACATTTTAGAGCTCAGCTGAACGGTATATGTTTTGGTGTTTGTGTTTCGTGCTTATAACTGAGCAATGGTTTTCAAAGGCTTGCATGCTTCTTTGTGAGATACCTGCTCCACGCCCGGCGTGGATTACGGGTGTCAGTTCATTGCTCTTGCTGGGCATTGCTGGCTGACTTGGAGGAAGCTTCCTAGAAGGACACTGAGTTGTGCCTACCTTTTCTTCCTTGGGTATGCTGCTAATAGAGAGAAAGTTTACGTATTGATGCGGCTGCTCTTCCCTTTGCAAATCACGCAGCTGCTGAAGCTCCTGGCTCTGCTCGTTCACGCTGCAGCAGGCACTGCGCTCTGGACTAGCTGAGGAAACAGGGCTGAGCAAACGAGCACAGCAGGACTCTAACAGGAGTGTAGCAATGCCGTGTCCAGTGCTGCCGTGTGTGTAAAACATATGTGAACGAGAGAGCAGGTTTCCCTTCGTCAGCATGGTGCCACAGCACAGGTCGTTGCAGGCCAGCTGCGGGCAGCCACTGGTGAGCAGATGCATTAACCAGGCCGTTGGAGACAGGGAGAAGACGACATGATACTGGGCGAAAGTTAGAGAAGAGAGAAGAAAAAAGGCTGCAATTAGGATGTAGAAGTGAGGATATTTAGAGTTTGATTCTGCCGGTGGCAAGATTCGCATGGAGTTTCACTGGACTGGGAGCAAATGTTCAAGAAGAGGAATCCAGGAAGAGGAGAGAGAGGGCCCGAGAGAGAACAACGTGTATGACACTGCTCTTGGAGGGCCTAGTGCTTGAAATGGTATTCAGACAAAGCCTGGGCATGTGTGTGTGCTTGGTGATGGCAGCAGGGTGTAGGCATGCTGAGGCTACTTTATTTTTTTAGCTTTCATGCTATATAATATAATCTGTTTACTTAGAAAAGCATATTTTTGCCCCACTCAGAGTCATTTCCCATGACAAGCAAAGTGCTCTTGCTGAAGGACTGCTGGGTTTCGTGAAATATGAGAACGAGAAAAGTTTCAGAAAATTTTGAAACAGAGGGGAATCCTTCCCTGCATTTCTTCCATCACAATTGTTCCACCCATAATTCCAGTGTGATGGGAGAGCAGAGTAAGGAAACAATTTAAGGTTGGGGTATGTGTACATCCTGGCACCCTTTTATGATGTACACTGTGGAATACGTCCTCCCACTGGAGGAGGAGACATGCAGATACAAGTTAAACTGGCTAGCAGCTGTCATATTAGCATGTAACACAAAACTGGGAAATGAGCTTTTATGGAAGAATTGTCAGTTGGAGCGTGCTTGTCATCATAGGCCTTCTAATGCAAAAGTTATCTTCTGATGTTGCCATCTTATGGTGGGAAATTTGTCCCATCAGCAACTGTGAATCCCAGTGATAGCATTTGCATGGCTGTGTGTGTACAGTGCAGCTAATTAGTACGTATTGTTGCTGCAGTTCATATGAAAATTATTCTTACGTGCTGAAAATCTGGCACATTGTTGCACATACAAATTAAGCTGTTGTTTATGTGTATGTAGACTTCCCTGATTTGAACTCATAGATAGAAGTTTTCAGGAAAATCGTGCATTCTGATTAAATGCAGGCCTAAAGATCAAAAGATTTTCAAGCCAAATTATATTTTCTGGGGATCAAAATATATATGCTGTGCTGGAGTTCCTTTTAAAATGAGCTTTATAGATTTCGTGTGTGACTGCATTAGTAGAGTCTATAATCTGTTAGCAGTTATGACTTCTGGACCTTTGCAATTTCAGTAATTTTATGTGCTAATAAATGGCTCATCGGCAGCTCCCTCATCCCAGCCAAAACAATAATGCTGACTGAAGAATCAGGAGACTTGGGAAAAAAAAAAGAGAAGGAAAAGAAACGAAAAAAAGAGAACGGTAAATGGGGAGATTTTTTTCAGTTGTTTCTCTCACTCCTTTAGCTTAGTTGACTAGGTTTTCAAACTTTCACTATGTTCCTGCTTTTTTTAAAAAAAGCGTTGATTCTCAGGAGGTCGGGAAATCGTTGTTTGCCTTGAGAACTGTGATCAAATCGTAAGTTGGCAATATTGCTGAGTATCGTCTTGCATACCAGAGTGGATGTACATGAATTGGCCCGTGCAAATCTGCCTGCACTGCTGTATGTACCCGAGGGCTTTGAGTCTGCCGGACGGTCAGCATTCAGTTTGTGTGCGTGGACGACAAGATACACCTGCGTGAGGAAAGTCAGCCCGATTCTTCCAAGGACATTCTCATTTGGAGGTGTGCTGGAGTCACTGGCAGCCAGAGGCCGGGGCTGTGTGCCAGACACCGTCCAGAGGCATGGAAGAGGGTAACAAGCCCAGACTACCTTAACTGCGAAAGAGTGACTCAGCTGTTTCTGCAAAGTTTTGAGTTTCAGCAGAATACTTTTTCCGCTATGCTGACAGCTTCTCCACCCACGTATTTTATATGTGGCTTTGTGCCACAGAGGTATTTTAGGATTATAAATCCTAGTGTAATTTTTTAAGTTACGTATGAAAAAAGGTGCCTTCTGGATCTTGAAACGTATAGATTGTGTGTAGAGTGCAGGGAGTAGGGGACATCTTTGAAAAAGCCAGGGCTGGGGCGAGACACAGCTCCATTATTTATCTGTTTTTATTTATTCCACCAGAACCTATCAGTGATGTTTTCAGACAACCTGTATCTACAGAAATAGTTACTCTGAAATGCCCCCAAAGTTTTGGCGTTGTTTGTATCACGGGGCAGAGTTAGTCACTCACATACCTGGCCTATACTATTTTTTTCTTGATCCTGTTCCTGTAAGGTATTCCCAGACAATCCTGCAGGGAAAAGAGAAATGTGCAGGGAATTAAACCTGATAAAATTAAAAGGTTTCTTAATCTGTCAAGTGTATTGCAGTATTCAGTGAGTTACTATACTCAGCTAAAGACGAAATTGGTCAGAGTGTGCTTGTAATATTATTCCAGCACATTGAGCCATTACGTGCAAATACATCCAGTCTGCTTTGAGCAAGTCATTTGTCAGTTCTTTGTGCAAAACTGTAACCCTTGCTGTCACTCTGTGACTGCTGCATGAATCAGGCGTGGGAGGACAGGCTGAAGAGGAAGAGCACAGTTAGGTGCTTGGGTTGTGCTTGGTCATTTATGTTTTTAAGCAACCCAGCTGTGGAATCCGAAGTTTTGCTCTATTGTCACATTTTTTTTTATGCCACAAATGCTGATACAGCAGCAAAAGCCTCTATCAAGGGCCTCACCACATCATGGGACTGGAGAAGAAAAAGAGCAGAAATCCAGGGAAGTTGTGCTAGTGACCAGTAACCACCACTCTATGGCAGATCGCTCTTGTAAAGCAGGCAGGGCTGTGGCCTGTTTTGACTCTGTGTCAGCTGGAGGAGCACTAATTCATCTGTGATGTCTGCAGCACTCCTCAGCTTTCTTTAGTGTTTGGATTTTGGGGTTTGGGATTGTGTTTTGTTTTGGTCGTTCGTGAAGTTACTTCCAAAGAAAAGATGTAATACAAATGACAAAAGATATAATACAAAATGACAGCATGCATTAAGCATAAAAGCATCACTGTCCTCTGGGAGCTGTCGGAGAAGAAAACGCAGAGCCACTGAAATGCAACCCCATCAACCGTCAGAAGTGCCCACTGGCAGGTCAGCAAAGCTCTGTGGTCATTGCTGGGCAGATCCAAGAGAACCAAAGGGACAAGTGGCTTTTGTCCCTGGCTAGCAGGAAGATGCCAGCCAGGGAAACAAGCTCACCCTTTGTTTCACCCTCAGGCTGCAAACGGACCAGGAAATAAGTCCTCCCACCACCTTGTGCTGGATGCTGATCATATTTGTACTGTGTCACAGCAGGGCAACTTGATTCCTCCATTGTTTCATGTGGTAGTGTTAAAAGAAAGGGGAACAGTCCTGCTCCACAGCTGGAGCCCAGGCTTGGCACAATTGGTCAAATCTAGGCTGAGCTTGAAGATTTGTGAGGCTGAAATTCACAGTGAAACTCTGTGGATGTGAGCGCCATGGGAACCAGAGCAAGCAGGAGGTTTGCACGGATCCCCTTAGGGCTGGAGCGGCCGAGTTTCATGTGGTGCTAAAAAAAAAATAATACAGTGTCTCTGGAAAAAAAAATCTGTCTGTGTCTCGAGGCAACTGTGGGCACCTTCAGCCAGCACCTGATTCACTAGCAAACGGTTACCTACAAGGCATTTCAGCTGGCAGACACTTGTCCTGGGCGCCGTAGGCCGTAAGGGCTGTTTTCAGTTTAATCTATTTTTAATGTGGCGCCTTCATCCAAACTGCTGAGTTCTCACATTCCCGAGCTGTCATGGTAATAGGATTGTGCAGTCTTATTGGCGAAAGTTTTCCACCCCAAGTGCCAAAAGTTAGGCTCCTAAATCCATATTCAGATTTCTTAATTAATGTGGCTGGTGAATCCTGCAGGAGTCGGTAGGAACTGGACGTGGTTGGCACCTTGGAAGACAAGCCAGGCCATTAGGTGCATGAACGCAGCCTGGCTGCAGGCACCCGGATTGTCAGATGTGGGCCACCATATGAATGGGTTGAGCCCAGGCTACAAACCTGTATTCCCAAAGGTCAGAAAGGTTCAAGCGCAGGGTTCGTTGTTCAGCCCCACCGTACCTGTTGTGAGATGAAACTTTGCAGCGTGGTGACCGTGTGAACTATTACGCAATGCACAGGGCGGTTTTGAAAGGGCGGGTTTAAAAGCAGCCGTTCTCCTTGCTGGCGTTGCTGCCTTTTTATCCAGAATGGCTACCAATGTCGATATGAAGGAGGGAGGCGAGGTGAATGCAAGTGGGAATTTTGCTGGGGATTTGGAAATGGAGTGCATTCAAAATCATAACGAGTGGCAGAAAGCAACAGCGCGCCTACCCCTTTCGCTGGCTTCCTGTCTGCGCTACTTCTCTACCCGTGATCTAGCACTGTGTATTTTTACTCTGCTACCTTCTTCTGCTATTTCTATTTGTAGCACCCTGCTAGACTTGTATCCAAGCCAATCCAAAATTCTTCTGAAACTCCCTGTGCTAGCAGCAACATGAAAGCAGAACTGCAGTGGCTGCAGCAGCTATGGTAAGGTTTAGCTAAAGTGAAGAGTGGTGTCAGTCACTTCAGCCTTGTGAGTTACACTGAAAATGGAAATGCCATCTGCCAAGAGAAACAGCTTGCAAAAATTGTTACATTGCCTTTTTTCATGACAGGCCTAAAAATGCCCTGCATGGAATTACCAGACAACAGTTGAAACTGATGCACTTTTATTGCTTCGTTTTATACAGAAGGTTTGTTTTCTTGTTGTTATTGTTATTGCAAGATAACATGTAAGGCCATGGAAGTACAATGCACTTTCACCCAGATGAGGCAGAACTTACTTGGTACAGTTTAAAGAGTGCTTTACTGCAGTATGAAAGTGTCAAGTCATTTTTTCTCCTATTTTCTACAAAGGGGGGAAGATCAGTTTTCAAAGTGTCCTGTCCCACCAGAAGGCAAAAACATAGAAGAGCCAAAACAGTTTCCCACAGGACATGTCCATTCACTAGCCGAAAGACCTATAAAGCTTCAGCGAACCACATCCTTTCATCCAGAGAGCGCAGATGAAATGAAAGACGCTTGTGCACCCCAGTCCCCAGAGCCGTGAGAGAAGGGCTGACTGACTGCGGGTCGGGGTGTGCGAGGCTCAGGACAGGGCTCAGCTATCCGAACGGGAGGTGCAGCCACCTCTAGCCGTGAGACCCAGATGCTGGAGCCAAAAGCAGCCCTGCTGTGCCATGGCTTCCTCACCCCCGATGGGGAGGCGTCAGCAGGCCAGGCTGCTGGGGCGGCCAAGGAGGCTGTAGTCCAGCTGAGCGTGTGTTCCCAGGGACCGGGGCAGGAATGCTGTACGACGGTGTAGCCCGTCCTTCCCCCTCGTTCTCCCTGTTCACATCAGGGCTACCTCCAGACCTAACCTAGACTTTTGAGACATCTCTTGCCCAAACAGAAAGCATGTTTGGCATCTAGAGGGCAGACTGAAAATGCAGGTGTTTCTGAAATCTTCTTCCACTCTCACATCCTTGCCGTCCCATCAGAGCACAGAAACCTCACTCAGGACTTCATGCTTGAGTCCTATAAGGACTCTGATGGCATGCTTCTCCCCGAGGACAGTGCCAGCAATACCTTGGAAGTACAAGAGTAGTGCTCCTTCCTTCTGGATGGTGTCTGTCTTCTAAGTCACTGTCTTTTATTTTAGAGCATTCGCGGAGGAAGTGGGAGACCTGGGTTCAATGCGTTCCTCAATCTGAGAGAGCGCATCTCTCACTTCCCATGAGGCTGTCTAACTGCTGGCCGATCAGCTATTCTGGGTGAAGCTCTTCAGAGTGAAACCATGCCTTCCACTAATGGGATGTTTGCTCTCCCTGCCCGCTGCTGGTGGGCAGCTTCTGTTTTAGAAAGAAGCAACCAGAGCTTCATGGTGTGAGGAACCTCAGGCTGCGTTTGGTGTTCTTGGAGCTGGTTTGCAAGACCCCATGCCTTTGGGCGCTCAGGGAAGGGGTGCCTCATCTCTGGAGGCCTGTGGAGGATGGCGCTAAGTGCCTCTCCGTGGAGATGCTGTTCTGGGCAGGTGCGGAAGCAGAAAACTTGAATGTGAACTGAGGAGAGACCACAGAGTGCAGGTGGCTGAGAGATAGTGACCTCTGTGACTCGGGGCTTCAGTGCCTGAGTTCAGTTAACATCTAGTTTTGGGCACTTAAGTCCTTTATTGGCTGTAACTCTTTAAAACTCAGCTCTCCATTTGGCTCCTTCGTGTGGACAGATCCTGGTGGATCAGCCATGATCTTTACTGATTCTTTGATAAACATTTCCCAGGTTTATTAAATGTGCTCTGTGACGTTCTTTTGTGGAGACAGTAATTTGACAGCCATCATGTGAGAAACTAAGAGTTTGCCATCTGGCCTGGCAAGACTTTTTTCTCCTTACTATTAATTAAACTGAGGTTATTACAAAATTTTATTGTGATGGTTATGATTTCTTCTGTGATAACACCGGGGCTAATACTGAGGCATGCAAAGCACCTTCCACACTGGTGACGTTAGTGGGAGGTGCAGCTGAGCGGCACCTTTTTGGACTCTGGTGTCAGCTGTAATAACAAAGTTTCAGGGCCAATTCTTGCTAGCCCCATTCAGGCACCTTTCCCTGGAGCGGGTTCTTCTGGTTCTGAGCGGATGGTTTCACAAGTAGGAAGACGTAGCTGGGGGGAAAGAAGGGGGCAGCTGCCTGGCCACAAGAGTGTCGTATAACGTGCCCTGGCGAGATCTCACTGACCACAGCTTTTCCCTACTTGGTGAGACTGTGACCATTCATGGGAAAGTAGATCGGCAACAACAGATTGTTAGAACAGTGAGAAAAGAAAGGAGGGAAAGGCAGTAGGGCTGAAGCTGCAATCACCTGCAAAAACAGATGCTGATGATGGCTGGGGTGAGGAAGAAGGAAACAAAGCTTTTCTGGTCATAGGACAGGAGGTGGCTGTAGCCTGTCTGCAATGGATGTGTGCAGTATTTGGCAGCTTAAGCTCTGTTTCCAAACCACGCTCAGATCCAGCTCAGGGCCCTTGAGTGTAAGAGGCTCTCGCTCATTCTTCAGTGGTCTCCAAACTGTGACTTTGCAAATATGCTGATACTGGTAGATTTAAAGAAGATGGCTGGGTATGAAGTTGGCAGGATGTCATCCCCCAGCACTAACTCTTGACATCTTTCTCTTCTCTGTCAGAGACTTGAATGCTTCACTGCTCCGAGTTAACTCATCAGCTTCACAAGAGTTTCAACAATATTTATTTTTTACCCAAATCCCTCGAAGTCTGAGGGACTGGAGACAGCATCAGAGATGAACAGCCAAGAAAAGTAAATCATCCTTGGGTCAGTGTGAACTCTCATTTGCAGAGGCCACAGATGGCAAAGATGTTCATGAATCAGCAGTTTCACAGACCTCTGCCCATTCAGAGAGGAACGTGTGTAAACAGACATGAAAACAGCACAGAGCCACAGAGCTTTCCAGATCCTTCCTGTTCCCTTTGCACTGCTGAGGGCGACCTCCACGGAGGAGCCACGGAGAAGGAGAGGGCTGAGGTGCTGGGCACTGAGCTAGTCCCAGTGATGGTCATCCTACACCCTCTGCTGCAGCTGTGCAAGAGACAGAGAGCAGGGTGACAGTGGGACACTGTTCCGCTTGTCCCTGCTCACCTGACAGCACGCCTGGGTGTGCTCTGCAGTCAGGGAGACAGCTGCCGACAAGCCTGGTTTCTGAGATAAAGGTAAGGAAGGGTTGGGTGAGGACACGAGCTGTTGCACCACTGCAGGTGCAGAGCAGCCCCTGCACCCATGGACTGTGTGGAGCAGGCCTGCCCCACCGGGCAGGTGCTCTTGGCAGCTGATGGATGCATGGAGCGAGGAAGAGGGATGCAGCAAGCTGTGGTGACGTGATCCTGCTCTTTTGTACCTGCACTGGATCCATGTGACCATGAGCCTGGGACCTCAGCAACCCATCAGGGTACTGATTTCCTTACCGTAGTCGCGCACTGTGGTCCTGTTCCCTGCTTGTAGGATTGTCCCTGATTGCAGGTCCTGTTTCTCTGCTGTGCGAGGGCACGGGACCCACAGCAGAGACTGCCGTGTCTCTAGAGCACAGACCTCACAGCTGGGTGAGACAGAGTTAGGAGACAGGGGGGGCTGCACAAATCCGGAGTGGCTGTGCCTGTGGCAAGCGGAGGTTACACACAACTGTCCCCAGCCTGTGGGCGGGAAGTTCTCCCGTGCAAAGGTGTCTTCTCAGGCTCTCAACAGACTCAAGCAGCCTTCCCTTCATCCTGATCTTGATTATTTTTTTTTCTATATCACAGTCACAAAAGCTCTTCAGAAAGCACTGTATAATTCCGTGGGTCTCTGAACGACTGCAGGCCAAGGGTGTATGCCTGGATGGAGCATGTCTTACCCCACAGAAACCCCCAAAACTCCTGCTGAGCTGGTGGGGGGGGATTCTTCCTGCCCCTCTTTGATGTTTGCCAAATGTTATGCCCAGAGAGTGCAACACCAGAGGGCTGCGCAGAGGACCCCTGCCTTGTTTCGCTTGTGTTGTGTATTCTAGGATCTGCTGGCTAGGAGGGCTCCCAGAGAGACGTGGCATCACTTCCATTCCTGCCCAAATGTAAGCCCAGGGGCTGCTTCCGCTGTAGGATAGCATGTCAGTGGTGAGAGCTGGCCAAGCCAGAGACTCTGCCTGAATTGTTTGCGAGACTTTTATAGACTGTCTATCTGGGATGAAACACAGAGCCCGGATCTTCAAAGCGCTGTGTGGGATGGCAGCTATGGGACTCCCATTGAAGTTACTAGGCATCACATGACTGAAAACTTCTGTGGCACCAGTGTGTTTCTGCAGAGGAATAGCTGGTGCTGGGGCTGCCGAGACAAAGGGAAGTGGAGGAAAATGAGCTCCACCATGCCCTCAAAAGCAACACCTCATGAAATTTCAGCTGTAGGGCTTGTGTCTCTTTTGTAAGGAGCAATTATAGTGGGTATCACAGGAACATGTGAGAAAGGGATTTATTGTCAGCAAATGAGAGTCTTCAAGGTCACTGCAAAGTTGGAGATTATGTAACCTAACTCTGTAAAGAACTTGATGGAGTGGAGTAAGTTGGGTGAATATGACTGTGAAGTTAGAGCATCTGGTTGCCCTCCATCTTTCCAGAGAAGAGAAGAGGTTCTCAGAGAACATCTTCACGAGGCATGGTGCATAAGGAGTGAGCACAGTCACAGAGTGAACGGTTGCGCAGTGATTGCATCATAGATGGGGAAATAGAGCCAGTCAGGTCGTGGTGCTTTGTGTAACTCTTAGAAGACACTGATGGATGAAGGCTCAGTGTAGATAGACCCCCTTTTTCTTACTGTTTTGACATCTTTCAGGCTTTAACATGAACTAGCTACTGTTATCCTAATTTTACAGATGGAGACAGACAGGTTACGTGACATGCTCCAGATCACATGAGCAGTCTGTGTCAGAGTGAGAAACTGCACCTGGATCTCTCAGTTGTGAGGCTGTTGCTTTTGGCGCCAGGTCCTCCTGACTGCAAAAAACGTATCCAGATCAGCTTTGCCTGTGTCCTTTCTATGCCTGCAAATGGTAAGTCTTTTGAACAAATCAAAGAAACAAAAAAGTCACTCCTCCAATTTATATGTCCAGTCCTCTGTACGCTGTGGCATAATGTACCTTAGAGGAGTCTGCAGTTAACACAAGTAATTCCCCTTTGCTGCAAAGACTCTTAGACATCAGTGGTTAAGAATCTAGATGAAACTTTCAGCTTGTTTACTGAGTGCCCGACGTTGGTGGTTCAGAATGGATTGGGGTGATATCTGCAGGATAAATTAACTTACAACCAAGATGAATACTGCAAACTCCTTGGTGCCATTGTTATGATTTGGCCACCACTGGAGCTGTAATGCCAGTAGAGAGAAGTCAGGGAAATAATTAGGTAGGAAAAGTAGTCATCAGCTATTGCAGAGGGGTTCCTTGTGATTGTCAGAGTTTGCCTCCTCCACTCAATAAGGTTTAATATAAAGGCTGGCAAAGGAGTGGGTATCCATGGTTTGTTGGGACTTGTGCAGGTTCTAGGCATGTTCTTAGTCTTCAGCTTCACTGAAGATCAGCAGGAGTGGGATTTTCCAGAGTGCCCAAGGAACCAGTGGTCATGGATCCCAATGCACAAGACACCTGGGGCACCTCAGATATAGTCTCATTCTGACAACGCAGCTACTGAAAGCCCGGCTTTCAGTGGAAAGAACCTATCCTTTTGACTGCAGTTCCCAAACCTAGTCCTGGCTTCTGCTGCTCCAGGTACGTGCTGTGGGCTGCTGTTTTTAACCTGGTGGTGTTGCCAGAGGCGCTGGGCACCTGGCATTTCACAACACCAAAGGAAGAGCCATTAATTGAAACTCATCAAGTAAACAGCCACTTCTGCTTGCTGTGGCTCTGTTTTCAGCTATTCACCTCTGAAGCAAGGCTGACAATTTTTTCTGGTTTCTCAGACCTCCTATTGAGTTTTGTTAATTAATATTTGTGAAGTACGTAGATGTTTTCAGGTTTACGGTGATCCAGAGTATTATTATTACTGTTGGTATTATTAAGACTAATAATACTGCTAACAACCTTAGTGAGCCTGGCAAAATTCAATTTGACTAAAATCTTTGCCACAGATGAAAAAAACTAAGTCTGGTGATGTGAGGGGGTACGTGACTCAGTTACCAGTAACTGCTGTTTACAGGGGGCAGGAAGAGTATATTTGCTCAAATGAAAAAAGGTCAAGGCAGAGGCCCATTTGCTGTTTGTTAATAAGTAATCTAAAGTACAACACAGCTTTACTGTAACAAATCAGCCTGGCTTAGCTTTTCTTCCATCGCCATTATTTCCAATCCAGTTCTGGACTAAAATGCCAATTCAAAAATAATCCACATTTGCATAGATTATTTTCAACATCTCCAAATCCATGGAGAGGATTTGTAACTGGGGAACAACATCAACAACAGCAACAACAAAAAAACCCCTTTCCATATTTTTGTCAGTGTTTGTCTCAGGACCCTGTAAGCAACCAAGGTTGAAATATCAGATAGGGCATTATTCATCTCCTAGGAAGTTCTCCTTTAGGCTCAGACCTGTGCATCTTCCCTATGGAACTGTTCCAGTCAAGAGCTGTGGTGTAGCTGGGCTGCTTACAGCCACCCCACTAAGTTACTGATGTAGCTTACGAAACCACCTATGTCATCTCTGAACCTGGCTCACAGTTAACAGTTAAAATTCAAACATGGGTGCTAGAGAACATCCTCCTTCCAAGTGACTGAGCATATGTGCACCTTATGCATTGCAATCCCTACCCTGTCCTTGTCTTTTGCAAAAAAAAAAAAAAAATCATTTTCCAAGCAACAGTTGTCTTTAATCACTGAGCAGTATTCTGGAAAAGGGCTGGAGTCTGTCCTGTGGGGTTCACCTACTGGCTGCAGGTAGGATTCACTAGAAAAGGTTTTGCCGTTAATAGACCTCTTAAAGTGCTTATCAAAAAAGCAATACTTTTATTGTCTGGCAGCTAACCACAGCTTCTCATTTGTAATCCTTGGTGTTCATGTCCTTCAACTGTACTGGCCTGAGGCACACATCGAGTCCTCAAAGTAGGGAATGTGATGTACACGGTGCTAGAGCAGACACATGCAAAGCGCAGACAGCACGGCACTGTTGGCATGCACCCGCAACACCGGTTTGCGAGGGTGCTTTGCCTTCTGAATGCTATTTCTTGAAGGAAGGTAGCAGGGGCATGCACGCATGCACACATGCATGAGGTCACCTTTGGAAACAGAAACCATGGAGATTGCAAACTACAATTCCTAGCTTCCTGAAATGCAATTGAAAGGCAGCGATGCTTTAACAAATCAACAGCCCCTGCTCTGGCAGTCCCAACTGCCTGTTAGCCCAGCGGGAGGGAAGGAAGTTGTTGGTGAGGAAAGACTTTCCCTGCAGAGCAGGTGACGTTTGGCTGTGAGCTCAGAGCGTGTCTCCAGTGCCAGAGCCCTAGCAAAGAGTCTTCCTGAGATCCGTAGTCCTAGAGGACACCAGGGCTGGCCTCCATCCAGGGCAGGGCCACGCAAGCAGGGAAGGGGGGAATGGCTTTCCACAGAGCTGCCCTTCTGGCACCCAGCAGAAGACAGCGAGGCTGAGCAGCAGACGCTGATGTTAGGGAACAGTAGAGCATACCGGGAAGAACACTTGGGAGCTGTGGTAGGGTGTTTGTAGTGGGAGGGAAAGAGGATTCGTGCAACTGAGTGCTCACACACCCCAGAAGCCAGCACTAGTCACTCCTAGCTGCCGGGAAGGGGGTATTTTGGATGCCCTGGAGCCCTGTGTTTGCCTGGCTGTTCTGTGTCATTGACACAAGAGCAGAGGCGGAGGGGTGGGCAGGAGCCGAGGGGAGGACATGCCGTGTCCTGGGGAAGAAGCCATGGCTGGTGCTGCCCTCTGTGTCTGTAACCTGCATGATGGGCTGCAGATGGGTGGCTGGCAAATGGCGCAGCTCACAGAGAGCCTTGAACTGATCTGGTGTGTGCAGGATGTTCATTGCAGAACCCTGGGTGTGGGCAGCAGGGAGTACAGCGGAACTGATGCTCACTTTTATGAAATCGGACTGAGCTGGGGATCTGGGCAAATATCTTGTAGCTTAAGCGAGGCTAAGAGGATGGCAGCATACAGTCCTAGATCCCGCGCTGCCACGCTGCACTGAAGGAGCACGTGGCCGTGCCACACATCACACGTCGCGGCAGGGAGAGCAGTAAGTGTTACTAGCTGGCAGCCCTGGCAGAATGGTGATGCCACATGGAAAATGTGTGCATTCATTACTCATGAGATACACATTTACTGCCCATCCCCGCCTTCCTGCAGTAGTATACACCCAGGGTGGTGGAGCTTTCTGCTCCTGTCCCTGGATGTTGTGCTATTTCCTCTTGCTGTGCTTTGTTCTGGGTAACATCTGTTGTTTCTGAGTTGCCTAGTGAGTTGCGGGAGGCTTTAACAACACTGATGCACTGCACTCTTGCTCTAAAGAGCAGTGAGGATTTACTTCTTCCCCTTACAGCAACGGGAAGGCTGGGGTACCAGGATGTCAGGTGACTCTCCTGAAGCGGTGAGATTAGCTAGAAAATGTTAAGTATTCCCTGAACCCAAGCCTGAGCTTTAGTCATCACCACCATGTCACTCCCGAGTGGCATCGTGACAGTGAACTTCTGGACTGTACAGTCTTTTGCACACAAATGAGAGGCATTTAATGAAAAGCAAGCCGAGTGCTGCAAGCACCACTGCAGAGACATACGCTCTGTTCTAACCGGTAGCCAGGATGCCTGGGAAAATATGCAGGTGGTTTCAGAAAATCGTAAGTAGCCTATTATCACAGAGGAGAGGGGAAAAAACCCTCGGGAGTTTTGCCCTGTGACCATCTGTTAATTTTCCCCTGAAGCCATCACTGATTTGCACAGGGTGGCATACTAGTGCCCTGCAAACAGCGCTGTGAATCAGAGATCTGCACTGCTGTTGCTGGACCAAGCAAGCCTCACTGATGGAAAATATCATGGTGACATGCTCCCTCAACTTGTACCTCGGAGCTTCATGCACCTGGCGATTGTCAGCCTCAGAGAAAATTCTTCTGTTTGCCCATAAACACTGTGCCTTGCTGCACCTCAGCCTGTGGCAGAGGTGAGACCCTCTGTTTACCCACCAGCCGCCTTCTGTATAGTTTGTACAGCCCTTCTAGTAGTGGTCTTGCTCATAAACAGCCATATTTGCATACATTTAGAGATAGTCGGGTATCTGGCTATGCTTCAGGAGTAGCCCAAGATCACAGTGCTATGCTATTTTAGGGGTCAAGCGCGAAGACTGCTCCTTGTCTGCTGTCCTGTTTGGCCCATACAATTTGACCAATGCATACACATGCGACACAGTAAAAATTCCGACCAACCTTCACGGCAATGAGTGTTAGCCTTTTGTCTGTGCCCTGCGGCAGCCACAGCCCTCTGTAGCTTGCGGTGGTCTTGGACCCACCAGTGACTGTGTTCCTGCTGCTGCTTTGTGCTGAGCTGTGGAGGGGACACGTGTCTTGGAGCAGCAGCTGTAATGCCTTACAGCTCGGTTGGTAGCTGCCCCTGCTTTTAGCTGGAGAGTCTGTAATGTTGCCCACGATGGCAAACGCCATGGGAATCCAAAGATGAGCAGTGGCATTAGTGGTAAAAACTTGGTGACCCAGCAGTGACCCAGCCCAGCAGTTCCTCTGGAAGGTGAGCACAGACAGCCTTTCTGGCACAGCAGAGATGTCTAACCTGAAATCTGGATGACCAGGAGCCAGGAGGTGACAGACAGGGCCACTGTTCTCCGCGGGCTCTTTGTTCCCATCTGCCACCTCTAGCAGAGCACCCAAACTATGGGGCAGGGCGGGCGCTGGGCTCTCCCAGCCCACTCTCTGCTGAGGAGCTGCTGCTGTAGTGCAACGTGCTGTTGAATCATTGGGCTGGAAAAGCAAGTGCACGTAGGGGAGCATGGCTGTCCTACCTACTGGTTCACATGGGAGTTTGAGATTCTGGACTCTGCTCCCAGGACTGTTTATGCATTTTACATGAAACAGTCACCAGGTAACGTATAATCCCTGATCAAAGCCCTCAGGGGATTTAGGCAAAGCAACGCCCAGTTTCTGGATCCTGATCAGACTTAGGTGTGAATTGGGCTGAGCCGCTTGGCCCTGTCAGGACTGGGGCAGTTCTGGGCATGCATGAAGGTGGAACTCTAGATAGCTGATGAGCTTGAAAGTATTAAAAGAAGCTGGAGATTGAAGGGGCCAGATAGTGGGAAGGACCTAGGAGCTGCAGTGGGTTTATAGGCCAGCAATTCAATCTAAAGTGCAGATTTAGGGTAAAACATCAGGTACTCCAGTAACAAAATCCTCTTGCAGGGAAACAATTGTTCTCACAGATGCCTGAAGTGGAAACTTATTTACATAACCATTTAATGTGCTTTTTAAAAAAAAAGAAGTCCCATCCTAGCCACTGCATTTGCTTGGATTTGTTTCCACTAGGCTGCATGTGCTGAGCTGCACAATGGTGGCTGCCGTATGAATAGCTTGTTATTCTTACCAAGCGTGACAACTGCTGTAGCGAAATCAAGAGCAACCTGCTCTAATGTAAACTGATTTCAGTTTGCCCCCGGCAGTCCCAGCTACCTCATCTAACCTCTTTTTTTTTTTTCCAGTCTTTTTTACTTTTTTCCTTCACTGAAGATGCACCCTACGCTTTCTTGTAAGGTGTTTTATCACTCTGGCTGTTGCACTGGTGTCTATGACTTGCAGATGAGCTTCACTGGTATTATCCTTGATGCATTCCAAAGCCACCTGGACCCTTGGAGTCTCCAGCAAATGCAGACTCCAGCTGCCTGTCCACTCCAGGGATGAGCTCTGTGGTGGCTGGTGACTGTACCCAAGAACAGCTAGCTACAAAGCACCACAGATGTGTGTCTGGCTCTTGATGGGGCTGTTGCATCTCTGATACCCACCTGCATATTTGGAGAGTGCTGCAGGGCTGGGTGACTGCCGACAGAGAGAGGCTTATTAAGAGCGACGCTGCTGTCAGGCTGCGTACATCCCATTCATCCAGTGGGAAGCCGTGGTATTGGTAAGGGAGCGGGGGGCATCGGGGAGTGGATTTGGGGCAGGCAGTGCTGTGGGAGCAGCAGTCCGAGTTGGCGATCATAGCTGCCAGATCGGTGTGTGTGATGGGTGTGATGTAAATTGCTATCTATAAATAAATACCACAACAGCATTTTAATGAGATGTTTTCTAGTAGCACTTGTCCAGGCTGGTTGTGTTAAGGCTGGAGAAGTATCTCCAAGCAAGCTTCTTGGCGAAACCTTCATAAACACAGTCTCACCCAAGATCTAACTATGATTTGTTTGGATAAGAGGTTTTGCTTGTTTGTTTCTGAACATACTTTCAAATATGTTTGGGTTTTCACTTTTATTTGTTGATTTTTACCTTCTTGCCCCAGGTTTTGGTGTCACAGAACCTAACTGATGCAGAGCTAGGGGACAAATCTGGTGCCTTTTCTGAGCATTTGTTGTTCTGATGAGACACAGCCTGCAGAAGGGCTGAGTTGCCTGGGTCTCTGGGGCTGGGAGGCACGTGGGGCTGTGACTCGCAGGAGTGACCGGTGTCTCTCCACAGACTGGCAGGTAGCAGCACCCTGGCCCCTCTTGGAGAGTGCCATGTCCTTTGCTTCTCCTGCTGTTCCGACACACCTGGCACTGCAGCCAGCACCGTTTGGAGGCATGGTCCCATGCATCCCCGCCCCACATTTGCAGTGTGGTTCTGCTGAGACTCAGCAACCAGCTTCAATATTTTTTTTCATGGCAGCTAGCTATCTTTCTGAACTTTTGGCAGCCTGGGCTGCAGGAGACACAGCCGCGCATAAACAGTGCACAGCATAGCGAGTTGGTGGGACTCAGCCACATCCACTGCAGCAACTCATGTGTGCTGTAGGGTCGCACTGCACACGTACACCCTGTTTATCTGACCTGGTCAGCAGAGTTCCACCCCCCCAGCATCGTGTCAGATCCCGTACGGTTGTCCCCTGCATGCCCAAGTACATGGGCTGCTTCATACCTCCATGCCAGGGTAGATCTGGGACCAGAGACGGACCATGGTTCTCTATCTGAACCAAGCAGATCCTGGTGGGAGGCAAATACTGAGGCAGGAGTTGGGTTTGGAGGCCGGATCTTAGGCATTGCTTTCACAACATTTCAGACCAAAACAATGGTTTCATCAGAAAGCCTCTCAACATGTTAAGTTGCCACCACAAGAATGCGTGAGAGCTGCAGATATCCAAAACAAAGCCGAGAAACAGTCTTTCTCATGATAGCTCTGAACTGAGGAGTTTTTTGTGAATTTGAGCCCTGTGCGTTAATGGCAGGACCTCTTTTCTGCTCAGTTTGAAGATCTGAGAGAGAAAGTTCAGTTCTTTGATCCTTAAACACAGCATCTCTGAAGTGAAGTCTCTTGACTGTCTGGACTTGTGATGCGTACTCAGAGTTCATTCGTATTATAAATAAATAATTGGCAGGTGATGCTATGGGGATAACAGCTTCGATTCTTTTTGAGGAATCATTAACTCCATCCAAGGTCTCCCTGATCAACAGCTATAAAAAAAACCCAAACCAACAAAACAACCCACAAAATAATACTGGTCGGAAGGGGGACATCCGGAGGGCTGCACTCTTCAACATTAGCTTAGGTTGCTCAGGGCTTTGTCCTTTAAGTTTTTGAAATCTCCAAGGATGGGGATTTCACAAACCTCTCTGGACACCTGCTCCAGTTTAACTGCTCTTATTTTGAAAAATTTCTATGATGTTCTGTGGAATTTCTCTCGCCACAACTCGCAGTCATTGCTCTTGTGCCATGCACCTCTGTGGAGATCCTGGCTCTGTTCTCACTCAGACAGGGTGTGATTTGCCATCATCGCTGCAAACGCACGCTGCTGACTCCTCTTTAGCTTTTTGTCCACCAGGATTCCAGGTCCTTTTTTTTAGCAAAGCTGCTTTTTAGCTGCTTGGTTCTCAGCCTGTGCTGTTGCACAGGTTTATTCTGTGTCAGGTGCAGACTTTACATTTGTCCTTGCTGAATTTCAGAAGATTTCTTTCAGGCTTGTCTTCCAGGTTGCCAAAGATCACCTGAAAGGCTGCCTTGTCCTCCAGCATGATGACCTACAACCTCAGTTCAATGTCATGCACAGACTTGCTGAGGAACCATTGTGCTCTGACATCCAGGTTGCTAGGTTGCTGGTGAAGACTGGCCCTAGCGTTGTCACTTGAGAATGCCATCTGTTAGTGCCAATTAAATATCTAGTTGTTGACCATTATTATTTTTTGAGCTTCGTGGCCCAGCCATGATCTTTTTTAAGCCAGGCTGTGGTCCATCCGTTCAAGCAATACCACCCCAGTTTGGCCCATATGGGAGACAATGTCAAAGGCCACGTGAAAGGCAAGTGACATCCACTGGTTCCCCACCTCACCCATCCAGCCTGTCATTCCAGCACAAATGACAGCCACCTTGGCTGGGCACAATTTGTCTGTGGTAGATCTGTGTGGGCTGTTCCTAGCTGCCTTCTTGTATCTGGACATGGCTTCTGTGTGGACTTGCTCCATAACATTCCCAGGAAAAATGTGCTGATATCTTACATAAGACATCTTCATCTTTGCTAATGCTTTGGTTAATCCCTTTCAGAAGAAGCCTGTTGAGTTTGTGAGACCTTCAGCATGAGTCTGCAGTGTTGACTGAGGCAATTTTGGTCTGGAGTGGCTGAGTGGGTCAAACTCAGACGCAACCTAACCAGGAGACACCTATTTCTCCTCTGTTCGGAATCCCTTTCTTCCCAGTCTTGCCTCCAAGGACAATCTTGCTGTTGTTGCCATGGCCTTTGTGTTACATCAGGGCAGGTGCCCTAAGGGTAGGAAAAGGGACAAGAGGAGGAATGAGGCTACCAGGCCAATGGCCAGTAGAGTATGGTAGTGTCAGATCCTGGCACCTGGTAAGGATTCAACTAGTCTGAGTGAAAGGGAAAAACCAGGAAGAAGAAAGGGTAATGTACTCATTTGCACAAGGGCCTGTAGTAGTTTGGATTCACAGAAAATGGCTGAGTTTCACTGGGTATAACTTTGGTTCACTGAGGTCTGCAGTAGAATACCGAGGTAAGTACTACTACAGAACGTAAGAAACAAAATGGTTGGAAAGCCACCAGGTCTGACTGTGGGGCCAGTGCAGTACGAATGCTGCTTGGCCAAGCTGGCACACCCTTGGGTGGCTTGAGGCTCATTCCTGCTACAAGGGCCTGGCTGCAGCCACGCCACCTGCTCCCAGCCAGGGAGATGCCTGCGACATCCCCCAAATCACTCCATATCTGTGGAAAACAAAACTCCTGGAAGTGCTGGTCAGGATGGGCTGGCCTCATGGAGGGCCTTGTGGGATTCTCCGGGGCCTCCATGGCTGGAAAGGCTTGGCAGAGCAGACACATCCCCTGGAACTGCAACCGGACCGCGTAATTGCAGCTGAGCCAGGCGCAGTGGCAGGAGGTAACGGCTCTGTAGGAACACTTGGGCATGTCTTGCTAATTAGAAGAAACATACATAATGCTGTCATCTTGTGTTGTACCCATACTAGTGTGATTGTGTTTCTATGATGGACTTGCATTTGTAATGTCCTTACTAGCACACGGGAAGACTTTTAACAGTGATGCACAGAAAAGCAAACGGGACATTCGTGTAGCGACAGCGCTGCTGTGGAGCCACGTGCATCTCTAATGAAGGAGACACAGTCTCTGAGTTTGGATTCCTCTGCACGGCAGGCTGAGGTTTCCAGGGTCCCAAGGTGAGTGCGAGTACCTGTGCGCCGCAGTCCCACGTGCGTCAGTGAAAGCTGGTTTGCCGGGTCACCCTCCTGCAGCAACACCATGTCATTGAAAGTTGTTTGCTTGTTACTGAGACACTATCGCAAGGTGTGGTGCCCTGATGGGAGCCTAGCAGGGAAGCGACACTCTCCTTCGCCTCCCCGCCCGCCTCTGGCAGATGGCCTGAGGGTCTCCTCTTGGCCCCACGACAGAAAGCAGCTGATTCACCTCTGCCCAGCAGTAACCATGTGTTGCTGCTGACTGCACGCTCCCATGTTGGCATCGGAGTGGTAAGCCTAGACCTCACTGCTAAGATTAATTGCAAAGTAAAAGCATGATTTCTTGATGTCTATTTTATATTCAGCCTAGTAAAAATTAATAGATGGTATAATTTACTTGTGATTTTTTTAAATGATCATTAATGATCATTAAAATGCTGCTAATTGCTATTACCCTGCCACGCTCCTATTTCAAACTAGAAAGCAGTTCTGATAGCACAAGTTTTACAGCATTTTTGTTTCTTCCTTTGCTTTTGGAAGAGTCCTCTTTTTACAATTCTTTTATTCTAGATCCCCTTGTGTAAAACACAGCTCCTTCTGGAGGGACTTTGCCCTCCTGAAAGCTTATCGTTTTATCCCCTCAGCTTTAGGACAAAATTATTCCCTTGTCAGTGCAGTTCTTATTGAACCAGGCTGGCTTGGCAGGTCTCCACTCCTTCTTTGTTTAAGTTTATTTATTTTTATATCAGAAAGGCAATAAAATTGACAAAAGAGGTTTATTCAAGACTCTAACTGTACAGTTTACCACACAAGCAAAATAAAAGGTCCAACACACTTCCTTTTAATTTATGGCATTGGTGCCCAGCCATTATAGTACCAGCACTAGGTAACTTTTCCTCCCTGCACCTTTTGGAACCTCTTTTGCACCAGCGTCTCACACGGAGCTTTCTGTTTGCTCAGTGTCCTCCATCTGCGCAGGAGGCTGTTGGTGCAAAGTGGAAAACTTTTAACAGAAGCCCCAGCCCCCAGCGTGCAGGGCTCTCCCTGGGCGGGAGGAGCAAGGCGAGGGGCTCTAGGGCACCTTCAGCTGCTCAGCCGGGGGCTCCGGCCGTGACACAGTCTGCAGGAAGGCCCGCGGGAGCCCTCTGGGTGGAACCAGGGGTCCCCTGGGGAGTCCAGCCATCTCCTGGTGCAGGCTGCGTGGAGCCCATCCCCACTGGGGATGCTCCCGAACACCTCATCAGGACCAGCTGTAGCCTCCCCTTGGCTCAGCGCCGAGCCAAGCGTCTGGGTGATCGTGCTCGCCGATGGCTGCAGCCAGAGGCCAGCCTTTGGGAGCTCTGGTTCCGTCTGACAGCCTCTGGCTGCCTGCGCCCGGCCCTCGAGAGCCCAGTGCAGCTGCGGTGAGGTGACCCGGGCTTGGTGCGCCAGACACGCACGCTGTCCAGCCCTCCCCAACACAAGCGGTGCCTCGCCTTTGGGCTGCTTAGAGAGAGGGCTTTACCTCCCCTTCTTGTACCAGGAAGGCCAGTCTCCGCAGGGGTTGCCTTTTCTTTTAAATCTATACACTAAAAGGCATCATCAAATGCTGTAACAGGGGTGCAAGTACTGACTCTTCGGATGCACTGAGGGACTGCAGGCCCTCCGTGCAGTAAACAGAAAGCAGGGAGGTTCTGCAGTTCATTTCCAAACAAGACGAGTGGGAACTCTCAAACCAGGAGGCGATGAGCGTGTCTGCAGGTCTGGTTTCTCCTGTCCCTGAAGTGAAGGTGGGCATTAGGCTGAGGTGTGCAACATCCACATCATGCCTCATCGGAGATTTGCCAATATCCATCTGTTGCTTTCCACTCTTTAGCAACCAAACAGAAACTTTTCAGCTGCTACCTTCTGGGTGACATGGTTTGAGAAATAACCTTTCAGTCACTATTGCAGCATTGTGAACATGTTCTGAGGTGACACAACGGCTGCATCACGTGAGCAGAGCACGTTATGTCAGAGCTACCTGTATTCTCCTGTATGGTCCAGGCAGTTTGTTACCAAAAATGTGGATTAATTCTCTGAGTGATACTTAACACACTGCAAGGGAAATGCTCCAGATGGAGTTGCTCAGGCTTACATGAACATATTTGCCTGTTACAGAAACATTTAAACTTACTACTGCTGAAACACTGTCAGCAAAGCTACCTTGGCTGCTGTGGGAGTGGGACTGGGTCAGTAATGCCATGTTATGGTAGACAGGCCAGGCTATATCACTGATATTGTGGTTACTCAGGAGGCAGTTGCCCCTCTAGTTAGTTTTGGGAAATATATTCAAATTTCAAAATTCGTACTGTCATATTAAACCACTCTAAAAATGTAGGTAATGATATGTAACAGACAAAGGTATCTCTCCCCAGTGAAGCCGTGTTGAGTCATTTTATATTACCACCAAAGCAACAAAACAAGTTTTTACAACAATAGTTGGCAGTATTTCTATTAAATGGCATTAGCCAATAATTTCTAAAACTGCCTGTTAATTATGGCATTCAACCCTTGCGGGCAGTTCTATTTTACACAAGTGCAGTCCAGTTTCCAGCTATCAACTGAAGTTTGTCGTAGCCAAACAAGACCATGGTGTTAGCAAATTCCTTTCTGGGGTAAATCTATTGTCATTAGGGTTTTGATTTTTTGGTATTGTTTTTTGATTGTTGATTTGCTTTTAATCCTGCGTGGCCAGGTAACATTCAAAAGAGAGATACCTCTGGGCAGCTTGTCTGGCCGGTGCGCGAGGGCCTGCCAGCTCAGGTCCAGCGCAGCTCCTGCACTCAGCCACGGCACTCTGCGGCTGCGGCTGGGTGGCTGCGGCAGCCAGCCTGGCTCCAGAGCCCGCGTAACCCGCCGTCACGCCACGGCTCGGACACCGGCCACACACAGCTGGCCCAGAGGAGCAGCCCTCGCACAGTGCCGCGTCTGCGCTGTGGCCGCCAGCCCGGGCTGGGGACGGCTGGCAGTTGCCCTGCAGAAAGCGCCAAGCGGGCTCCATGGGAGGCTGCCTGCTGCTTGGGGTGCCCGGCTCCTCCGCCTGGGCAGCCGAGGCGCACGGTGCGGCCCTCGAATACTGACCCTCCTCTGCGCACTCGGCAGGAGCCGCGCGGTGCTGTGTCCGTCTGTCGCTGTCCTCAGCTGCTCTCTGGAGGTGTCTGCTGCACATCTGGAGGACATCGCGTCATGCTGTGAAGCTTCATCTTCTAGCTGCACGAACGCATCCTAGAACACAGAGAGCAGGAGCAGATAAGGATAAATCTTTTGTAGGTAACTGTAACAGTGGCAAGAAAAAAGTGACATTTGTTTTGTACTTAACCACTTTGACGAGCTGTAATTGTTATTGCTATTCTTAGTGCTACTATTGCAGTATTACCTGAGGCTGCCCAGTCAGCACTGAGCTCCATTGTATTCAGCACAAACGCACCCAAACCCCTCCAAAAAACTTCCAGTTCAGAAAGCAAGTGACTTACAATGGTGAAGAGGAGGGATAAAACCAAATGGATACAATTAGCTTAGGCACAACTTAGTCATCCTCTTCTTGGTATAATTACAAAATGGACAAAGGTAGTGCCAACTAACCTCAAATGCCCTTCTAGCCATAATTAATTATATTGCATAATAATGGTTTCAGTTTAAACATTGTTTAAAACTGATGCTTTGCTCGAAATTACTGTACAGCCACACTTACATCTTGCACAACAGACACATAGCAGTGTCTGGACTTCCATTTTCTATTTTGTTGCGTCATCTGTGCATAGGAAAAGCTCTTGACCAAAGAGGAGTCAGTGGTAGAGCGGTAAATAAAAGTGGGTAGATTCATCGGTCTGTGGTATATAAGGAGTAGGTAAATACTAGAAGTGCCCAGAGTAGAAGTGGGTACAAAGGGAGTGCCCTTTGCCTGCGTTTACCCTTGACTACACCACTTAGAAGAGTTGCATAATTGATACAATTGAACCACATCAGTCCTTTATTTATAGAACATAATGAAATGGTTTTCAGCATCCTGGATCACACTGCATGGATGATTGCCATGTATGCACCAGGGAGAATAAATAAAAACATTTGCCTGAGGTATTATGTCTCTTCACCTGCTCTAGTTGCATCCAGGCCTTGGAGAGCGGTTCTGTGAGGAGCGCAGCTCGGATTCCTGCCCTGCTACTGCACATGCCTCGCTAGAGGAGAGCCACAGTGATGCTGCTCTGTAGCGTTGGAGCCTCACGTTTCCCGTGTAGCACGTAAAGCGTTGTCGTAGTTTGGTGGAGCTTAGGGTGTGCTCATACCTAAATGCACCACAGACTGTTGAGCACAGGCCCCGGCGTTGTACTCAAGGGAGTCTTTGTTCAGGCTCCACAGCCTTGCATGTGACACAAATCTGGCTTACCTAGAAAGCGCACGGGCTGAAGCTCAAAAAAGAAAAAAAAAAGAAAAGAAATCGTGTGGCATTTGATAGCTGCTCTCAGTGATGGAAATGGAAGCGAGCCACGAAGCAGTCCCCTGCTAAAGACAAGTGACATAGATGATCTGAGCCTGCTGCTTGAGACACAGGCTCCCACAGCAGCTCGTGCTTGTGACGCTCTCTCATTACCGAGTCTGACACTGTGGCTGGACGTCAGCCAAGGAAGACTCCGGTCTACAGAAGCAATGAGCATCAGGTGGCACTGAGACAGGGTTACTGTAAAAGTTACATAAAATAGAACAAAGCACTGCTATTATTTTACCTTTTTTTGTTGCTATTATTGCAAAAAAATGGATAATTTAGAAGTATTTGTCTTGCTGGATCATTTGTCCATCTTCATATGATGTTCTGCTGTTCCTGTTGCATCATTTGAATCTGGCCTTTAGTTACGATGCTACATTGTTTTATGTATACACTTTATAATTAGAACTACTAATTGCAAGCTTGCTTACTGCCTTTAGTTGGCTTTTCCAGAGCATTACTAGCAAAAAGATCGCAATTACTTAGTTCTTTTCAATTGCTTGGTGAGTATTTTCATAAATTGGAAAGAAAACAGGACTAGGTTTTTAACTTACCCTATTTCTAAGCTTTACACAGTGCCCATCTGGTGCACAGAAATGAACGGCATCAAAAATTGCATCTTTTTCTTTTCTCAAAAATTCTCCTTTTCTAAATACAAAAAAAAAATTTAATCACCACATCAACGTACACTAGCTGTTATATTGGGGTTTAACTGGCTTTTTGACATGTAAAACTTGAGCGTAGACACTGACATATTCTCGATACATCTTGAACTGAAAAAAATCCATACAGGTTAATGGTCCTGCAAGAAGGAGCTAGTTATTTCCCCACACATGCTGCAAACTTAGACACAGAACATTTTAGCATTTGTTAATTTGACTTTGCTGATGATTCAGTGATGTTATTCCACTGAAAAACTGGAGTAACGTGGAAATGAATCAGGCTCATTGGCTCTGCACCTCACTATCTAAAATGAGGATCCACCTACAGGTAAAACACTATCATCCTGCAAGTATCTTGCAGCCTGCAATCTGTTCTGGCTTGCCAGATCTTCATCGGAAAAGGATTGCATAGGTTCAAAATTAAAGCGCATGCTGACTGCATTTAGTCAATGGGAATACTCCTGAACAAGGTGAGCTGGTTTTGGCTTTTCTAATTACAAATCGCTCAATCAAAATTAGCAGAGCACAGGGTTCCTTTTTTTTGCTGCTGATGTTTTCATTACGTGCTGCCACAGATGCAGAAAGCATCTCCTCCGCCACCTGCCCACAGGGCTGCGAGGCCCGGGGCCGGCACCCCACAGAGAGGCGCGTGTGGAGGGACTGCCGGGAGCGCAGTGCATTCAGGTTCGCTCTCTCCCGTCACCACGCACTGAGGCTGGTGGCAGCTCCAAGGAGACACCTCCGAGCGCGTGTTCTTGCGGCAATGGGAGTTACATCAGACACTACAGCTGTTTTACTGGCAGCCAGGAGCTCAGCTTCACCGTGTTAGACCTCAGCAAACACTCCATGGCAAATAATGCCAGAAAGTGTACGTAAATGCCGTCAGCTTATTGGGTTTTCTTCCTTCGCTGTGATCATCTCATGATTTATTAAATAGCGCCTATTCAAACTGCCAAAAATTTCCCTTGTATGTCAGTCTTGGTTTGTTCCTTTCCCAAAGTCAGTCTGAAAGGGCATCTCATAGAACTCTGCATTCACCCAGTGCCTGCAGACGTAGCCCTCTCCCCCCGTGCAAATGCTGTACATTTACCTCTCCTGTACCTTGTGCTTAAACTGACTAATACAGAAACGCATCCCAGTTATAACATGGTCCCATCTCAGCAGGAAACACGGCCAAATTTGACGAACCACCATCACAGAGGACCTGAGCAATTAACTGCGTGTATAGTTTTATTTGGTGGGGTGGAGGGGGTGATTAAGGCGAGCTGCCTTCAGCGTGTCAACAGGCTGGGAGAGGGGCCCAGCTTACACCTGACGAGTGCATGGGGAACACAACTGGAAGAGCTCTTTTGTTTCCACCACCTGGCTAGAGCATCACCTCGGGGAGCATCTCTGCTGCTGCCAGCACTGAGCGAGGCCTCGGGCACGCCGCTTTGCTGGACACAGCCCAGACCCCCCTCCAGACCTGCAGACAGGGTGCCCAAGTGCAGCTCGCCCAGGCCTCGGGGGCTGAGAGCACCAGGCACGAGCAGCGTCACGCAGGCTGACGTCAACCCTGAGACGTCGCTGCTGGGATTCGCTGCATTTCACAGCACAAGCTTCTTCACCCCATTCAAGGCTTCATCTTTGGGTCTCCAACCTGAAATCAAGGCAGGCATCAGCAGGGGAAGGTGGGTACCGTCTGCTGGCATTCCGCTGGCAGCCGCTGAGGGCATCAGGCTGCGGTGACAACTGGGCGACACCAATTTGCCGGTGACAGGAGGGCCGTGACCTGCTGCTCCCCTGCCAAAGGTGCAGTCTCTGCGGCCAGGTTTGGCTGCAGCAGATGGGAGATAAGAACCACGTTTAATTCACTGCCTGGCTTTCAGGAGCAAGGTGATGGCTTCATTCTGCAGGGACGCCAAACCTCGACCAGCATTGAGCAACTGTCACTGTCCAAGAGACACCAGATGAACCAATGAAAAGTGAAACATCACGAGAAAAAATAAGAAATGAGCCAAAAAGGCAGAATTTTAGAATAACACTAATGTAAACACTGGCCTGTTAAGAAATGCCAGCCTAGTTTTTATCTTGTAGCAGGGAGATTGTTTCTGAGAACCTATGCAGCATCAAATGAATTCATAAACCTCCGTACCAGGTGCAATCATTAGTCAGTAAATGAACTACACATAATTATCTGCTTTCTATTTAACTCACTTGGCTTCCAGTTTCTTACTCTCCATAGAGTGAAACTCTCTATCTCTCACACAAACACACTCTCCATGGGCAAGGAGGTTTTGGAGGGCTGCCATCGTCCTGACTCACGAATCAGACTCCATGATTTGAATGCTATTTATCTCAGCCTGCAAACAAAGAAGATGGCTATGTGTCCAACGAGAGAATAATTATTGTTATTACATTTATAGAGCAAGAAAGTCAGGAGTTGGGACCCCGGGGGACAGGCGGCAGGACGGGTGAGCCGGGCAGAGGCAGGCGGCCATGGGCACTGCTCAGCGCAGGCCTGTGCCAGCTCCTCGCGGGGCTCCGGGCCCCTCAGTCACCTCGGCCCGGGGATGCTGCCGTGGAGGGGATGCTCGCTGGGAGCTGCGAGACCACCTCCCCGAGGGCTCCTGCCAGGACACCAGGGCAACGCCGGGCCAGCCAGGGTTTTGGCAGCGGCTGGAGGGAGTTGGGGTGGCACAGGGCACTCTGGACGGCTCCACTGCTGCAAGGCAGAGGATGGGGACGAGCCAGCCCCGGCTGCACGGGGCAGCAGCGCTGACAGGGCAGCCTCCTGCTTGCACCAGACACCGCGTGTTTTGTTCTTGTGCAGACGCCGGCTGTACACTTGCATCCACAATTACTTCAACTGAACTATAAAGAAAGAAAACACAAACCCAGCGCAGAAAAAGCTTGCTTTGCAAGTAACAGCCACAGCATGTCACTTAGAAATAAAAATGTCCCTTGAGATGACGTTTGGGCTCACCCTGCTCCACAGCTCCAGTGCAAGCTTGGGCAGAGCAGCCCGGCTCCACCGCCTGGGAGAGCTTCGGACGCTGTGACGGTGGCAGTGCCGTGCGCGCCCCAGGCTTGCTCTGGCCAGGTGAATGCTCTGTGGTCTCAGAGAGTGCAGTGACAGGGGAGGCTCTACCAACCCTTCAGGACTGTCCAGGGTAGGCAGTAAGTTTGGGATAACCAATCATTTGAAACCAATATTTCTAAAATACATCTGCCAGTTGAAAGCCTCATCTCGGCCGGGATTTCAGGATGTCTCCTGAATTTCGAGGGCACACCACGCCCTGCTAGGAAGGGGGCCGCGGGCCTCTGATGTGTGACTGCTTCCAAGGCACGCGCCTGCACAAAACCCACTCACGTTTCTCGCCGGGCTCACAGAGACAGCCACCCATGTTCATGGCTGACTTCTGGTGCATCTGTGCAGCGGGATAATGACTGTTGGCTTTTCATCAGCTTGGGACCACCAAGCAATGGCCCTGGCCATCACAGCCTTGGCGCTGGAGGTGACACCAGACTCTCAAAATGTTTTGGTTTGTGGTTGAAGGGCACAGCCAACCATGGTAACAGCACGTGGCACTCTGTTGAGAAAGCTGGAAAACGTGTTATTTACTTCCATTAGCTCAGCTTTACGATGGTGAAGTTTGAGGCACCTTGCAACTATCTCAAATGATCTTTAGGTTAACAACATACATCCAGGGAGACAGCAGGACAAACAGGCAGCTGAAAAGGTTACCTGGAACTAACAACTAATTTAGAATGAACCTCACACAGGGAACAAGATATCCTCTTCTTGTTCTCCCAAGACCAATGTGAAGCACTTCCAAATTTTGTCCTTGTTATTGGAGGGGACACAAAACCAATAATCTGCGTAATTATCAATGCTCAAAAAATACAACTAAAAAGGTTAGATAAATAACTTGATGTCCCTTCTACTCAACCCGTTTTTAGAATCAAGTTTTATCTCGATAGATGTTTTAAGTGATGATTGAATCCATTTTAACACCCTAGGAAGTAACATGCAAAGGCTTTGACTAAGGAAGAATTGCCAATGCAATGATAGGCAATGATACTGTGGATCACAAAGCATTCCTTTGGGGATGTGCATTGAAGTGCTGGCTTTTTTAAACTGCAGTAAATTTTCCTTACTTAATTCCCTTTTCAGAACAACTTATATTTTCTGGAGAAGGTTGACAGAAAACACCTATATGCCAACATTAACATCCCAGGGAAAAAAGGGCTGTATATGAGAGCAATCAAAAATATTGCTGAGATAACACTGGCCACAAGAGGATAGAATTTGTTTTTACGGACTTGGTAAAGACTGGGAGTCCTGGATCAGGACTTCTCATTCTCCCCAGACTGGCACATCGCCTTGAGAAAGCCAGGCCACTGCTCAGTGCCTCAGTCGGCCTCGCTGTAGCAGCAATGAGACGGCGGCTGCCTCCCCGGCAGCCTGGGAGAACCAAAGGACGTTGCGCCGAGCACCTGAGCTCACAGCACTGCTTAGCCTGTATTTATCATTGAAAATTGCTGCTTCTGTTGAAGATTACTTTAGAATGGCAACAGGCCTTCGTGCCCCAAAACAGTTTGTTTATTTATCTCTCAGTTGTTCGTTTACCAGTTGATCTAGTAAAAATACTACCGCTCCCCACAAATTCGGTCTACAAGGCATTTTAAAATCCTTGAGTGGAGGAAGCAAACAAAATCATACCGTATATTACCAGGCAAGCAGAGAAATAGCTAAGCACAAGACTTCATAAATATTACTGTGCACACAGCAGTTTCTTCATCTCCCTCTCTCCCTCCCTGATACAGAGAGGTTTTATGTTATTATTACAGTAGATAGTAGCCAAACTCATATGAAAAGCACTCCCCTGCTCACAGTCCCGGAGAAATAATGCCATGAACTGTGGGCCAAACGAGAATGCTACAAATACTTCTCTCTGAGCTAGCTGACAGAAAACAGTCAAAAGAACGGGGCTATAAATTGCTGCTTCGTTATAAATCACTGTGTTTGGCACACCTGTTCCAGCACACCTTGGGGCTGTTGCTGGACATAATGTGCCTTTAATTTTTTTATTTTTTCAATATTGCAACCCGGATGGCAGCTGGCTTTGCACCCGTGAGCACGGTCATAGTGTCACACGTACCACAGGACCACAGAGCAGTCATGCTCTTCACTGTCAGACCATGGAGGTTTCTAAAAAATGGTCTTCTCCAGCTGCCTGGCCTTACTGAGTGCGCACGGCAAGGCTCGGGCGCTGTGCTGTGTAACACGGCTGCTGTGGGGCCGGCACGCATCCAAACATCACAGAGCGCGAGCAGAGCAAGTTCAGGGCTGTCTGCACCTGTCTGGAGAGATGTATTTTTTCAGCACAGCACAAGAACTTAGAATCAGGTCCTTTTCCAGTGTGAACACGGCTTATCTTGGTGCAAGATCAGTATGGGAAAATATAGTTCAAATTTGGAGCGAGGAATTTTTCCAAGTTTACAAACTGTTGAATGTTTACAAAGTTTTAAATGGGAGTCAGTAACAAAAGAGCACAGATTCAGCAGATTCAGATTTGCATAAGCCTTACAGTGTCTGGACTTCTGGAGTTATAGCAGTGAAGCTCGGCTGGTATATTGCAGATTAATAGCCTGTTCTTGTGGGGATTTCACTAATTTTTGGTGAAGTTACCCAAGTAATTTAGAATAGGAATATCGTTTACCAGCCCTGGGAAGATTACATCGCTGGGCCATGTTCACGTGTGCTTTGGAAGGCTTAGACAGGGAGAAGGAATGGAAAGAACCGCATCCTCCTCTGGATCACAAATCATGCCTGTTTGTACCTGAAAGACCATAAATTTATCTGTTCGCAGAGTACTGGCATGTCGCCTGGGAACTTCCCTTAAAAGCTGTAGTTCTACTGCGCTGCCCCTCTCAGCGTCACAGGCGGCATCTTTAGCATGCAAAGGACAGCTCTCAGGTCATGTCTGTGGTGCGAAGAAAAATCCCTGGTTAATCCCACAGCAGCTGCAGCGTTGCCTTCCTGTGGCGCTGCTGGGGTATTTTCTCCAGTGGTGCTGCAGCGCGCTGTGGCTCCCAGCTTTTATGTTATTCCACTTTGTCTTGTTGCACAAGCCTTGCTCTAGGATGAAATGTATGAATTCATGTTTTGGTGATGTGAAGCAATCTAGCCCTGACCTTGATGCAGTTCCTTACACACATATGAAGCGTCCTCTGAAGCCAGGGAGCGTTTCGCTCTCAAAGCTAACGGCAGGACAGGTCGCGTCCTTTACGTCCTGGCAGGCAAGACCTGCCTGCGTGGCCATGACTCCCAGACCTTCCCAGCATCTTCCTGGCTGATCGGGAGGAGACTCATAACCTGGGCTCCCATGGACAGCTTTGTGGTGTGACCGGGCTCTGTAAATTCAGGAAAATGAACTCAGCTAATGGGCACAGCTGAGAAATACAACCTTTTCTGAAGAACCCATTCCTGGTCCTGCCTCCTGCCGCTCCATGCCAAAGTTATGAACTAACCCCATTTGCAATTGTTTTGCTTCACATATGGGTCCCAGATAGGGAGCAAGAGCCAAAAGAAGGCAAATTTAACTCAATGTGGGAAAGTCTCTGTTGCACTGGGCGCGGGTATATACTGGTGAGCCTGGCTCTACAAACAAGGAAAGGACAAAAAAACCAAAGAGAGGAGAAAAGCTGAGCTGGGAGGGAGGGGCAGAGGAAGATTTTGTGTGTGCCTGGGAAGGAAACAATGGGACAAGGGGAAGGAATTAAAAGAACCACATCCTTCTCCGCATCATAGCCCTGCAGTTTAAGTTACTCCCTCACACTGGACCAGGCCACAGTGTCCTAACTCTAACACTGCTCCCCTGTGACTGCTGTGGTGAAGCTCCATCCCATTAGATGTGTCTCAACCAGGGACCACTACGACAGCAATGCTCTTTGCATGCTACATCAAGGCTCCTTCCTTCTTTCCGATGACATTTGGATGTGTCCCCCACCCTTGCTGGCCTATCCCAAGCCCCTACAAATAAGCTCCAGGCCCACAGCCTCTGTTGAACATGAGCCAAGAGATGTTCTTCCCTTCCCTCCATCTCTGACCCCACAGCCAAGCCAATCCTGCCCCAGGCAGACTAGCTTTCTGAAAAGCTCCCTGCCAGCCTTCAGTGGGGAGGTCTTTCCCACCCACCCCACCTCCCTTAACGCCTCGTGGGGAAGAGCTACACAAGGAAAGGATGAAGGCAAGATAGTATTTCCTTGCACCCACTTGTACCTCTCATCTCTGCTTCCGCTAAGAGCTTCACAAGCTCATTGCCTTGCTCGTGAACTGCTGCATGTCTCATTAATGACAGTATTGGTGCTTTTCCATTATTGCTATATTCCACAATATTTGTACTATTCTTAACATTCACCCTCGTGCAATTGCTGTATGTCCAAAGCATTTGCAGCTATTTACTGCTTATTTCTCCCCAAAGCAGTGCAAGGGAAGTGGGGATGTCAGCACTAGCAGCTCCACTTAGCAGACGGACCAGTCAATACAGAGAGTATAAATGTTATCGGCGGCAGCAGCCTCACCATGTGAGTGTCCAGCATGAGGTCTTGTGGTCTGAACAACCCAGAAACAGGTCTCCTCGATTTACTGGTCCCTTCAGATAAAAAAAGTGTCTGCAAGTGCCCATCCAGTTGGTCACCTGAAGAGCTCTCAGCCATGTACAATGAGCAAAAATGGTTTAAAAAATGTATGCGTGTTTATAAATACACACACATATATGTATATACATACATATGCACATGTATATATGGCTATACATACCTATATATGGGTACACATACATATATACCTGTGCAATGTATAATGTGTACCTAAGGTAGAAATGCAAAGACATAAAATAATGTATATTATATTGTAGATATTATATATATCATACATGCTATATATTATAATATAGACACATCCCTATGAGGTATAATCAGGCTTCACTTTGCTTCAGTAAGCCTTTGACTATGGTCAAGGTATCTGTCTAAATATTTGAGGTTCCCTGTTTGGAGGGCGAACTGTAAAGTCCAACTTCCCTGTCCCAGAGAGCACGGGAGCTTCATCCCTTTTCTCGTAGCACCTGTGAGAGCATTGGGCTGACATTCAGCAGGAGAAGCCAAAAGAACCTGAACACCACCATCCTCTCAGCTCTCTAAGTCCTATGGCTCTGAGGTCACACCACAATAAGTATCACTACTACCTGGAGAGCTTCTGTTGCTGAGAACAAGGCGAGTATAAGGGGGCAGGTTGCACACTTGGAAGTGTACAGAGTCCTTCAGGATTTATTTGTTCACTCCAGAGAGAAAGTGAGTCATGAGAAACCTTAAGGTGGAGCACTGAAAACAAGGAGTGTATAAATGATTAGCAAGGGAAGGTCAGCACTAGTCCTTCAAGTCTGAGCATGTCCCGTTGCCGATGGTACACAGATAATACTAGCTGGATGCCTGTGGTTGCAGGAGAGCAGCTATCACACTTGTAGTCTCTGACACATCTCTGACTCATGTAATATCATCAATGAGGCTGATCTCAGTTTTCTTAAAAAAAGGTAGTTAAGCTTACAGGAGTAAAGTGGTAAAAAAGGGAACTTGATCAACAGACTCAGTTTCAAGTCAAAGGTGCACGTTTGACAGAAGCCAAGCTTTTTTTTTTTTTAAATAACCCCAAATCCCTTTACTACATGGTGAGCCAAATGTAGGGATGGGACATGGACCTGAATTCCACTTGCACTTGTGCAGCAATGCAATTAATCATATTGTCAGACAACATCAGATTGCAGAATCATTATTAACAAACTGATGCAAACAAAAGAAAGCACACTGTCTGTTTTCTTCAGATCACAAGCTGAGTTTAGAGCATTTGCAGACAGGAAAAAAAAATTGGTTGACTTCTTCAGTGAGCAGGAATGACTAGTGCTTCACTTGGAGGTATCTGACAAGAATATTAAGAATTTTTTTTTCTAAGATAAACTCTTCTATACTATTGATTTTAAAGCAAATATTCCGTGGATAACACACCTAAGCACACTAAATATGTTATCCTTCAATCCACTGATACTTGTGGCATTGCATGATGTGGCCTCCAACCAGCGCATGCGGCTGTCCGAAGGCTGCAGGTTCTGCCGTTTTCAGCAGTATCAGCTGTATCAGCTGAAGGGGAACCCAGGCCACTGTTGTAGTTTATCATCCAGCTGTGGCTGCCCTCAGACATCCCTGACACCACACCTCTTACAGAGCTATGCTGTACCTTTCGCACCAGTACTAAGCTTTTCTTCAGATACTCTCCAGTAAATTTCCTGTCATAGACTGAAGTTGGACAGGTGAGCGGCATCAGAGAGATGAGGCAAATCCTGAATGGTGCAGAGCAACAGAAGCTTCTGTGGAATGTGAAAGCACACAATCACGCACCTTTATCTGGTCTTATGCTAAAACGTACATAAGTCATTTCATGGACATCTGCATCAGAAATAACAGGCTGCACAGCACTGGGTGAAAAAGCAATTTTTTGAGTATATTTCTATTTCCAGATTCAAGAGCACAATCCTATCACAACCCAGCAGTTAGAAGGAATGCCAGGAAAAGCTATATATATATATGTATATACAACAGACAACAGTCATCAGTCTGCCTTTTCTCAGGTAGCTTCCCTTGTGCGTTTTTCTTTCACCTACAGTCAGTCTAAGACACTTTGATCCCTACATCCAAGCAGACATCTGGCTGAAAGAAAAGGAGCCAAGAGACCACAAAGAGGCGAAGCCAAGGCCAAGTGTTCTCAGTGAGCTGTGGGGGACGAGATGGATGGGGCACCTCGGACTGCTGGATGGAGGGGTCCAGCTAGAACAGTGGTATGCTCAGCGTGGAAGTGCTTGTGGTTCAGTGGCTCCTGTCCCAGCTGGAATAGGGCAGGTGACAACTGGGTAATGCCACTATAAAACGGGAATGTTGCCCTGTGCCGTCCCTGCCCCTCCTTGCTCCCAGACAGTGGGTAGAAGGAATGGTGATGACTTCTGAGGCAGCAGCAAGGATGTCATCCCCACGTGTCCGGGAAGGATCCTGTCGGGGCCCATTGCCACATGTACACGCTTTCCAGTCTCAGTGCTATCTGACTTACCAGCACTTCCACTGCAGCCACCACTTTCTGCTTGGGATAATACTCCGCTCCTCTGGCAACACTACAGTGCTGGCAGAGTGTGCTTTGCTGGTGATTTACTGAACTGTGCAATTAAATGGCAATTTTGAATGTTAATGAGGTTTAACACTGTGCAGAACTGTACAAAGTTCAATGAAATAATTTTGCATATTTTTCCTGTCTACAGACTTCTATAGCTATGTGCACTCCTATTTGTGGATGTGGTCCATACATCCCTTTGATTTGAGAATCTTAAAACATTTTACAAAAAACATTATCTGTGGAGTAGAGAATCGTTATTCTGAACCATTCTTACCCCTCAGGATAGCTGAGATGCAGGGGAGACATCTCTTCTTCCACACGGCAGTTATATTTTTCAGGACCCCAAGAAATCTGACACTGAACTGGCCAAGAAAAGAAACGAGACTCTTGCTTTGGTAACTGGATGTCAGCTTCCAGCCTGTCAGACAACTTTAATTAACACTTGACCTTGTCTGGTTTGTGGATTTAGTTCTCTTTTTGCTTTCTGATTAACAAAAATAATAGAAAAAGTCTTTGAAAAATAATAGAAAAGATGTCTGGAAAATGCCGATCGTTGTACCAACAACAATAAGTGAATCAGGAGATAGAATTTGCTTTCTTTGCGTATGTGGGGAGTGGCAGAAGGAAGCAGCACCACGGAATGGCTGTGCTATCATCTGCAAGTTCATCGATCCTCTTCTAAGCCATTTCAACAAATGCTACTTGCTGGGTTTGCCCCATCCTTCTCTACCTTCTGCAGTCACGTGGGTACTCACTTGTGCAGCAATAGTGGGGGAGAAGAAGCCAAAACGTAATTGCCTTGCTTAGACAGCTGAACTTCTGAAAAGCAAAAAACATAACCTGATTTGTAAGTGCTGCCTGTGGACTAGGCCCACATACCTACATTTTGCCTAGAATCGTATTTTTCTTGTGCATTTCTACAGCCCCAGTGAGTGCTGGGATCATGGGTGTGCAGCTTACTTACGCAGAAATAAAGTAATGAAATGCAGTCTCTTTGTTTTCTCCTTTGGGAGGTGCTACAGAAGGCTGCCGTTTCCAAAGCAATCGTCAGTGAAATTGTGTCTGCATCCTTTTGTGTGAAACAAAAGAATGAGACGAGACACTGCAAGAGTTACAAACTAATCAGAGGTTTGGCAGCCGCTTTAGATCACAGAAAACTGTCTTGATCCACATACATTTAAATGAATAAATAACCAACTTAACTACTTAAACAGTGCTATCATTCTTTGTCAGTGTGATCCTCGTGCTTATGCAAAGCGTATGAACGCCTTTATGCAGCGCAGACCAGCATGTTAGAGAGAAGACTGGTGACTCACAGTTCCTTGCAATGAACTATGCTGAAAAAGGAGGCTTAAACCTGTAAGCTCAAAATTGCTCTGCCTTCATCACACAGGCACATTGCTATCACACGGTTGACTGGGAGCACAAACAACTTCTCAGAGAAATTCATTAACAAAACCCGTATATTTATTCCTTTTAAAAGACAGGAGGAATAACCCCCAAAGCTGACCAAACTATTTCCTTCTGTCCCCTTTGTTATTTTCTAGTATCTCTGGGCCTGAGTCAAAACCACAGCTGTCCACCAAAGCTTTCCCACTGACTTCTGTGGGGCTCGGATGGCGCTTGCTTGTTATCAAGCTTTGGTGCTGACCTTAGTCTGCCATGTCGTCTCCCAGGCTCCCAGCAAGAGAGAATGGCAGACCCAGACAACCTGAGGAAAGAATTCAGGTTAAAGCTGCCTGGGACTGGTTTCAATATGTGTTTTGAGATAACTGCGAGTGAGGCACGGCTTCAAAACCCAAGCAAAGGAGTGATGTCTCAGCACGATACCCTACCGTGTGTGTGAGGAGCAACAAACACTATAAAACTGGAGGCTTTGGGCAGTGCCGCTGATTTAATAACAAAAAATAAAGAATTGTGATTCATTTTGAAATTTGACCATATTTCTTGTTCTCTCAACTTTGCTGATGTAGATTACTGCTCCATTTTTTTTCCTGGGAAAATAGGAAATACGGACAAACTTTGCAGGTGCAGCTTTCTACCTGGACTGCAGCACTTTAGGTAGCTGTCTGCAAGTGGCCGGGGCATAAATCCTCCGTCATCCAGAACGGCACAGAGGGCATCACAGCCGTTCCCAGGCTTGCTAGCAGAGCCTCAGCAAACTATTGCCACGCATTTGGGTCCCAGCCCAGGACACATCCTCTAAGCATTGCTCCTTGCAGACCAGCAGGCTTGTATCCTCCCATCATCTGTGTTCCCTTCTATTCTGCACAAAAAACATGAAGTGCAATGCAGAAAAAGTCAACGAGTGTTCCATGTATCCAGTAAGACCTTGCATACGAGAGGGAATAGCACAGGGCACCCAGGACAACATAAAAACATAGCTCTGCTTAAACAGGGTGGGTTTTGACTGAAGAAGTAAAACCAGGAACTAGTAAAAATTAGAGGAATAAGGTACAGTTTAATAACCACAATAAACAGCTACTAACCATGTGGTAGTGCAGTGGTTTCCATAAACCCCTGAACTTTGTGAGGCTGCTGGGAACATCCAGTGCTATCTTCTCAGGTGAGAGAGCAGAAGGAAAGAACATGTACTGCTCAATTCATCCCTTTATTCACACCTAGGGAGGAAATGTCTTCTGCTGATGATTAACCACAGCAAACACAAGAAGTCACTCCTCTGTCACAATGTGCAAACGTGCATTCATGAAGTAGGGTGCACCCAGCACAGAGCACCCTCAAACTTCTGCATTTTAGGAGGATCAACCACCCGCTTTGAGGACAAGCTCTGCCTTTGGGATTTCTCTGCTGTTCCTGAGGGGCTGTGGCTGCTTCAGGGAAAAAGGACAATGTAAAAAAATCACACTTTTAGGCTAATCCATTATTACGGGTGACAATTTTCATCACCCTTCTCAAAGGGGTGGTTCAGTGGCCCTTTGAGGATTTGAGTGTGTTTTATTTTTGCTGTTTGGATGAGACAGGCTACAACCATGGCTTTGAAAAATAAAGTTTGCTAATAGCCACTGGCTTTGAAAGAGAAGGTTTGGCATAACATCTTCACTTTGGGATTGTGATTTCTCAGATCCGAACCCCATGCAGCAGGGGAGCCATCATTTGGCAGTAATGGAAAGCATGGCACGGTGACATTTTTGTTCATACAAATACTTGCACACACAGAATTTTGCTGAAATGCAGGTAAATGTTTCATGAAACTCCAGCTGGATAAAATCAAGTCTCTGAGAAATAAAGTCACTTGAAAGCATGGCTCCATGAGTGAACAACTGGTATCAACATCCTATTGCCGTAAGTGGACCAGACTATCACTGCAGGGCAGGAGTATGAACCCTGAGGGCTCAGCTGCTTGTTGTAACAGCAGTATGAATGTACTGGATGAGTTTTTAGTGTAAAGAGCAATAAACCTTTTGCCAATCAACCCCAAAATATACCTAACCACCGATTCCTTGCCCCTGCATATTGATGACTACCTGCTGTGTTTCTTATCCTCATCACATTCCTGTTTTGGCTGTTTTCTGTTTTGTTTAGTAAACTCAGATGTGCTAAACAACGCTATAGGACTTCTCCTCTCCAATCTCAGTATCATTTCATACTATAATGCTTCAATACCACTTCATAATGTGACAAGAAATAATGCATTGACTGCAATGTATATTGCCCGTGCTCTTCTTCACTGCAACAATGAGTCATTATTCAGAGTATGTTTATGTAATATCATAAATACCAATCTCTGGTATTTATGCAGCATAGTATTTACTTGGGCAAGCTGCCACATGCACTAAAGAAGTAAACAAAGAGCCATTCTTTGGAGGGTTAAAAAAGTCTTAAAATGAATCCAATTTTCCTTTATAAGGCACTCCTTGTTATTTTACCTAAAGTGGCTCTTTAAGATATACAGTATGATAAAACACACAATTCCTGGGAGACGTAATTATGGTTCCTAAGAGACTGGTGAATAAACAATCAGGAATAGAGTGTTTGTTTTCCCTAGGTTTTTCTTAACTATTAATGGAAGGCATTAAAAAAAAATGGGGAGGAATGTGTTGGGTTGATAAATGGTAAGAGAAGTTGAGGAGCGCACTTCACTGAACACACAGGGTTTCTGCCTAAATGCAGTACTATTTTACTGCATTGCAAATAATCCTATTTTGCAAATGCATTTGCAGTGAGTGTAAATACCACAGTGGACTCTTTGTTTGCTGTATTTACTGTACTGCGTACATCAATGGCACAACGTGTGTTCTAAAGTAAAGAGCTTGCTTTGTCTCACATTACCTTTAAGCATTAACACAAACAACTTCCTTCGCATCAAGGTGACAAAATCTTCTGCATTGTACGAAATGTTCTGTCTGATACAAATTCCTAAGGAACGGCAGGGGGGTCCCATCTGGTGCAGCGCTGAGCCATTGCAAACACTTTTCTAGCAAATCAGGGACACTGCAGTCAACCTTACACACGTGTACCCACTGCAAAACTAGAAGATGGCTAAAGCTAAGCTGAACCAACAGCTGAAGAAAACCTTTTTGCAGACTGTGTATATCAGAATGCAACTGAACTGGGGGCAGTGTTTAATAATACTGGTCGCCATAACGTCATTTAAGTGATCCATCACCTAAAACCAGAGGCTCCCAAAGCCACCGGTCACTTCTCTACATCAGTTACCTCTTCTGTAAATCAGATAGATGAAACCAAGCTATTCATTCTATTTGATGGTGTGAATCTTGAACCTGCCATCATCAGTAACATCTAAGCAAACGATGGACTTCTTAGGACCCTTACAGAAACACAGCTTCCCACCGCAGGGCCTGCACACGCACCAGCACCTCTCACTGCAGGTTTTTAACCTCAGGAATATAATGATCAGGTCCTATTCATTTAGCAGAGACAAATGCAGAGCTCACATCCTCCTGTGATGGTGTCAGAGTAATAGATCACACTGCTGTAGTTAATATGCATTTATGATCCACTCATTTCCTTTAAAAAAAAGACAAGACAGCAAAAGTCATGATCAGATCCGAAGTAAATGCTTATGCCATTACAGGCAGAAAAGCACACAGCTCATGAGTTACTGATGAAGTGATGGGACATATTTTGTCTCCTTCTATCCTGCATATACAGATTTGCTAAAACAGCTACAAGAAAAATATATGCACAGGATGAATCTGGTCAAGCTAGTACTTGTTCCTGTCTTAAGGATTTATTAGAGAAGTGAATACACGTTTGTTGTGGTACTTAACCCCAAGTAAATCACAGATCCTGCCTTTATAGCATTTTGTTTGTGCTGCTGTCACGAAGGGCCATTCAGCATTTCCAAACTGGAGGCAGACCCGAGGTTCAACCTCAGCAAATGAAGGCGGAAGACACAGAAAATGGGGGACAAGCAGGCCTTGGCAGGGGAACCCCATCAGCAAGCCAGTCCCCTTGTCACTGGTTTGCTTCCTTGAGAGTCCAGAGAAAGGGAAGACAGCAGCAATAAGCACCCACTTACTTCCCACCTGTCCTCTCCAGGCTCTGTTTGTGTGAGGCCTGTTTCCCTCGCCAGGCGACCTGGGGTTTGGCCAGCCCTGCACTGCCCGGCGTGTGTGGCACGTGTGCAGGGCGCAGGGTCTGGCTGCCATCCCACGCTGCAGGCTGACCAGGAGCTAACCACACATGCGATGCTGGGTTAGCTGCCCCTCAGCCTCTCGACGGTCCCTTCCACAGCCTACGAAAATCTGCAGGAACCTCTTCACTGGTTTCAGTGGGCACTGGATCAGATTTAACGTTCCCAAAGCAGACGCTGGAACAGATGTATGGTGGCAGTGCTAGTTCAGCCCTCAGAAACGGCCCCCTAGCTTCTTCTTTGGTTTGTAGGGCCCATCCTGCCCTCTTTTTTCTAGCAGTTAACAACATGAGCAATGGAAGTCTAAGTCTAATAGGAAATGCCTTCTCTCCTGTAACAAAGCCCTCAAATTAGTTAGCAGCAGCGTGATGCCTTCGAAGTAAATCTGAATTGATGCTATAACACTGACTGAGTGGATACTTTGGTGACTTGCTAGACCTCTTGCTGACATCTGCTACATCCAACATGCAAATGATTAAGGTTAAGTAATAGCAACAAGGAACAAGGGAGTTTCTATGCGCACACTTCTGATCACTTTGGTGAGGAGTGGTCCATCACAGATGCGCTTCCGTTCAGGACACTTCTTACTAGAGGAAGTTTAATCCGTGAATAATCTGCAGCCACCCAGTTAAGAGCATGCTGGAGAACCAAAAAGACAAGCTCTTTGTAGGTCAATACTGCTTGTGAGACAGCTATGCTCTTCCTCTCGTGCTATGAACCCATCTTGTCTTCTGGCTACACTGAAGAGAAAATGATCACCCAACAAAGACAGCACAACACAGCAAAATGGAAAACACATTTAGCAATTTGCATACCTTGCATGCCATAGAACACCCCCAAATCCTGGTGGAAATGTGCATAATGTGCCAGACATCTTGAACCCAGGAACTCCCCTCCCCATAATCCCTGGGGACCGAAAAGTTTCTGATTGCACTCCAGCTTCCCCATAAAAGCTTCATTGTTACTGCAGCCCAGCCTTTACCAGGAGTCATGGCATTGGGCCACAGCCTCCAGGGACACTCTCAAGCTGCACAAAACAAGTTTTTCCAAACAGTTTAAGTATTTCCCAGCCCAGACTCTCACATTCTAGTTGTTTGTGCAGGGACAGTAACCCACCAAGCCCTGCCTAAAATACTGGTTGTTCAAACTCCACAGAGACATTTTTTTACTAAACATTCCTTACTGCTGTAACCTCTTGACCATTTAAAACTACTATTAACGGGCAGACTCCATAGGCCTACTGTCAAGGAGTCATCCCTGCTACAAAAAAGCAGCAATCAGACAATAGATACATAATTGCTGCTTCCTCTGGACCAATACTTCAGCCAGCAATTTCTTAGTTTAACTGGACTTTGCAGCAGTCCACGAGATACAGAATCACAGAATGTTCGGGGTTGGAAGGGACCTCTGGATCATCCGGTCCAACCCCCCTGCCGAAGCAGGGTCACCTACAGCAGGCTGCACAAGACTGCATCCAGGCGGGTCTTGAATATCTCCAGAGAAGGAGAATCCACAGTCTCCCTGGGCAGCCTGTGCCAGGGCTCCGTCACCCTCAGAGTGAAGAAGTTCTTCCTCAATACGTGCAGCATCAAGTGAACAGCTCTTAGTTGCGATGATATTTTGTGATGAAAACAGGAAAATTTGCTCAAGGGGAGCTGACCTGGTTCAGTGGCAGTGGAGGAGCTGTATCTCTTGGAGGGGCCTGGGCCACCCTACGGGCAGCAGTACCAGGGCGCCAGCTCAGCGTTCAGCTCCCTCGCTTGGTGCCTGGAGCACCCCAGCCGCAGACGCAGGTTTCCACAGCTGAATTTGGGAGGGGATGCGTCCAAGCTCCCACACAGAGATTTTGCCCTCTTTTCTAATCAGGCAGCACCACAGCGAGAAGAGGCCATTGCAAAATTGCTGATTGTACTTGGATTTCTACCCTGGGAGTTAGAGGGGATCCTGGTGTTTGCATCAAGGGCCCATACAGGCTGGCTGCAGGGATCTGATGGCAGCAGGCAGAAGCTGGGGATGAGGAATGTCACCGGGACACCCTGAAGCTGCCATGACAGTCTCTGAAGGCGGCTGTCTTGCACACTGCTCGTTTGCAAGGGGACACCACAGTCGAAAGCTCCATGACAGTGGCTCAGGCTCCCCTAGCTTCACCATAAAAAGCAAGTCTCCTGCTCTCCAGCCTCTTCAACATGCTTTATACGAACACCGATCCACCATGACCTCCCCGCTTGCAGCAAAGGGCTGGCAGTCTGAAATACACTGCCCTTGGGGACACGATGAGAGTGGCTGCTTTCTGCAGAGACAGCAGCAGCTTGCCCACCCATCCTGGCCAGCCACGTGGAGCCACGGAGTTGCATCTTCCTTCCTTGCAGGAGAGTATCTCCCCAAACCCACTTCAACCGGAGCAGACCCCTCAATATCCCACATCTTCCCTCCATTCTAGTCCTGGTCAAGCTAATCATGGCACTCATTTGCTAAATTAGTACTAACTAACGAAACGCTAATTAAAAAAAGGGCCAACTAATTCATGACTTTTGTTCATAATGGACTTCTCTCTCAGCACTTTGGAGGCACTGGCGTCTCTGCCCTGTGCTGAGGAGTGAAAGCCATTCAATGTCACAAGCACAGGTCACAGGGACACTCCAGCCACGCTGCCTCAGCTTCCCCAGGCGCTTCATAGTGGAAAAACAACACCGCTTTGAGTCACCACTTAGCGCCACGGAGTGTTTGGTGTTTTTTAATATGGGGCCCTTCAGAAGGCAGCTTTTAGGTGGCTTGCTCTGCAAAGATGATAAAACAAACAGAATTGGAGCTAGAGAGGAATTTCTGGAGTGCTCGGCACCAGCCCCAGCCTCTGCTGGGAGTCCAGGCAGGCTCTTAATAACCTGTGGCAGGCTGGTGAGTGCCAAGTGGGCACAGCCCTTTTACAGGTGTATAAATACATACTGTTATTTGAGGAAATAAAAGGCTTTAAAATGTGCTCATGAATTCAGTCGGGGTGCTCGTGTTTGAATGACCTTAGTCCATCCAACCTTTATGTCTCTAGAGCTCGAGGGGCTTTGGGCAGGGCTATAGAGACTGCGACCAGCCAGCTGCCCTCCCCGCACACTGCCAAGCTTTTCACTTTGTCGCAGTGTCCTCTCTGACCAGGCAGCTGCAGAAAGCAAGCATGCAAAGCAGTGTCATCTAATACCTTGGTACGGCCCTTTGGCTCAGTTTGGTCTAATTTGCTAACACATGCACCATAATTACAGGGCTTGTGTTTAGGCATATCTCAAGAGTTCCTTGTACATGTGATAGAAGAGGATAATTCATCCAGAGCCCATCAGGCAAGACCAGCCTGAAACTCTCCGGGGCCAGGCACAGAGCCGTTTGTACAGATGGGAAGGGCCCCAAAAGCGTTTGGAAATCTGGTGCAGATCAAGCAGTGACGTCTGGCGAGACTCTGCTTTTGCCCCTTGCCCTTGCCTCTTTGCAGCCTCCATGGTGATTGTTGACGGGGCAGGAGCAGAGGTGCAGGCAGGCTCCCTCACGAGGGTGCCCAGTGCCACTCCAGTTCTCAGTGTAGCCCCTCTTCCTTGCCTTGCCGCAGCTAGGGACACCCTGGGAAGCCTGAAGGTGTCAATCTGGAAAGGACAGGCTTGGCCAGCCATGCTGGGGAGAGCTCCTGTGTGACCGTCCCCAGTCTGCTGGTGGGGTGCACAACACAAAGGAGGGGACTCGGCTTAGAGATGTGCTACCTTTCTCTTTCCCGACCGTCGTAGCGATGGCTGCAAAAATTTAAATGGAGACCAAGCCCAAGCGTGGAAGTCAATTCTTTGCCTTGTGTGTGCCTAATGGCAACATCTTGTGTTGTCTAATAAGCTCTGTCTTCCGTCTCTCATTGCACAGATTAAGCTTCATAGAAGCTTGCTTACTGGATCTTGTATTAGCCCTGTGCCAGGTAATGTGCAGCCCTGCAGAGAGCGCAGCTTCTCCCAGCTGTGCCCCCCACAGGACCCAAGGTTTTGCTCTTCCTTCGTGATGTTTGCTGAAGTTCTGCACTGAAACCATCCTTGCTCCAGACTCAGCGACACTCACTGCTTTTGAACACCGAGCAGAGCTGTTTTACGTGCTTTGAGATGGCAGACAATCAACAAAGAACAGCTGATACAATTAGCTGATCAAAAAATAACTTCATGGCATTTTTTTGGCCTAGAAACCTTCCTCACATTAATGCAAACGTTCTGTCTGTTCCCCACAGGGATCCACACCTGAGGGAGCAGCACCGTGGAGCTGTGCTGTGCAGCTGCGTGCTAGCAGATTCCGAAGGTAAGCGAGGTCCTGCGCAAGGCCCTGAGGGCTCCGTACCTTCGAGGCTGGTTGCTGAACTGTGATGGTTTCTCTTTGCAATGCAGTGAATTCCCGGCCTTCAAGCGGGGCTGTTGTGTGGGGACGCGACCTGCTGGTAACAGCTCTGCAGTTCTTACAGTCTTTGGCCAAACGGGAGGGTGGCAGCGCTGCCAGGAATGTCGGTGGCTTTTTCCTGATGCTTCTATGGAGTTTCTGAGAATTGTTTAAGACATTTAATTTGTAAGTTTCCCAAAAGAGATTCTTACTTCCCAGAGGACTGAAATATTTTGAGCTCTTTACACTGAATTATCGGCTCCAGCTGAAGATGAAACCATGCAGCTGCCTGGACCATAATGTTTCCATGAGAGGATGGGCATGGCTGTCACGTGCGGGCCCTGTCGAGGCCTATCTCCATGCACCCAAGGAAAGATCACAGCCACAGCCTGGAGCTGGCAAGAGCCCTTCCACTGAAGTGCTGCAATTGCAATTGCTCTCACTAAAGCTACATTTGGTCTTCTATCTGACCTTCTTTGATCTTTTCCACAACCTCTGGCAGGTCTTCAGTGCATTCAGTTCTTTATATTAAAGCAATCAACCCCACATGCAACCAATTAGGTTTAGACATAGTTTGGTGACCATAATATTGTACAGACCTTCTACCAAGTTTTCAACAAGAGAGGGTGGCTCCTACATGTCACTTTCTAGTGGGGAGCACTCTGACTGCAGTTCAGAAATATCCCAAGGAGAAAAACATATTCCAGAATTACACTCCAAGCCCAAACGTCCCACTTGCAGACAACATACTGGCTTTGTGCACATATAATAGGGACCCAAACTCTGCTCCTCCTCGCTGGGTACAGCACACAGGGCAAGAATCTCACTAGACCTGCGTGACCAGGTTTGTCATCCAATAACCTCATCACCTGCCACTGTGATTGCCCGTGACACACATCAAATATGTTTTGCTTATCAGAAGCAAAGAGGCAGCAGCACCTGTAAAGTCTTTTAGCTCCATCCATTTTGTCCAGGGCCCTAAGAAGGGGTGGGAGGGCAGCCAGTGCAGGTGGATATTTGCCTTCACTGCCTTTGCACTGAATACAGTGCAATCCCCGTTGCTTCCCTCTCCCTTACTGGTGTACTGATGCAATGCAGCATGGCCAATGTTTATCGTATTACCTAAAGTTCCTCTTTGGGCAGTCTTCAGTTAGAGATACATCCTCCATCTGTCAGTGCTGTCAAACAGTTCATACTTGGACATGGATGAAGAATAAAACTCCCTTCTGTTCAGATAACCCTGGAACAGCAAAAGCCTTCCAAAATTCAGCAGAGGCATTAAAAACACATCACCGGTGTCTCTTCTGAGCGCTGGGATACAGGCTATTGACACTGATGATTGTTAAAGTGTTCTAGAATCTGTTCACCATGGACCTTGCCCATTAGTGATGGAGAAGCAGCACATTTCCTTGTGTGGGTTATTTCCTTTCAATGGAAGGAGCCAGTGTTGATGGCGATTGCTGGTTTGTTTGCTTGCTCCCCTGCCAGTGAGAGGATTTGTTGTGTCGGGGGGCTTGGTGGCAGTAAGAGCAACTTCAAGTCAATTCTCTCACACCTCGAGAGCTCTCTTCAGAAAGAGTGCTCTTTTTTTCCTGCCCCCATCTTGCCAAGGAGAAAGAGACATCTGTGCAGACCTTCTAGGTCTTGCCATAGCACAAACATGCAGTATGAAGCCCACAGGCAGCAGTACTATAGATCATGGCTCTGGTGCTAGACTATTTGTAGAGTATTTGCATTCCAGCAAAAGGTCTGGCAACAGGAACTCTAATGAACTTCAGATGGAAAACTATTTAATGGAGTAGGTTTCCTTCAAAAATGTCATTCTGTCACAATCAAAACGCTTTGTGAAACTATGATTTTTAACAACTTTTTTTTTGAGGAGCAAAATCCCAACAATTTTTGGAATAAAACATTTAGATTTTTAATTTTATATAATATGTGCATTTTTAAAAGTTATAATGATCTTAATAAGCCAAAACTACTTATTTTTGTGGAATTTTCCTTTGTGGAGAATTTCAACATTTTGAGGTTTTGTTCTGAACTGGAACGAAAACAAATTTCAAAATCTCAAAATCATCTGTGAAACACAATTTCCATTCTCTGGCCAGCTCAAGTTTCAGGCTAGGACATGTATAATAGCTCCCCTGCAGAGAATCCCTTTAGGAAAAATGTCTCTGAATTAATTTACTGGTGCAAACGTACAGTTTTAAAGATTTGTCTGTTTGTTCAAGCAGATACCTCAGCGCTGAAAGCTCCTCCAATCCCCAGAAGCCTCCACAAGTTCCTGAAAGACTGATTTCCGAAAGGCATTGCTAACTTTGTACAGTTGATGGTGGTCATTTCCTGCTATGGGTATTAGTTATTCAGTTACAGCCACTGATTTGCCACAGAGCACAGAATTGATATCACAACTATTTTCTTGTCCAGCTTTCGTTGGATTCCTTTGAATAGTTTAAACTAGAGATTATAAGCTTTATATTACACTTTCAAGGTAGGTGCTGTCTGTTCAGATTAAAATCATCAATAGAACAGAATTTATATTCAAGAGTATTTAGCTGGATTTAGATATTTACAGCCTTAGCAAATAATTCTGCTTCAAAAAAAAAAAACCACACATTACAAACAAGATGACTTGCACTTTCATGCGCAAAGAACAAAAACCTAGGAGAAATTAATTATTAGCAATGCTGATGGAGACCTACTGTAAGTGCTGTTTTCAAGTTAATTACTTTGGATTTACAGTGACATAAATGAGATCATAGGCCAATCTGTTCGCAGCAGCTTTATATATCACAGAGGTATGAAGAAATCTAATACTGAAATGAATTAACATAAATAGATTTTAAGTTAATCACACGCTTTGCTAAAAAAAAGCCGGCATGTCATGGTGCTTTTTGCTGCCTTTTTCTAGTGGTGTTTTACTGGAGGGGAGGTGGTGTGTACTGTGCTGATGTGGAGAGTGTCTCCTCCTCCAGAAAGCAAAGGCTTTGTGTCAAGGTGAAAGCTGAACTAAACACACACTCTGCAGTCAAAGTTTGTTTATAACTCCTGACTCTGCTGGGTCAGTTACGCGGCAGTTTCACTAAACAAACAAGTAAAAAGCAGGTCAATGTCCAAATACTGGAGTGCAGCTTATTTAAACTGCTTCAATAGTTGTAGGAGGAGTAAAGCTGTGAGTGAAACCAACTGCCTCTGCAGTAAATAGAAGTGCATGAAATGCCCTGGATCAAACTCCTGCCCAGGTATGACTCTGAGCTGTCCTTGTCTTTCACTACGATGCCTCTGACCAACCATCTCAGCATAACGCAGGAAGTTACTGAAAGCACATCTGGCACTTGATGCATTTGTTGCAGAATCAGCAACATGAATCTTTCAATCCATTATCTTGAGTTGCTATACTGTAAGGTGTGTGTTAAATCATCACAACAGGAATCACTCTCCGAAGGACTGGAGAGGACAGAAGAAACCAAAATTGCATGGTAAATCCATCAAGAAGTGACACAGAGGAGTGCAGCCAGCTGAATCAGTACTGTATCTGTCCCTCTCCCATGCCTCAGTTCGGCAAGATACTTTCTGGAATCATTACCCTCTTGAGTTAGCCATTTACTTTCTATATACAAACCACCTCCTTTACTAGACTGCCCATGCACCTCATACCGCTTAATGTAATTCACTTCAGCAGCCCTGTGAGGTACAAAAGTGCAATTATCCCTCATTTTATATAGGCAACTGAGGCCTAAAGTTAGGAAGATGCCAAAATATAGGTAGCTAAACACCAGCCCTGTCTCCAGCTGAGCCTTCCCCTTTGTATTTCCTTCTTGAAAGACTGAACGCTTGTCTGGGTCTGGAGAAGAACATTTCCATTCACTTGTCTTTCAATCTGCATACCCCTTACCGAACATACATGAGCAATCAGTCATCTGATGCATATCAACCTGTATCTGTCAGTTCATAAATTTGTTATCAGCCCACATAATGTAACCCTAGCCTATTGACTTAATATCCCATCTTTTCTTCTATGCTAGAACGCATGTAAAAAAAATGCCCACCCGACTGGATACTTAATTTTAATGTCAAATGACTCCTACACAACTTTACTCCCTGCTTGCCTTGTATTGTCCAAGAAGCATGCTAGCCTGCTTCCTGCTTGGAGGCTGACTTTGCCAAGGCCAAGGCACGCGGTCCCACTGCCACCAGGTAACCGCGCCGACGCCACAGCTCAGCTCAACAGCAACTCTTCCCCTCTCAAAAGGAGAGCTGTTACTGTCAGAAGTGGAGAGGAAAGGGTCTAGCAGGGAGTCAGCTCCCTGCTGGGATGGACCCCTTCCTAGTTCTCACGTGCTTGATAGCAATTCACCTATCTGGCACCAGCAAATTCATCAGCTGGAGTCTTGGTCATTTTCCTCAGTGTAAAATTTCCCTAAGGCCATTTTAGAATCATTCCTTAATTTTTACCTCTGCTCCTGTGTTTGGAAAAGCTCCCTTTAGATGCTGTGGTTGCTCTCTTAGGTTTTTGCTCTCTGGTAGTATTTCTGAAGGGGACTGTCAGAAGCACTCTGTGTTGGTCTCACTCTGCTCTGCCCATAGCATAGACTGCCTTTGACAAGGGCAAACATAAACCAGGGTTGTTTGCCTTTGAAGACTCCAAATTGAAATAAAAACAAAGATTTGCAAGATTAAAGCAACCTTACTCAGGCAGATTTATTCTAAGGGAAATGGGCAGAGAATTGGACCCAGGAAGATAGCAATACAGGAATCCCTAGATTCCTAGACAAAACCTGTCTAAATGAGTTTGTGGCCAACACTTCAAACAAGCAGTTGGCCCTCCCATCAGCTCTTACAACGAAGCGATTACGGCAGAGCTCCACGCAGCTGGCAGAGAGAGCTCCTCCGTGGCTTCTGCTGGCAGCCTGACATGTGAAGGTGCAGTAATACATTAACTGCACACCGCAAGATGGAAACCGCTGCTTCTTTTGATTCTACCTGGAATACTTTTTTCCTACTCAGCATGTAAACATGTGAGTAAACAGGGAGAACAGTTTAAAAAGCATCAAGCATGATCAAAATGCTAAAGGAGAAGAATATATTGTTCGGCTGAGCAGAAGTGAGGGAGGCAACCATCCAACTCGGCAGGACAAGGGATTTGTTCAGGGAGCCACAGAAATATTTGTCTGGAAGCCATGGCAGAAAATGAATAAAAGTATGCTTCATAATAAACATCAGGACGATCTTGTATCACTGAGATCTAGTAGGCTGGGAAATATTTCCTTCAGGAAAGCTCTGGACTTTAAAGTCAAACAAAGATTTTCTAATAGCTAAAGAATAAATAAATGCATAGAGTAGTTAAAATAGTATTAGATTCCCATGCAGAATGTATAAATGAAATAGCAATAGCACTTTTAGAGCAGCAAGTATTATACAGGACTAAAAACCTAGTGAGACAAATCTAACCTGCTGTCCCATAGTCAGCCAGCTGCAGCCTATGATCTGCAACTGTGGCAGCAGGAAATAATGGGAGAAATCAAATGGGTCAGTATAAAACCAATGAGGAAGTAGAGGAAACACAAAATCTGTGACACAAAATCAATAGATTGATCCCTTTTATGCTGTCCAGCTCCTTTTACAATGTGTAATAGCTGTTTTGCAGTGCCACAGTGCAAGAAAAGCCTACTGCATGCTTTCTTGCACCTTTCTGAGCAGATGGTCACAACTAAAAACTCTACTTAACAATTAACAAATCTATTTTATTAGTAGTAGTAGTAGCATCGGCAGCAGTAATGGTTGCTGTGTCACAGTAGCCTTGAGAGTCACGAACTGTATGCCCTGGCCTGCTGCACACTGCACTTTACAAGCACACAATAACAGATGGAAGAGTTTAAAACCTTGATCTTATTAATTTGTAAAATTCTTATTTGATTTTAAATTGGCTCTTTTCCAGCAAAGATTTATTTGTGCGCTTTTCTTTACCACTGTGAGGAACGTGACTACTCACAATGTGGAAAGCAAAGCACATGCAGGACAAGAATCAGAAACAAGCACGAAAGAGAGGAGAGATGGAGAATATTAGCATCCCTGAAGACTTTTATTTGCCTTTGCCTCTTTATAATGTGAAGCTTTATTTACTGCCAAGCCCCTCCACACGCAGAAAACATGGGTGAAGACGCAGAGCATGCTTAGACTGCCTTAAAACTTCAGAAATTTGAAAACGGCCATACATTTTGGCTTCTTGTTCTTTGGCATCTGGTTTCTGAGCCTTGCAGTGCATTTGGATCACATTTTCAGGCTTTTCCCTGCAACTGGAAGAATTAGAAATTTATTGTTAAAAAAAATGAAAAGTGAGAGTCATGTGATCCTGTGCTTCCAGGAGCTGAGACTTGAAGAAAAAGCCCACCCCAGACTCACAATAAAATCATGAGAATTGAAAACACCAGACTTAAGAAGCTCATCCAAGCTTTCTGCTGTGCATATGGAACAGGGTGTTGTCAGGACTAGTTAGTTAATGTCATAAAGCACTCAGAAGAACAACGTTAGTTATTGTTTAGGAGGAAACCAAAGTGTAAAGTGTTTTACATATAAATCTGCCCTTTAGAAGAGCAATATTAAAAATGCAAGATTGAGCTCTGGATTACTGAAGGGTAATAAAGAGGTTTTAAACACAGACATAACTCATTCTGCATGAAAATGACTTAGTAATGCCTTGACCAAGCTGGAAACAGGACCTCTGGAAGCGATTAGGAGTGGGCTGTCTCCCACCGTGCCTTCCTTCCCCATCTGCTTGGGACGGTCGATGTGCAGAGCAGCCCAGTGAAAGCAGCTAACCCCAGAGCCGAGCAGGGAGGCCGTGGCTCTGCACCTCCAGTCAGCCTGCCTTCGACTCAGGAGCAGAGCGCAGGGTGGTGGCAGTGGCTCTGCCGGCACTGACAGGTCACACCTTGCAAAGAAGCAGACTGTGCTGTGACACACATGGTGCGGCCATCCTTGTGCCTGTATCGCAGCGATTTCAGGGGGTTCAGACCAGCTGCAGCCTCGCTCTGTGGACTGAACATCCCCACAAGCAACTGGAGCCCGTTTGGTGCACTCCCGGAGCGCCTCGCCTGTCTGCGTTCAGGCAGAGCAATCCAGTTTGCAGAGCTGAGATCCCGCTGCAGTGCGAGCAGAATGGGGTGAGTGGGGAAAACAAGGAGATTTCGTTCAGAAGTGACTCCTGAGCTGAACCAACCCACTGCCACAGGCTCACGTGCAGCTCTGCCCTCTGGATGTCAGGAACGTCAGCTCCGAGGGCAGAATTGAGCCTTCTGCAAAAAATATTTTGGGCCAAGTGTTTTTCAACTTTGTCCACTTGTGCATTCAGAAAAATATCGCCAATGAGGTTGAGGAGTCGGTGAGAGCAAATGCAAGCCTGCTGACAAAAGTTTTGCTTTTCCTTTGCACCTTTTGCAGAGTCTTCAGAAGTCCCTGCCTTCCCCAGACATCCCCAGCTAAGAATTTCCGTCTTCTGGACCAGATCTGTGAGCAGCAGAGCTCTGTTCAGCTTGGTGGCAGGAGAATAATTCACACATGTTGAAACATTCATTTCCTGGCTTTAGCTGCTTTAGAGCTTGACCTGTCTTACACGCTACATAACTGCTTGGAACCCGCTGGCCTGGTCCTCCTTCAGATGCAACGTGAAGGGACCGCTGTTACTTTGTTAGGAGAGAACTTAACACAAACAAGCCGCCACCAACTGCAGTTCATGTATATGGTTATGATTTTAAATTGCAAACAGGAGGCTACTTGGCTTTGCATGGTAAGCATTGTCTGGCAGCGGATGGGCTCCTCTGATCTCCCTGAGCCTTGGATTGCTGCTGTGAGATTGTGTCACCACTAGTCATTAATTATTTCATCAAAAGCTTATTTTTCTCATTTCCTCATCATTATTTCCACCTAGTTTCTTATAAATTGAATCCAGTTATTAGCAAGGCTTGATTCTCGCCTAAGTGGGGCTGGGCTTTGCAGAAAAAAACAATGACCTTAGAAAAAAATGTACTGTTGATATACATAGTTCACATGCATATCAACATATGTCTGCATACACTGAGCGAGAAATTACTGTATATGTGTATAAACATTGCTCTGACCCTCTGACCCTCCTTGTCCTTCCATTTAGTCTGCAAGCAGGTTCCCCTTCTTCCGACCTGTTAATAGATAGAAATGTTGCCATTCTCACCATCAGAATGAATAAAAAAGGAAAAGCAGAAAGAAAAAATGAGTGCAGCTATCGGGAGATTCTACAGCATCTCCACCTCCTTGGGAGATAACTTCTTTTTAAAAAGTGCCACAGTGTTCTTGGAAAAATGGAGACCCCTCCTGGTAATGCCAGCCCTGATAGACAAAAGAGGATAGCACTACTCATGGGAGATAATTACAACCTCAAGAGAGTTGAGAGTACCAAGCCAAGTAAGTGGGGGAAGAGGGAGGCAGCCAAAAGGTCAGGAGAGAACGCTCAGAAAGCTCTCCTGTCACCAGCTGCTGAGATGCTAGCAAAGAGAGAGGAACAACATGATCCACCAACTCCTCCAGCCCCTCAGGGAACAAAAGCAGCTTCAGAAGGACACTGCCGGCAACAGCCTGAAGCATGGAGGCTACCGGGCCGCAGTGGGCCAGAGGTGAGGGGAATGCCCCAGGAGAGGCTCCCCCGGCAGCCCCAGCGACCCAATGGTCTGGTCACTAAATCAAAATGGCAACAAAAGCTGTTAGACAGAAAGCTGCTGCTGCCACCCTTCCGCAGCCTGGCTGCAGGAGACAGGAACACTCGTAGCAATTTGCTGTACCTACGCAGGAGTCATCTCAGTGAAGAGCCCAGCTGTTTTTGGGAAACACAGTCTTCTCCGCACAATATTTTCAGCATGTCGTGCGCCAAGCAATGAGGAATGTCAGCAAGATCCCTTCTGTGCCTGACTCAGCAATGGCGCTGTGATAAGCGCGGTTTGTCCAGCGGCTTGTGCTAAAGAACGCAAGACTTACCACAAGGACTCCAACTCTTTCACAATGCCAGAGCAGAAGAATATAAGAGCAGCCACACTGGGCCAGGCCAAAGGTCCATCTAGCTCTTGTCTCCAACAGTGGGCAAAAGCAAAATGCCTGGGGAAAAGTATGAGCACAGAGTAAGCACATACAATATTTCCCCTGAGTGCTCTCCCAGCTGCCAACCGTCTCCAGATCAGAAATTTCTGGAGCCAAGTATGTTTCTATGTACTTTGAGCCCTGTTAGCTGCCCTGGGTTGCATCCTTCAGCAGTCCTTGTGCTTCCCGTAATCCTTGTCCTCTCCTAAGACTTATTCTTTCTGGTCTCTCATTTATTTGCCCTCCAGATACTCTTCACCCTCTTCATGATGGATGTATGCCCCTCCATACCATTCACCTGAATTTTCCACCCTCAGTCTTACATGATCGTCCTTTCTTCCCTGGCCTACAAGCTTCACCACAACTGATGAAGAAGATGCCTAAAGCTCAAAGTCACCTACTGGGACTGTCCGTCACTTGAAAGTTAATTCTTCCACGCTACAAACTCTCAAAATTTTTTGGTCCCAGGATACACATTTTGTCCCATGTTTCCTCACCCTCACTGGTTCTTTCTGACCCTTCATTTTTGCAGTTCTCTGTCCAGGGCTGGTGCCCCTCTCTGAGCTTTAGTTGTGCTCCCTCCCCAAATCTCTGTGGATTATCAGAATTTCTGCAAATTTTTTTGGCTTCTTTGTAGCAGAACTGTTCATGAGAAGTGATGGACCAATTTTCTGGTGCTGTCACCTTGTGTAACCAAGGTTAGGCCTTGGAGTGTGTGACACTCCTGAACTAGGTGGATTAAATGTACATCAGACTTCTGCAAAGTGTGAAAAAGACAAAAGCCTTAGGTCTTTCCATAAATCCCCACGCAATCTTTTTTGGCTCCTGAGAAAGACCCATTAAACTGTCTGCAAGCCCTCATTGGCAAAGACCCTATTGTGAGGGGACACTATAAGTAGTAGCCCAGTCTTAGTAATTCAGAATTGACAGTGAGCAGACAAGTCCCCGAGATTTGCACCACGTGGCTGATTCCCAGAAGCAGCAAGTTATTTTCAGTGCTACGACAGTCAGAGGAGGAGTCCGTGTAAGAAATCACAGCTGTCCTCTTTGAGAAGACAGTGTCCATACTTCATCCTGCACTTCCCCACTGATGAATCACCTCTCCAAGAAAGCTGTTCCCATGAGTGCAGTGGGTTCAAAGAACAGCTCTTGCACCCATGGCGATGAGTCAAGCTTCTGCTCTCTATGCTTTCTGCTTGATTGTCGTCAGTGTTGACACACAGAGCCCACCGCTACTCTGCCTGGGGAAAGAACTACCATAGCTTCCTTACTAGGGCTACAAGCTTCAAAATGGCACCTTTCTTCTTCTGGGGAAGATGAACTACTCTGATGAATCAAAGGAAGGCTGTTATTCCTCTCACCCCTCATTCCTGGTGGAAAGGGAGGAGGTCAGGGAAGGTCGTATGATTTTTCTCACTCTTTCCTCATCAGTAATCACCAGACTGAAGGATTGACCCTCATGGGCTCTGGGCAAATTATTTCCCCATCCACAAACTCCACAGATACTCATTATAAAGAGTTACTTTCTTGTCTGGCTTGTAATTCTGAAGGTTAAAGTCCGTTGTTCACAGAAATGGTACACTCTGAGCAGGGTTCCTGTAAGCATCCCCACATTCTCCTGTGCTGACACTAAGTGTAGACACCATGTCTACACACATCTGCAGGGAGCATGTTTTAATGCCCATCAGCCTCTGGCTTCTCACAGCCCGTGAATGTATATCATTTCATGTGGTGTTCTTGCCAGCTCCCAAGTGGTGCCCTGCCAGAAGATACCTCAATTTAGAAAAGCAAATAGCGAGGCAAGCTTCATCTTGCTGCACGCACAAAAGAGAGGTTGTAGAAAAGTATGTAGCTTAACCCTTGGGTGCTCATCACGAGGACTTGGCACAAGGGGCCATCACAGCACTTCTGGGGTGTCAAACCTCTGCCAAGTGAGCTGTTGCTCACCTCTGCAAATGGCACTGGGAGAATCTGTACATAGTCTACCCCCGCGGCACACCAGGACTTCAAAAGTGATCCCGAGCACATGACCAGCTGCAAACTGGTCCAAAGCTGGAATTAGCTCCTCCACTAGAAGAAGCACACAAGGCACAGAGAAAAGCTATTGACGACATAAACAGAGTCTTATTTTGGCTTTGCCAGTTGTTGCCCATTTGTGTCTGGTGTGAAGTCATTGTCCTGCAACTAACAGCAGGCACATGCATGCATGACATTATCAAAGCAGAAGGAGATGTCGTCATGCTCCACCGGAATTAGAAATCTTGCCAGGAAAGAATATTTTTAAATACGGTGTTGCTACATCCCCATGCCTCTACAAAGCAGGAAAATGTTTTAAGAATTCTTACTTAACATCTTTATCAGTGTATAAGCAAAATAAGACTGTTTATAGTTAAGGTTTATCTGTGTAAAAAGTTGGAGTAAAAAAGCGTATTTAAAACCCAGCTAAATGTAAATATGTAAATCAGCCATTTGTTGGAAATGTTTCACTTGGTTCAGAGGAAAAATGTTACTACAGCATTACCCTCCACTCACACTTTTCTTCTACCTATTCCTTTGTATCATTCATGTGTTCAAAATTATATTAAATATTTTGCTATATAGAGACTGTGAGTTCTTAGGGGCAGGGACCACATGTTTTTCACCCCAACATCTAACACAACAAGGTTGTGTCCTGGCTAATAGCCAAGACATCTGTTCTCAAATAAATATTAATGCTACACCTCAGCATGCACCCTCTGATAGTTGTCAGGGCTGTAATTCACAACATGCATCTCACCGAGAGATTTTCCTGCACAGCACTCCAAAGCCCTAACAAGCTTTGAGCAGACGACAAAAGAGTCTGGCAAGCTGGCAGTGACAGCAAAAATGGACATTTTTGCAGCAAACCCAGTGATTTATACAACGTCTTCTAGAACAGCAATATGTTATGGAAACACTACACATCTGCATAATTGCACTCTGCATGATGCCATCTACTCCGTACAGCCCACTGTGCTGGAGTATGTGCACTGATCACCTAAGGTATGCTGGGCTTCATTTGAAACACATTAGTACTAATCACAGCATCTTCTCACACTTCCTATGCAAGAGTAAACACCAGGAACGCATTGCTCTGCCCTCCCCCCTCTCCCCCCATGCGGAGACTATACAGCAGCATCGTGTCCCACTCACAGCAGACCTGAGACTCAGCGTGACATAGGTTATCTCCTTATGGAGGTAACATCACTATACACAGCGCATGGATTTAATTTTCAACAATCTGTCTGGTTTAATGGCAATTAGTCCCTTTAAAAGCTGTATACTGAAACATTCACACCCCTAGACCAGCCTAGCTCAGATGAGCTGTTGTCACCGTGTCAGTGCCAGCAGCTTGCCTCAGAAGTCCCTTTGGTCGCAGACCCTTTTCTCCGGTCGCTCACCCTCCTGCTGTTCCCATCAAATGTACTTCAGACAGTTGTCAGCTCTAGCTCGGAGCTCTCAGCTGGCAGCAAAAAAAAGACATGACAGCAATGGCAGGGCTTCTGCCACATTTCAATCCCAAACCTCAACCACAGCAGGGGTATGAGCTGCAGGAGCCCACGGGTGCCCTGCACCCACACCACACACCAACGCATGAGGCTGAGCCATAGGCATCTCTGCAGCTTCTCGCAGTGCTGGCACCACTCACTGAACTGAGCTCCGAGTTTTTCACATTAAAGCGCAACTGGGTCTCTCCTTCCCTCTTGCATTGTGCCTTGTGGACTCTTAACAGCAGCCGCATATGTGATGGTGGGGAGTGTAAGGGAGATATAAATCAGCAAAAAGTTAGAGCTCGAGGAAAGGCACACACAAACTAGAAAGCTAAAGAGACCTCACGGTGCCAGTGCTGTTTCTGAGGTAACTCATTCGAAAGCAAAAGGGGAATAATATATTTAAACTGAGGCAGAATTACACAATTAGGAGGGGCTGGGATACTACCCAGTCGACAGAGTCAGCGATAGAAGAGAGCCTTAGCCATGCATCAAGAGAGGAACTGGACACATTTTTGGAAACAGAGCAAACTGAGGCATAAAGCCACTGGCCAAGGTTAAATGAGCTGGAAAAGAAAGTGATTTATATTTCCTGGGCTGATAAGTGCAGGTCTTGCTGGGCTTTCAGGGCAGACTTTCCCCATTTGTTATTGTTCCTATGTTGGTTGCATGTTCATTTCATATTGATAAGATTAAATGTAATGGCTTTGGAAGTGTGAAGCCACGATTGCTTTGAAACTCTCAATCAATGGGATAAACCCAGATTGCCTTCCCTGAAGCCAGCAGAGAAAGGCTGGACTTAAATTAGTTTGGCAAAAATCAGTATTCAGCCTTTGATAACATAACGTAATATAACATAATATAACATAACATAGCATCGCATCACGTCAGTGCTGTTTAGCTTAAACATAGGTAGCAGATTTGAGCCCTTGAGAACACATTGCTCATATCAGAGAAGTGGTATTCTTTCTTTCCCTACCATTAAATATTTTTCTGATGCAATATTCAGTGGCAACCAAAGTACATATGGGCTGAAATGCAAGCTGAGATTTTACAGCTCCCATTGGTTTAGCATCTCTCAAAAGTCAGTACTGTGCATATGCACAATCTCAACAGGGAATAAGCATGAGGCATCCTGGAGAGGAGACCAGCTCTTCCCTGGCTCACATCTCAACGTGTCCTTTCAAGCACGTGTATCATGTCCACCACCACCATCTACTACATGGAAACTGAAATCCTTGAACCAAGGGGAGGGAGGAGGCATATGGGGGGTGTCTTCTCTCTAGACTTAGTAATGAGCATGAAAAGTTACGTCAGGCTTTCTCAGAAGCTAATCTGTGGCTTTCAGGCCAACACGGGTTGTTGCCAATGACAACTCGATTTCTGCATCAGCAGGTCACAGAGATCAGGTGGGGGCAGAGGGAGTGCATGTATCAGCCCAATGAGACAAGGCCGAGCTCTCTGTCCACTGTTTCCTTCTCCTTCAGTTGGCATCTCCCTGTCCTGAGTTTGGGGGCGTGGGGGGGAAGTAACCCTTTGAAAAACAGAACCCAGATGTACTCAAAGGCAACTCCTGGCTGGCAGCTGTGGTGCTTCCTGGACAGTCAGGGGATTCTGTAAAGCCAGGGGACGAAATGACTGTGTGTCACACAGGGTGTTTACCAAAGGCTAAACAGATGACATAGTGGCTGTGACATCCATGCTAACAACACTGCATCAATCTCCTCGCTGCTACTGCAGGGCACAGCAGCTCAGGCACTGGCCTCTCACCTCCTGGATCACTGTCGTGATGCACAGACTCTACACAAGGTGTAAGGACAGAGGCCACAGCAGTACAGGCCGCTCGGCAACCTGCTGCGGAGGTGGGTGCCATTTGGTGCACGGCGCTGGGGAGGCCAACCTTGCTTCAGGTGAGCGGCGTGGGCTGGCCGCGCACGCCGGCCTGGCTGGGGGTCCTCCCTGCCGGGTGGGCTGCTCTGCCAGACCGGCTGAAATGGACGCAGCAGCTATTTTGTCAGAAGGCAGCATCAGACAGGAGGCACTTACTGATGCAAAATGTGGTGTAGGATGTAAAATCTAGCTCTTGTAGTCAAAAAAGAGGAGATAGGTGAGAGTTGCACAGGATGAATCTCATATCCTCAGCCTGGGAGCCTCGCTATGCTGCAGGCACACTGGGGCAGGAGGTCCATCTATAGCTGCCGCTTAGCTCTGGGGCAATCTGAGGACATCTTGGCCATCAGACTTGCATAGCATAATCTTTCCCAGCCTCTCCCCAAAGCCTGAGAGAGTCTGGCCTGATTTGTCCTGATTGGATTTTGGATCAAGCCCAGAAGGTACGAGGATTTCAGCAGAAGATGGTTGGGACCAAAGCTGCTCAAACAACCCTAGAGCCAAGCTGATAAAGGCACTTTTACAACACAGTCCTCATTTTATAAATGAAGCAAGAGATAAGAGGAGATAACAGATTAGAAAAGATAAACCCTCTACTGTCCTCCACCAGTCCTTGATACGTATCATACCAACCTCCAACTCAAGGCACTCAGACCCTGCAGAGTTCAGGCCTAAGGTAAAGTATCTGGGGAGACATCATGAACTGAATATAGATCTCCTGGTTGTGGCCGTGATTCCCAAATGATAAACACAACTTCCCTCCCAAGGAAACGCTGAGCAGATAAGAACAGCCTTAAATAAAACCATTACAATAAAACACCGAAGTAAATCGGCTTGCAGTCTGGGATTGTGACTGTAGCGAGAAAAGCAAGAACTTGGAGTCTTGAAGGCACACTGATAGGTAATGGTTGAAGAAATCTCAAAAGCAAAAATTTCTACTACCACCCCAGGTTTAGGCTCTGATACTAATGATGTAAAATTATAACTGCAGAATCACATGACTGTAGCATAAAAATCAGTTTAAGAAACAGCTTGTAATTAATAGTGCATACTGACAGCAAACCGATCAGTTCCTGCTATCTTCATGAACTTGACACACGTGGATGCTCCAGCTATGCAAGTTGTACATTGGCTGTACTCCCAGCTGGGGAGATCTGTAGCACCTGACTGAAGAAACTCTGCATTTCTTGACTTGTTCTTACTTGAGATACATCTTGGAATAAACACCTATATATAATATTCCCTCTCTATCTTAAAACAAAACCAACTAGAAACAGACACAAAGTGGCTTCTGGCCAGGACTTTTTCAAAACATCTGCTGTGCACCTCAGTCAAGCTCTGTGCCCTGTGAAACCAGATTTTAATGAAGAAGGAAAGGAAGAGGAAGCAAAATCACCTGTGGCTTTGCTTCTGAAGAACTGGATGGTTGCATTAGGCTTGGTTTAGCCTGGCTTTGAGCACAGGTGTTAACTAAATAAAATGTGTTGCTTTTCTGATCTGCAGCCTATAGATTTAGGGCAAGGAATGCATGGTCTGACAGGAAGGAGTCTATTGCAAGCAAGTCAAGTAAGTTCATTGAGTATAAAAATCTCTTTAAGTTGTTACATTTTGAATTTACATACTACGCAGCACAAATGTGTTACTGGCTATCATTATTCCTACGGATACAGCCGAGTCAAATTCTAACCAATGTGAATTTGAAAATGTCAAGAATAAGCACATTTAAGATACTAACTGCCAAACATTTAAGAAATTACTCCGAGTTTCACTAAATCTTAGCACTAAATCCTCTTATATAACCTAAAGAACAGATCTCTCTTTGTTTTTAAAATGTACTCAGCATTGTCTGCTTGGCTACCAGCTGCTGCTATCTGCCTGCTGTGGTTGGTAACTGTAAATGTGGGGGGCCATTTTGAAACCAAAAGAGATTAGAGACAAGAAGAGGAAGTCCAACAACTTGAAGATGCTATCATCAATCCACAGCTGGCTGGGAACAGGAAGCAAGCGGAGATGGCATACAGAACATACAGCCTCTATGGCAGAAAGACAAAAATTAAAGGCTGTAGAAATGGTAGACATTATTTCTCTATGGGCATCGTTATTGCTTCAGGCTGATCATGTGTGAATGATGAGCAAGCACACAGAGCGTGGGCTCTCTCCTGGTGCAGACGAGGCACGGTTTGTCTTACAGCACAAATGGTTTTATAGCTGCTTTAGAAAGGGAGCAGGGCAAAGTGCAGAATGAAGAATAATGATCTGCAAGAGAACTTGAGGATCAGACTTCATTCCCATGAATGTCAGAGTTTTGTATTGACCACAGCGCAAGGGTATTCAGGTCCTGAATGGTTTCCTCGCCAGTTTAATTATAGCAGACGAAATGCAAAACAAGACATGGTTTCTCATACACAGCTTGCAGGGAAACATAACGTTATCATCACCTCCGGAGCCTGCATGCAACGGCAAAGCTGCCATTAGGAGAAAGGCCATTTCAGGCCAGACATGAAAGAACCAGATGCGGGAAGGCACAGCAGTCCCAGAGAACAGGCCTGGAAAGGCAGGCGTGCTGGATGCACTGAAGCACAAGTGCAGCAGTTTCAGCAGTGTCCCAGCACTCGGGATGAGGTGAGGCTGCTGCTCAGGAGTCCCAGGAGCACGTTCACCAGTCTGTGGTGTCCACTCAGGGCGGCAGATGCGTGTGCTTCGGCTGTGGCCTCCCCTGCACCTGGACCACAGCGCGGTGGCAGTCAGCAGCATGCCATGCCACCCCTGCGGCAGCTGCGTGGAGAAGAGGGACCCACAAAGCACCTACAATATTTTTCAACTCCTTGTGACCCCTGAAGGTCAGTGTAAATGAGAAGAACTCTCAAGCCTGGGAGGAGCAGAGCATTCAGGCTAGTGCCGGGCACAGGACAGGCAAAGGAAAGCATGACGCCCTGACTTGCAGCCGGTGGAGTTCAGCCAGCTCCAAGGATCTGACCCACAGCTCATTAAATACTTCACAGTGCAGTCTGAATCTCTTTTTATGTTTTGCTAATGCCATGAAGTAAATTGTACCTCTAATACATTTGCATGTGTAGCTTGCATCAGGTTGGATTAAGGTATAGAAAGACTCTTAAGCACAAAAGTGCCCATTGTAGGAGTGCTGTCATTAATGACACTGCACTCATTTAGAGCAGAGTTCAGCCACAGCCTACCTAGCGTCACTGCAGAGAAATCAAAGTGGGCACATTCAGCCTAAGTGCTAATACTCAATATCTGCACCAGTGAGGTAATTACGATAATCCCTTAATTACTGGCACCGGGAGAGTTTGAGGAAAACCTGCCTGGCAAACAAGCTCACCCTATAAAAACAGAAGTTCACAGGCCTGAGAAAAGCTGAAAATATTCAAGCGAACAGATATATCGGCACGAGTAAAAGATAGTCAAAGGGGGAGACAAGTGAGAAGAAAAACTAGAATCCACATTTTACAGATGACTTTCTTGTCTTTGCTGCTTGCTTCCCACAGCCCCTTCCGGCAGAAACACAGGATCCATTTCACAGAGTTAACTGCTGTCCCTCAGTGCCCCAGCTCCTCTTCGTCCCCGGCACCGCACCTCCCGGGAGAGCAAGAACGTGGAAAAGCACAGGGAGGATGCACCAAAACCCATGACAACTGAATCACAGCCCCTTGCTGTAAGCACTATCTCCTACTGGTTTCTGCAGAGCACACTCCCAGCACACAGCAGGCACCGTGCTATCCCGACTGGCGTTAGGTGCTAACAGGAAGCCCAGAAAGACTAGATAAAAACTGAAAGGAAATGAACAGCACCAGATGCGATGCATTTCACCGAGGACTAGCCTGTGCCCGAGCAGCCTGCTCCAAGCGAGGGGCTGCGTGTGGCTCTGCCGCCTCAAAAGCGAGTGGGGAGAGTGCGGACCGTGAGTCACAGCTTGTTTCCTGCCCTGCCCCGCCGCCATGGAGCGACTCGCACCGGCTGTGCCAGCGACCCTAGCCCAGGCACTCGGTGCCTCGGCCCGGCACCCCTGCCCGGGAGACACAGGGGAGAGGAGCTTCGTGGTGCCCGGGCCGCCCTGCCACAGCGAGGGAGCTGCTCCGTGAGGCTCCTGTCACCCCTGTGGGGCCTGGGAAGTCGGGGTGCCCCCGACGCCATGTACAGCAAGCGGTGACACTGGCCTGGAAGCACACGAGTCCCTGCCCAGGCAAACTCCCAGGAACTGGCTTGGTCAGAGCAGAGCAAGGGTCTCGGACCCATCCCCCAGACATGAATCTTCTTGGAAAGATTTGAAAGACGGGGATTCTCCAACAACTTGGTGTCCTAGGACACTGGGGTGCTTTGCCTGCATTAAAGTTTCCCTCTTTGATTCACAAAACAGATGGCCATGCTCTTTAACTCCAAGAGGGCTTGGGTCTGTGTTCTCCAGAGCTTCAAATGTGACGATGGGAACAGACCATGCTGCACCGCATGGAAAATGAACGCTCAGCTCAGGCTCCACAAATACTGCATTTGGGACTGTTTACTAATAACACATCACAAATATAGCATAGCACAGCACAGCACACACTGTACTCAAACTGCAAACCCCTGCAAAATTACTAATGCAGATCTGTTAAAATAGAATGCAATAGGTCAACCAAGGCACTGAACAAACTCTGCCGTACCCATCTTCCCTCGACAGGACGGCAGTCATTCTTCATTTTCACAGTCTTTAGCTCTTTTCAGTTGCACGCACAACATTTATTCTGGTTAATATCAACTCATCCAAAAATTCACAGGTTGTTTTGTCTTTGTTTTAATTGCTAGAAGCACAGGCAAGACTGAATTGGGGTCCAGGTATGTGTTTAATTGATTAACTGAGAATTACACTACACTAATTGCGAGACCTGTGCAATAATACCAGGGGATATGATAAAGCTTTAGGGCAATATGAGTTTTACAAAGCAAAAACTAAGTACATACCACCACTACCATGGTATATAACACCAGTACAGATTGCCCACTTCAAATCCGACCAGACCAGTTATAGTATCCAGGGAGTCTGTTTCTCAGAGAGGAGGTACTGGGGGAGACACTAATGAGCACAAACCTGGCAGAAACTTCTAGTATTAATTAAACCAAAACCTGAGTCTGGCATCCTTTGTGACTTCTGCTCTGAGAGTAGAGTTGCATGCAATGTTTTGCTACAAATTGCCTTGTTCTGTAATTGTAAAAATGAAAATAAACATTTGAAGAATTGTTCTCATATTCGCTCTTCCAACAGCAAATATCAGGCCAAGTTTATCAGCTCTATTGACTTCAGGAAAGACACCCCCAGAATAAATTTGGCTTGCTGACCTTTGTGCCTCTTTAAATTTGGAGCAAATGTTATTAGTTGTGAAGACCACGGACTGAGCCAGACAGGGCAGGCACGTGCTGTGCAAGCTTCCCCACAAAAGTTCTGCTGATACAACACAATCCTGACCTGCAAAACCTCTGCTGGTCTTACAGTCTGCCTTTCTTAAAGAGAAACTGTTACTAATGTGACACCAGATCCAATTGTTCTGTGACAATGAGCACATCTCTCCTAGGAATTAGACCAAACATACTTCATGGGCGATCCAAAGCAGCCTTGAATTCTGCTGTGGGTCTAAAACAAAATAAAACCTAATTAAATCTGCAGGGTAAAAAGCCTCCCCACCATTCCCACCGGAGGCCTGATTTTCAGGCTTCACCAAAGACCTCACCAAATTTAGGCAAACCAACCAAAAACTGAACAAGCCACACCTGGCTAACAGTTTTCTGGAATGCTCCAGTAAGCTCTTAAAGGAGGTAAGATAAAAGTGAAACATTTTCATGAGGGCTCATTAAAAGGGTGCCCATCATGCAGGATGCGTGTATCTCGCAGTGCAGACAGACAGTGACAAAATTTCTGGAACAGATTCTCCCACTTCTTGTGCCCTTGCTGTATTCTTGGTTTCTGACTTGCCCTCAAGCTTAATAATGAAGCGATTCTATACAATGGGTGGACTAGAGAATTGCATATATGTGCTCTGCTTAATTGCCCGTTGCATGCTGTGGCTGATCATGCAATAACAACGAATCCATTATAATTAAATCTGGGAATTATTAATTGATTCAATTTACACATACTGTCATCCTCCATAGGAGCTGCGGGAATCTGCTGTCTTTAATGAAATTGCACTAGAAATCTTGGGGACTGTTTGAAGTCACGTAAGACAGAGATTTACCTGTGGTAGGTATTCATAGTGAAGATTAGTTAATTAATTCTGTGTACAAATAAAGGCTCAAATGCACATTGTAATCATTAGGTTTGTTTGGGTTTTTAATGTAAAAAATTAAGGACTTGTTTACTGCCTAACTATAGATCGGTTTGTGTGGAGATGTTTATAATGAAATTCGGCAGCAAGGGAGCAATATAAAAACCAAGGAACTGGAACCGATCTCAGGAATAGAAGTTCAGTATTGTCCTAATAATTATGCTGGCAGCTGTATTTGCATGAAACCATGCTTTTTCTGTAGTACTCAATTAAGGTTATTCAGCTGCCTTGATGTGTTTAGAAACAAAACCACTGGCATCCAAGTAAGGCTAATAACAAATATGCAGTCTGATGTTTCCCATTTCCAGCGCAGGGTAGGAGAACAGATGTTCCTTATGCTGCCATGTTTCACCAGCACAGGGGGGAGCTGAGAAAGTTTGCAATTCACAGCGACAGTGCCATTAAACTAATGTAGTGCAGAGCGCGCTGGATGGAAGCACGCAGCTCCGAACAATCTGGGCACCGGGGGAAGGATGGGGAGAACCAGAGTCGACCTCTCAGGTTGGAACAGGAAAACAAACCAACACGAAACTCCTGCGGCCTCTCCTCCCATGCAGCGCCGAGCCGCCGGCTGCCAGACGGGACTGCCGACAGCCGCCCAGGCTCCTGCTGCTGTCCAGACCCCCCCCCCCCC
>Ga0065711_1000340_pt1 | contig 71743 bp, 48 predicted proteins | sample Hoacrofraction12_FD_59098 | JGI IMG/M metagenome (GOLD analysis project Ga0065711, IMG submission 59098) | Hoatzin crop microbial communities from Cojedes, Venezuela - Epithelial fraction 12 v2 (version 2) | ecosystem: Host-associated > Birds > Digestive system > Esophagus > Crop | place... | reverse complement strand
AATCCCCCATTTCCCTGGCTATTTTTATATCCTTTCTACCTTTAAGGTGGAGTTTGAGTGACTGTAGTCATACATACTTTTTATCATGATTGGTGTAAAATTTTCTCACTTTATGTTTAAAGGTATAGTTTACAAAAAAATCGAGAGCGCAGACTCAAAGAGGGGTGGTTGCACCTCAGAGGCGGGTAGCCTTCGGGATGGAGGTGTGTTTTGGTATTAAAATGATATTAAAACAAGCAAAGTTCACGAGAGGGTAGCACTTTGGCAAGGTTTTGAAAACCTGTTGGCTCAGGGGGCCAGATGAGCTGCTTATCAGTTCTAGAGGACCATTTGTTCCTGCTGTATCATCACGGAGCAGGGCCACGGAGTCTCCACTCCACTCCATCCTCTATGGTATGTTGCAGGGAGTTGCTGTGTGAGTGGATTCCTCACATGTCTGCTGCAGCTGTGTCCCATCCTCAGAGCTCCTTTTGATTTCATGCTTTTCCTCAATGGGTGAACACTGCTACGTTTTTCATATAAACCTTAATTTTCAGATGTAAAACCTTAATTTTACCAATAATTCCACAACCCTCAACAGGTCTTCCACTCCAGTTCACTCCTCACAAGTGGAGTTTAGCAGCTTCTTTGGCCAGGAAAGACAAGTCAAATGTCCCATAAACTTTACACGTGTATTAGAAACCCAGTGTAATCACATCTCCCTGACACCTTTACGTGGCAAACATATCACTACTTTATGCTTATTCAATATTATTTTATTCTTATTCAACAGCATAAAAGTTGAACCAGGCACCTACCAGCAGGTAGTAAGTGCTGGATTTCTGGCAAAGATGTATATAAACTACTACCACATACAGATAATCACCTCTCTTTACCTTAAGAAACTGAAGGCTCAAAGGCTAGCAAACAGCCAGGCAGCAATCTGCCGAGTTTTTCATTTTGAAGACAGAATTACTTCGGTGGCATGTCCAGTTTAAAAACAAGATTAGTTTTTCCACCTCCAGTTCAAGGTTCCTTACCTTAAATTTCAGTACTTAAGTTCCCACATCTTGAAACTTGTGAAAAAGTAATTTTAAATAATATTTTTGAAAGCAGTTGTCAGAATGTTTTCAGCTAATATTAAAAGCAGTTTTGTAACTGTAAGATTAAAAGTCCATCTCCAGAACAGAAAAGCAGCAGCTCTGCGTGGACATTCAATACCTGAAATATCTTATATTTTAGGACACACTTAATTTCTCTCCCATGAGTGTGAAAAGCATGCTCTGATCTAAATATGTAGGCTTTTTAGAGTCTCTTTACAAGACTTGCTCCATGTTTCTGCTGCACAGGTCAGTGATAAAAAGCCATGGTGGGAAGCCAGCTTCAGAGGTGTTAAGCCTACACAGTGCCTGGATTTAAGCCCATCTGGGAGTAGTTTTGAGAAGGAAACTGTACACTACAACTCTACTGAGTTGCTTAGGATTTATGGGCCCCCACATGCATCCTGCTGGCTAACTCTGAATAACCACTCCCACAAAGAGAATATTTACCGGAGTTTAAATATTCCTAGACAGTTGGCTTTTTGGATGGGGATACTTGTCAAACACATCTGCTTTTAGTTTCCTGACAACACGATGAGAAAGAAAAGGAAGATTTCCAGCAGGAAAACAAGTAGTTTTGGTCTGATCCACCCTCATCAACGCTCCAGAGTTCTATAAGCCAGCCCCTCTCTTTGCTAAGCAACTGCAGCCCTTCAGCTGGAGGTCAGGATGAGTGCTAGAGTGGGACTGTGCAAGAAACTGCTTCAAGGCCAAGTAAGGGATTTGTCTCATGGGTATATATTTTTTTTTGTTTTGGTTTTTTTTAAGTCAGAGGTTACAAGAAACAAGAGCAAGTTTTGGTGAATGGTTTGAATTGAGGGATTATTCCTTTCTACCTCCACGCAGAGAAACAATATAGGGCTTTTATTGCGTGGTATACTCCAAGGCAGAAGCCGCGGCTAATGACAGCAGAATACACACATAGGAATGAAATGCCCCAGGAAGGTCAAATTGTTACTCACCCCGAAAAACTGCCTGCTCCTAGCTGAAGGATCAGGTGTTTGAGATGCCTGCAGCGAGATGATCATAGGGCTCCAACCTGAAGCTCCCACCTTTCTGATGGCTCTGCTGTGCCAACAGAAGAGGCTAGCACCTTCCCAACATGAAGTGTAGGTAAAAGAGGAGGTATATCTGCTCTCTTCTGCATATGCAGAAAGTACAGGACTATGGGAAGGGAAAGCTAGCTGGACTAACTAATATAATCTTTATTTATTGTAACTTAACCCACAGATATAGGGCTCTTGCTCAGTTGCAGCTAACCCACCAAAAATGTAACGTCCAGAAGCAAGAACTGTCCCAGTTTTTCAGATGGCAAAGGCCCTTCTGATGTTTAGCGCCTTAACAACAACCAGTAACAGAGTGTTCCAGATAAAGTGCTGACAGAATACTCTTTCCTTTAGCTTTTGCACCATGTTTATTAGAATAGCTAATTTAACAAACATCCAATTAAAACCAGCCAAGAAGCAGGGAGATGCTGTTGTCCAAGTCTCCTCTCAACTTATTTTGAAAACAATCATCATTGGAGTGCAATTCAGCATTTAGTTGTTCCCAAAAGAAAAAGAAAAAAATCACAGCCAGTGGGTAATATTTAATGCAAGTTCTCTCCCACCCTGATGGTGACTCAATAACTCAAGTCACATTAAAATTTCACTCAATTAGAAGAAATTAGCAGATTGCATTTATCTTCTACATAAACTACTAGTGTTTATAAAGCAAATTTCTCAAAGTGAAAAAATAGGCAAGTCAGAGACCATAAAGGGGAAAAAAATCATAGAAAAAGAAGAGTACGTGCAGCGATCATAAAGAATGCATCAAACTCCCTTCTGGACCCAGATTTCACAGTGTAAGTTCCCTGCAGTAGTCATAAAGGAGGACAATTAATCTTCTTCAGCAGTGTGAAGTTATTTTCATTTCAGAAACTGTCTCCCACCTGCCCTGCTTGCATCAGAAGCATCTAATAGTCAAATAGATTTTAATTTATTTCAATGAAGAACACCAGGGAACAAAAACATGTATCCCCATGGCTAAAGCAGGGCACGAAAAAAATTCAGGACTTCTACTATATTCTCCATCATAAGGCTGAAAATATGTTATGATTTGATCAGCATTATAGAACCTTATTTTGACTTGGTCGTCATTAGAGACTGCAGAGCTGACGACCGTATTTGGTAGACATTTGATTTTAAGCACTATTCTAGATTGCCAAAATTAATCACAATGATACAACTTAAGTATTTATTTTAGCTTAATGTACCAAAACAAGCGTACTATACTCCCAAGACAAGCGAAATTACCCTACAATCATCACAATAATCCTAAAACAGAACTAAACTTAAATTGGAACCTGCACGCATTAAAAACCCCCACCGTTTACGAGCGCAGGTTCACCACACATTCGCTACACTCCAGTGCCATCTGTCTATAAAAAGGTAATTAACATTTCCAAGACGTACAAACACAGCTTGCTGCAACGCGCGCTTGGTGCTGGGCCGTTGAACCCGCTGGAACTCCGGGGAGGGGGACACCGCCGGCCCCGCTCCGAGCGCAGGCACCGGTCAGGCACGACGCCTCCCCCGCGCGCCTCGCAGCCAGGTTTTGCTGGAGAACAAATCCATCCCGAAGGCGCCGGTACCGAGACGCCCCGTGGCAGTCCCACTCCCCGCTGCTCCCCCGGCGAGCCCCGCACCCTGCCCCCAGCACCCACCAACTCGGCTGCGCTTTTCCCTGTCCCCCTTCCCCCCACCCCCCCGCCGCCGCCGTGTCTCCGGCAGCGCCACCTGCCGGCCGCCGGCCGCCACCCGCCGCGGGGGAACCCCCTGCCCACCGGTGTCCCCACCGCTTCTGTTGTACAGAACCGATTCATTGTGGGTTCCTCTTCTCATTTCCTTTAAAGAAAGCTGTTGAGTGTCACACCTCGTTTTATCCCCAAAAATGCCATTTCCACAAGTCGGGCAAAATAACCTTCTCGTTAAGCAGCCCCTGGCCAGAGGAAAGCATGCATCTTGCAAGAGTGCATAAACAGCCAAACGTCTCCCGCCTACGGCCATGGCGTGAAGGACACCGGGGCAGCCATGGCAAGGAGCCTCAGCCCAGAGCAGCGGCAGGGGTGAGGCAGGAGGAGACCCCTCCAGGCATGGACCTACAGCACCCGGGGAGAAGGCGAAGAAGCCGAGGGCCACAGCCGCGGAGCAGGGGGAAGCAGGGCAGGGAGGAGAGCAGCGAAGGCAGAGGCCTGCGACAGCATCGGTGTCAACGCGTGACTTCTGAGGGGGGCCCGATCGTGTAAAGCAGAGCACATTTGGCCTTTGTGTGGCAGGCGCTCAGGCACACCGGCAGTACAGGTTCTTGTTCAGACCCAGGCTTTTCCACTACGCAGACACAATATTCAGTGATGGTTTCCTCTCATGGGTTTTGTTCTGCTTTCAGTTTTGTCAGTCTCCCAGAAAGACTGTTTCCTGCCAAAGATGAATGCACCAGCCCCAGTCCCCACCTCAGCCCAGTACCACTGTGGTTGCCTGCCCTCTCCCCCGTCACCAAGCATGGGTGCAGCTCACCAAGGACTGCAGTAGCTTTATCCTGAACTTGTTGGCTGATCAGGCACATATTCCGTTGCTTCGGTTTTCTGCAAGCTGCCATCTGTTATCTTTGCTTCTTCTTGTTCCTTTTCCATGCTTTTCAATGCATCTGAACCTGCTGGCAACAGACCAAGTACTGACTTTGAGCAGATCTCTCCAGCTGTGAGAAAAGTCCCATCTGTAGCCTCAGGCTGTCCCTTCACCTCACCGATTTCTTTTTCTTCACTTGCTATTGAAGCCTCAGCAATATTTTCAGATGGTTTATCATCAGCTGCCACTAAACATGAGGCAAGCTTACAGCTTACAGCAGTTGCTCCTGTTTCAGCCTTTGCAGCACTACTTGCAAGGTCTTCACTGGTCTCTCCCACATCTTCTGTCTGCACATCTTGCTCTTTACTCTCTTCCATCCACCTGGAGCCCACATTAATTGAACACTCACAATAATAGTAACCAGATTCCTGCTTCTTCTTACGCATGGCACAGAGATCAATCTGACTCAAGACCTCTGTGCCAAAGTAACTGTCTTCATATTCTTTATACAGATCTGAACAAATTTTTCTGAAGCCCTAAATATTGAAAGAGCAATGTGACAAGTCTATTATATACACACGCTAAAATACATGCATTTTAGAGAAGTACAAGATGTATCAAGTATTATCTTAACAAAACTTAGCAAAGAAAATACTCCCTCCCCCCAACTAAGATAGCAATATCATCTTTATTTGATAGTGTTTAAGTTGATGCTGAGAAAAAACAACCATTAGAAATGAAAGTTATAGGAAGCTTGGCTTTTGCTGAATCCCTTACCTAAACCACCCTCCACAAGCAAAAACATACCAACAAAGATACAGAAATAGATCAATTTAGTTAGCTATTATTCAAATACATCCATCAAATTTCAGATATTTCAAGCAAGTTCAGTCACCGCATCCAATACATAGCTACTCCCTAGTCTTCTGAATTGCCTTTAGGAGGATTTCTTTATTTCACATAAAGTTTACATTACTAAGTTTCATCCCCTTAGTACCTTTACAGACTGAAAGCTTCATCCTTCCCCTTGGTGTACACATTGTACAATAATAATTAAATTGCATGCTAGAGACAGGTTAGAAATAGAGCTCATGTGCTTTCTTCCCTGTGAGAAAAAAAGTATTCAAAAGAAATTTAACTCAGTGACTTATTGTGAAAGCAAGCTCATTTCAGCAAGCCAGAAAAGAGAAAGAAAACCACAGCAGCTCTTCGATAGCTACCAAGCACTGCTAGTATCCCAATGGCCAAATGCTGCAGCAGTCATGGCATAACAATAGAAGCATTTACTCCTATAGCTGTGTTTTCAGATGTCAACATGTTCTTTTCAGACTAAGTAGCTTCCACTGCCATTGTCAAGGCACATGTTCAGAAGCCATTGTAATTGAGGACTGTCAAGATTTAAAATCAGCAGTCCCTCTGAGTAATTTCTTTGCCATTCTCTCCCCTGACAAACTCGAGGGCAGCAGTGCTGGCTCCCCTTTATGGGTGTCACCAGGGATGTGCAAGCAACCCAACAACTCCACAAGCACTGCAGCTTTAACTCGGTCAGCAACAGGCTGCCAATTTAAACAAGGGGCTCCCACAAAGCATGTAGCCTGTAAGAAACTACATATGCCAGGGGCACACATGGAGACGCAGTAAAGGACAAAGAATCATGTCTCTGCCTTCCCTTACCCTAACGAGCAAGCCAGCTAACAAGGCTCCAAGGAGCCCCTTGCAGCACATGGCCTCAAAGAAGTCTCAATCACTTTGTCCAGCCCTGCCCCCGAACGCACAGGAGTGCACAATTAAAAAAAACAAACAAATAAAAGGAGTCTTTACAAGCTTCCTTCCTTCTGAGGAAGGCTCCTTAGCAGGCTCCTGCGTGAGTGGACAGCCATAGTTCACGGCATGCAGATTGCAGCAGGACGGCCGGAACAGCCACCGTCACCTGGACAAAACCAGGTATAAACAGCTTCAAACCCAAACACATCAAACCCTGATGACCAAAACACTTCAAAGTTTAATTAAACAGACTGCACTCCTTTTCCTGTGCCCCAGAGATAGCCACGGGTCACTCGGAGCCAGGCTGCTGCGTAGCCAAGGGCTATGTGTCACCTTTACGCCACGGGGTACAAGTTCAGCTTAAATGCAAGGGTATACTGCGCATGGGCTGTCTTCTGGGTAATTCAGGAGGATGATGGAAACTGGAGTAAGGTCATGTCATTGAAGATAACTTATCAAGTAGCCAGAAGAGGGCAGGATTAGGGCTGCCCTTTCATTAAAAAACTCTAAATATTTTAACACAAGTATGTGACTCTGCAGGATTGCTGCTCTCTCACAAGCGAGGGTGGACCACAGCTCTTTGCAGACCTGCGCCAAGGTACTTAAAGCAGCATAAAAAGCAAGAACAAACATTTTCTACTTCAGCATGGAGGCACTTGATGCACAGCTTTGCTCTGGCACAGGCAGCGCCCAGCACTGGAGGCTGACAGCCGCTCACTGACAAAAGCACTTCATCTGCTTGCTGGAGAAAGCTTTTACTACAGACAGGTACTGAAGTGGATTCTCTTAAGAGGTGAACCGTTCCCTTTTGGCTTATTGGAAAGAGAGGTCAGAAAACCTGAAGAATCCATATTTTATATTTATGCCAGGAGCATGCGACACATTTTGACCCCGATCAACAAACAGCACACTGGACCTTCAGTAGCTACTCAAGCTCCCCCCAGCCTCTGGGGATTTTTAGACACACAACTAAAGTCAAAGATGCACAGTTTCCTGAGATCAAAGGTTGCCGGTTGTAGCAGTTGTTTTTAAAGAGAACGAGGTCCTGCTTCCCCACAAATAGGAGGCAAGGTCCACAGCTACTCCACCAGTATCATCACTTGTCTTGTCAACAAAGAATTCGTGAGATGTAAAATATGAATAGTGAGTGTTAGTAATTATTTCTCAAGCTTCATATAAAAATCACTTAAGTTCCTTACTACAAGGAAACATTTATGGTATAAAGAAAGTAATTACAGCCAGTAGATGGCATCATAATAACTAAAGTAATATTTTGTCTTATTTATACTTTGGCATCTGCTAGTGTTTAGGAAGGCTGATTTCTCTCCTGCAGTCTTTAAGAACAAGATATCATAGAAGTAGTCAGTCTTCCTCCTTTCTTTTCCCATTACATTTTGATTTTGCAAGAGGTGCAGTAAGTTGTATCTTCAGTTGACATATCAGATGAAGACATATACATACTAACATTCCAGTTTTAGCTTTGAGGTTAAATCCTATGTCTAGGGTTGAGCCTTACTAACCTCAGGGAGATTTGTACATGGACCTACAGATTCTACATGCCCCCTAGTAACTAACTTACCATACAGCCCTGCTGCACTTTGATTTCACGTCCCTAATGCGTAGAGTAGTATTTTAGCAGCAATGGTTTTAACGTGCAAATTCGGACAGGAATGAACAATGCTTGGCAGACAAGAGAAGAGTGGTGAATTGCGTCTACCCAGACTTTAGGAAGGCTTTTGACACTGTTTTCCCAAAAGGTCCTCACAGACAAGCTGATGACTATGTGCTGGATGAACACAATGAGGTCAAATGAAAACTGGCTGAACAGCCAGGTCCAAAGGATAGTGACTGGTGATGCAAAGTCTGGTTGGAAGTTGGTAACTCAAGGTGTACTCTAGGATCAATACTGTGTCTGGTACTGTTCAACATCATGGTAATGGGGCAGAGTGCACCCTCAGCAGCTTCACTGATTACAAAACTTGTAGGAGTGGCTGATTCACCAGAATATCATGCTGCCATCCAAAGGGACCTCGACAGGCTGAAGAAATGGGCTGACAGGAGCCTCATGAAGTTCAACAAGGGGAAGTGCAAAGTCCTGCACCTGAAGAGGAACAACCCCAGGCACTAGTACAGGCTGAGGGCTGACTGTAAAGCAGCTTTGCAGAACAGGACCTAAAGGTCCTGGTGGACACCAGGCTGACCATGAGCCAGCAATGTGCCCTCACAGCAGAGACAGCCAGTGGTATCCTGGTCTGCATTAGGAGGAGTATTGCCAGAGGATCCTTTCCTTCTGCTCAGCACTAGTAAGACCATGACTGGAGTGCTGGATCCGGCTGTGGGCTCCCCACTTACTTGATACTCAAACATTCAAAGCCCTATACGCTTATATATTTATATATTTATAAGCAAGGAGGTTGCATACATGAATCATACTATGCAGGAATACATGCCATGTTTAGTGCCAGAGATCAAAGAAGGAGGAGAACATGCAACAAATGACTATTTTTTTACTTTAAGCTTTATAGCAAAAGGAAGTGTGAAAACACTCTGGACAAAAGTCAACAGTAATTCCTACATGCCCATTATGTGTTTTCTTTTGCATTAGACATTGCTGATGCCTGTACTCATGAAATTCCCCGTAGGCAGTATAAAAGAAAGCCTCCAGCACAGAACTATCAGTACTATCCAACTTTGATTGTACCATGTATACAGAAGGCAAATAATCAAGTCAATATGAAGTACTTGAATTGCACAAATACAAGGTCATTTTCTTCAACTATTACAGCATTTTCTGTTTTCTTTGTGCATGCTCCTTCAGTGTTTCAGGTTTGCAATATATTGACCTCATAAATACAAGTACTATTCCTGGAAACAAGCAGGACAATATTCCACTGGGAAATGAGCAATCCAATCAGAGTTGTTTTTTACTTTAATTGTATGTGATAAAATCCCATACAATGCTGCAGTAAAGGTTAGAAAAGCACATCACACATCGAGCATAAATCAAGGCACCAGTCTGGCTTCCAACATGACATGAATCTTGTTCTCATAAGTATTGCTCAGAAGCCATCCTGCTCTATAGAAACAGCTTGACATTGTGTTTTTGTGCAGATTTGACTGGCCACAGCCGAAGGAAAGCACTCTGTACTCTACAGCAGAGCCATACACTATATGAGCAAGAGACCTCATCGCTTCCAATCGGATAAGCAAACACGACTGTGCTGGCCAGCCTATATACAAGCTCTGTTAAGTAAAAGAAATTGTGTTTTTCTTTAGTTGCAAGAATTATTGCCGAAGTATATGGTCCCCAAAATTTCATTAGAATTAAAATAATCACTAGGACAGATACCAGAAAAAATATTTTAAACCCAGTTACTTACCCTTCTTTTCAACCTTGGTGCTTTGGAGAGCTTTAGGAAAGTAAGATGTGGTTTGAAATCCTTGCTCCCTGAAATATCAAGATTCATTTCAATAAAACATTCTTCCACAGCTTCTGGTAAAAAGATAAAATAAGAAATAAGAGTTGGGAGGTAGGGAAAATGTTTACAAGAAGATTAGACAAAAAGTTACTATGCCTTTCTTGAGCAGCACACACAGTTAGAACTGAGTGAATAACTAGTTGTCATACCATTGTGGGCAACACAGACAAATGAAAAATAAGCAAAACTAAGGTTGTGTGTGGTGTATGGCTATATGGATCTAGTTTTGGGTTTGCAACAAACTTGTACGTTTGCAATGCAATTCCTTCTGAACTCACAGACCTATCACAATGATGAGTTCAGGGAAGCACGTCCATGACAGCTCTGCCAGGAGCAAGATGCAGCCACCAGTGGCCACAGCTGGGGAGTACGATGCATTGCTTTTTGCAATAATCTCCCTGGTTATTGCAAAAAGCAATGCAAGAAGCAAAGTGCTTCCAGCAAAGAGTGGCAGTATTCCCAGATCTAGTGCAACTCCACAGCACTTTGAGCAATTCAGAAGGAAGTCACACATAGTACCCCTTTCCCAGATTATGTAATACAAAGTGTTTATGGTGATATCAGCTTAAAAATTTTGGCCACATAAATGAAGATTTTATTCTGCATTGAAAGAAGTGTCTGTGAGCAACTCCAGAATTCATATTCAAGGTCTTCAGCTAAGGATTCTAATGACAAGTTAAGCCAATTTGATCTATCCATGGTTTTCGTGATCTATGAATTGCAGGATACAAAGTCTTACAGGAATAGCGAGGTGAAGCTTGCATGAGGCAGACCCCTGCAAGTCTGGCAAATGCAGAAGATGAAGTGTTGTTCAACAGTTGTGCTTAAACAGTAAAGAATAACTCCAAAATACCACTGAAAGCCTTGACTAAGGCTGGAGTACTGCAGACCTCTCTTCAGCATTTTTTCTTATTGCCAAAGGTCTTTATACCTTGGTTGTATAAAGAAGGTAAAAGTGAAAAATCAACATCTGCCCTGGAAACCTGCAACATTTATGTGGCTCTTCCTGCCAGACCCCCCACCTTGCCACTTATCTTTGTTACTCCTTAATCACTTAGGTACAGGGAGAAGCAGATTCAATGTTGAAATTTGTGTTAAAAATAGCATGTCACATATTTGATGAATGCATTGCTTGAAATCACCCTACTTCTATTTTATGTTTCCATCTATCAGGAAGTTTAACTACATGTGTGTTTACTAGTTTGTCATACGCATTTGTATCAAGGCCAAGTCTCTGGCTTGGAGTTAGCTAATTAATACATTAAAATGTTTCATCTCTGTATTTGTGAGGGAGCAGCAGCTGGGGCTGTCTGGTCACTTTGCCAAGGCAACTGCTTTATTTTCCAGCTGGAGAATGTATAAAGGATATGAACCAGTTGCCTGAACAAACGTCAAATGCCCTTTTAGATGCCCTACAGGATGCCCACCTGACCTCCAGCTGCCACTGCAGAAGGGTACGGTCTGGCTGTAGGTCCAGTGTGGACACAAATACTTTAGGGCATCTAAAAATGGTACTAGGTGATTATGGTTGGGTATCAAATAACCCCTAAACTGCCTCTGATACTTTTTCAAATAAAACACATTAACATGAAGAGATTCTGCGTATTAAGTCTTCTTGTTCCCATGCCAGTAGGTCAAAGAACAGCAATCCCCAAAGAACACATGCAGCCAAGTGTCTAAGCTCCTTCTAGGAAAAATCCCTTCCCCACACATCATCTAGGCAAATAATATCCTCTAGATGCTCAAAAAGAAGCAAGCTAGAGCTTAACATAACCAAGAACTGAAAGTAGCATCTCCTCGTGTTCACTGCCCAGCACCAGTCCTACCAAACAGCAGGAAGGAGTTATTACTGCAAGATGAAGGTTTTACTGCCATGAGCAGTTTCATCAGAAAGGCTGACGATGAAAGAAAGGGTCAAGGCTAGGAATCATCTTCAAGAACTCTGTTTAGGAACAAGGCCTGTAGCTGATGTCCTGCCTGTGTCAGGATGACACTCAATTTTCCAGACACTATCTTCCCTATCTCATTTAATATCCTAAGAAAATTCCAAGACATCTTTAGCAGTACCTCTTTTTCAAAGCAGACGAGGTCACTAGCAGCATGAGAAGCCCAGTAATACTCAGTACTTACCAATTAATTGCAGTTAATTGATCAAGAGACAGGATAACTCTCAACTTTGAAACTAAAGCCCATGATGCAGGAATGAAAGCAAATGAAGAGCCAATCCCCTGTTTTTATATTTTCTAATGCCAGGAACACTTCAGAGGTTCAAAAACTTCATTAGAGCAGGCTGCACTGTTAAGCTGTTGTTGACAAATCATCAATAAGGGCATGAGGCGGCAGAGGCAGCTGCAGGAGTAGTTTGACCTTTGCCAGTCAAATCATTCGCCCATCATGCTACTTGAAAAGGCAGCACTTGAAAATCCACACCTACCTCATGAGCAACCAAAAATATTGACTAAAAAGGTAAGAAAAAACTCACACTGTTATACAATGAATAGGGATTTAATTCAATTGTTATGCTGAGGGACATAGGGAGGAGAAAAACCAAAAAATATTTCTTCAGAGATGTCATTAAAAGGATAGATTTTGATACATATTTGAAGAATCCCCAGACTCACTAAGTCCTAGAAACTGCCAGAATTTATGCAGAAAGGAAAACACTGGAAGTTACATCTCTCTGAATAGCTAAGCCATTGGTGACAGAGTTAACAGCTTGAGAACTGGCAGCTTGTATCAGTCAAGGAAGTATTTCAGGCAATCAGTGAACAATCATATTCCATTAAAAACCACATAAGTACTGACAGAATATTCCTGGGGCTTGCAATCAAAATTTTTCTCCTCCATCTCATTAAGAAAGAGGTTCAGATCAGAAGCTAGACGTCAGGTTTCCAGAACCCTGAAGATGCAGGTTATTCAGGCAGAGAACACAAAGGATCTACCACCACCCATTGTAATGGCTTTTAGAGATAATGCAGCTCCAATGTCATTTAAAAAAGAAAAAAAAAATAAAACATCATAGCACACATTCTGCAGAACCAAAATTAAACATTTCTGCTGGTGCTAAAATAGCACGATAAAGGTTGATCTTGTATGCTATGATTCATTAGGAACAAAATTCTCAGTTAAGCAAAACAATGAGTAGAGGGAAAAGCAGCAGTAGTCAGATAAGAGAAAGGAGGTATTCACCTCTGCATCTTTCAGAAGTGAGAACGAGGAGAGCCCTAAGGTGGGGGAGCATCAAAACAGTCAAGCAGTCCCCTCTTTCAATGGCACTGAAGTATATATATACAATGGGTACAGGCACATACCAAATATGATCTTAAAGGACACTGCATCAGGTGCCTTCTACTTGTCCTCTTGCAGTCAGAATTATTTTGTGTTGAAGACTTTAGAAGAAAATTCGGGGATGGGGAAGCTCGTTGAGGCTCTAATCCTAATAAGCAGGGACACCACTAGAGTACTCTCAACAAAAGCACAGCTGTTTTGAGTCAAAATTGTATTTGCCATGGGTGGAACTGTAAGAGAAATGAAGGCCAGAGTCAAGTAAGAGGTAAAACAGCTAATTTTACTTAGCTGAGGCAAGAAAGCTGTTCATATTCAGCAGCATCTTCTGTCCAGTTGCAACACAGACTGTTTCAGAGGGAAAATAAACAGGAGGAGAAGAGAGCAGGACTATTATATCAAAGCTAAGAACTGGAGGAGGTAAGAAGCAATTCCAACAAAAAGAAAACCAGAATATTCTGAAAAGCCATATCCCTTGAAGATTACATAGTGTCTTTGTACTGCATGCCTTTGAGAGGCATTAGTTGAACTACGCTTCCTTTTTACTTAGTATGAAAATAGCAAGGAAAAAAATGTGTATTGATTACTTCTGCTTTGTTGGAAGTGGAAGCCAGGACACAGATTAGGTTCTGCATTGCAGCTCCTAAAAAGATAATGGGGCAAGGGAAGAATGGAAGAGTATCAAGCCCTTCTGAACTTGTACTCAGATGCAGATAAGGAGATCAATGTACCTCTTCATGAATGCATCAGTGCTCTGAGAAGTTTGAGCAGAAGACACAAGCTACTCTGATGCTACTCTGATGCTTTTTCTTCTATCTTCTACAATGGAAGCAAGACTGATCTGCTGGTGCTACACACGTATATGCAGACAAACACTGCTATTTGTCACTTCCTGTCCCAGAGGTACTCCTGATTTCGTGTATGCTCCAATTTAAAGGAAATCCTTGAGGCTAACACTTAAAAGGTTTCCAGTTTATTAGGAGAAACAAAGCCCCAGTTTTGAGGTGTCACTTTGAAGATGCTATGAACACCATAGGCTTGCAAGGTCCTGACTGCAGGGCAGGCTAGGATAGCCTTGCTGTGTGATCTTGACATGTCCAATGTCTGTGCATCTCACCTGTCCCAAATTAGTACAGAGAACTTATTTTAGCTCATGTTCTGCAGGATCTTAGCAATCAGCTATATATTTAACAATTAAGAAAAAGAGGGGGCAACAGGAAAGGCAGCACACCATGGCCATGAACAGCAGCTCTGGCCAGTGCTTACAAGGGCTGAGAAACTCTACAAACCAGTCTACCACAAGTGGTAGAGAGTCAGGTTAGGCACTTACCTGCAATTCTGCTCAGCATTTTCTGGTCTTCCTCTGACATTTTCACATATATCACTTGATTGTTAAACTGTCCAATCCCATGAAATGTCATATTAAGGTCTTTACCCTGCAAGACGGCTTCCACTTTAGTCTTGCTTTGCTTCAGTGCCAGAACAGCCCTTAAAAAATAATATAAGTATATATATTCTGAAAGAAGGTTATTTGATTATCAGATATGGAAATATTGTTTTATTTTTAATACTAGACAATACACCAAATTTTGACCACTCTGCAGCAGTACGCAAGATGTAACAAGCGCGCCATTTCAGTACTACTGCTTTTGTAACAGTTAGAAGATGCACAGGCATTTTAAATACATTATGTCTTTCAATAGCTTCAACCTTCGCTTGTATATTAGAAGTGAGTTTTGCAGGCAGAGTGAATGGCCAAGTCATTAACATGCCCAGAAACAGCTACAGGAATATATGCTACTAAAGAGTCAAAAAGGATAAAACTGAACTTATATTTGCATCATGTAGTTTAAAACTTTATCATTGCCATTTTCAGCTGGCTCAGTAGTTTTATGCTTAAACCAAAATAAATTTATTCTCCCACGTGAAGTGTATTTAGCATTTATCTCCATTACATTCTCCTATTCCAGGACAGCTAACAAAATATCAAATTGATGCTTATGTTGGAAGCTCTATGTCCCATTTCAACAAAGTTTAGAGGTGCATTTTACTTTGCACAGAAATATCTTAATAAAGTGAATTACCCAAATACATTAATACTTCAAATTCAACCATTTTTCTTAAAGACTTGGAAAAAGTATGACTAAGTTTTCTAAACATAGAGACAAAGTTTTTCAGCAGCTTAATACCCACTGAAGTTTTACAGTTTTACTCCTGTGTCTCAGGAAGGGGGGTCCTGTCAGTTCTCAAACCAAGCTTGAACAGAAACCTGCTACTAATGCTTCATACTTCTAACAAAATACCGCATAACTAAGGACAGCAGGACACCAGCCCATGGGTTGCTGTGGCTCCTGTAGGTACATTTACTTTACCGTTACACCTAGAAAAATTTTTGGCTACGTTCATTTCATTGTTTTAAAAAAAAAAAAAGAATAATCTAACACTATCCAAATAAAAATCAGGCACTGCAACCCACATAGCACAAACTAATCCCCTTAGGAAAGCATGTTTTGTGCATACAAAGACCACTTCAGTCAACAACATTTGATATTATGAGCAATCCTCACTACAACATTGGAGTTATTTTCAGCTATAACATAGGAGCTGCGTCTTTCAGACTCCTGGGGACTCTGCAGAGGAAGATTTGGCAAGGACAGGACTGAAGGTGGAAAGGGAATGAATTCTTTGCAGAGGATCTTGCTGCTTCTACCTTAATTACAAGCAGGGCTAATCCAGCCTTTCATTTAAGGCCATAATGTCTATGCTACCATTAAATGCTGCTAGAACAACTTCTGCCATGAGCTCTGAAGATGCCTGCCTCCCTCTGCAAGGGGCAGGGCCAGCTGTTTCAGCAGTGCTATTAGCTGAAGAAGTGAGAAAGACTTGGCCTAGCACCCTAAGGCAATCTTTCACATGACAGCCCACTGCAGTAGCCACTGAACTACAGCCTCATTTAGTAGAGCTCTGTAGGTAGGTAGAAGATAAAAGATGAAAAGCATTTGGCAAGGAACATCTGCTTTTCATTAGGTATGCCCATTATTTTTATATTACAGGCACACATCCACTCTTAAGTTCATTAACACTGCTTAGCTCCACTCACCTCCCTAACCAATTGATTCCAATTTTGATTGCTGCTCTCCACTAGCTTCCTATCCTCTTGGACGACAGCCTGTCCAGCCAGCAGCACTGGCACAGGTTTTTATTACTTGATTACTGTATGTGGTGTCTTCTGCATGCAGGCTCCATAGCCCATATAAAGGTCCTCCTATCTTTTTTCCCCCCCCCTCAGGCCTTCCAAAAAAGCCGCTTGAACATACACTAGAACAGGTAATTTTAAAATAAGGCACACAAACCTGTCATATGCATCTTAATCCTGTTTAACTGTTGCAGCCTATGTGGACAGAGGGATTTTTTTTCTACTCATGTTGGTTCTTTTGACATATTTCCATCTAGGCATTCTGCTTTATGCCCAAGCAGATACTGTGCCACACTTGTCTGGTGTTGAGACCTCAGTTTTTCCTTCCCTTGCTGATTTGTACCAAGGTTCCTGGAGAAAGGGCTGCTCTCACACGATTGTCACCTCTGCCACATAATGCCTTCCCAGACACCTAACAGCCTTCCCTTGCTGTCTCCTCATGCCAAGAAGTCTCAGGTTTCCCATTGCAGTACAGTAGCATCAGGCTTAGAGAAAAAAAAGCTGCAGCATACTGACTCTATTTGCTGGACCTTTCTAGCAGCTCTGGCCTTCCTGACCACAGGGTAGCTTCCTTAAATCAGCTTTCAACATCCCCATCTTCATTCACAGGGCCCCAGTGACAGCCCACAGCTTGAATTAGATGAGAGCATCTTGGAAAGGAACTAGATAGATTTTTTTTTTTTTGCTTAATGTAACATGTCCAATCAGCTCACATTTTCAAGCTGATACAAGCACAGCTGATCTGAAAAGCTGTGATTTCTCAAAGGCAGCAGCTCAGGGAAGTTTGCATCTTTTGAGTTAATTTATGGTATTAATACAGTAACACAGTAGTAATACTGTTTGCAGTCATGCTGCTTTTTCTCTTCCCCCCACAGCAGATGCACAGAATTTCAACTTCTGAAGCACCACGTCTAGCTTTTGTAAAGATCTTTCCTCACTAGGTATTGAGAACAAGCCAGAAACTGTTCAAAACTGAAGTCTGAGAGAAATAGTGTGTAGGCCCTACTAAAAAGTACTTACACACAACAGCAGTAAGACATTTACAGAAAAAGTTAGCTGCACTTGAATCTTGCAGGAGTCTTACTTTTTTACTGCTTCTTCTGTTCCCAGGTGAGCTACTATTATAGTAAGGTGCATAGTCTGAACAGGAAGAAGAGCTCTCAACAGGTCAGGTTCTTTAGTGAATATGAGCTCTTGGACATCTTCAATCCTGTCCAAAATCTGCAATGCAGTAAAGAGGAGACAGGGAAATAAATTTTCATTTTAGAGTGCCCAGGTATTACAGGAAGAATTCAGAGTGCTGAAGCCTTACACACCAAAAAATGCAACTTGGGTTTGAGCCAGAAATACACAAAACAAAATCCCCCAGATCTATCATATAGCAACTCTTAGCTTCAAAGTTAATTTTTCACGAATCAATTTATCTGTTTTCCTTTTTAAAGCCTACAGGCTTAACTCATAGTTCTCACATGAGCCAGTACCCCTAGATCTTAAAGTTGGTCCGAATCTGACCCTAAGCATGCACTGTGTAAATATTAATAGGATCTTCACGCAGTTGACAGTTGCTAATAGACCGTGGAAATTGAATAGCATTTCCATAATTAATCTTATGCCATTTTCTGATTACAAGTTTGATCACAGGTTAAACTGATGTTTCTTTCCAAAAGGAAACTGTAACAGCAAACAAAAATCAACTGGGTAAACATGCTGTTTTCCAAGTTGGTATTTTCTAGAACTGCATGGCAAGTTTCTGGCTCTTCTGTGTCTATCTGTGCCTTTACACAACTGACTCCAAATAAAGACTTTCCAAAGTGATCTATTAAGGTTTATAGGCCAGTCATGGGAACAAGGCAGGAGGGAGAAGAATTCAGTCACACAGGGACTAAGCATCTGGTGGAAACTTTTGTTACAGCCAAGTCATTTATAGATTTTCAGATTATTTCACCGAGTGAATTCTGGCTTACATGCCTAGGTGCTCACACGTATCAGAGCTTCACTTTATTCTTACATGGGTTGAAACAGTTGGGTCAATACGTTTTTGCTTTGCAATCTTTCTACATAAAGCTTTGTCAGTCATTGTGCAGTCCAGTAAATAGTCCCACAACCTGCACAGCAGAAGAGATTAGCATAGCAAGGTTCTGACAAAGCCATACACAAGGTTCTGATAAAGCCATACACAATTAAGAGGATCCATCTGAAGATACGAACAGCAAACTCCCAGAATTCATAGACTCTTAAAGGACATTTGTTACTATGAAAAACACATGACTCTTAAATGAAGGTAATTCCTACTGCAACTGAGGCACAATTTAGTATGGCCTGATATTTACAGTGCATTTGCTTAGATCATGAAAACAGAGCAGAAAGCAAGCCACCAAGTTGTCTGACAACACGAATGAAAAATCCTTCCTTCAACAGGCTAGGTTAAGTTTCAGCAGCAATTCCACAAAACAACCTTATGTTCTTCTCCCTTGCCCAAACATTCTAAGAATACTCTTGAAATAAGAGAAGATCTTTCTGCCTCCTCAGTTGGAGTCTCAGACAACTGGGAAGCCAAGTGCAAGCAAAATTCCTTCACATAGATATCCAACAATTGCAGAGCAATTTTAATGTCTTTTCTTACCCTTTTTTGTCAGCTTCACAAATGTCTCTTCAGAACTTTCTTCTGTTTCTCCCATTGGAAAAGTCTACCTTATCTCCCCACCCTTTTTTTTTTGGTGGACCAGTCTGTAGCATTTTTCTCTAAGTGCTATGTTTTTGATGGGATGGATGTGTCCAGTCTCCCAGAGCCCTGCTAGGCACCAAGGGGAAAGGGCTACTACACCCACCATGACTGCAGCGGGGTTTTGCCTTTGCCCTCTTGAAAGGAAGGAAAATGGAGACAGCCTTAGGCCCTGTCATCTGGAAAGCTCTCAAAAATATAGTTAAGGGAAATTAGTTCTACCCAAAAAACTAACAGCATCTTTAAAACCCTTCTGTTACGGACTACAAGACCTACAGCATAACTGGCAACCATGTTGTATGTTCAGTGAGGTCAGGAACCTCTGCTTTAGAGGTAAAAGCATCTGAAATTGTTGACAAAATGTATAATATATGCGTGTATATGTATGCACGCACATATTTAATCGCCCTTTACATACACACATACCAGGCCTACAGTACTGTACCCTACAGTGTTTGTTTTCAGAGACACAGCCAGGGCTGTCTCAGGTCACTGCCACCCTTAAAAGCAGCACTCAAGAGGAGCATAAACTGGGAATATCTTGGGCAGAGCATCCAGCCAGGGATGTCAGAGCTGCCAGATTACCGGAGCTGGTGTGAGAGCAGGGAAATCTGGAAGAACAGAATTGAGAGAAGAGAAAAAGAGAAAGAGAGGAAGGACATTCATAGAGCTGTACAGGATGCGGTCATAGGCCATATACTAGAACACTCAAGTCTCATTAAAATCGCAGAATAATTTAGGTATTCATGTCGCCTCAAGCTGTTCCATGATCTCATTCCTCAGATGGCAAAAAACTTTCTAGTTTCCAAGTCTAGATTTATTCTTTGCCCACTTCATACCCATTTGTTCCTCTGCCAACATTGTCTTCCAGGTTACACAGTTATTTTCCCTTCCTGGCATTTATCTTCCTGATGTGCTCTGCACTTTTGTTCACCTCACAAGCCAGTCATATGTAGGAATCACTGCAAGTTATATGAGGCCATCCTCCAGATAACCTTCAGAGATTATTCCACTAAAGACAAAGCCATAGCAAATAATTGCCTACCAAGAGGAAGGCACCTTTGACATCTCTAACACATACGTAAGAGTTTCTACACTTGACTAAGATAAAAACAAAACCTCAAAAGTCTGCCAAAGCAAGCTACTGTACTGCAGCTGCTTGTCACACTGGAAAAAAAGAAAAAAGAAAGATGTACAACAGATAAAGCCATCCTACTTAATTATTGCCTTTCGGCAGCGTAAATACAATCATGCCAGATTCTGCATAAAAACCTAAGCTATAAGAAAAAGGAACCAAGTTATATGATGCAACAAACAATATCCATTTAGATCATTAGAAAAAGCGCCATAAGCTAATAGCAGAAGCTGGTAGCCAAGGGTTATATTTTCACTATGTTCATGCAAGTTAACATTCAGGTTTTGCCTTTTACATTTGCTTTATAAGAAAAGATCCCAAGATTATATATATTATGAATATTAATAATTCACACAATTTATATGCCATTTCCCAGTTCTGCCTGTGCTAGCTGGGACACAGCAGTTACTGATTCAAACTAAAACATCCCCCTACCTGCCTCCGTCAGGTGGCATATTCTGTTTCTTCTCTTTGCACCCCAAAGCTTTTCTTTCTCTTCTCTTCATAATATGTTTGAGTGCACAGTCACCTACTGCCCTTACAACCAGGTCCACAGCATGGGGCATGTCCCACCTCATGATGCTGCTGTTCAGCAACAAGAGCAGAGTCCCAGCCAAGAGGGGTGCGGCAGGTGCTGGTACAAAGCAAGGGCTCGCTCCACTTTTGCATACCCTGAGCAGCTGCTAACAAAACATTGCCATCAGCAAGTCATTTGTCTGAGAGGCTAAAGGGTAAAAAACCTGTTCATAAAGGTACTGACAGCACTTCTTTGGGAGCAAGAAACTCCGTATCTTTCTTTCAGAATTTTGTTCTGGCTTCAAAATTCATACTAGCAGAATATGAATAAGTAGCTGAAGGTGAGCCAGTATCTTCCCTCTTACTTTACAAATACAAAAAGACAGAGTTATACAGAAGTTAGGGACTTCAAACCAACGATACATAACTAAAAATTAAAGTGCGAAATCTGTCTTTCCAACTTTTGTATCACTTTTGGAATTTATTTCCATGGATCATAAGACGGTGCCTGTAGTATCCAAGCCCTGCAAGACTGTCTTGACATATTTCAGAATAAATATTTACTGCGGTGACTAGAATGGTTTCAGGTCCCTCAAAATCTCTAGAAAAAAAATATTTCTATTTAGATTTCTACCATTTGCTGTGTTTTGGTTTAAAAGTATGGAGGTGAAATAATCTGTTGCTTTTTTTAACATTCCTGCAAACAGGAATCACATAATCTAACATACCTGGATGGAGCATGAGCATGCAGACTCCACACATGGCTTCTTGGGATCAACTGTCTACCTAAGGTGTCAGGATAAGTTTATCGAGTAAAAGATAGAAGAGAGAATAGATCAATTCTATAGAATCTTCTGCAGAAAAGAAGGAAATTCTCTTCCTCCATTATGAACTTCAGTGGTGAAGGAGATGAACAAACAAATTAATCCTGTTGCACTAAATATGGCTACAAGACAAAGAAGGATGTGACAATGCTATATAGTGAAAGACACTGCTTTCGTTTGGAAAAATATTACAGAATAGAAGAGACTATTGAGGAGAGACACATCCACTCAGACCTTATAGAAAGGGCAATGGCAACCCTTAAAGTGATTTTTTCCTATCAGCAGCTAAAATATTGGTGTGTTATCAACACTGTTCCAGCTACAAATACAAAGCACAGCACATATGAGGGCTGCTATGGAGAAGTAAACTTCATCCCAGCCAGACCCAATAGACCACTTCAGGTAGAGGAGCAGAATTTGATCATTTTTGGCTTCTTAAGCTTTGAAGCCAAGGTAACTTTAAACTTCTGCAAAGCTAAGCAGAAGCTACTTATTTAAGTTTTTTATTGCTTTGATAGAACAGCTACTTCAAAATACCTGATCGTTTGTTATTGGAATAGCAACAAAATAATTTGGAGTCTCTCGTGGACGTTTCTTAGAGACTTCTTGCCCTAGGTATTCCACCATCCCCTTGGGCCCTTCTTGGACATCACCATCCTCCTGCCTCATCTCTGTAGCTCTTTGACCTTCATTTTGTGGGGGCAGATCTGCTTTTAGCTGTTCCTGCTCTTGGCTCTGGTCCTGCAGCTGCTCCTCTGTCACCATCCCATCCAGGTCTGCTTTGTCTCCAACCTGCATGTCCTGCAGTTCCATGACTTCCACTCTTTCCCCTTCTTGGCTCTGGTCCTGCTGAGGTTTTGTCACCTCTCCTTCTTCATCCTGCTTTTGGCTCAGAGCCTCCTCTGGCACCAGCTCCACCACAGCCAGTTCTCTCTCACCTTCAGATCTTGTCATTGGCTCCCCCCGATTTTGATTTGGGGTCGACTGCTCTCCATTTCTTAATACTTCCTCACCTTGGTCCTGGAGGCAGCTTACCTCTTCTGGATCATGGCCCAACTGCAGCTGCACGGTGACCTTGATGCCAGCCATACCTTCTTCTCGCTCCTGTGGCTGTACCTGTACGGTTATTTGTGGGAGAGTTGGCCCTTGGCCCCGCTGCTGTAGCTGCACCTGTACAGTCACTGAAGGGGCCTCCCATCTTCGGCTTGGTTTCTGAGGCTGCACCTGCACAGTCACCTCCGGGGACTCCCACCCCTGACTCAGTTTCTGAGGCCGCACCTGCACAGTCACCTCCGGGGCCTCCCACCTATGGTCCATTTGTTGTGGTCCCATGTTTGGGACCGTGCCTTCTTGCACTGTCTGCCTCTGCAACTGCAAACGGACATTTTCCCCTCCCTGGGGCTGTTGACCAGGGGGCTGTGCTGCTGAGGGATGGTCTCCTCCTTGCCCCAGCTCTACTGGTGAGCAGAGTTGCTGAGCTCCATCGGGACTTTCATCCACCTGACCCTGCTCCCGGACCATCTTTTGATGCTTACTCCTACACAACTCCCGTTTTACCACCTTCATCCTATGACACCAAAGCTTTCTTCTCTCAAGTTGGGGATTCTCCAAGATTCTCCTCCTCTTTCTTCGGGGCTTAAAGTCTTGTTTTAAAGGAACTGGAAAACAAAGAAAAAAAGCCCAGCGGCTATCAAAAGGAAGAACTGCTTGCAACAGTTCAGTCTGGTTTCAGCTCTGCAGTTTGACTCACTACAGGGAGCTCCAATCCAGTGAAATAGTCTAAAAGCCTCTGGAGAGCCCGCCTCAAGATTAAACCATTGCCTCTGGACTGCTATGTGCTCTGGATAGCTACTATATTGTGGTCTTGACTTCTACCCTTACCCTGTTTAGGTCTCACATACTTTAAGGTACGAGTATACCGTTTTATTGCATGCATCAGCACAGAGACATAAAGGGACTGCAGGTACAACACCTAGAGGTAGTTGCTTTCAGAGATCCAGATTAAGAGAATAACCTGAGCCAAAGACTCAAAAGCTCAATACACCCAGAATCACATCTGCCAGTGAAGATTTGGTCTCCTGTAACAGCAACATGTTCCCATCTAACCAGACCAGCACATATTACTTTTTTCCTCCCAAGTACACATTACTGTTTTTTGCTAAGCCAAACTCCTGCCAAGTCCTCCATTATTTTAACATCTCTTATTTGTCCCATCTCATTTCCCTCTCTGCTGCAGTGAAGTTGGAGAGGAGATCTTTTCTCATCCATACTATTTGGATACAAGCAGAGCGTGCACTGAAAGACCAAAGGTATTTTTTTCATACTTGTTTCAAAGAAAAACTCCACAGAAGCCCAGGGACCCAAGAACATTTCTTCATCAGTCAGTACAGCTCTTCAGATGCCACACATCCAACTGCACTGAACAGAAGTGCCACTTTTTAAGGAAGACATCTAAGCAAATAAATTCCACAGAACAAACAGGATTCATTTGTGTGTGGAAAAATGCTTCAGACCCCAGATTATGACCTGCCTTAACTTTAAGCCCTTCCAAGCCATGGTTATGGTAACACTGAGTTTTTCCCCTGAAGCTATAAAAATGTAGGCAGATATATTTTTAATACATCTGCTCTCCAAGACAACCAAAATATTTGTTCAAAATCTGCAAGAAAACTAGATCCCTCCCCACCCCCACAAAACCCACATCCATGAAAAAAAATCAATTAAATAGATCAAGCCTAAAAATTTCATACACAAACTAAATAATTTAATATTGGGCAATCCAAGCCACAGGTAGTACAACACTTTCCCTATATGAAAAAAGCCAACTCATATTGCAGTGGGCTAAAGATGTGATGCTTAAGAAACTCACCCTGAATTCTTATGAAGACTACTATACTTTCTTTCAAGAACCCAGATGTAGAGGTGTTGTTCCATAAAAAGGGTTAGTTTCAAATAAGAGATAGGAGACTTGAATGCTTGCATGTATTTCATAAGCAATTTCACTAATGAGATATCTCCATTTCTTGTATTCAATTACACTTCAAGAATTTTGTTGACTGTATGTCAAATCCAATGCCTTTAAAAAAAGATACTAATGGAGATTTTTTTTTTTTTAATGCAAGAGACCAAATGCTTATGGAAATAGACAGATCCTACCTCTGGAGATGAAGCACTGTTGTCAAACTAATTATAAAATCAACTATTACCCATGATATTTGTGCTTGGGCTCCAATGGAAGATTTTTGTCCTTCTGGAAGAGTGTTTAATCAGGGATAGGTGAAGTCCCTGACCAGCTAGTAGATGATCCTTAATGAAAGGCAGAATCTAGCGTAGTGCTTCATTCTGAAACAGCATGGAACTTACTTTCAAATATCTCTCTGACATCAGCTTTGACAAAAGGAAGCTCTGCCATTGCTGTCATGTCTTCACTGTTCAAGTGAGGAACTGGAAGAAAAGAACAATATTGAAGCCTCCCAGAGAGTCCCTTCCAAACATGTAACTGCTGTAAAACATGTGTGTGCATTTTTAAAGTACTTGTAATGGGATAGCAGCTGCTGAGACACTATTACACTCCTCTGCCTTCCTCACAGTCAAGCTACTTGAGAAAGCAAACCCCTTTCTTTCAGAAGTCATCATCTAAGTTAAGCCTCAAGGCTGTGCAGAGCCTTGGTAAGCACATATTACCATAGTTCAGTCAGATTCAGAGAACGCAGCAACAACAACAAGTGTTTAGATGCATGTAGATCAATCAGAAATAATGTTTAATGCACTTAGAGTGACACCAGGACTAAAACTTCATAAACCGCACTGAACTCTGTCTTACTAGTGCCATGCAACTGAGGCACGATGCAACAGAGGTTCAAACAAACCCTTTCTTGCACTCAGCCTAAGTTGCTCTGAAAAATTGTTAAAACATGTAGCAGCTTGTTAAAGCAGGTAACAAGCTGCCACAGTGGTGGTCATTTGTTGTTTTTTGTTGTCTTTTTTTTTCCCTGAGCTGACACTTCCATGCATGTCATCTCTTGCGTTTGTGCCTGCACAGTAGCCTTCGGTGGGGGTTTTGCAGACTGTCACCAAAGCAGCAAAGACAGAAATGTATCAGCTCAGGCTGAGTACAGAAGGAATGTATAGAAAGAAGCTTCAGTGTCCTTTACAAGGTAATAGACAATTTTTATGGTTTTCAACACATAACGTCAAAGTAGTCTTGTTAATATTACACAGTTCTTTCCCTACATTACTTTGCTTTTAAACCTGTATTGCTTCATATGCATACATCTACCACAAAATTTTCTGTTGACATCCCCAACACCTAAAAAGAATTAGAGCTCCAACCATTACCCAGCCATCCCTATACTATTACAGAGTCCTTACAGCCATCAAGAATTCAGGGCTCAGGATTTTTCTGCCTTTTCTTAGTACGACCTGAACTCCTCAGAAGTTGATGAAGTGGTAGCATCTTGGTCCTTCAAACACTTCAGCACCTGTGTAAAATAAAGAGTGACTGGAGATTCTGAGTGCTAGCAGCATCCCAGAGGGCTCCAAGCTTCCCCCAAAATCGCCCTCCCACTGTTACTCTGAGCCCTGTCAAGCCACTGAGCCCAGGTGAAAACACCAAATGCTTGCCCATCTGCAACAAGCTCCAAAGCAAGGCAGACAGCCAAGAGCCGAAGACTGCAGTATATACAAATAAGAAACATTCCTGCCTCTGTAGCACTTCGAGCCCTGAAACATGCTTTTAGGAGCTCCCAAAAAAAGCTGGAAGACCACCCATCCAACAACCAAAACATTTAAAACATGAGGACAGATCTTCACACTAGTTTATTCCATTTTCAGCCTTTTGACAGTCAGAGCTTGTGCAGACACCTGCATCACAACCAGCAGCTCTGAAACAGCCAATGCACGAACTCCAAAGGCGAGCTCCCCTCACCCTCAGTCCCATGGCAAAGTCTGGAAACAGCTACTAACTGCCTAACTAGCATCACCCTTAATCAAAAGGGTCCAGAAACAGCCAGAAGCAAAGCTGACCTGTCCCACGCAGATGTAGGCAGCATTTAGCCAAAGCCCTCAGCCTACCCTCTGCTGCTTCTCACCTCCTCAGTCTTACAGGAATGAAATGCTCAATGTGGATGAAAATACATAATTAAACTCTGCTGCTCTGAAATTTAATTCTTCTATGACACAGTTCCCCTTTGCCCAACTGACTACATTGCCAGTGTTAAATTACCATACCATATAGAAGCTCTGGAAGCCAGGCAGTGTTTGCTTCTACCCAGAAATATTTTTTGCACGCCAGGTAAGTGCCACTGGGAACTGCTGACTGGGTAACACCGCCTCAGTGCCTCTGAAGGATGATGTCAAAGTCTGCCTCATGCAAAACAGCCCCTCTGAGAAGAAAATAAGCCATGACAACAGCTTTTACACAGTTCTGCTTCATCAGGTAGGTCAGAAACTCCTCAGCTGTGTGACAGTGATGTGCAAGCTTGCTGGCACTGGTCTGGGAAACCCAAAATAAAAGTCTATTTATGGGACTTGCTTTCTGCTCCAAGTCCTCTTCCTCACGACTCACAGAAGAGCAGGGTGCAGATGCAGTTCAGCAGCTGAGGGGCAGAGTTTGCATCCCAAGTCCAGAGAGGCTTAACTGCTGGTGAGTAAAAGGAAGATTTGCTGAAGTCCTGGTCAAACATAGGCACCTGACAACTTTCATAATTCACCTGTCACGTTTTACCCAAGATCTGAATGGCTGCCCGAGGCCTCAGTACTCCCCCCATTCCTCTTCCCAATAAAGCTATCAGTTTGAAATAATCTGATGTACATGAGGCGAAAGGCATTTGGAGCAAGACCTGGATGCAGCAGAAGTCTTTCTCTAAACAATACTGCCCTCTGGCAACTGCACCTAAAACCTCCAACTTGTCCAGCAGTGCTAGAAAACTGCAGTTACACGAGTTACTTTGCTCCATCTTATGATATATTTGTGTGGTCATCAGGCCTTATTTCCCCCAGAAATAACTGCATTCTTTGCAGAATGGACATCTCGGACAGATACCAGTATAATTTTCTTGCTAAGATGTCTTTTCAGCATTCAGCTCCTGCACTATTAAGCAGGAGAAGAGGAAGCAGCAGGTCAAGAAACTTCCCATAAATACTCTTGAAAACAATTTTTCTGTACGAAGTTGCATTGTCTTCTAAATCACCACAGTATGCCACAAAATCTGTTCATTTTATTCCCTATCAATTAAATCTATATTAATTTAGATCAAGAGAAAGCATGTAGAATATTGGGCCTGAATTTCTCCTTCTTACCAGTTTATTGCACCTTCATAAGTGTGAAATTTTGTTGCTGTTGACAAGAGATGGTAGCAGGAAGAAGAACTGAGGAACCAAGTTTAAATATAATAAACAAGTAATTTGTGCAGTATGACTTTAAAGAGCTTATTTTACCAAGGCATATTTTATCCTGTCTCATCTTACATTTTGCTGGAGATTTAGTACAGGGGGAGGAGGAAGGGTGAGGGTGGGAGGGAATACAGAGCCATAGTTAAACAACACAGAACAGAGACCGAGTGATCAAAAACGTCAGTGTTCCCAGGTCTGTAAGTACAGGTTTCTTCACAGTCTAAACCCAACCAACTAAAAGAGGGCAGATTTAGATTAGGTATTAGGAAGAAATTCTTTACCATCAGGGTGGTGAAACACTGGGACAGGTTGCCCAGAGAAGCTGTGGAAGTCCCCTCCCTGGCAGTGTTCAAGGCCAGGTTGGATGGAGCTCTGAGCAACCTGGTCTAGTGGAAGGTGTCCCTGCCCATGGCAGGGGGGTTGGAACCAGATGGTCTTTAAGGTCCCTTCCAACCCAAAGCATTCTATGATTCTATGAACTCAGAGTGAAGAAAATTCATCAGTTGCCTTCTTTCTGCGTAGCTTTCTCTGTTAATCAAGAGGCACTGAGGTTCAAGAGGTTCTTGACATTTTCATTTATTAGCTTTATTTTCCCAGTATAAAAGTCGCAAAATGAGGCAGCTCACACCTCTCAAAACCAATACTGTATATGATAATGTCTATTTTTGTCTGAGTAGGAGCCCAAGTTACAAATGTGTAGGGCATTCCGAGCTGCTATTCAACAGAAGACCACTAGTTCCTTACCAAGTCTGCAAATTTACAAGGTTTGTTCACTTACAGATGTGAGGCCAAGGAAAAGGTGTGGAGGGTGAAAACAAGATAAACAGGAGCTATGAACTGAACAATATTTATATTTGGTAGAAAGACATTAGAGGCCAATACACACATCCTTTAGAGAGGCAACATGTACTTTGCAAAGATACTTTTTCCTTAGGGGCTCATTATGATTCAACACATTGTCAGACCACACTGAATGAATTGTTCCCAGAGTACAGATGAAAGATAAGAAAGGCTTGACTTGTATTTAATGATCCACCATTAACATAGCTGTATGTGGGTAGAGTTTCAGCATTCAGCATACAGTATGCACATAACAGTGACTACAGTGTCTTACCAAGACCACCACTACCTGGTGGAGAAGGAAAGCCAACACCATTGCTCTGAAGTGGAATGCAGTTATTGGCTTTTAAATGATGGTGTGTAGCTTGCTTTATTAGCCATTGTTTAAAACACTATAATTAGAAAAAATGTTAGATATGCAAGATAAACCATCCTCCCTCGAATAATACATGCTCCCCTGTGAGTTACAGTGATTATACTCTGTGTTAAAGAGGTTTTTGTAGAAGTCTCTTTATACTGACTAAAATCATACAATGATTGTGCTTCATTCCCGTTACAGCAAAAACCAATACACCCATAAAACGTGTCCCAGTCGTTGCTTTTCTTTATGAAGATCTCTGAGCAGCCATTAAGCAGTACTTACCTAAAAGATTGGTACAGCATCCAAGGTATAACAGGGGCAGATAATCTGTACCTTACCTGGTTTAGCTTGTAATCCTTGCTGCCCCCCTGCCCTGAGTGAAGCAAAACTCCGTTAAGGTGTAATTCATTTAGCCATGTTAATCTGCATTTCAAAGTGTGTCTTTATACTCCTCAGAATCAAACAAGAGTGTTATCTAGGATAAACAACGTAATTTGCATAAGATAATCAGTTAGCACACACTTGAGATCACTTTGATTTTTGGTAGGCATATCATTTATGCAAGCAAATGTCATTCTTTAAAAAGGTAAGATTCAATTCCTTCTGATACCTGAGAAACTAAAATACCAGGACTGAAGTAATAATTAAAAGGATGATGTTACACACCAGCATGCCTTGCAGAGATGTCCTGACTAACTCGTTCACAAAGGCAGCACCTAAGCCCTCACTAAACAGACAGGTGGGAAGGCTAAGGCCAAGACTGATTTGGGAAACCCCCATTCTGCTAAGCAAGGTTTCCTCCCCACAGACAGAAGCTTCAGCCCGGCTGCCCATGCCTGGACACCCCCAGCTGCCATCAGCTCAGCCAGACCTGGCACTGCCATCGCCTTCGGCACCAGAACTTCTGAAGCACCCATGAACCAAGCCAGCTCTATGCAGGGTGGATACCTCTTTCTCAAGTGCTTCTGTCTATTTCAAAAGACTTTCTGTGTGGGCTTAGCACCATCAGCTTTATACCAAAGCCTACATCCAAGGATCTGGGAAAGCACAGCCCAGATACTGCCCCATTATTCTATCACAGACGATTTCTTGTTGCTCTTCTACAGATTCTGTTATCTCAGCAATACTCCACATCAGAATACTTTAAGTGTCCACTTTCCAGCTATCAATAAAGGAGATCTTTAATGGGAAATACAGTGCATTACATCACCTCAGCCTCTGCTTATGATGGTCTCCAGTAATATCCAGCTTTACTCAAACTAACAGCTCTCCTTAAGCACCTCATGCCCACTTGGAAAAAAAAAAATAGATTATTTGCTCATTTAAAAAAAACTGTTCTCCAGGTATACAAGAATATCCAAAGTCTCCATCTTAAGTGGCTGAGTACCCAACCTTGGAGAGAAAGAATACCATATCTGAACAGCTAAGACTCTACTACAAGCTTTAGCTTTATGCATATTTCCAAACCCTGCATAAGCATCCAAACCACTTGCTGTCAGGTCCGTAGTTCACTCCTGCCTGAAGCCCTGCTAATCAGCCAATTACACAAACACTGTTCAGGCAAGAAGTGTGAAAGGACTCAGACTAACACATTCTTTAAGCTAGAAGCGTACATGGCAAACACAGCAAAGCCAGGGCACCTGTCAACCATGCAGCAAGTGGTGCAGGAGAACATCTGGCCACCATGCAGCATCCAGCCACCTTTCAGCCACAGCAGCCTGGGATGCAAGCCGGGCTGCAGAAGGCACAGAGCTGCTGAAGGTCAGCATGTTGCTCTCCAGAAGAGCATACCTGAGGGACTGTAGAGAGCATCCCTCAAGCCCATAAAAAAAATAACCTCATCTTAATTCTTTTTATTTGCATGGAGACTGGAGATTTTAGGGAAACAAAACTGCACCCATTTTATAAGTGTCCTTAAAAAAAAAAAATCTGTTCTTTAAATAAAGAATAACAAATTATTTTGATCAAACTCAGTTGCTAGACTTCTAATTGCCCAAAAGACATAGCAAGAGTCACTGTTTTTGACACAAAACAACATTAATAAGATCTTTTTTGTAACTAATGTATACCAGGAACAAATATTAGCTGGAAGTGTATTTTTGTTAAGCAGAATTCAAGTTATGTGAGAAAATTACACTTCTGCTATTTAAACAAGAGTTTGAAGGCAGCAGCTTAAATGTTTATTTGCAAAGCAACTCCTATTAAATGACCCACCAGTGTGCATGGGCAGCCCAGAAGGCCAACCGTATCCTGGGCTGCAGCAAAAGCAGCATGGCCAGCAGGTCAATGGAGGGGATTCTGCCCCAGTAAGACACACACACACACACACCCCCCCCCAGGAGCCCTGCATCCAGGTCTGGAGCCCTCAGCACAGGAGAGACATGAACCTGTTGGAGCAGGTCCATAAGATGGCCATAAAAATGGTCAGAGGATGGAACACCTGTCCTGTGAGGAACGGCTGAGACTTGGGGCTGTTCAGCCTGGAGAGGAGAATGCTGCGGGAAGACCCTGTTGCAGCCTTCCAGTACCTGAAGGGGGCCTACAGGAAAGCTGGAGAGGGACTTTTTACAAGGCCATGTAATGATAGGACAAGGGGTAATGAGTTCAAGCTGAAAGAGGGTAGATTCAGACTAGACATAAGAAAGAAATTCTTTACTAAGAGGGTGGTGAGGCATTTGCACAGCTTGCCCAGAGAAGCTGTGTCTGCCCCCTCCCTGGCAGTGTCCAAGGCCAGGTTGGATGGGGCTCTGAGGAACATGGTCCAGTGGAAGGTGTCCCTACCCATGGCAGGGGAGTGGAAGGAGATGATCTTTAAGGTCCCTTCCAGTGCAAACCATTCTACGATTCTATGATCTTTTGCTTCTTTACTGAAACATTTGAAACAGCATTTTCCATTCTTCAGCTGGAGCAATGCAACATTATGTACCTAACTGCAAACCTGAATATTTCTCAATAATGTTTAAGAATCTATTACACACACTTCCTTGGGAGTGTTTTAGACACATTTAATAAAAATGATCCTGTGTATTGTTGTATGCAAGCAGAATGAACCATCAAGTCACAACTGGGATGATTTCTGCCGTGTAAACTAATGCTTCTGCAGAGTCATGCTCCTGTTGCAGTTACCTCTGCACTGAAGGACTGCAGACCTATTCAGATATGAATGGCAATGCTCTTTTTCCCCTGCCTCCCTACCTGTATGCTCAAAGGAGAGCTCAGCAAAATCAATGTATACGTATGGTCCAAGAAAGTGCCCCTATTTCAATAAGCAGCTCACATTATGCATGCCTTCTGTTAGAGGAACAGAGATCCTTCTTCCAAAGATGATATAAAAGCATCTGAGCAGGGGGATGGAAGCTGTGACGTAAGAGGCAGCCAGTGGAAAGACATATGGAGGTAGAGAAATAGGAAAGATATCAGCAGTTGGCAAATCTCCACTTACATTTCACATTCATACACTCACCACATTTAGACACAAAGACTGTATCTAACACTTCAGCACCAGAAGACAGGATTTTTTTTTGCATTCACCAAAGCAGCACATGCTACTGTAGACATAGCCTTGTACATCACAATAATCTTGTATTGCTAATCTGCATTTTGTGTTGAAGCCAGAAATAGTGACACCACACTGGACTGCAGTGAAATCGCACAATCGGTTACTATTATACCATCATGCAAGTATGAACTGTCAACTATCATTCAGTTTATACATTGCCTTTGTCCTGTGAACATATAAAAGGAATTGAAAAGAGCAAAAAGCGTTTGAGATTCTTGACTGTAATCAAGAAAGTAATTTTCTTCTCAAATTGAAGAACAGTTACGGAGTATAAAGAAAAAAGTTCTTCCTGAAGAATTCTCTATTCACTCCAGCAAAATGATGTCCATTAAGCTCTCTAAGTTTCTGCTGTGCTTTTTTGTTTTTGTTTGGGTCATTTTTTGTTGTTGTTGGCTTTGGGGTGTTTTCTTTGTTCTGGACATATCTCCACCCGCATTACTGCATTATGACCAATGGAGAGAGTCAAGAACTACTACTCTTACACCACAGAGCGCGTACTGTAACATGCTTCTGCCAAACTCTCCTGGTGATGCTTATGCCCTTTTGCCTGGGGGACAAAAAGCAGCCATTTCCTTTCAGTGAAAACAAAAAATAAGAGCAACCTACTCCCAGTTATCACCATGAAAGCTGTGACTCAGACTGCAAGTCTAAAAAAAACTAAAACCTCTGTATTGATTTTTTTTTCTGATTTCTCTGTTAGCAGGATGTGTTGGGAGGGAGTGATCCCTCAGGGTATACAGGGAAGTAACTGCTCGCAGCATCTGCACCAGCTTTTTTGGAATGGGTTAGGAAAGGAGCTTGAGGCAGCACGGGGTTACAGTTTTAGAATGACACAGCTAAATTACAGGCATGATTTTGGACAAAGCTCAGTTCTGTATTTAGTTATCCAAGTTTTGACCTTCAGAAGCAGCAGATCACGTTAAATGCAGAGCTTTCCTCCTTTTCATCCCCCAACTTTTTTTTTTTTAAATAAGCATCATATTGGGACATCCCAGGTGACAGATATCCTTGACAATGAGTTCCCAACTGTGACAGCTAAAAACTGACCTCTCACTTCAGCCTGTTAACCCTGTTACCTAAATTTGTGTGTAATTATCAACCATAACATGTTGGGAACCTTCTGCTTGCTACAGTTATGGACAGACACGACTTCTTAAGCATCCATTAGGAAGCTGTTACAGCACATGATTGCCAACACTCGAGTAAAACAGGAACAAATTAACTGCTTTGATGCATTTTGTGATCCGAGTCGAGTCTTCAAAGAAAAGACAATCCTGAAAGATAAGATAACTTTTCCATGAAAGAGATCTTAATTTGCTAGGATCCTCTTGGGGAGAAATAACAGCTCTGGGAATATATTATGCAAACAATTCTTACATGCTGTTGCTTGCACAGAATGTCAGGATTATTGTAGGTACTTACTACCTTCATATTCAAACAAAATTAACATGGCACAAACATCTTAGAGATACTTTAATTTTCTGTGGATGAAGCTCTCTTGTGCACTTGAAGACAGGTCAGAAATCCACAGAGGAGGTTTCTTTGTGGATCAGCCATCTCCACCTCAAATGTGATGCTACATATATGCATTCCAACACAGAAAAGGATAGAAGAAGCAGAAAAGGAAGTTTACTGCACTTGCCATACAAGATACTCTAGGGAACAAAGAAATGAGAACTTTTGAAACAGCAAGCTTGTTTCTGTAGAAGTTCTAACAGGGCTATTACTCAGAAGTGTCCACAGGAAAAGAAAATATTACCTAAAGCTACAAGATAAGTAATTGTTATATATTTGTGGAATACACATTCAGCATATGTATAGACTCATGTTTTTTTCAGAAACTTTCGAGGTTTGTTCAGTCACTGAAAGGAGAAACAATACCATACTTTTAATGAACTGCTCAAACTAACTATAAAAAAGTTATTTACAGGAGTTGTTTTCTCTTTATTATGGATTTTTAGGAAGCACTATTTCACCTTTCTGTATGAAGGAGGCACAAGAGAAGCTACATAAAGCTATAAATACTAGTAATTGCAGGGTAAGGCACAATATCATTAAGAGTTATGGAAACTGTCCAATCTTCCTTTATTCCTTTTGCTTCTGACAATCACGTTTAAGAGAAAGAGTAATTGAACCTTTCCATCAAAATCCTGGTGTGGATTAAAACTTTGCCAAGAATGAACTAGCATTGATTGCTTGTAAGAAACAGCAGTTTTACAGCCACTTTAGAGGCATGGAATAATCCCAGAACCTCAGAAGTTGGACCTTGAATGAACAAGCAGCTGCATCACCAGCATGAAGGAGACAAAAGCATACGAACAGTAGCTTCAGAAGCAATTCAAATAGATCAAGAATAGACATCAAATATAGTTGATCTATTTAAATTCATGAGATCATATTTGGAAACATAGAAGAGAGCCGCAGGAATATAAATCTCTTTGAATTAAGTCTTACAGAAAATTTATCTTTTGATAGTCTGTTCAACATCTCAAGGCAGTCTGACACCATTATGCGCAACATCAGTATGAGGAATAAAGAACACCACAAAACTGACGATTAACAAAGGAGCCCTGAGAAAAACGCTCTTGGTTGGGAGATGGCCATTTCTCAGAACTAAAAATACAGCAAGAAGAGTCTAAAGTTACAGCTTGTATACATACATATACACACACACTGTATGTATACAGATGTATTTATATAACCTAAACACGTGTTTTACATATACAGACTGGTGATGTGTGTCAACATTAGAGAATAAATCAGCTTGCTCATTCCTGAACTGCAGAAACCCTTTACGCTGCATACCTATATGTTCCTTTCAGCAACAGAAGGATCCCAAAAGAACAGAAAGACTCTCTAACAGAGACCAGCAAGCACTTATCTCTGTTAGCAGTCTGCAGAGGACCCACCAATTCACACTGCAGATCAAAGCAAACTATTTAAGGAAGCATTTCCCCCTCCCAATACCCCTCTCTTGGCTTCCCAGATTAAGACATCTCCCAAGGCCATGCTCTTATTAAAGCAGTTAGAAAGCCTACAGAAAGTCACAGCAGACTCACTGCATAGCTAAGCGGAAAAGAAACAAATCGAATTTAAGACAGTTATTCCATAGGTGAAAAGGAACAGCAGCCACAGACAGGCTCTTGGGGCAGCAAGACAGAACACCCAGCCAGAGGTCAGCGAGGGACCAGGACAAAGGGATCTCCTCCTCTCATTAGTTCTCACCCCAGCAGTGCTCACCAGTCCTTCAGCAATGCTGTAAAGCCACAAGACCTCTCTCCTGAGGCAAGCAAACGCTCTCATCTACAGGCTACCCTCCCTCAGGCATGCTACCAGGTGCCCTCAGGACAAGGTAAACCTGCATAACCAGTGCTCATCTGCACTTCTCTTAGCAATCAAAACAGGAGATTTACACTTCAAAGCTACGGACTTGGCATTGTTCCAGTAAACACCAAGTTCATCTTGAAGTTGTTATCAAAACCACACACCAAACCTAAAGAACAACCTTAAGGTTGAGAGAAACTTTACTGTCCTGTTTTTCTGAAAAGCATTATGACAGCAAATGCTAAAGCATAAACGAAAGCAACACACACAAGTTACGGATAAGTAGGATGCTTTTGTCATTAACTATTCCCAGTGGCAGTATCTTATTAGGCCTATAGTCAGTTAGTAACAACCTTAGACTTCTGTTATTATTCAAGTTGCATGTCTTTGAAGGCCTATTAAAGGCAATAACAGGATAGCCCAGCATACCAAATAGCTATATCTTGGAAGGTCAGGTTTCTACAAACATACATTAACCAGTACCTTGGTGTTCAAGGCCAATTCACTCCAATAACAGACATTAGTTGTATTAAAAAAAAAAATCACACAAAAGGAAAATTATTTTGATGATCATCTCCCTTCTCCCTTTAAGGAAGGGGATACAGATTCAGTTCAAATAGACTTGGGTTCTGCTCCTCTTGAGTTCTCTAATCAGTTTAGCATCACAAGTAGACAGCCAAAAATACTGAGAACAGAGATTTAAAATAGGAAAGATATAAACAATTCATTATCTAGATTTATAGCAGACTGCTACCCCCTGCTACATAAGCCAGCACTAATGGACAGCACTACAATATATTTTATACCTCAAAGAGCACATTGCAAAGGGAGATTCCCTTACAAGTAAAACCAGGGTCTTAAGGTACAATACAGAACCACAATAAAAAGCCACAATACAAACATGCTGAGCTTATATAGTTTTCGGCATATATGAATTGCCTTTTACCCTCACTAACACCAAATTAGCTCAGACCACACCATTCTCTGTCTCCTCTCTCCCAACCCACAAAGTCCTATTATCCTTAACCATTTTTCAAGCACGTTAGCAGGAGCCATAACTTGCCATTTCTCTGTGCTCAGCACATTTAGCATAGCCAACTACAGCTCTTTATAGAGCAAGGCTATAGCCAGGAAAGCAGTTCTGAAGTAAAATTATCTAGCTGCTTATTTACCTACCTCCTAACAGCAATAGTAACAGCTTATGCAGGTATCCTTTAAATTAAACACTTTGGTCAGCTACACACACTTGAAACTTCTAACTAAAACTCACACTACTTATAGGCAGAAGTGAGCTCCTGGGATGGGTTTTTATACCAAATCCAACTCACATGACTGAGCCTTTCTCGTGTGACCCACCTGCACCTGTGGTGAATAAAGTGGTCATTCAGGAGAAAAAAAAACTGAGGATGAACTACTACAAGTTACTGCTTATCTGATAGTTTGGGAAGGCAGCATGGCAAATATTGATACAGCTGAAATACCAAATATTTTTTCAAACTATTTACTGTTTCAGCCTGTTTTCTTAAGCAGAACACCTGAGGCTCTTGGACATTCTCAGGTAAGTGTTAATGAATAAATGTCTAGGGCTTGTTGTGACCTACTTGTATAAAATCTTCTCCTTTGCTCTGCTCCCTTTTTTTCTTTTGCCCTGCTTTGAAATTTGCTGAGAAGACACTCTTGGTGGCATTTTGAGATGAAATCAGGCTAAGGAGGTGCAAATAAAGCTTTGCAGAGAAAGCAACTTCTTTAGTGTGTTGTTTGTAAAGGGAGGAATCCAACTGAATTGAGTTGACACTTTTCCAGCATTTTGAAATTAATAAATTGACTAGTATTAAATGTGTGCCCCTAAGCAAGCAATACGATTAGGCAGCACAAGGAGTGTTTAGGTAAAGCTTCTCATAAGAGTAGACTGACCTTTGAGAAGGCAAGAAAGCTAAGGCAGTAGATAATGGTATTGCACAACTTGCTGGTACTACCAAATGTTGTCTTCTCTAACCATGCTTCAAAGGAAGAATACAAATCTCACTGCAGGAACTACCAAGTCTTGTACTATTATCCCTGTTGATAACTCTCTCCCTAGTATATCAGGGCCTCCATATGTTTTTAATCATAAAAATATAGATTGCATTGTATTAGGTCACAATAGCTAATGCCGTCTTTATACAGTGCTGACAAGAATTTTATGAAAAACATTTCATTCAAGCTTTGTTACGGGTCAAATGAATGATGGATTGACCAGTAAAACAGGAAGTTCCTGAAATCTTCTTACACAGTATATCCAGACACCAAGGCTATTTTCTTTTCCTAAGCAAATATAGTTATTGAAATATTTTATCTGTAGCAGTGGGCCCAGCTGACTTATGGAGGCCAGAGCGGGGTTGTTTTCTCTTTACCCTGAGTCCTTAGCCAGCTTTCCCTCTGCTTGCAATATTAATGCAAAGAATGCTTCTTGCGGAGGAGTCTGCACCGACATCCCTTGGTGCCCTACTTTTGGCCAGAGACCAGTGGTAATGACTGGATAAAACCATCAAAAACAACTGGATGATCCAAGTAACATTCAGTACTATAACTGGTGATATAAACCCCACATGGTGAAGTAAATCTTGTGGGAGAAGATCCTCATGGGAGGAAACACTGGAAGATAGTTGTGCTACTGCCATTTGGACTGTGGTTGTGTTGTGGTTTAGCCTGGCTGGATGCCAGGTGCCCACCAAAGCAGCTCTATCACTCCCCTTTCTCCACTGGACACGAGAGAAATAAATACGAAAAACCCTTGTGGGTTGAGATTAGGACAGAGAGCAATCACTCACCAATTATTCTCATGGGCAAAACAGACTCAACTTGGGGAAATTAGTTTAATTTATTACCAATTAAATGAGAGTAGGATAATGAGAAATAAAACCGAATCTTAAAAACACCTTCCCTCCCCCATCTCTCCTTTCTTCCCAGGCTCAACTTCACTCCCAACTTTCTCTCCTCGTCCCCCTGCGCTGCTCGGGGGGAGAAGGTAATGGCGGTTGCGGTCAGTTCATCATACATTGTCTCCACTGCTCCTTCTTCCTCACTCTCTTCCCCTGCTTAACCTTGTGGTCCCTCCCATGGGAGACAGTCCACCACGAACTTCTCCAACATAAATCCTTCCCATGGACTGTAATTCTTCATTAACTGCTCCAGCGTGGGTCCTTCCCACAGGGTCACAAGTACTGCCAGCAAACCTACTCCAGCGTGGGCTCTTCTCTCCACACGTCCACAGGTCCTGCCAGGAGTCTGCTCCAGCACAGGCTCTCCACAGGTCACAGCCTTCTTCGGGTACATCCACTTGCTCTGGCATGGGGTCCTCCACAGTCTGCAGGTGGAGATCTGACCCACTGTGGACCTCCATGGGCTTCAGGGCGACAGCCTGCCTCACCATGGTCTTCTCCATGGGCTGCAGGGGAATCTCTGCTCCGGCACCTCCTCCCCCTTCTTCTTCACCGACCTTGGTGTCTGCAGAGTTGTTTCTCTCACATATTCCCACTCCTCTCTCCTGCTGCAAAATGCTGTTACACAGGGGTTGTTTCCTTCTTAAATATGTTATGACAGAGGCGCTACCACTGTCGCTGATGGTCTTGGCCTTCGCCAGCGGCGGGTCCATCTTGGAGCCAGCTGGCATTGGCTCTATCAGACATAAGGGAAGCTTCTAGCAGTTTCTCACAGAAGCCACCCCAGTAGCCCCCCTGCTACAAAAACTCTGCCACGCAAACCCAGTACAGGCTGGCATGACCTTATCCTCATCACTGGTCTGAGCCAAACAGGGCGTCCTCCCTTTAGTTCCCTGCTGGGGCAGTGCACGGGACCCTGACCTCCCTGGGGCCATTCATGGGCTGTAGCTGTCATTGCTCATTGTGCAAGTGAGATGCATCTGTGTAGTGGACTGTGAGTACTGTCAGCAGACATTCAAGTAGATGCTTGGTTTAGTATTACCGCTTTGTGAAGTTCAGTTATTATAATTTTATTATTGTTGTAGATAAAATGAGTGTTTGAACCAAGCAAGGGTTCATCTGTGTCACTAGCACAGTCACAGCCCTGCTAATCGGTCTCCTGTCAGAGCACGCTAATGAAATTTGGTGCCTGCTGCGTGGGCAGAAGGCACTCACGGTTTTGAGAGGCAGGAAGGGACAGTCTGGTGGGCCATGAGAGGTTGTCCTGTGACAAGTTTCTGTCTCAGAAATAGTCTTCAATTAAAAATTAAAAATATATTTGAAAGACTTGTATTAATTTTTATTTTTCTTTTTTTCTTCTTTGTTTGTTCTATGACACAAACATATTCTTGAATTCGGACTAGATCTGCAGCAAAGTATTTTTATGGTTATCTAAATGCATTGCTCCAGAATTTAATCACTCACTGGAGACTCATCCTTTCCTCATTATGAATGCCGTCACTTGAACATCCGACTCAATTACATTTTCAGAAAGGTAGTTTTTTTAAAAAAATACATCAGTGTTGGAATAAAGTGCTTCTACTCTTCTGTGTTTTAGGTTTGAATTAACTATGTGGGGTGTCCTCCAGAAGCCTGTAATGATTAGCTGTTTTGTTGTGCTGTCTTTTGAAAATACTATCCAGCAATGCTTGCCTGGAGAGAGTGTTTTCAGAGGAACCCCTTGCTTTTGTATGGAAATTGCATGCCCTTCACAGATTTGATACCTTACAGATGCTGTAGTGAACATTTGATCTCAGGGTTGTTAACCTTTCTAAACTTTGAAGTGTAAAAGCCTGTTTACAAGCTGGTCTCTCCTTAAAGGAGATCTTTAGGTGTTTGCACATCTGGTGCCTGAGCTGCCAATTTTCTGTCCAAATCAGCTTCTGATGGGCCCTGGCTAGGAGGAGGTCAGCACTTTTGCTTAGGTGACCCCCAACTACTCATCTTGGTCCACATGTTGGGCATGCAGAAAAAACTAATGGTAAATGGGCAGTGAGCTTCAACCCAGCAGTCTCTCTTGACTATGTATCGGAGATAGGTTTGATAGCAGACACAGGGCAGGATATTCCTGGTGGTCTGTGCTTAGAGATTTCTGTGTCTAGAGCAGGCATGTTTGGGCATGAGCCAGCACTTCGGCCTGCACCAGATACACAACACGAACTAGCTTTTGCCAGGTGCCTTCTGGAGACACAGTGGAGGGATGGTGACGTTGATGCTGAATCTCCTATATTTTCCCACCAAGTGCTTGTGCGGCATGTGTAAAAGCGCAATCAAATGAGATGTCTCCTACCCGTAGCTGGTCTTGATTTAAGCAGCTGTGCAAGGAATGAAAGAATCCTTTATATTTTCTAGCTTCTGGAAGCGGCAAGAGCCTACATAATAAAATACACTGGGGATATACACAATGCTAATGTAATTGCCCAGAAAGAGTTAGGAAAAATTTTTTTCTAGACCTCATTCCTTCACTCAAAAGCATATTCATTTCTTAATTACAGTCTTGTGAGATTATCCTTTAACAAATGACTGGTTTAAAACTGCCGGCCAGTAGTGCCTGGTATCTTTTCCTTTCTACTGTGAGTCCATGCTCACAATACACTTAATAGCATATTCTCTTGGAGCGTATTTCTCTGTTTTGGCTAACTTGAGGGGCACGTTCATGGCCCTGTATGCAGACCGGCCAGAGGCCTCTTGCCCCTGTGGAGAACAGCACATGTGTGAGGCTAAAGAAACAAAGAAGTAAAATATCTAGGAATTTTTTTTTCTCCAAGAAAAGACCCTTGAATTCTGTCTTCCAGGTACGAATAGCCAAAAATCACATAGGAGACCTAACAGTTAATTTTTCTTTAACAGTCTGATGTCATTCTCTGATTTTCTCCAGTTTCTGAAGAATAATTTGGCTGCCTGTGCAAGCTCAATTTAAGTGTGATTCCACAGCTGCAGAATCCCATTGATATGTGGTGGTGAGCAAATCACCGCATTTTTTTCAGGGCTCAGCTGTTTAAAATATACTGAATGCAAAATCACTGGTAAGTTACAATGTGTTTAAATTACTCTAATTAAAGCTTCTGTAGTATGGCACAGTTCATGATATTTCATTGCAAATTATAGCTCGTGTACCTACCATGGCAAGCAGGCGTTATCCCTTATCTTTTTATTCAAAAACTAGAAAGAATGGGAAGAAACAAACTTTTCAAGCTAAATTGCAGACTAACTAGCTGAAGTCTTTTGACAACTTTTTTAGCACCTCTACAATGAGACAAACAGTTAAATTATGGGTCTGAAGGGCTTCATCTGATAGTGGGAGAAAGAGAAATCCCTCCTTAGGAAGGCTTTGGTTTGTTCCTATTTTTAACATGTTGGCTATACCATACAAAAGGGTGCACTTAATATTGCTCATCAAGCTGTGTACCACACTGTGCAGACTGAAAGTCTTCCTGCTGCAGACAGCAGCAAGTCAAACTCATTTAAAGCAAGCAGATGTTTAACTGGTGAGGATGGGTGTTTGGGAAGCGTTGGTTTGGGGATTTTACATGAAGATGAAGACCAGCAGGGAGAGTCTTAGAAAATGTTTTCCTGGCATCACTGAAGATAGATGTTACGGAGTTTCTGGAGTACCTTTTTCAGGTTTCTTGCTAAAGCTTGAATTGCTTTTCCTGTCTCAGTGGGGCCAAAGACAGGCCTGTGTAACATAATGATTTGTTATAAAGAAACTTCCAAGCAAGTGTCGTCAACGGATTCCATCCAGCCACGTTGCACCCAAACTGGGTATGGACTTGCCCATTGCTGCTGGAGCTGTTGCCCATGAATCTTCACAGTTTAATTGTACATTTAGATGAATTATTCAGATTAACTAGTGGTCTCAGAAGGTTTTGGAACCCCGTACATGACAAACAGCACCCTGAACTGCTGGGTATGCAGGGTGTAGAGGTGACATAGCCATGTATAATATTTTCATCAGCGACATAGACAGTGAGATTGAGTGCATCCTCAGCAAGATGTAGATGACACCAAGCTGAGTGGTGCAGTTGACATGCCAGAAGGACAAGATGTCATCCAAAGAGACCTGGACAAGCTGGAGAGGTGGGCTTCTGTGAAACTAATGAGGTTCAACAAGGCCAAATGCAGGGTCCTGCACCTGAGTCAGGGCAATCCTCAGTATCAATACAATCTGGGGGATGAAGGGATTGAGAGCAGCCCTGCCAAGAAGGACTTTGGAGTGCTGATGGGTGAGAAGCTTGACATGAGCCACCAATGTGCGCTTGCAGCCAGAAGGCCAGCCGTGTCCTGGGCTTCATCAAAAGCAGCATGGCCAGCAGGTTGAGGGAGGTGATTCTGCCTCTCTACTCTGCTCTGGTGAGACCCCACTTGGAGTCCTGCGTCCAGCTCTGGAACCTTCAGCACAAGAAGGACATGGAGCTGTTGGAGGGATCCAGAGGAGGGCAACAAAAATTATTAGATGGCTGGAGCACCTCTCCTATGAGGATAGGCTGAGAGAGTTGGGGCTGTTCAGCCTGGAGAAGAGAAGGCTGCAGGGAGAACTGATTGCAGCTGTCAGTACCTGAAGGGGGCCTATAGGAAAGATAGGAACAATTTTTTAGCAGGACCTGTTGTAATAGGACAAGGAGTAATGGTTTTAAACTAAGTGAGGGTAGATTTGGACAGGATATAAGGAAGAAATTTTTTACAGTGAGGGTGGTGAAACGCTGAAATGGGTTTTGCCCAGAGGGGTAGTGGAGGCCCATCCTTGGAAATATTCAAGATCAAGTTGGATGGGGCCCTGAGCAACCTGCTCTTATTGAAGATGTCCCTGCTCACTGCAAGGTGGTTGGAACCAGATGACCTCTAAAGGTCCCTTCCAACCCAAAGCACTCTATGATTCCATGATTCTGTGTCGGGACAGCACTGTATCCATGTTGACGTGGACTTACTAGCTTAGAGTTTGATGAATATATACTACTGCATCAAGGCCTGATCTGGCTTAGGATGGGCACGTAGAAGCTCGTACCTCTACATTTGCCTGCTCTGAGATAGCCTCTTGTGAAGAATTTTAGTTCCAAGTCTACACTCAGGATATATGGAGTATCTTTCCTTTCATATACTGAAATTGAAAGTGACAACAGAGGGAGGAAAAAGGGGAACACAAACATACACAGCATGGGAAGGAGGTGCTAGGAGTCCATGAGCAGCCCCAGAGCTACAGTGTCGCTGGAGGGATGGAGTGGTTTGCATGACTGGAGCACTGTAAGAGATGACTGCAAGGTCTTTAGGAAGGACAGCCTGGTGGACAAGGAGGAGATGTTGCATGCTGTGCAGAAGAATTCATCAAATGCACAGAGGATTGCTATGAAATAGGTAACTGGTTTTTCCAGAGCTTATGGGTAGAGAACAGCGGGAACATTGTGGTGGATGTCTGCTACAGACCGTGATCCAGAACACCAATTGAGCAAAGCTGGAAGAAGCCTTATGACCACAGGGGATACTGCCCTGAAAGGCAAAGGAACTCAGAAGAGATGGCTGACCTTCCTAGGAAGGCCCTCTTTGTGTCAGCCTTTATTGGCAAGGTTTGGTCTCAGACTTCCCAGTCTCTGTTCTTAGCAGCAGCATTTAGAAAAGTGAGGTAGAGGAGGCCAACATGCATATCCCCTCCATGATAGAGGAGAACTGAATTCAGGGACACAGCTGAAGGAGCTGGCCAATGTCACACAAAACTGCTTTTGGTGTTCAGGAGAGGTTTGCTGTGACTCGAAAAAGAGGACTCTGTGCCCATTTTCAAAAAAGTAATGAAGTAACAGCTACAGCCTGGGCAGCCTCACATCAGTAAGTGGGAACATTATAGGGCAAGTCCTCACAGGAGCCCTTTCCAGGTACATGAAGGACATAAAGTTTTTGGGAACAGCTAGTACGGATTTACCGGGAGCTAATGGAGACTGACCAACCTGATAGCATTCTGCAACAAAGATGACAGGCTCTGTGGATGAGGGGAGAGCAGTGGATGTTGTATACCTTTAGTTTAGCTTTTATCTTGACAGGATCTTCCACAGTAAACTTGTAGGCAAACTGGGGAAACACACTGTAAGGATTTACTGCAAGGTGGGTAAAAAACTAGCTGGGTCTTTGGACTAAAACAGTAGTGGTGAGTAGTTGTAAGTCCTGGCAGCCATATACAAGCAGTATTCCTCAGGGATTATACTGTTTAATGTCTTTATTGGTCATCTGGATGAGGGGATGGAGAGCACTCTTAGCAGATTGGCGGGTGATAGAGAATTTGGGCAGAAGCAGCTGAAAGACTGAAGGGCAGGACTATTGAACTGAGTACCCTCAGCAGGCTGCAGCAGTGGGCTGGCAGCAACCTCATGATGCTCAACAAAGCCAACCATTGAGTCCTGCGGCTGGGGTGGGATAATCCCGTACATGCACTGAGTCTGACTGGCTGTGGAGCAGCTCTGCAGGATGAGACCTGGGAATCCTGACAGACACGTTTAACATGAGTCAGCAACACACTTCCATAGCGATGGGAGCTATCTGCATACATGCATTACAGGGCAGAGAAGAGGCTGAGGAAAGTGTTTCTTCCTTTCCTCTTGGCACTTGTGAGACCACATCTGGAGAGCTGTGTCGTTTCGGGGCTCCCCAGTACAAGAAATACATGGACATGCTGGAGCGTGTCACAAAGATGTTTGGGGGCTGGAGCACAAGAAGTAGGAGAGGAGAAGGAACTGGCTTGTTCAGCCTTAAAAAGCAAAGGGCAAAGGAGATTAAATCACTGTCTACAACTAACTATGGGGGTGCTCACAGAGGGGATGGGAGTAGACTTAGCAGTGCATAGTGAGAGGGCAAGAGGCCATGCTGCAGCCCAGGTAAATCCCAGCAGTTTAAGCTCTGGAACAAGCTACCCAGAGGGGCTGAGCAGCCTCCATCCCTGCAAAATGTCAAACCTCTACTGACCAAACCCAGACTGTTTCTTGATACCTGCTTTAAATCTCTGCTGAACACTAGGGCTGATTGTTTCTTGCAGTAGTCCTAAAGAGCATGCCAAACATTTGCTGACTATCATCTTTCTAGCAAAACTTTTACTTGCTTGGATAGTCTCTTCTCTCTGGTCTTTCTCAGCTAGGTCTACTTCCTTCATCTTTTCCACTTCAGCTGTTTTAAACTGATTCTCCCTGGGTTTTTTTTTGACTCCTTGTAGTTCTGTCTGCACTTGCTGGTACCCAAAACTGGACATTGGCTGCTGACTCTAGGCACTATGTGAGGTGAAAAAAACCAAACCCTGCTTCCTATGTCTTAGGTATGATTCTCGGGTTACAATATAAAAAAAATCAGTTTGCTTTTGTTGAAATGGCATCACAACATTAGCATGTACGCATTTCATGGTCAACTATATGCACTAGTTCAGCTTCTGCAGTAGTGCTGTTCAGCTCCCTGGTTCCTATTCTGTGTTTCGTTTTTGTTTCCTATCTCGCTCCTCTCCAGTTTCATGCATTGAAAGTCATTTCCTAAATTTCAGGCAGTACCTCCGGTTTTCAAAGGTGTAGAGTTTGTGATGCTCTTTTCAGAGTGCTCCAAGCTGGCATGTTTTCCTACTCTGAGATGGAAGTTATTAAAAGAAACGTTGGACTGTGGCACTGCATTACCCACTACCCCGAATTTTTAGCTAACATCAGGTTTAGCTGCAATACAGACTTCTTCAGCACTGAGGGCAGAAAACCAAGTCCAAAAAAGCCCTACTATTTCATGACACTTTTAACTTGTTCTTTCTGGGTATTGAAGTTAAGCTTTCTGTTTTGTTCCCTGAATTTCTTTTTTCAGAGATACTTTCTGAACTTTTCCTGTTCTCAGACCTTCTCTGTCCTCACTGAATATTCAAAGAGAATTGTTCCAAGATTATTTTGGCTTATTTCCCTAGACTCTTTCCTGGAATTTCAGCCATCTTGACAATTAAAATATCTTTAACTTTTTATGAATATTAAGTATTTTCTTCCAAATGCTGGTCTGTATCTTAGTCCTCTGTTTAAAATTGCATTAAATGTCTGGTCAAAAATAACCCTAATTGCAGATGAGATACAGATGTAAAGTATACACTCACTTAAATCAATGTTTGAAAATAATCCCAACATCAATAGACACTGGTTTTGCTGATAATTGACCTCTATGTAAACACTTAAAACTGACTTGGTTCTCTTGGATCCTTCTCCTTGCCTTTTCTCTATACAGCCTATATTAAGTATGTAACTGTGTTCTTATTCGCTTTTGCTTCTTCCATTTTGTCTCAGAAATATCCTTCACTCCACACAGGCCAATGCTTAATCTTCACATTGATATGCAATTCAAACTGGACACTTCCTCACCATGTCAGTGCAGCCATTTACTAAGCCCTTCTCCAGCAAGTAACCTGAACACAATGGATGTTTCACAAGCTCCACGTGGGCTGACATTACTGAAGCTGTGCTTTGTGTTGTTAAGGTAGAAACCATGCACTTGTTTTCAGAACAAAAGCTTCCTCTCAGTATTGATAAGACTTTTTCAGCACAGGGATTTGGTCTACATATTCATAACTAAGCCAGTTCTGTAAGAAAAGAAAAAATCCATGGCTATCTTAAGGACTCAAGTTACATAATTTTTTTAGTAAACATCCTGAATTGATAGTAAGTATACAAAGTCTGTAAATGGGTATGTTTAGGAATGTATTACTTAAATGTAAATATTCAGAGGCTAGCATTCACATACACTTCTCTCTATCCACTGAACAGGTGCACCGTAATAGCTAAGGACAAAAAACTGATAGAAGGGAAGCAGTCTGTCCCTCATGACTAGCTTAACATGAAGCAGAAGGAAACAGGAATAATCTTCATAGTTCTTATTGATCTTCCTTCATATTGATGCAAGCTAGAAAGCCAAGCTATTTATTGACTGAACTTTGGATAGCCATCTCTGATTAGCTCAGCTTTCACGAGCAAATCTTACAGTTCAGTGAAAATGCTGCATGCTGTCAGAAAGTGTAGGAAGATGTGAGGTTACAAAACAGATGTCATTTTTCTTCTTTACCAAATAAATTCAAAAATATTCGAGGTTAACCTTATCACAGTTGATGACAAAACAGAAGGTGTTGACATGCTTCTGAACTTACACTTCTCTCATTTTTATTGACAAATGAGCTAAGATATTTGTCAAGGATTGACAAAATACAAACTCACAAGAATGGAAGTATTCAAACTATAATAATTTATCTGGATGAAGTCCTGCTTGCCTACTGAAGTTCTCAGACCAAATGTAACGATGCTTCTACATTCATGTTTCATATGGCAAAAATACTTGCAGAGTTATGTCACCTAAGTTCCAGACTGGCATCCTCTGGTCACAGAGGTTTCTCCCTGGAAAACTCTGGATGTACAAGATATACAAGTTGGGATTCTGCATTGGCAAATTAAGTGAGGCTGATGGATTTGCTCCTGGGGGCTGTCTCTTAGGTATAGTCTCTAGGTTCACACAGGGAGGGCAGTGCAGTCCTTGATGTCTCACTCTCCAGAACTTCTCAGCAGTCTATAACAAACTCAGGAATAAAAACCTGCAAATACAGCCATGCTGGCAAGAAAAGTCTAGGGTCATGTATGTCTCCTAGACCCAGTCCAGGGAAGGAAACTTGTCATTGTCCTAAGAGCTTTGGTTAGAAACTAGACGGTGCTCCACGCTCAGTGAAAACAGATCTCCAACACCCCTTTGCTGATGTGTTCAAAAGAGGTGGAAATTTTCTTCAAACTCCAGATCTAGAGATAAGTGTAACAATGCACATTTGAGCACAAGGTACCTGGTGATTTGAATATTACTAGAAGTAAAGACATACTTTCATTTTCAACCCTCTTTCTAGTAGAGGAAGGTTTAAAAATATTAGAGCTCAGTTCTACAGGAAGAAGAATAAAAGAAAGTGGCACAAATAAGTGGAGCAAAGCAGAAAAAAAAGAAATTAAGACTAATCAAACAAATTAAAAACATTATCAGCAGACAGGGATCAAGTCTTCTTTTAAAATCTCGTAATCAAACACTCAAAATCTGACATGCCTAACTCTGACTTTTAACTGCAGGATCTTTTCTGCCCAGCTAATGGCAGCTAATCTATCCTAATACTATTCAAGCTGCCTTTCCCCACAGCTGATNTGAAATACTTTGCTGTCACTGCTGTCTTTGAATGACAAAGAAACACCATGGAGTTTCAGATGTAACCTTAATGACCATTTATATTTATCTAATCATATAAAAATTCGGGGCCAAGGGATTTTCCTCCTTTAGTCAATGCAGAGTGCCTAGTTCCCTTGCCTGGGATGATCAGCCATGGAGGGATCCAAGAAGACAGAATCACAACTTTTTTCCCCCTCTCCCTTTGGAGCCCCAATGAGAGTGTACAATTTCCAATGCAAGTCCTCTCTTCTGAAAGATATTAATATCCAATTTATATTGCATCTGTTGCGGTGCTGAAAGATGGTGGACTTTTGCTGGCATTTTCCTAAGCTTCTTAAATCCAGTAGATAAATATTCACAGGATTTTCGGTTTAAAACTAGTCCTTTTGGGGTGCTTTTTATGAGCAAACTTATAAAAGTGCTGCCTGGAATGAAATGCAAAGTAAGAGCATCTTGGATTAACAAACATCAGTTTAAAAATAGCTGCTTTTAATTACTGAGCTCTAAATCAGAAAGTCAGTGCAACATCAAGGGCCTGCTTTTCTCTATTGAAAGTGAATAATATTTAAAAGTGAGATGTCTTCTAACCCTTTAATTTACACCTTCTAGGGACGGTTCTGACTCATGGCTTTAATTTCTCCCTATTTTTTCCTCCATGGGTTGCAAAACACATTTCAAAGCCTAGAATAAGTGTACAGACCTGATCNAAAATTCCTTGGCAAATCTCCCTCCTATTGTGAGGAATATTGGCTGCCAAGAGTCCAAGACTGAACTCTGTAAGGACAGAGTTTTTCCGACACTCCTTGGTCACTTCAAATATCTCTTGAAAATCTGGTCTTTGTATATCAGCTGGCTGAAGCTTTCCTGTTTGTACTGTCTTGCAGTAGTATTCTTTCATCCTTAACTTGGACATTTCAGAAAATGAGAGAAACGCTCAGCTTCTGTGTGGNTCTTGTAACACAGAACCTCCATGTGCCCTAAACTCATGTAGAAGAAAGGGTTTGCATTAAATGTTACCGCCATTGAGCTCTGGTATTCCTCCCAAAAATATGGTGGAAGGATATTATAATTATGTAAAAACAGGTAAGGAGAAGGCACGTTTTACAAGACTCTTCGTCTCAGTGTTGCTGCTACAGAGCTTTCTGAGATGAATGAGTTTCATTCACAACTGAGGCAAGTTTCATTCAGTTATTTGTTACATCCTCCTGGTGATTTGTGCTTCCATTAGGTGATTTTTTTCTCAACTAATGGAAAAAACATTTCTCAGCTATGATTTGATCTGTAGCTAATTGACTCCAGAGGTGCAAAAGGCAAGCTATGTGGTGGGTGATCACTAACTTTTTGACAGTACATGGTTTGGTATGGGGGAACATTTATTAAACAAACTATGTTAACTTGACCTAAAACTGACCTAAACTGAAGTTTGATCTCTAGCAGGGAGACCTATCTAATGATTAAACCATGGTATTAGGCTCTGAGGACCATAGCTAATAAAAGCCTTGGGTGCTTGTAACTGGGATGCTGCAATTCTTCATTCTAGACACATGCTGACCACAACAAAATCCAAGGACTGAGGGAGATGATTTAAAGCCGTTCACTGAGCAAAGGGCTGCTTCCAGCCAGCCCAAAGAAAGGATTAGTAGAGGAGCAAAGGCTGTACTCTGACCTCTTCAGAGGCTAGGTGCCTGAGGGAGGCATATGAGGTGACTTGCAGCAGGGTGAGATTCACTGAACCAGAAGGGAAGGTCTTCAGGAAGCTGACTCCACTTTTCTCAGCTATGGCATGCAGTTGAGAGCCAGCAAGTTCTGCTTTTGGAGGGCTGTTTTTCCCTGGGTAATCACAGAATGGAAGAGTGGGAGTGACCCTGAGATCAGAGACCAGGACCTGGGGATCCCCACCCCACCAGGGCTGTGGTTTAGAAAGTGGGCTGCTGCCAGGGGAGGGTAGGCTTTGTTGGGAGGAGGAGGAGGGAAAAGGAGGGTCGTGGCTCGCCTCATCACACCACAGGTCGAGTTGGCTGAACTGATGGGAGTACATATCGCTAGCTCTTTTTCTCTCCCCTACCTGTATCACAGGTCTGGAAGCCTTAGAGAAGCCATCCTCCCGCAGTGGCATGGTAGGACTCCCAAAAGTGCCTAGTGCTTGCCTAGCCCAAGAGAAAGGAAGCACTGTTAAAGCAGAGTGTTTAATGTCTTCTAGAGAATCTTTACAATATTTTTCTGTGGCCAAATATACAGCCTTTAACGTCAGTTTAAATGGTTACAGTAAAGCCAAGAAGGGAGCTGTACAGTTGAACAAAACCAGCTTAAGACTATGCAAATTTAGTGAGACTTTTTTTCCAATGGATTTAAAATACCTGTCAGAATACCCTTACCATTCGCAATACGGTGTTGCATAATGATTTTGGTGCCACCACTAAATTTTAGACACCGAGGACTAGATATTTGCAGATATTTAGGTACTCCTATGAATGCAGCAGGGGCTCGGGCTGAGGTTCAGCTGCCTAAGCAGGGGTGGCTAGAGCTTCTTCAGGTGCCCGATGGTACCCAAACCCTCTGCGCAGGGCAGGCGGGCGTGGTGTGGGACCTGCGGGGACCCTGCGCTCTGCTGGACAGGCAGCCAAGGAGGAAACCCTTCGGGGAATACAATGGCTCCGTGGCACCTGAACCACTTTCTAGATTTTTGGGGGCAGTGCTTGCTGCAGGCACAGGGATGCTCACGCTGGCTTTATCTGAACATTGCACGGAGGAGCCTGCCTCAGCCCTCACTGGGGACTGCCGTTCCACACGGTGCTTTGTGGGGGAAGACGCTCGCAGCGGGGAGGATCTGTGTCCAAATTCACAGCTTTCCAGGGAAGGAGTATTTTTATTCTGATCTGTGAAACCTAAGTGCAAATTTGAGTCCTAAAGATTGTATTTTATTATGTGTTGATATAGAACCACAAAGATTTTCTGTGCTTTATTAAAGGTTTTTAATATGGATGATTGCATATATCCCAGCCAAAATCTTCTCCATCCTACATAGGTATTTGTCTCAGCTAGCAGATTTTGTTTGCTCAGATCCAAATTAGAAAGTATTTAAAGCAGATAGCACATCTCTAAAAATACACTGAATTTACAATGAAGCTTTAACATTCTCTTGCTAAATTTCACACATCTCATTTGATTTCTGAAAAGGTAAATACAGAAATTTCCTTCACCAGTTCTCATGCACCGCTTGCAACAATAAAAGAGGAATATTCCTCATAATACTACCATGCATTTTAAGTAGAGAACAAGTGGCCATTCCCTTTACAGGCAAGGAAGACAAATTCCTGACTGCATTTTGTGCCATTTTTTATCTCTTTATTGGTAATGTATATCCTATGCAAATTGAATGGCTTCTGTTCAGACATAGCTGAATATAACAGGGAAGGATGGGCCCAAATTACTTCTGTCTTTCTTAACAGGACTTTTTAACAAAATTTGCTTTACATGGCCCCAGACATTGGCAGGTTAAATTTATCACTTTAGCCATGTTCATATTCTTGTTAATGTATTTTAACTGCAGTGCAAAAGGTTAGGCTAATGGGAAGAGCTGAAAGCGGAACGGTTACAGTGAAACCCAACTGCTGTCTGTATTTAGATAATTTTCCTTCCAAGTGACAGTCAATTAAATCTCTAAATTGTTTTATTTGCAACTTAAGAAAGTCTTTGCTTAGTCTTTGGATGTCAGGAACTAATGAAAGAAGTCTTCGCAGAAAATCTGCAAATTCTGTAAATGTTGAACTAATAGGACATGCAGAGCTTGTACAATGTTATAATTTTTGACTTTGTAGAGAAGTGAAACAGTGCATCATAAAAAGCATTTTTTTACAGAGATTATAAATGTTTACTTCTCCCTTAATTTTGAAAAGTAGTAGTTTCAAAATTCTGGTTTAGCAAAATGTCCTAGTTGTTACTTTAAAAAATCAATCTCTACATTAAATATATTTGGTATCTTAGTACAATTCCATTATATTTTGCTACTGAACAACAGAATATAAAAAGCTTTTCAGTTTTAGTATCATACAGGTCTGTCTTGATTCTTCTCACAGAATCCAACCTCAATAATGTTTTGAAATACTTGGTTATCCAAAACATAAAAGGACTTCTGTAAAAGAGTTTATATGATACCTCCTCTTCCCCACCCCTGTTTCTCTTTGCTTGATATGGCCTCGGAGCTGTTAGCTCTTCACATCTCCATCTCATGGTTCCTCCAGCTCTTAACCTAATTGGAAAGATAACAGGAATTACCGCAACCATCTGATATGCATCTCCTGAGTTACGTGCTCATAATCAAATGCTGTCAACACTCATCAGCTGCAGAGTTAAAACTGTCACTATGCTTTTCTGCTTGAGTACATTATGGTTTCATATTTGTGTATATTTTTCTGTATATTTGCAGAGCTGTCCCATCTGGGAGGAAATATAATTTTGTCTAGCCTTCAGGAAGCTACTTCTATGGAGTGTTAAAGTTTGGTGAGGGAGCCCAAGATGCCCAAATTTGTTGGGATTTTGACATTTCACACATGGATCTGGCTTTCAGAAAGTGCTAAGAAGATACTCTTGGGAAAAAAAGGAGACCTGGGCCATCCTCAAGAGGTTTGAACTAATGAAAGAAGAAAAGATGACTGTGTGGTCTAATGTCCATGCCTGGGAACATGAGAGATTTCAAATAAGGAAAAAGCAGGGTGCCAATCTGATATCAGAAAATACGCACAGCAAATTGTAAACAGAATTCTTAATTACTTGCAGAAACAGTATGCAAAATACCTGTCAAAGGCTGCAGAGGAAACTTTCAGTTATTACATTAAAAAAATAGAATAAAAACTTGCTTTTTATGACAGAGTGGGAAAGTTTTAGCTTTGTTTACGATTCCAGAAATATCTCATATCAAATTTATAGGATAGTTATAGCAATTCTTTTCGAAAGATCTTGGCCCTAAAAATGTAACAAGTCAGTAAAGTAATTGTTAGAAAATACTATTTTCTGCACATTTAACACAGTGTTCACTTCGATGCATGCACTATACATAGGGCTCCATTTCTCTCCTAGGATGTGGGGTGTTTCCTACCATCCGTCAAGACATATATTGTGGATGGTGTGTACTGGCTTGACTAGACATTAGCAAGGAAGCTTATTTCAGGTAACAGATGGCACTATGTAGTATACATTTTACTTGATCTTCTGTCATGACACCTAAAGCTATGGATGTTAATGAACCACCACAAATCAACAGAGTAGCTAGATGCTTTTTTTTTGCTTTTGTTCCTTTTTCTTACAAGACGAGTTAATTAAAGCTACGCTGACTGAAAGACACAAATTTCCCTGTCTGTAGACCCAAGCTGAATGCTGGGGTATAGTTCTTACAGCTGGTACCTCAGTAGTCACTGTCTGCATTTTGATGTGAAATTTAAGGAGCATGTAAAAATTTGCACAGGACCAAAAAACAAAAGACCAGTCTAGAAACTTTGGGTATGACCTCTGGAAGTCTGGTCCAACCTCCCTGCTCCAACAGGGGCTCCTGGAGTCGGCTGCCCAGCAGCATGTCCAGATGGCTTTTGAATATCTCCAAGGTTGGAGACTCCACAGCCTCCTTGGGCAACCTGTGCCAGTGTTCAGTCATCCTCACAATAGAAAAATGTTTCCTGATGTTCAGTGGGAACCTCCTGTATTTCATTTTGTGCCCACTGCCTCTGGTCCTGGCACTGGGCACCACTGGGAAGAGCCTGGCTCTGTCCTCTTTGCACCCTCGCTTCAGGTATCGGTAAGCTCCGCCTGAGCCTGCTCTTCTTCAGGCTGAACAGTCCCAGATCTCTCATCCTTTCCTCACAGGAGAGATGCTCTAGTCCTTTCATCATCTGCGTGGCCCTTTGCTAGACTCACTCCAGTATGCCCATGTCTCTCTCATACTGGGGAGCCCAGAACTTGACCCAGCACCCCAGCTGTGGCCTCACCAGTGCTGTTCACTTTGGCACAGACTCCATAGCAGAAATCTTTGATAGGCAGCTACCCTGGTACAGTCTTTCATCTGCTCATAAAGATCGCTTGCTGCTGTCAGTTTGAGGATTAGTAATGCTCAAATTCTCATCCTAAAAGATGGGAGCTAAAAACAAAGGGGCTGCAGGTTTCAGCATTGACAGGACTGCTCTGTCAAGAACAAAATCTTTGTTTCCTTACTTGTACTTAGCAGGTTTTTTAGTATAGACCAGCCTGATGTTCAAGAGACTTTTCAACACATTTGTACAAGATGGATTCCCTATAGGCTTACAATAGATCAATCTGAGCTGCTGAATTTTTTTCCTTCTAAGTACCAGGATACAGCTAGTTAATGCTGTGTGCCATTATTTTCCTAATCTATAAAGCCTATATAATCTGTATGAGTTCCTTAGTATTTTGCTATGTGAGGCAATTTCATGAACTACAAATCCCAAGAGCCTGCAGACATAGCCAAATCCACTTCCAGAGAGCAAAGCAGTGTTACTTCAACACATGTTCAAACACGTTATTGAATTTGGAAGCAGCATTTGTGGTGTGTCATGCCTGGGCTATCCCCTCGCCAGGAAAATACAGGGTGGAATCATCAGCAGAGACAAGCTGCTATCAGCAGGATCACGATGCCCCTCACATTTGCAATATTTTTAATGTTTCAGAGTTTGGAGTTTTTAATAGGAGCACCATGGTCCGGAGCGGTGCCCCACAGATTCATGGTCTCCCATGGGGGGAGGACCCAGCCCACTGCTCTGGTTTGGAACAAAGATGGCCACCACAAGGTTGCGTTGGGTGGACATCCCACTCCCCCGAGAGGACACAGTCTCCAGGGAACCATCTCAGGGGACCCGCAGCCGCTGAATGCAGGAGGCTGCCCTGCACCCAGCCCCCAGCCCTGCTCCACCACCCCGCTCGTTTGGCTGGGGGTGCTGCTCACAGTGATACAGTGTTTTATCAGCTTCTGCAGTTAGGCCCACAGAGATGCTCGGGTGTTTTGGGACCCTTTACTCCCTCCTAAGCACAGTAAGGAAAATTGGTTCTGGAAATTATACACCAAAATGAAGTGACCAAATTGCTGCCTACACTTTCCTTTTATGTAGCACCATACTGGAGGCTACAGCACTTGCTACCACCCCAGTGAGCAGCCAGCCCTGTTAGATACTCCACCTGCTGCTTTCTCACACCATGAGAATTGAAGTGGACAATGCAAATGCAGAACATTTGGGACAAGAATTTTGTGCTGGGATGAAATCATCCTTTCAGAATTTTCCTTTGTTTTTTTAAAAATAGGTTTTTTGTGTTTTTTTCTTAAAAAGAGGTAACCAAACAATATAACCCCACTATTTGCAGTGCAAGTAGCATGGAGCGTTTCCTGCATGAAAGCTGTGCCACAGTCTCTAGGCGTACCCTGGTATAAAAAAAAAAAAAATCTAATATCAGTCCAGTAAAGATAACTGTATTTATCTTAAAAATAACCTCTTCTTTGTGACATACTATTTTCCTTTCCCTCCTTGCAACTTCAAGAAAGAGCTTTAGAAAACATGTTTTTGAAATACCTCTGTGTGTGGAGCTTATTAAATTAGTCTGTTCCTTTCAGTATAAAAAAAATAGATTAAAACTCAAGTCATTTCATGGTCTGAAAAGAGTGTCAATAAAAGTGAAATAATGTTTGTACAGTTTAGTAAGGTGGGTTAACCTTTCAAAGAACACAGCAAATGCTTTGTGGAAAAAGAAATTACACTCACGTGTCCTTTTGGATTCACAGAGGTAGTTTTGTAATATATCATGAAAGAGCTGCAAATGCACGTATTGAATGGCAAGTATGCTGATCGTTGCTCTGTGGCAGGTTTAAGAAAGGCGACAGTCAGAGTATGCAGCAGAACTGTCTGAGAGATGGGCTGCCGTGTCAGTTTTGATATCTGTTTTGGGAGAATTTTGTCTGTCTCTAAAGCAGTGTGATCCTCGGTGTACAGTCGCTGTGGAAGCGTTAGCTAGTCCACGTTGTGCTGAGCACACTGATGCTTTGAAGTGTCAAAAGCTGCTCGAGATATTTTAGCAACATATAAGCCCATTTCCTTTGACAGAAGATTCAAGACAAGGCTGTGGGAAAGTGAAATTTCTTCTGGAAGATTACACCCATTGCTATATTAAGTGGCGGAAAATCTTCCAGTCACTCTAGTCTTTGAAATTGATGATCTAAAGTCTGAGTCAATGTGCTCCTATTCTTCCCCTGATGGGGTGGCTGAGGGTCAGGAAGCGTCTCCATTCAACCAAACTGACTGGGGCTGTAGGAAAGCAAAGCTCTGGGCTTGAAAGAACCCAGAAGTGTGCCTATCCAAAATGCGGAAGGCAGGGGAATGTGGTACAGCGTGGAGAACTCCGCGCAGTTTAATTATTTTCCTGCACCTATTTGTTCTGTTCCCTGTAACAGCTTATTGTAATCTAAAAATATTAGTTCATTATGAATGTATTTTTTTTCCATTCTGCTTATCTGAGAGACTTTTACAATTAGAATTCTTAAACCAAACTCATTCAATGTTCCAAAAGACAGAATTGACAGTAATTAAAGATAGCGGTAAATCAAACACATAAAACAATCTCACGCTGTACTGAATATGATTACAACAGCCAACGTATCGAATATTCTGAAATATATTCTCAGTTACTGATGGGAAAGTATGCTGTGTCTTCTCTGATATTGCAATTTCCCCCCCCTGCTCAGGTAGCATTTATCCATTCTTTAAAATGCTGTCGTCCTGACGATTAGTTGCGGGCAACAAGGCTTTTCGTATTTTGGCTCTAATTCCCCCTCATGATACAGCACTTTGCCTTAGGCGTTGCATTGCAAGCAGTAGCAAAGATGTACTTTCTACCAGTAAATGATGCACAGGCACCAGAGCCAATCATTCTATTGACACTGTCTATTTAAACAGCTATGGATGGTCCATCAACCCCCTGGGATAACAGAGAACAGCATACAGCCCTCATCATTATTTTTCTTCCCAGTTTTCTTCATCCTCCAATTCTGTCTCCCTTACTGAAGATTATAGCAGGCCACAATGGAGCAGAGCTGGCTAATAAGCAAGGCATAAAACGAATTAATTATTTAAGTTTGGAAACATGCAAACTCAATCAATTTGAGAGGAATTTTTAGGTGCTGAATTAACTGATTAACAGCCAAACTTGTGCATGTCTCTAAAGAGTCAGTTCAGTAGTACTGAGCTCCCTGTCTTGACGATAGGCAGGGACACATATTTTCTTGGCATCAAATTAGATGCCAGCTTAAATCTGCTAGCTGAATTCAAGCTCCCCTTCAAGAAAATCTCAGGGTATGTGAATAGAGGCTCAATAAAATCAGGTTTCAAAGTCTGTTATAACAGTTATGACACTGATAGTGACTGGACTGAACTTACTCCAGTGAATACACCATTACTCTTAAAGCCTGATCTTACGCTCACTTTACTCCATGTAAATTAAATGAGAATCTGGAGAGTTGTATAAGAAGTAGCCAAGAGGGTCTAATTTTGTCTCAGGAGTGACTCTTATTTACGAGATTGTGGATATACACTTGAACCAAGATAACATGAACAGTCACAGTGAAGTGTGAATTTTTGGAGAGTCAGCGACCTTCATATTTCAGACCATTGTTACTAGCACAGAAATAAAATAACAGAACAAGGATGCAGCTCCTCTCTTGGAGAACTTAGAAGTGTTTTAGGATACTTTGGCTGCTGGCAGATGCTAAGCTAGAATGATAAATATAGCCTTCAAGTGGTTCTCTTTGTAGATACTGTTTATCTGCCCGGCTTGCTGCAGCTAAACCCATGCAAAAGCCAAAGCTGTGCCAAAGACGTGTAAGTGCCCCTGTGCAAGGAATACATCTATTCCCTTGTAAGAAGCAATGCTACCTTTATTCTCGCTTCTAATGGACTCAGAGCTTGTTCCAAAAGTGTAGAAGGAGCATGAAAAAGGAGTGTAACTTTCTCTTGCCAGTTTTGCTTACTTTCAGAGGTCCTTGAGCTGTCAGAAAGGGACAGAAACCCACTGCTCGTGAGAATCAGGCCCACTATATTTAATAGTGCAGAGGAATATTAGAAATCTATTCAAGAATTAATAAATCAGGCAAAAAAAAGCACTAAACATTAATTAGATTTGGAATATATCATACATCTCCCTTGATTATAAGATCAAGGACCTTATAATTAAGAATTAGTTTACAGATTTCAGTTTTCACTGTATGAAAGAGTCATCTACTCTATTTTTATCTCCAATTGTTCTTGGCAATCCATGCCAATTTGGGAATGTTCTGGATTTTGGTCAAAAACCCTCCAGTAAATGACCTCATTAAAAATATGGCAGTATAGCATAAATTGGCAGAAAATTGTTGCAGCTTCCAAAAGGCTAAATCTCCCAATACACCCAAATATTTTGGCAGCTGAGGCCAAACGTAGGTATAGGTGGAGGGTCTCTGCTATTTACGGACATAGAAGTCTTATAAATTAAGCCCTGTTTGTTTCTAGATTTATTCTGGTTTATGCTGTCACTCGATTGCAATGAAGGTCCTGCTAGGGCTGCATTTCCAAAATAAATGTTTAAAATCCACGAGAATAAGTTGGGTCAGCTCTTTATTTTGTAGACGTAGCCTTATTTTTGTAGCTACTTTTAATCATCATGATACTTGTTTCACGGATTCAGAAACATGCGCAGTACCATTCTTATGAGAGGTCCCAGGTCACTCCTGTTTACAGAAAACAACAAAAAACCTAGTGATGATTTCATTCACATTTTTCAGCATGTGTGACTCAGAACTAGAAATGTTGCTATAAATAACATGGGAAAATGTAGATTGTTACTAAAAGCTCAAGGCTAATTTTTCCTGAGAAGAGGATCACTAGCGTACCAGCGTCCCTGATGTTCTGTTGCTCAGAGCATCAACATATTAAATCTTCGTAAATTGTGATGTGGGACAGCATTTAGAAGTTATGATTTCCTCTGCAATTTTGTATCAAGTCAAGCAAGAGCAGAATAGGTTCTTCTGTTTTTCTTCTGTGACCTAGTACACCTTCCTATATTTTCATAGGTTTAAAGGAAAGGATTTTTTTTTTAAAAGGAATGTAATAAATATTTATTTTGGAAAATGTATGTTTACATCATTAAACAGAAATGCCTACAACTCTGATTATGTGAAGTCATTAAAGGAGTATTTTCAGTTTTTTTCTGGAGTATTTATTCTGTGCTCTTGATGGTCCTTTTGGCACCGCCCCCTTCAGCGTTTCCCATTATAGCCAATTATTTTATTATGTCAGAGTAATACCCTGGAGTCCCTTTGAAACGGAGGATTCCCTGGGCTCAGGGACTGTTCTTGCTGCAGGGAGCTGACGATTTCGTTAAGAAAGATGGAGCGAGAGCTCAGCTTGCAAACCCAGCGCAGGCTTGCTGTCGTGTGCCATGGTGATCCCGAGGAGAGCACCGGGGAGCCCAGCCGCTCGGGCAGGACCTCCTCGGCTTCCCCCGCGCTCCCCCGTGGTGCTCCAAGCTGCGGGCTGGCGGAGACAAGGACACCGTCTGTGTGCGCGTGGCCGCCTGATTGCCCCGGCACCTCGCATTGAAGGGGCAGCCCGGAGTCCTCCGTGCTCATTAGCCAACATCCAGTGCTCTTTTTTGGGCAGTGCTGGTCCTCTGGTCACAAGGTGTGGTGGGTCAACCTTGGCTGGCCCACCGGGCCGCTGTGGCCTCTCCTTCCTCAGCAGAGCAGGAAGGGATGGATTAGTGCAGGGTGTGATGGACCCAGCGCAGCAGCAGGTTTTCTCCTCGGCTGCATCTCTTTCACTTTCTCCTCAGACCTACCAGTCACTCCCCTCACTTGATTAAAATTAAACCAGTTAAAAAGTAATCTTAATGTTAGTTCAGCTGAAAACCGAGCTGGGGCCTCAGAGTACTTCAGTGAAGTTCATCCACAGTTGTTTCTCTTTCTCTGTTTTGTCTTTTTTAATGGGACTGTCCCATAATGCACCCAGCTTTCCTCCACACAGACCAGTAATCCTTCACTCAAGACAAGAGCTATCCCCACAGGTCTTCTTTCTCTGCGTGAGATCTCACACAGCATGGACATGCTTTGAAAAGGGGAGTTCAAGCATCAGCGCTCTTCCACAGTGCCTGTTGCTGACCAGGAACGGCAGGATGAGATCCTCATAAGTGCCAGGCAGAACGAGACAGCATATCCATTTGCTGTTTCTAAAATGAGAGAATGTGAGTGCACCACTTCGGCTATCTGTCCTCTGATCACCTGTATGTCTTCCTACCCCCCCTCCCTTACCTCCCCCATTTTCCTAGGCTACAAGACGGTGGAATGAGTGGGGAGTATCTGAGGCAGTAAATGAAGGGAAGGAAGCTGACTTGGTCTATGGTGGGATTGGTGTTGCCCCTTCAGCACCTGACCGCCAGAAATACGGTCCCACAGAGCCCATCCACCCCCCCTTAAGATTTGCTGGGGAAAAAAAAACATTCTCTCCACCTTGCTGAGGGAGAGTGTTTCTTCATCTTCATCATTGATGTGCAGACTTCCAGCTCCCAAGGAGGCAGCCTTGGTTTAGAGACTCATGGTGGAGTGTGAACACGCCAGGTGGAGGACAAGAAAGGCTGAGGTCAGGGCAAGGGAGGTGTATGCTGTCCCTATCCAAGCACGCAGACAGTTTTTAACAAAAACCGTGCCTTGGAAGTGTATTGACTTTTTGATGGAGTGTCCCAGGGGAGGCAGAGCCACAGCTGCTGCGCCGGGCGAGCGCCTGGCTGGATTGCATTTGCTCCACCACCTGTTGCAAATGGGAAGTTATACTGTCTATTGTAGAACCAACAACAGACATTAATGGCAAGCAAATGAGCAACTGCGCGGCTGCAGCTCTGCTGGCTCTATTTTGACCAACTGCAGCTCCATGAAAAGGTTGCCCAGGGGAGAAGACAGGACCTAAGCCCTGGTAAGAGATTTTTCAGCAAAACGGAAGAGAAGATTCACTGTTTACCCATACAGATAAAGAATAAGTAAGTAAATAAATAAATAAATGCTCTACTTTCATTCTTTTCTGCTAGCAAAGACATATAACTGAACTCCAGTTTTAGTTCAGAGGATTGCAGTTTATTTCTAGACACTGAAATTTATACAGAAACCAACAGGTTCTCCTGTCTAAATAAAGTATGGGAGAAAAAGCTGTCAGGCATACGGTAGCCTTAGAGATCTTCTATGAATGTTAGAGTGAAGATGGGAGAAAAACAGCTACTAATGCCTAACACATCGCTGAATAATCCACTCTGTTACCATGATAGCCGCACTGGTACCTTGAAAGAAATCATGCCTGTGTGAATGTGGCATGATGAATGACAAAAATAACCTCGGATCCTCAAAGAGCTGGAGAAAGGACTAATCAGTCATGTTCTGTTTCATTCTTTCTAAACAGCTATTGTTGCTGATAACAGGTAAGTAAATAGAATTTACTCTCCCAGTGGAGGAAAGCTGAATTAGTTGCCTGACGATAAGCTTCCGTACTGTGAGCAAATTGACTGTTTGCAGATACTTCAGGCTGGAGGGTAGGTGTATGGCCAGAGGTATCCTCTCCAATGAAGTAGTGCATTTGGTTTCAAAGGCTGTCCAGCTGACGATGCTCACCCAGCAGGGAGCTGCAGGCTGCATTTCGGTGCCTCCTTCCCTTACAGACCTGGCTTGCCAGAAGCTGTGCTCTCCATTCCGCCAGGCATTCCCTGCCCGGGAACCCAGGATAAGGCTTCACAATTGTGGGAGTCAAAGCCTTCAAACCCAGCAAGTCTAATGCTGTAGACGCTGGAAAAAAGCCTTCTGCAAGCTCCCATATGTGGAGTGAATCTGTCTGGCCCAGGGAAAAGGGGCTTGGGTGCACACACTCAGGGGACTGATTGACTGAGTAACTGTGAGTGAGTATGAGTGCGAGTGTGGGCTACGTGAGTTCACCCCTTCCTATGAACAGGCCGGATAAAATAAATAGTGCCTGATATGCTCAGTAAAAAAAAACAAACGACAGAGTTGAGGCAGTTTGCAAATTCAGAAATCACTGCAGGAACTGTCACTATAAGAATTTTATGAATGATTAGTTACTCGTGAAGTCATTCCTCCCTTCTGATAGTTCCCCTGTTAACTTACTACAGCTCAATAAATACACTTAATTACTGTGGAGCAAAATAAAATGCTTGCTACAGAAATGTGCTTTACAAGAGCTTCAAAAATTCTGAAGACTCATTGCGCTGTGTGTGGAATCAGGCAAAGGTCTTGTGGATGAAATATTACATGATCACTCATTTAAAGACTGCCTCACAGTGAGCACAGGCATGGGGAGCGTACTGAGTCTCTGTTAATTCTGGACGCTTTTCTTAAATTCTGTGCTTTGTTCTGCAGCCTTTTCTTTCTTTTTTTCTTTTTTTAATACAAAGGCTTATTTGGAGTTGTTCTGGAGAGCTTAATGATTTCTTCAAAACCCAGGCGTGCATCGTTTGAACTTTAGTATTAAGCCAGCAGTATTGTTTATCCCCACAAGTACAGCATAAATCTTTGCTTCCCGATCGCTTTTGCTGCTGGAGCAGCGGAGGCTTGTGCTAGGCTGTAAGCCAGCTGTTTGGAAATGAGGGAATGTGAGATTCACACATTGTTATTTGATTTCATAGATACTGACTGACAGTGGAAGGCTGGAGATGATTGTGCGATCAGTCTGGCTTCTTGGAGGGCAGAAGACCCCAGTGGTTACAGACTGTCTGTCTAGATGCTCTCCTCACTTTCCTTTGCTCTTACCTGTATTATTTGGACTTTTATATCCAGCCACCTCCACCACGCATCCCTGCATCCTACCCTTTGCCCTACATGTGCCGCTTCTGCCTCTCCAGTCCTACTCTAGCCTTCCTTTCCCATGAATAGGTCCTCCCTCATCACGGCATCCTCCTCAGACACACCTCCTTTCAGGCTCCTTCCCACCCACAATCCCAATCAGGGGCTCCAAAGGAACAGTTATTGGTGAGGCTCATCCCTTGCCAAAAGGAAAGAAAGAAAAGAATTATTGCAATATTTCTTAAAACAGGCAGGACTGTAGATTATTTTCTCATCCCATGCTGTTCTTCTGAAAAAACACTGGGGGTAAAAATAGTCAGCTGGCAGAAGATGGCCTTTTTTACATGGATCTCTTCCCCATAGTTACTGCAAAAGGCAGCAAAACGGGCCATCAGACAGGGGCTGTCGGTCTGCATCACGGTGGGTGCTGCTCTCCATTCCGCCTGGCACAGCAAACCTCCGACGGCAAGGGCACAAATGTCCTGGGGAGGTAATAACAGCAAGCATTTACTTTGCTCCACCTGCAATCTTTTTGCAAAGAAAATGTTCTCTACTCAAATATCCAGTGTATCTTCTAAGAAATTTGGATAACCTCCCTTCTCTCAAAACCTATGGTCGGTGTCATGGCCATATTTGCAGGCTAGTATTTGCCGAGGTAATGAGTCGCGGGGCCATCTCACTAGCAGAGCTCTGAGCTTCGCTGAAAGCAAGCCTTTTGTGATTCCCATCCTCACAGAGCCACATAATGGTAGAGAACTGCGATCCAGAAGCTAAGCTTTCATTAAAGACAAATAAAACTCATATATAAATAGAAAATGAACCAGGTCATTCTTGCCAATCAGAGTTTGCAGACAGTCTGAAATAATAGCTCTGAGCAATATATAAGCTGTTCCCATTCTTCTCGATGTGGTGCTAACTAGGAAATTTAATTATCACTATTTAAATGTCAGCGTCATTAAATATTTTGCTACTGAATACTCTAGCAGAAACATCCAGCTAATGTGCTCTTATTACATTCCCAAACCACCTCCCACATTTTTCCCTGTGTGCCAGATGCACCACCTGCCTCCCCAGTTGCCGAAACCTCCAGATTCCTCCCCAAAATTCCTGGGCTACAAGGTAATTCGGCATTGTCAGTCTGACAGTCTGGGACACATCTTGAAAAGGAAGAGTTTGGGAGAAGATAAATAAAATTCATTGCTGAAATGAAGAGCACAAAGGATACTTTGCAGGCAGTAATGCTCATTTAATTCAATATAATACTGATTTGAATATTAACTTTTATATTTAGCTTGATACAATAAGATGTTCATGATTACATTTATCTGGATCTGCCATGGCATTTCAGACAGTTTCTTTCCAGTTTGTTGAAGAGCTAGTAACAAAGATGTTGGCTAGAAAAATAATGCAACACATAAAGACAAATATGTGTCAGAAAAATAGTAACTGGTAGCTCCCGCTTCTTCAGTACAAGCACTTCTCGCTGCTTGTTGCATATGCTGTGCCAGAGGCCATATTCCACCTTGAGCAAATGGCCTGTTAAAAACTAGCAAATAAACTCTTGATTTATTTCACCATCACCCCAAGCTTTTTTTTTCCAGCTGAAGCTAAGAACCTTTGCTTGAAACACTTGAACCAATTGGTAGTTTCAAATAAAAACTGAACTTTCAGGCTTATTCATGATCAGCGGCAATAATAAACTACATCCTTTCAGTTACCGGTGTCCAAATTGAAAATTGCATCGAATAATCCCCCAGAAGGCAGTCTGACACGGAGGACTGTAGTAAGCAAAGACCTGCTACGTATTTTTATCCTTGATGGCTGTTGTTGTCCACAGGCTAAAGCAAAGCTGTGAAGGCCAGAAGAACAAGAAGTCGCATTACTATGATTATGCAGCTGAAGTAAAGGGAAACTTGAGAGCATGAGACATGGGCAGCTAGAGAGCAGACTAACAAGTGGAAGGCCTGAGGTCCATGAAAACACTAGCAGAACAGATGACTGGAAATGCCACCAGAAATGTTGTGGGCAGAGGGATAGGAAGAGTAGGTATATATGGTAAAGATACATAGCACGAACAGAGCTCATGGGGCTGGCAATGACCTAGAGCATGTGTGCTTGATGTGCGGATGAAAATAATGATCACAAAATGCACACTCTGAGCATAAAAAAGTAGAGACATTAAGTATAAGAGACAGACTTATGTAAAAGTGCCGTAGTAAGGCTTTGAGCTGCTGAATAGCTGGATTCCCCTGCAAATGCTGTGGTCTGTAGTGCACAGTGCTGGGCTTTCTGTCTGCTGCAGCACCCAAAGGGTGGCCCATGCATGACAGTTTCTCTGCCAAAGCAAGTCCTGTGGCTGCGGCAGCCTGAGCTCCCAAACAGCTCCTGAACATGCCTCTGGCCAGTGGGAGAAGGGTTCTAGCAGACCTCAGCCCCAAGGAACTCTGCTGATAAATAGAATAGTGGTCAAAAGGAAAGGCAGACCTAGAAGGAGCAGCCACGGCTTTTTGAGGAAGGGCACAGACACCTAACTTCAGGTGCTGGCAAAGGAAGGTGCTCAAATTAAGAGCTGCAACCTGAAAAACCTGCAAACGGGGCGCCCATCCCCATGGGGCCAGCAATGGGCCACTATGGAGAGCATGCACTGCAAGCCATCACTTCTCTGCGTGCTTGTGATGTCCATAAAAATAAAAAAATATTTTATAGAATTAATCTTTAAAAATCACATGTTTAAGGTAAGACTAGGAGCTAGAGTTACTGTCCTGAAGAGAAAGACTACACCTGAATCCCTGACTGTGAAACACATTTAATGTGAATGTCACCAGGTGTGCTTCAGGGAGGTGGGCACTCAGTGACACTTTCTGACTGATTCTCCAGTGCCTCTTGCATTGGCAGAGGTATAAACATCTCCCCCAGGAACTACACACATGGTGCAAACTGAACAACCATGTCTCAGAACTATCGCCTTCTTTCCAGATGCTCAGGTGAGACCTACCTTACGAAAGATGTCTCCCTGATGACATCCTCTTGGACAGGAAGATAAAAGGGAGCTTTTAATGTCAAGGCAAGAATACTCACCACAATTTGTTTCTCCTTTAGACAATATCGCTGCTGTCAAGTTCAAATTGAATGCTTTGTACTTTGAAATCAGGAAACACAAGTTTCTTCTCAGAATCATCTCTAAGGGAGATTAAAACTCAAATTGCAGTTCCCTCTAAAATGGATGCCAGTACAGTCTGTGTAGCTGTGCCAATTTTTTCCAGCTTGCCAATTTGCTTGAAATAGGAAAAGCATAGTTTGGACAAGTACCCACTGTGCGCTTAAAATAGACCCTAGTTGTGCTTTTGGATATAACTAATCAATAAGCACTTCAATATAGAGAATTCATTTCCCATCAGTGTCATCCCTCCATATAATCAGCCTACCACACTTCAAAAATTCTCTCGTCAGGTACTCCACAGAGGCCCTTTATTCACTCAGGCTTATCAGCTCAATACATCCTTTTCTGATCTTAGTTTCTCTTAACCAGCAAGTACAACGTGGGCTACTGGTTGCTTTGGACTACCTCCAAGGGCTAATTGATAGCTTTGGATGCAGCTTTGCCACCACTTTTGGAAAGATAAACTAGTGGGAAAAAAGAATCGATAGCCAGGCCATGGAGCCTGAAGGTTCTGAAGTTTGCCAGCTCAGTGAGGAACCATGTAAGAACAGTTCAGATGGGAACAGCATGGGGTTTCTTACAGTATTTTGTTCTCGCTCTGTCTTCTCATCTCTTTCCAGTCTGCTAGCGCTCAGAGCAGAGAGAGTGTGTGGTCTCACCACAGCCATCCAGAAGGAGAGAATTAGTGGTCTGCTCCACTACATGATTAAAGAAAATATGCTTGTAAAATAAATATAAATTGACTGGGATATGAGCATTGTCACTGGGAATGAAAACGAACCTCATATTTCAAAGCAGCATTTAAAAATCTACCCATCCATAGAGGAAGAATTCAGAAAAATAACCAGATATTCTGTGGAGTGTCAGATCTGGTTTGCATCCGTCTCTTAGGGCTCTCCAGGGAAGAAAAGTCTCCGGAGGTGAGGGGAATCTTAGCTCCCGAAGCAAGTCTGCGGCAGGGTCTGGAGCTGATCTGTGAGTCTCACAGGATGGTGGTGGCTGGGAGTACAGTACTTCCAAGCAAGCAATGCTTTATTCTGTGCCACGCTGCAAATACTTCTGCTGTTCTGATCTTGCCAGACTGTGAACTATTCTCTTTTTCACTCCTGGGGGATCTCACAAAGGAGAATTATAAACAAACAAACCAACCCCTTCTCTGTGTTCCTGTGTCCTCTGACTCTTCAGTGAAGATCTCCTCCTGTGAAGAGGAGGCCTGAGCTGGAGCTGAACGGGTAAGCTGGGCTGAATAAATACGTTTTGATGAGCTGAGATCTCAGAAGTCCTCAGCAGTAGAAAGTGCATTGCTATAGATCCACTGAAGCATTTGAAAACTATGTTCAAGGCTTTCAGTACTGATGATATTTGACCTATAATAAAAGTAATTTATTTGGCATCATCCATCCCAGAAAGAAAACAAGCTAATGGCTTATTATTTGATAAGTGGTTTCAATGGAAACATTTCTCCTTCTTGAATAACATTTTCACCCATAAAAAAGGATCAAATCAATGGCAGAGGTCTTTGCTAAAGTGAAAAAAAGGATTTGGAGACTCTTTGAAAAGTCCTGCTCTTAGCACAAATAGTTTGCATAAGCAATATGATGATGTTTCCACTTTGAAAACTTTTTTCATGGAAAATATGAGGAATTTTTAATGAATAAAGTATCTGTTACCTGGTATAGCTTTTGCTCTAATACAGTACTTGTTCCTGCAAATGGTCTATTAATCAAAACAAAGAATGAGTGTGCTTTTTCTTCCACCTGTGTGGAATTATTGTAATTTTACTTTGTTCAGCAGCTTAAAGAGGGATTTCTTTTTTTGCTCAATTTTTTTTCTTTCCAAGCGAACAAACATATATAAAATTTATAATATAAAATACATACTTTCAGAAAATTGCTTGGTTGTAGAAATGAGAGGAATTAGGATGGTTACTACATCATTTATTTTGCAAGGAGCAAAAATTCTGGCCAGAAAGTAGCTGAGTCATATTTACCTCTCTTAGGTGCCAGCATGGAAGCTGCAGGCACTCAGATAATTGTAGGCAGCTCTAAAGTTATCCCCAGGCCAAGAGGGCTCTGCAGTGTGGTGCAAAGGGGCCATCTGCAAGAGTTCAATTGATTGAGGTAGACTTCAGTAAAAAGAAAGGCAAATAATGACTGGAAAGATGAGGAATTTCAATGGCTGCTTGTTAGACTTCGAAGCAAGTTTGATTCTCAAAAAGCTTGTGTTTATGTTTACCAGCAGTACAAAAGTTCATCAGAGGAAATGTTTATGGAAACATCATTCTTCAATAAATGTTGCAAAATATTCATAGAAACCCATTTTGAAAAAATAAACAGTAGCATTTGTAACAGCTAAGGAACAGAAACCTATCAAGTACCTCACCGTATTTGCCTAAACTGCTAGTAAGGAGAATTCAGATGCATTTTCTTAATTTGTTTAATTCATTTTTGTTTCATAAAAAATGCTGCTTTATTATAATTTTAACAAGGTGGTATTAATCTAGATTACTGAGAATGGCCCTGTTTCTGTTCAGAAAAAAATTATTAAGGTAAGCACCAGCCACGGGAGTCATCACCATCCTGGTAAGAGTTACCCAGATGCGCTGTTTGCTTATTAACCAGAGAAGACAAGAGTTTTCCATTTCGCTGGAAGCACTTGTAGTGTTTGGAAACATTCCTTATCCCTCTACGTCCAAAACGCTGGTGGGGGAACCTAGAAACGTTCCCTCCTATTACACCCATGTGGGAGATGGTCTGATGTCTGAAGCCTGCAGGATGCACTTGGTTGAACCAAGCAGTTCCTGCATATCTCAAATCCTAAAGGATTACTGTCAAAAGCAAACTGGAGATTTGTGGAAACAATAGAAAGTGTCCACGCTTCAGAGCCTGGAGGCTTTAGAGTTTTCCACAGGATTAATTATTTATTAGGACTTTGCTTAGGCCTGGGGTACAGCGATCGAAATTGCACGTGGGTCCGGCAGCACGATGTCCACCTCTCTCCGGTCTGAGCTGGGCCATTAGTATCTGTTATCAGCTGCATCAGCAAGTCACAGGCTGCAACAAAATTTGAAATCTATTTTAGGAGCAATTGCTGATGGTTTCCTGCCTATAAGCAAGATAAAACAGATTATATCTACAGTCCCAAGGCACTTTTTTCATTCTGGAATGGTAATAGACTAAAATACAGTTAAACCGAGGAGCAGATAAAAATTGATAGTAAACTATCCTAGTTCATCATATTGTCTTTTGGTAGCACTTACTATAGATATGTTTGTAAGACTGAGGTTATAAATCTAGGATTTTAATTATAGAATTCTGAAGTTAAGAATATTGAGTTTATGCTGTCAGAACTTTAATTCTGAGTCGTGCCTCCCCTGTTAATAGATGCTATGGTTTTGCCAATGAATACTATTGGTTTTTTTTTTCCATTTTGGAGTTCAGGCAAAAGTGTTTTCATTTTTCAGAAAAAGCATTTCTGCAATAACAAAATTTATTTGTGAGTTGAACTTTTACTGTTACTTCTACTGCAACATCCTTGTTACTTCATGGTAAAGTTATTTCATAGGATTTACTCTCTGTATAGTGATTTAATTTACAAAAGATAATTAATAAAATATTACGCAATTCCTACAAACATCTGGTATTGATGTGGGATGTTTTAATGCAATACAAACTGAAAGTTTCCGTGTAAGTCTTGGGAAAAGTTATCCTTTCTAGGACAGAGCAATCCATAGTATCACAAATTCATATTCAGTGTGAGAAAAGGTTCCTTGGCACCGTCACGCTGATTGAACTGTCTCTCAGCCTTTATCTTTCATCACAGTAACTTTTGGTAGTCAATATCCATTAGCTATTTTCCTTCTGTCTTACTATAAATCTGAACACAAACCTCAAATCCTGCTCAAGTAACCTGCTTTATTAGCTTTATTATAGGCATGAAATTTAGTCAATAATGTTCTAATCCAGGGGAGCACTTAATGGCTACGTTTAAAAGTAATTTTATTCTTTTAGATGCTTTACTGAGCAAGGTGCTCGAAGACTAAAACCACATATAATTCTATCAAAACAATGTAAAGCATATTAAAAACTGTTTTGTAAATAACATAGAGATGTGAACGTTTCTCTTATCAAGCTAAAAGGTCACAGCGTAAATGCTAAGTTCGAAGGCACCGTATGTCCTCTGAACTGGCACAGCCACAGGCTTATCAAAGAAATGGTAACACATAAAACACACGGTCAACCTTCTTCCCAAACTGCTGACCACACGTTTAAGGCTTTATATTTTCCTGCACGGGTGTCAGGCTCCGCTCTCTGCCGGGGCAGATCACAGGGGCCCCACCGAAATCAGTGCCTTACACCCCTTCACACCACCCATGACTGACATATGGCATGTGTGGCACAGTACAGAATCACAGAATCGCAGCATGGTCGGGGTTGGAAGGGACCTCTGTGCGTCATCTAGTCCAACCCCCCTGCCGAAGCAGGGTCACCTACAGCAAGCTGCACAGGACCTTG